>Ga0209096_1000192_pt1 | contig 87995 bp, 60 predicted proteins | sample AD_UKC034_MetaG_FD_184407 | JGI IMG/M metagenome (GOLD analysis project Ga0209096, IMG submission 184407) | Active sludge microbial communities of municipal wastewater-treating anaerobic digesters from USA - AD_UKC034_MetaG (SPAdes) (version 2) | ecosystem: Engineered > Bioreactor > Anaerobic >... | reverse complement strand
CGTGGCTGGCGAACCGATTGCAGATGGGCACGGCAGGCTATGTGAACAACCGTTTGTACCGGTGGCGACAAGGAGTCCTCAGGTGAATGATGTGAGTGAACAATACCAAGAACTGACCCCTTTCCGTCCCTGTAGGGGAGAAGCCGCCCAGAGTTGTCATTACCAAGAACCGACCCCTTTACGCGAGCCGCTACTTCCGTTTTCGGTTCCGCATCTGCGTTCATACTTGGCTTTCGACCTTCGACATCCGCCCTCCACATTCCGCACTCCGCACTCCGCACTCCGTCTTTCTACCACAGGCTTTTTGAAGAACCGCAAGTCCTCAGCTTCCACGCAGAATCCGCACTGTCAGGCGCTGCCTCGAACTGCCGCGCACAGACCCACGCCGACACACTTTTTTCAAAAAAACTTTTGACAGGGTTTGGAATTGGAAAGTCCGCTCTCGCCACGGACCTGCGCCATCACTATCCTTCGCAAGCCTTTGGCCATGAGCCTCGTTAAATCCAAACAACGCGTCGCCGACCACGGGGAAGTCTTCACGCCCCCGTGGATGGTCGAGGCCATGCTCGACCTCGTCAAAGGCGAGACCGAGCGCATTGACTCGCGGTTTCTTGAACCCGCTTGCGGCAACGGCAACTTTCTCGTCCAAATCCTCCGCCGCAAGCTCGCCGCCGTGGAACTCAAATACGGCCCGTCCGATTTCGAGCGCCGCCACTACGCGCTGCTCGCTTTGATGTGCGTTTACGGCATTGAGCTGCTGCCGGACAACATCGCCGACTGCCGCGCCAACCTCCTCGAAATCTTTGCCGAGTACTTGCAACTCGAACCGTCCGACGACTTCTATCGCGCCGCCGTCTGTGTGCTTTCGGTCAACCTCATTCACGGCGACGCCATGACCATGCGCACCGGGGACGATCTGCCGATCACCTTTGCCGAGTGGGGCTATCTCTGGAAAGGCCGCTTTCAACGGCGAGACTTCAGCCTCCAAAGCCTCACGCTGTCTTCGACCTTCAGCGCCGACGACTCGCTCTTTTCCCAACTCGGCAAACACGAGATCTTCACCCCCACCAGGACCTACCCGCCGATGACGGTTAGTGAACTGGTTGCCGCCACGCCGGAGGCATCCCTATGAGCGACGAGCCTTTGCCGAAGTCGGAAATCATTCTCTACCAGACCGAGGACGGGCAGACGCGCGTGCAATGCCGGTTCGCGGATGAAAACGTCTGGATGACGCAGGCGTTGATGGCGGAATTATTTCAAAAGGATGTCCGCACGATCAACGAGCACATCCGGAACATTTTTGAGGAGGGTGAATTGAGCCGGGAGTCAACCATCCGGAAATTCCGGATAGTTCGACCGGAAGGCAGCCGTCAGGTGATGCGGGAGATTGAGCATTACAATCTGGACGGCATCATCGCTGTCGGCTACCGCGTGAAATCGGCGCGCGGCACGCAGTTCCGGCAATGGGCCACCGCGCGGTTGAAGGAATATCTCGTCAAGGGCTTCACCATGGATGACGAGCGGCTCAAGAACCCGCCGGGCAAAGGCCACGTGGATTACTTCGATGAGTTGCTGGCGCGCATCCGGGACATCCGCGCCAGCGAGCGCCGGATGTATCTGCGGGTGCGGGAAATCCTGGCGCTGGCGGCGGATTACGAGCCGGACGAGCCGGAGACGCAGGTGTTTTTCCAGACCATCCAGAACAAGCTGCACTTTGCCGCCACGGGCAAGACGGCGGCGGAACTCATCGCCGAACGCGCGGACGCCACGCAGCCGAACATGGGCCTCACCGCCTGGCACGGCGGCGTGGTGCGGAAGGGGGATGTGACCATTGCCAAGAACTATCTGCGCGAGCCCGAAATCGAGGAGTTGAACCGGCTGGTGGTGATGTTCCTGGACTTCGCGGAAGATCAGGCCCGGAGGCGGAAGCAAATCTTCCGGCAAAACTGGCTCACGCGGCTGCATGACTTCCTGAACCTGAACGAGCGGGCGATTCTCCCCGATGCCGGCAAGGTGAGCCGCGAGGAAGCCCACCAACGAGCCGAAGCCGAGTATGATCGCTTCGCCGCCCGCCGCCGCGCCGCGTTGGAAGCGCAAGGCGAGGCGGATTTGCTCGGCTCGCTGACCGAAGAAGTGAAGCAGCTGAAACGGACCAGGAAGGGAAAGAAGCCATGACCGCCCAAGTCCCCTTCACCCTGCGCGGGCGCAACCCGGACGTGCTCACCTGCATCGCCAACCTCTCCAACGACGAGGTGTTCACCCCGCCCGAGTTTGCCAACCGCATGCTCGACACCCTCGCCAAGGCTTGGGCGGCGAACCACAAGGGCGCAAATATCTGGGCCGACAAGACGGTGAAGTTCCTCGACCCCTGCACCAAATCCGGCGTGTTCCTGCGCGAGATCACCAAGCGCCTCACCGCCGGGCTGGAGCACGACATTCCGAACCTGGAACAGCGCGTGGACCACATCCTCACCCGTCAGGTGTTCGGCATCGGCATCACGCAGATCACCAGCCTGCTCGCGCGCCGCAGCGTCTATTGCTCCAAGCACGCCACCGGCAAACACTCCATCGCCCGGACCTTCAAAACCGACGATGGCAACATCTGGTTCAAGCGCCTCAAACACACTTGGGATGGTGATAAGTGCCAGTATTGCGGCGCGGGCAAATCTGTTTTCGACCGGGCGGCGGGACTGGAAACCCACGCCTACGCGTTCATTCACACCGACAACATCAAAACCCGGCTCGCCGGGATTTTTGGAGGCAACATGCAATTCGACGTCATCATTGGAAATCCACCGTATCAGATAGCGAGTGAGGGCGGCACACGCGACATTCCGATCTACAACAAGTTTGTGGAGCAGGCGAAGAACCTTGAGCCACGCTATCTCTCGATGGTCATTCCATCGCGTTGGATGGCGTCAGGACTTGGCCTCAGTGATTTTCGCAAAGTCATGCTTGAAGACCGGCATATCAGAAAGCTCGTGGACTACGAGCGGATGGATACGGTATTCCCGGGCGTGGATTTCGAGGGCGGCATTTGCTACTTCCTGTGGGATCGCGATAACGCCGGTAAGTGCGAAGTCACCACGGTTACCGGCGAGGAAACCATCGGGCCGATGCAGCGTGACCTGAACGAATACGATATTCTCGTGCGCGATAGCCGTGGGCTAAACATCCTCAAAAAGGTGTTGGCAGTAGGCGAGCCGTCCATCATCGACATTCTTTCCGCCGACAAGGAGTTTGGCTGGACGTCCAACTTCGATGAATTTCGAGAGGACAAAAGGCCTAGCGATGTCGCGCTGTATTATGGGCGTGCTGGCAAGCGGCTTGTCGGTGGCATTGCCCGCAAAGATGTCACGAAGAGTCCACATCTGATAGACAAGTGGAAGGTGATGGTCTCTGCGGCCTACGGCGAACGTGGCGCGCGGCCTGCGATGGTGCTTGGTCCTAGCTTCATTGCCGGATCACCTTCTGTTTGCACGCAGACATACTTGTTCTTTTATGTGGATTCAAAGAAGCAGGCTCAAAGTCTGCAAAGTTATCTCAATACTCGCTTCTTTCGCTTTCTGATTTCGTTGCGAAAGATCACCCAGCACGCCACTCGCGCGACTTACACTTGGATTCCGCAACAGACATGGGATCGGGTCTGGACGGATGAGGCCCTTTACAAGAAATACGGGCTAAACAGCGCCGACATCGCCCACATCGAAGCCTGCATCCGCCCGAGAACTACCGCCGATGAGTAAGCCACTCGAAGAAATTCTCGCGCCGAAGCCGGAGGCGCGTCCGCGCATCTACGCCTACTTGATTGCCGACAAGGCGCACGCGGGTTTGCTCAAGGTCGGCCAGACCACTCCTGTCCTTTCCCTCTCCTCTCCTTTCGAAGGAGCGGAGAGGGTGGCCGCAGGCCGGGAGGGGCGTGGTCGTTCGAGTTCGCGTATTCACTCCCTCTCCTCCATTCGGAATGGAGGAGAGGGCCGGGGAGAGGAGGGACTCGGGTTCATGCGAATGAGGGCCGGAAGGATTTCCCCTCTCCCCAACCCTCTCCCCGCTCGTGCCTCGCGGGGAGAGGGAGTCGAAAGCCCAGAGCTTCATGGCAGCCGCGCTGCGGGACCCGCTCGTGCCTCGCGGGGAGAGGGAGTCCGACGAAGCCGGTCCGCGCCCATGAGTAAACCCCTCGAAGAAATTCTCGCACCCAAGCCGGAGGCGCGGCCGCGCATCTACGCCTACGCGATTGACGACAAGGCGCACGCGGGTTTGCTCAAGGTCGGCCAGACCACTCCTCTCCCTGCCCTCTCCTCTCCTTCCGAAGGAGCGGAGAGCGTGGCCGCAGGCCGGGAGGGGCGTGGTCGTTCGAGTTCGCGTATTCACTCCCTCTCCTCCATTCGGAATGGAGGAGAGGGCCGGGGAGAGGAGGGACTCGTCACATGAATCCCACCGCGCGCGCCCGGCAACTTCGCCGCGAACAGACCGACGAGGAAAAGGAACTTTGGCGGGCCGTCAAGGCGGGACGGTTCGCGGGCTTCAAGTTCCGGCGTCAGCATCCGGCGGGCAGATTCTTTCTCGACTGCTATTGCCCGCTGGCGCGCCTGGCGGTGGAATTGGATGGCTTTCAACACGGGTTGCCGGAAGGAATCCAACGCGATGAGGAGCGGGAAGCATTTCTTGCGGACCAAGACATTGAGGTGTTGCGATTTTGGAATCATCAGTGGAACAAGAATCGCGAGGGCGTATTGCTGGAAATCTGGCACGCACTCCACCGGCGGACGGGTTGCGTGAAGGTGATGCGAAAAGAACAGAATCACCGGTTCGCGCCGCCACAGCCGGAGCAGTTGACCGGTGAGCCGAAACCGTTGCCCAGAAAACGAACCTCCTCTCCCCGGCCCTCTCCTCCATCCGATGGAGGAGAGGGTGTCCGGAGGACGGGAGCGGCGGCAGCAGGAGCGCGCCGATGAGCAAGACCCTCGAAGAAATCCTTGCGCCGAAGCCGGAGGCGCGTCCGCGCATCTACGCCTACTCGATTGACGACAAGGCGCACGCGGGTCTGCTCAAGGTCGGCCAGACCACGCGCAACGTGAAGCAGCGCGTCGCCGAACAACTCAAGACCGCCAACATCAAGAATTACACCATCGTGCTGGACGAGCCTGCCGAGCGCGACGACGGCACGACCTTCACCGATCACGACGTGCGCGCGGCCCTCGTCAAAAAGAAATTCGAGAACGTGGAACTGGAATGGATGCGCTGCACGGTGAAGGACGTGAAGGCCGTGCTGATCGCGCTCCGCACGGGGCAGCAAATCACCGGCACGCGCGATCAGAATTTTCCGATGCGCGCCGAACAGCGCGCCGCCGTGGACAAAACCCACGCCTATTTCCATTCCATCTGGAAGGAGGACATGCACGCCGTCCCGCGCTTCCTGTGGAACGCCAAGATGCGCTTCGGCAAGACGTTCACCACCTATCAGCTCGCCCGGAAACTGGGCGCGAAGCGCGTCCTCGTGGTCACTTTCAAGCCCGCCGTCGAGGATGCGTGGCTGACGGACCTCGAATCGCACGTGGATTTTGAGGGCTGGCAATACCTGTCGCGCCATTCCGGCAGCGACCACTCCTCTCCCGGCCTGCGGCCACCCTCTCCGCTCCTTCCGAAGGAGAGGAGAGGGAAGGGAGAGGAGTGGTCGGGTTGTGATCCCAGAAAAGTCTCCGCCAGCAAGCCGCTCGTCTATTTCGGGTCATTCCAGGATCTGCTGGGCCGCGATGATGCCGGAAACATCAAGGCCAAGAACGAATGGTTGCACAAGGTGAAGTGGGATCTGGTCGTGTTCGACGAATATCATTTCGGCGCGTGGCGCGAGACGGCCAAGGAACTGTTTGAGGGAGAGGAAGAGGCTGTTAACGATGTTAAAGCGGAGTTCGGAACGACGCTGTCGGGCAAAACTTCGAAAGAAGCCAATCTTGCTGTCTTCGAAGAGGAGTTTCACAACCAATCAACACCCGAGCGAGAGTTCCTGCCCATCACCACCAAGGCTTACCTGTATCTCTCCGGCACGCCATTCAAGGCGCTGGCCACCGGCGAGTTCATCGAAGAACAGATTTTTAACTGGACCTATACCGACGAACAGCGTGCCAAGGAAGATTTCGAGAAAAAGAATCCCGGCAAGTGGAATCCTTATGGCGCCTTGCCGCAGATGCGGCTGCTCACCTACCAAATGCCCGAAGAATTGGTGGCGATCGCCAGCGGTGGGGAATTCGATGAGTTTGATCTGAATGCGTTCTTCGAGGCCACGGGCACGGGTGCGAAGGCCCAGTTCAAGCACAAGAGCGATGTCCAGAAGTGGCTGGACATCATTCGCGGCGGGTATGCGCCCAAGACGGTGGAGCAACTCAAAACCGGCACGCGTCCGCCCTTTCCGTATTCGGACGTCCGCCTGCTGCCCTACCTCCAGCACTCGTTCTGGTTTCTGCCCAACGTCGCGGCCTGTCACGCGATGGCCAACCTGCTGGCCGAGAAACATAATGTGTTCTGGCACGAATACACCGCCATCGTCGCCGCCGGCACTGCGGCGGGCATCGGCTTGGACGCGCTGCCGCCCGTGCGCAAGGCCATCGGCAGCGGCTTTGGCACCAAGACCATCACTCTCTCGTGCGGCAAGCTCACCACCGGCGTCACCGTGCCGCAATGGTCGTCCATCTTGATGCTGCGCAATTTGAAATCCCCGGAAACCTATTTCCAATCCGCGTTCCGTGTCCAATCCCCCTGGTCCATCAAGAACCCCAACGGCGACGATCCGAGCGCGGAAGAAATCCTCAAGCCCGTCTGTTTCGTGTTCGACTTTGCGCCCACCCGCGCGCTGCGGCAGCTCTCCGAATACGGGATCGGCCTTTCGCCCGGCGAACCGAACCCGGAGAATGCCGTCAAAGACCTCGTGTCGTTCCTGCCCGTACTGGCCTACGACGGCGCGAACATGACGCAGATTGACGCCGGCGGCATCCTCGACATCGCGATGGCTGGGACTTCCGCCACGTTGCTCGCGCGCAAATGGGAAAGCGCACTGCTCGTGAATGTGGATAACGACACGCTGCGCCGCATCCTCGACAACCCGGAGGCCATGGCCGCCGTGGAGCGCATCGAAGGCTGGCGTTCACTGGGCGACAACATCCTCGAAACCATCATCAACAAGAGCGACGTGGTCAAAGGCCTGAAAAACAAGGCGAAGGAAAAAGACCTGTCGAAAAAGGAACTGCAACAGCTCACGGAAGAAGAAAAGGAATTCAAGTCCAAGCGCAAGCTGGTGCAGGAAAAACTCATCAAGTTCGCCACGCGCATCCCCGCGTTCATGTATCTCACCGATTTCCGGGAGAACACGCTCCAAGACGTCATCACCAAGATCGAGCCAGACCTGTTCAAAACGGTTACGGGCCTGACGGTAAAGGATTTCCACCTGCTCGTGCGGCTCAAGGTGTTCAACACCGAGCAAATGAACCAGGCCGTCTTCGCCTTCCGCCGTTACGAAGACGCCTCCCTCCGCTACACCGGCATCGAGAGTCACGAGGGCCTGACCCACTACGGCCTTTACGACACCGTGGTCGCCCGGGAGCTCTAGGGAACATGAAATGCGCAACCGAAGACGTGAGCATCATTGTTGACGGCGCAGAATTCTACCCGTTCGTCCGGGCCTTGAAACGCTCAGATCACCCGAGCGATGTTGGCGATGCGACATTGTGGGTTCAAGATGACGCGTTGCACGCCAGCACCACCAGTGCATCTGAGAATCCGCGGCAAAGAATTTGTTCGGCTCGTCCACCTCGGTTGGGATGCCAAAGCCGCAGGCCCTCTCAAGATCTTGTTCCGGCCTGTAATCGGCGTCATCTCGCTCCCCCGCTCCTCAGCGAAAGCCAAATTCTTCAAGCGTCTGCCAACGCGATCAAGCCTTGGCCAAATCCGGCAACGGGCAGTTTCAGGCGGCCGTATTCTCGCCCGGCTTCGGGTTTGGATTTGGGCGGGTGGCCCTGCTTACCCGGCGCAGGCGCACTTGGACCTCTTTGCCATTCGGCATATCTTGCTGGCAGTTCCCCAAGATGGTCAGAATGTTGAAAAACGCCTCGCCAAAAAATGCCTGGATGGCCTGCTCCGTCTCCAAATCCTGATGCGCCATCTTCGCCAGCGCCGAAAGATGTTCCTTGATCCCAAACGCGTGCCACTTGACGGACTCGACGTGGTTCATGGGCTTGCCCACGGCCAACACGAATTGCTGGCTTGTGGCCTTGGCGTATTCGCAAAGCTCGCGGATGGTGATTTCATCATCGGCGCTGCTTTCCAATTTGGAAATGGCGCCCTGCGTCTTGCCCACCATCTCGGCTAATTGGTGCTGGGTCAGTCCAGCGCTTTGGCGCATTTCGACCAGGTTTTGGACGATACGTGTCTCACGGTCAAACTCGGCAAACTTGGTCCGCACCTCGGGCGCGACGGCTTCCCCGCTCATCAAGTCTTCCACCGTCGCGTAGCGGCGGCCCGTGCGCTTTGCCGCAGTCTTCTTCTCTCGTTCGATCAGAAAAGGGGTCAAAAGGGGTCAGTTCTTGGTATTGACTACTCGCTGTCCACTGGGCGGGCCTGGTCATGGCGCGGAAGTTACGCGTGGAGTATCCCGGCGCGATTTATCCTGTGATGAATCGTGGCGAGCGCCGGGAGGAGATTTTCAAAGATGACCAGGACCGGGAGCGGATGATTGCTGAAGCATTGAAGCGTCGAAAATGGCGGGCGATTTGGCGGCGTGGGCGAAAGGCGACTTGAGCAAGGTGGCAATAGCGGCGCCGGTGCGGGCGGAGACGGTGGTGACGGTAGCGTGGCTGGCGAACCGATTGCAGATGGGCACGGCAGGCTATGTGAACAACCGTTTGTACCGGTGGCGACAAGGAGTCCTCAGGTGAATGATGTGAGTGAACAATACCAAGAACTGACCCCTTTCCGTTCCATGTAGTAGTGGAGTCCTCTGGTGTTAATAGTCTGCTTATATCGCACCCCCGCACGCGGTCAACTGATTACTCAGCCCCGTGTCAAAAGTTGAAGTGGACGCGGTCGGAGGCGTCCCGCAAACTCGGCCCCATGAATGGTCCTTGTCCGGAAATCACACGGAGGATCCGCCATCGCGCCTGGGGTGGGGTGGGGTTGGGAGTGCTCCTGGGCGCGCTGGTCGCCCGATCGGCGGTCGCCGTCGAACCCTGTTTGCGGATTACGAGCCGTGTGGTGACGACCAACCGGCCGGGTTATCTGGCGGCGGTGTATGCGGAGCCGCAAGGCGGGCGCCTGTTCGGATTTAATGCGGTTTCCGCAGACAACGGACGCAGTTGGCGGCCGCAGGTCTGGCAGCCGGACCCTGCCGCGGCGCTGCCGCATGGTTATCGCCGTGAACCGGTGACGGCGGTGCGTGACCCCCGCACCGACCGTTTGCTGGTGTTGTTCAATTCCCTCGACACGCCCGGCCTGGATCCGGCGGCGGTGGAGCCGCCCATTGCCCAGGAAACCTATTATCTGCGTTACCGCGTGTCTGCCGACGGCGGGCGCACGTGGTATGCGGATGAACCGGTCATTCAAGCGGGCGACTACCACGCGCAGCATCCGGTGGCGGGCGTGTGGATTGGCACCAACGCCATCTACCTCGGCGATGTGGGTTGTCTGCCGGTCATCACGCAGGCGGGCGAGGTGCTGGTGCCGGCCCAGGTCACGGTGATCGGGGCGGACGGCCAACTGGCCAATCCTGCCGGCGGCTACACGTACACCGAAGTCGTGGTCTTGATCGGCACCTGGACCGGGGAGGGCCGGTTGCGCTGGACCGCCAGTGCGCAGGTGCGCGGCGACGCGTTCCGGACCACGCGCGGCTTGCTCGAACCCACGCTGGTGGAGTTTGCCGACGGCCGCCTCCTCATGGTGATGCGCGGCAGCAACGGCGGCAAATCCGACCCGAAATTCGCGCTGCCCAGCCGCAAATGGTTTTGCCTTTCCGCGGACGGCGGGCGCACCTGGAGCGAACCGGACGTGTGGACCTGCACCGACGGCGCGCCCTTCTTTTCGCCCAGCAGCATGTCCACGCTGTTCAAGCACTCGAGTGGCCGCGTGTTTTGGATGGGCAACTGGTCGGCCACGAATTGTGAGGGCAATCTGCCCCGCTGGCCGCTGGTCATCGGCGAGGTGGAGCCGCGCAGCCGGAAACTGGTTCGCGACACCTTGCTCACCCTCGATACCCAACGTTCCGAGGACGAGGCGCGGGGGCGGTTGGACCTCTCGCACTTCACCTTGCTGGAGGATCGCGAGACCGGCGAGATCATCGTCTGCTATCCGCGGGCGCACCACGCCTACCAATCCTACGAATGGGCCACCGTGCGGCTGGCGCTGTCGCGCCCGTGAGTGAACGGGCGCGGTCCGCCGGCGGGCGGCATCGCGCCGGGTGTTCCCCCGGTCAAAGCGGAGGTGGACGCACGCGGAGGGAATCATCCATACTCCGCGCATGAAGCGGCGGCATTTTCTGGCGGGCCTCGGCGCCGGCGGCGCGCTCGCGTTGCTGAATCAGGGGTGTCGCAGCGCCGGGGCGGCGGCGCGCCCGATTCAGCCGATCCGGGGCAGTTGGATCAGCGTCTGGTGGGACGATCACCGGCATTATTATTGGAACGAGACGTGTCGCCGGTTCACCACGGAACAATGGCAGCTCGCCATCAAGGAGATGGCGGAGCTTGGCCTGGAACACCTGGTGTTGCTGGCGGTGGCGAAGGGCGGTCACGCCTTTTACGACACCCCGCTGCTGCCCAGGCTGGAACTGACCTGTCCGGATCCCATCGGCGCGATGCTCACCAGCGCGGACCGGCACGGAATCAAGTTTTTCATCAGCAGCGACTGGTATGGCGACTGGGATGATCGCACGCTGCTGGACGCGGATTTGATGGCCAAACGCTTTCAAATGATGCAGGAACTGGCGGCGCGCTACGGGCGGCACCGCAGTTTTTACGGCTGGTACTGGCCGAACGAGGCCGCGTTGACCCCGTATTACTCGGACCGGTTCATGCAGCATGTGAACGCGTGTAGTCGCGAGGGCCGCCGGCTGTTGCCGCACGCAAAAATTCTGATTGCCCCCTATTTCACCCATCGAGCCGTGGATGATGACACTTACGCCCGTCAGCTCGAACAACTGGACGTGGACATCATCGCTTATCAGGACGAAGTGGGTTGCCGGCGCATGACGCCGGAGCAGAGTGCCACAGCTTACGGACGTCTGCGGCGCGTCCATGATCGCGTGCCGCAACGCGCGCTGTGGGCCGATGTGGAGACGTTTGCCTGGGAAGGTCCGGAGAATCAGCAGAGCAGCGCACTGATTCCCGCGCCCTTCGAACGGGTGCGGGCGCAACTGGAAGCGGTGTCGCCGTACGTGGACCGGATTCTCATCTATCAATACCAGGGCTTGATGAACCGCCCCGGCAGTCGCGCGTTTGCCGGACATCCCGACTCGACGAAGCTTTACACCGACTACCGCGCGTGGTTGCGCTCGGGTCGTCGTCCGCAGGGCCGGGCCGCGTTGTGACGTCCGGTGCGGCCGGCGGGGTCAGTGGGGGGGAATGGTCGGTTTGGCGGTGAACTCTTTGACCTGGCGTTTGGCTTCGTTCACCTGCGCGCTGGTCATGCGCCCCTGCACTTCCTGGCGAATTTCCGGCGCTTCCGCCACCCCGCCATCTGCCGCCAGGCTCAACCACTTGTAAGCTTCCACGGGATTAGCCGTGACGCCCTGGCCATCCTTGTAGCGCATGCCCAGATGGAATTGCGCATAAGCATAGCCCCCATTGGCGGAGGCGCGATACCATTTGAGCGCGTCCGCGTCGCTCTTGGTGACGCCCGTGCCGGTCATGTAATACACGGCCAGGGCGTACTGGCCGCGGGCGTAACCCTGTTCGGCCGCCTTGAGCGTCCACTCCGCGGCTTCCTTGGGATCGCCGGGCACGCCCCGACCGGCTTCGTACAATTGTCCCAGGGAAGTCTGGGCGGCCGCATTGCCTTGTTCGGCGGCCTTCCGGTAATACTCCGCTGCGAGTTTATAGTCGCGCTTCACACCTTCGCCGTTGGCGCAGATCTGGGCGTATTTCAGTTGCGCTTCCGCGTCGCCGGCATCGGCCCGGGTTTTGATTTCCGCCGGGTTGACGGGAGGTTGCGCCTCGGGGGCGGAACGGGGATCTGGCGACTTGCCGCAGGAGATCAGCGCGAGGGCGAGCCATCCCAGCGATACGCCCGCACCGATCCGGCGCAGCGTCGGGCTCGACATTAAGGTGGTGTGTGTTGATGGACGCATAAATTTCAGTCGTTCCGCCGGCGCGCGGCCGCCGCCACCCTCGGTGGTGGAACCTCCCGCCATGGTCATGGCTTGCGGTGCGGGCGGTGGATGCACCAGCAAAGTTGCCGCCATTTTGTTCGGTAATGCGGTTTCGTCCAGAGAAATCCGCGCCGTCGCCCGTGGAACTTGTGCGGTATGGACGACCGGAAGGTCAGGCTTCCGGACCCGGCCCGGGCGGTCGGGCCGGGTGGCGGCGGGGCGCGTTCATGGTCTTTCGGAAATTCATCGCTTGACGATCGGGTGATGCGTCGTAGAATCCGGGAAAGCATACCCCAATGATGAGCCTAGTCTGAAAACATAGCGGTTTGAAAAACGGACACCCCCCCATAGCCACCATGCGTCACCACCACCCAGCCCATTCGGAAAAAGGTTTCACCTTGATCGAACTCCTGGTTGTCATCGCCATTATTGCCATTTTGGCAGCCATGTTGTTGCCGGCGCTTGCCAAAGCCAAGGACAAGGCCAAGGCGGCACAATGCATTAACAGCATGAAGCAACTGGTGATCGCCGGCACCTTGTACGCCGGTGACAACGGAGACAGCTTCTACTTGCGCCCCGACGGGGGACTGCCCAATGGCGGGCAGTGGACCGCCTCCCCGGCGTCGGAGGTGCTCTTGGATCCGGCGGTGGATAGTCGCGCCTATTGGGGGCTTGGCTATGTAAGCTACATCGTCAAGAGCAAGCGCGTGTTTCGTTGTCCTTCCGCCTATTACGTGGACGAATGGCGGGAGACCGGGTTGAGATATCCCTCGGATTGGTGGCGGGACTCCAGCTACGGGATGCACCAAGCGCTGCTGCTGCCCTACAATCTCTCCGTGGAGCCCCGGCGGAAAAAGTTGAGTTTTTACCAGGACCCCACCAAGACCATCTTTTGCCATGACGCGGCGGAGCAATTAATGGATGGCCCGGAGGACAGCCTGAGCTCGTTCACCGATCCGCCACGGGGCAGAATCCTGTCCCAGTGGGCCATTGGCGGTGGCTTGGCCAGCTACTACGGCAATTACGACTTTTCGAAGGAATGGTTCCGGCACAGCAAACGCAGCGGCACCGTCTGGGTGGACGGGCACGTTTCAAAGATCCGCAATACGGGTTTGACCAGCGGTGGCATTGATTACCGGTACTACACGGGACAGCGGCCCAAATATGCGCTGCCCGAGTAGGACGGATCCGTCAGATTCTGCAGCCTTATGAGCATGAATGCATGGAATTTCAAGGGAGTGGCCTGCGCCATGTTGCTGGCCGTGGTGGTGGGAGCCGGCTGTGATCGGCCCGTTCCCCCGCCCACGCCGTATTCAGATGCCGAAGTTGCCGGCGAAATCGAGAAGGCCTTTACGGCAGACAAGCCGGCCGGGACCAAGGCCCTGGCCACCGAGATTACGACGGCCTTGCAGGCAAAGAATTTCAGCAAGGCCTTTGAGGCCGTTCAGAAGCTTTCGATCATGGAAGGCTTGAGCCAGGAGCAGGGCATGGTTGCGGCGCGGGCGACCCTGACGATCAGCGCCTTGCTGCAAAACGCGCAGGCCCAGGGTGATCCCCAGGCCGCGCAGACGCTCGAACACTACATGCGCACCAAGTAGAAGGGACGGCCGGGGGGTCTCCCGGCATCGCGGGTCAATGGCCCGCTGTCGTGGCGCGGAGACCGGAGTTGAGACCGATTCCGGGCAATTGGATGACCGCCGGTTGAGCGTTCGGAAACGTCGCTTGCGTTCGCTTGGGGACTCCGCCAGCATCACGACACGAGTTGCCCATGAAAACATTCACCACACTGGTCCAGGTGGGTGCGGTCCTCGGAATTCTTTTTCCCGCCAACTTTGACGCCCACGCACAGCGGCAGCTTCCCGCTGACTTGAAGGACTGGCAGGATTGGGCGACTTGGGAGGTGAAGCATCGCGACTGCCCGACGCCCTTCAATGACGCGGCGAAGCACCTTTGTTTCTGGCCCGGCCAGCTCTCCCTCCAGGCGGACCAGAAAGCCGCAACCTGGGAGCTGGCAGTCACCGTGTTCAGCAAGACGTGGGTGCCGCTGCCAGGCGGCGGGGACCTCTGGCCCGTCAACCTCACTGACGGCGGCGTGCCGGTGGTGGCCGTGGAACGAAATCAACAACCGGCGGTCGAACTGGCGCCGGGGTTGCATCGAATCTCCGGCGCGTTTCATTGGGAGGCCGAAATGCCGCAGGCCATTCGCATTCCGCGGGAAGTGGGCGTGCTGGCCCTCGAGTTTGAAGGCAAACGGGTCGAAATCCCCAACTGGGATGAATCGGGCAATCTTTGGCTGAAACGGGTGCGGGTGGAGGCCACGGACCGGGACATGATGACCGCGCAAGTGTGGCGGGTGTTGGAGGACGGCATTCCGTTGTGGCTGCGCACCGAGATCGAGTTAAGCGTTTCGGGCAAGAGCCGGGAAGAGGAGCTGGGCAATGTGCTGCCGGCCGGCTGGCAACTTTCCTACGTGGACGCGCCGGTTCCGGTGGCGGTGGATGACCAGGGGCGCTTGCGCGCACAAGTCCGGGCAGGCAAATGGATCATTCACGTGGATGCGTTTCGCACGACGGATGCCGGCGACATCCAGTTCGCCCCGGGCGCGAAACCCGTGGTGGCCACCGAACTGGTGGGCTTCCAGACCAAGCCGGAATTTCGTCTGGCCGAGCTGGAAGGACTGGTGTCCGTGGATGTGTCCCAGACGACGTTCCCGCAAAAGTGGCGGACGCTGCCGGTGTATCAATGGCCCACCGGGCAGGCTTTCCGATTGGTGGAAAAGATGCGCGGCATGGGATTGCAAAAACCGGAGGGCCTGCGGATCAACCGGGTGTTGTGGCTGGATGAAAACGGACGGGGCCTGACCTTCCGCGATCAAATCAACGGTGCGATGCAGCAAATCTGGCGGCTTGACGCGGCGGAAGGCCAGGAACTGGGCGCGGCCAAAATCGGCGGGCAACCCCAGTTGATCACGGTCAATCCGGCCAACGGCGCGCCCGGAGTGGAAATTCGCGCGCGCAATCTGGACCTGCAGGCCATCGGCCGCTCGGTGCGCGCGAGCGCCATTCCGGCGACGGGCTGGCGCGCCTCCGCGGACGGATTGAACATCACCGTGAACCTGCCGCCGGGCTGGCGGTTGTTCGCGCTGTTCGGAGCGGATTGGGTGGTGGGAGATTGGTTGAGCGCCTGGACTCTGCTTGATTTGTTTCTGCTGCTGATCTTTTCACTGGCGGTGTTCAAATTGTGGGGCTGGCGCGCGGGCCTGGTGGCGTTGCTGGCGTTTGGTCTGGCGTATCAGGAACCGTGGGCGCCGCGGCTGGTTTGGTTTTTCCTCCTCGTGCCCCTGGCGCTGTTGCGCGTGGTGCCGGCGGGCATCATCCGCAAGTTGCTGGACGGTTGGCGCTGGCTGGCGATTCTGGCCCTGCTGCTGTGGCTGACCCCGTTTGTCGCCACCCAGTTGCGCGGCGTCATTCATCCCCAACTGGAAACCCAAGGGCAAAGTTACGGTACGCATCCGCTGTTCTGGTGGGAGGAAATGACCGGCGGCCGGGCCCGGGCGCAGCGAAAAAGCGTTGCCCTGTCCGCTCCCGCCGCCAGCACGCTTCCCGCCCTGGTTCAAGAGTCGGCTGACGAGGGGGTCGCGGTGGCGAAACGCGTCTCCGCCTACGGCTGGGGCGGACTTGCGAGCCGCGTTTCCCCGGCCCAACTCGAGGGGAATTTGCTTTACGATGCCAAGGCGAAAATCCAGACGGGACCGGCCGAACCGGAATGGAAGTGGAACGAGGTGACGTTCGGTTGGAACGGTCCCGTGTCCGCCGACGAAAAATTCCGTCCGCTCTTCATCCCCCTGGGCCTGCACCGAATCCTCTCGGTGCTGCGCGTGGCGTTGCTCGTGTGGTTGGGCGCATTGCTGCTGCGTCGCCGTGAGCCACCGGCCGGCCCCCCGGCACCCGGTGCTTCCACGAACCTCACCGCCGCGCTGGTGGCGTTGATGCTCACACTGTTTGCGCCCGTGCCGGCGGCTGCGGAGTATCCGAACAAGGAGTTGTTGAACACGTTGCGCGATCGGCTGCTGAAACCGTCGGACGCCTATCCGCGCGCGGCCGAAATTCCCACGGTGGACCTGCAGGTGACCGAGGGCGGCATTGTGATGAACGCGGAGATTCACGCGGCCATCCCGGTCGCGGTGCCGCTGCCTGGCAAGCTCCCCGCCTGGTCGCCCGTGTCGGTGCAGTTGGATGACAAGTCCGAGGCGGTCCTGCGGCGCAGCGACGGTTACCTGTGGCTGGTGGTGCCCGCCGGGGTGCATCGGGTACACGTCACCGGGCTGCTCCCGGCGACGACCGAATGGGAGTGGGCGTTTCTCTTGAAGCCGCGCCATGTGAGCATTACCGCGCCTGGCTGGACGGTCACGGGGGTGCGCCCCAATGGCGTGCCGGAGAACCAGGTCTTTTTTGTCCGACAACGCGAGGCCACCGCCGGCGAAGTGGAATATGATCGGAAGGATTTCAACGCCATCGTGGCGGTGAATCGCCAGATCGAGGTCGGTCTGGTGTGGCAGGTGCATAACGTGGTGACGCGGCTTTCGTCGCCAGGCAAGGCAATAGCGCTGCGCATTCCGTTGCTGCCGGGCGAGAAAGTGCTCACGGGTGGAGTGGTGGTGGAAGACGGCGGGGCGGAAGTGCGGCTCGCCGCCGGACAGGCGGAGTTTGCCTGGGAGAGCGAACTGCCGGTCGGGGAGAAAATTGCGCTCAAGGCGGAGCCGACGGATCGCTGGGTGGAACGCTGGCGGCTGGTGACCTCCCCGGTCTGGAATGCGGCGATGTCCGGAGTGTCCCCTGTCTTTGAATCCACCGAGACGATGCTCGCGCCGGTCTGGCATCCGTGGCCGGGCGAGGAGGTCACGCTCACCTTCAGCAAACCCGAGGCCGTCAAGGGCGACACCGTCACGGTGCGCCAGGTGAATCAGGAAGTATCCCTCGGCAGCCGGCAGCGCACCGTCAAACTCACGCTCAACGTGGAGGCCAGCCTGGGAAACGATTTTGTTCTCGATCTGGATCCGCAGGCGGAGATCACTGCGCTCAAGCAGGACGAAAAGGTGATTCCCGTCCGGCGCGACGGCGCGAGGTTGATTGTTCCGGTGCATCCGGGCAGCCAGGTGTTGCATATTGAATGGCGCGCGAACGAGCCGTTGGCGCTCCGCACCCGGGCCGACCGCGTGCAACTGTCCGTCGAGGCGGCAAACATCACCACGGTGCTGCGAGTGCCGGAAAGCCGTTGGGTGCTCTGGACCGCCGGGCCGTTGCGCGGTCCGGCAGTGCAGTTCTGGAGCGTGCTGGCCGTGGCGCTGCTGGCCGCGTGGGTGCTGGGGCGTTTGAAACTGTCGCCCATCAGCCGCTGGCAATGGTTGTTGCTGCTGCTTGGGTTGACTCAAACCTATCTGCTGGCGGGCATGGTGGTGATCGGCTGGTTCTTCCTCATCGCCTGGCGCGGTAAACACCCGCAGGCCCTGCCGTCCTGGCGCTTCAATCTGTTCCAGGTTTTTCTCGGTGGCCTCACCTTGACCATGCTGATCATTCTGGTGGCCACGGTCGCCGAAGGGCTGCTGGGCAATCCCGAGATGTTCATCCGCGGCAACGGCTCCACCCGCACCGCGCTGCAATGGTTCCAACCGCGCAGTGGTCCTGAACTGCCGCAACCGGCGGTGATTTCCGTTTCGGTTTGGTTTTACCGGTTGCTGATGCTCGCCTGGGCGCTCTGGCTCGCCCTGGCGTTGATCCGCTGGTTGAAATGGGCCTGGCAGCAGTTCAACCTGGGCGGTTGCTGGCAGCGTGTCCCGGCGCCGCCCGCGCCGCCTCCATCGGTTCCGCCTCCATTGCTGAACAAATGATTGTTGTTCCGGCCGCCGATTTTTCTTGCTTCGGGACCCCGCGATTCTCTACGATGGCGGGCAAGCAGAAAAACACCGGAAAGCATCCTCTCATGCAAAGCACAGTTGCTGTCCTGCGGAATGTCGTGCGTTCAGCCGCGTGGAGAGATGAATTGCCTGCAGCCGGGGTGCAACCTTCCGGGCAACCAAAATCAATCATCCCATGAAACGAATCAGTCCCAAACTCAACCGGTGCCTGGGCGTATGCCTCGGTGCGTGGTCCATGGCGGCAACCCTGCAAGCCCAACCCAGTATTCATGACATCTCGCCGAACGGAAGCCGGCTGTTCCAGGCGGCCACCGAGTTGACTTTTGGCATCACGGCCAGTGGTGCCAACGTCAATCCCGAAGGGATCACCGTACGGCTCGTTTCGACCAATACCGCCGGGCGGATCCAGGACGTCACGCTCACCTCGACCACCGGACTGACGGTGGGCGGCACCCCGGCGGAGCGTCTCGTCACCGCGCCGCTGAGTCTCAACGTGGTCGGCTATGCGGTGACGATTACGGCCACCGACACGGCCAGCAAAACGGCCACCAGCCAGGTCAATTTTGACACCTTGGCCCCGAGCGTCGTCATCGAGGCGGAGGACTTCAATTTTGGGAATGGTCAGTGGGTGCCCGAGCCGCAAACCAATGAATATCGCCGGGCGGTGCTGCTGACCCCCGCAACGCAAGGGGTGGATGTGCGTGACAATTACTTCGACGCCGGCGGGAGTCTGGGCAACCAGGCTTATCGCGATGCCGGGTTGTTCACCGAGCCGACTGCGGACACTCCGCGGGCGCCGTACATCGGCACGGGCAAGACGGACTACAACATTGGCTGGTTTGATCCGGGCGACTGGGGCAACTACACCCGGTCCTACCCGGCGGGCACCTACTACGTGTATTATCGGGCGGCCAGCGATATTGGCGCCCCGAGTTCGGCCACGCTTTCCCTGGTGACGAGCGACCGCACCCAGCCGGGCCAGACCACCACCGGGTTGGGCACCATGGAGTTTCCCAGTCGCGGCTGGCAGGTCTATGCCTACAGCGCGCTGCGGCGTCCCGACGGGAATCTGGCCACCGTGACCCTGGACGGCACGGAGCAGACGCTCCGCTTGACGGGGGTGGGCGCGCACAATGGCAATTTTCTGGCGTTGTTCCCGGTGGACACCGCCGCCCCAACCATCGAAGAGGTTTATCCCGATGGCGCCCACCTGATTCAACCCACCAACACGATGAGGTTCGTGGTGCGGTCCTCGAGCGCCACGGTTGACCCCGCAGGCATCAAGGTCACCCTGACCTACAAGACCACCTCGGGTCAGTCCGGAACGCGTCTCGTCACCTCCACCAACGGATTGACGGTCGGCGGCACCGGCGCGGAACGGACCGTGTCCCTGCCGTTGCAGACCAATGTTTACAGCTACCAGACCATGATCGAGGCGACCGATGTCAACGGGAAGGTCAGCGTGGCCAACTACAACTTCGGCACCGCCGACCCGGTCTTCTCCTTCGAGGCGGAAGATTTTGACTACGATTACGGGCAGTTCATCAACAACGGAGCGATCAACGCCTACGGCTATGCGGCGGAACTGGCGCCGGCCGTCGAGGGGGTGGACACCCACGAAGGCGATATTCTCAACGGCGGGACCGCCTATCGTGAGCCCGGTTTGCACACCGAAATCACGGCGGACCGGCTCCGAACCCAGTATGCCGCTGCGAGTGAGCCGGATTACAACGTGGGCTGGCTCGATAACGGGGACTGGGGCAACTACACGCGCAACCTGCCCGCGGGCACCTTCAATGTGTACGTGCGCGCCGGCACCGGAAACGCCTCGCCCGGCGGAATCACGATGGCGGAAGTGACTGGCGGCGTCGGCACCATGGAGCAAACCACGACCAATGTGGGCACGTTTGTCATTCCCCCGACGGGAAGTTGGACGGCTTTCACGTGGGTGCCGCTGAAGACGGCAAACGGCGCACTGGCCACGATTGAAGGAGGGCGGCAGGTCACCCTGCGCATGACCACCACCGGCGGCCATAACGCGAATTTCTACGCGTTCTTCCCGGCGGATTTGAGCGTGCCGACCATCACGGAGCTGCACCCCGACGGGACCCTGCTGATTGAGCCGACGAACACCATGTCCTTCAAAACGGAATCGGCCGGCTCCACCATCGCGCCGGAGGATATTTCCGTCACCTTGAGCTACCGGATGAGCAACGGGTTGACGGGCACCACCAATCTGACGGCGGGCGCCGGTTTGACCGTGGGCGGCTCGCCCGCCTCGCGGACCGTGTCGTTGCCGCTGCGCACCGACATTCTGGAGTACCAGGCCACCATCCAGGTCGTCAGCGGCAACGGCAACAGCGTGGAAAAGGCCTTCCGGTTCGGCACCCTCCCGCCGGCTTATACGTTTGAAGCGGAGGATTTCAACTATAACTTCGGCCAGTTTATCAACAACCCGCCCCTCAATGCCTATGACCGCGCGGTGCTCCTGGATCTGCCGGTCGAGGGGGTGGATACACACGAGGAGGATCCCGCCGGAGGCGCCACCGTCTATCGCGATCCCGGCCTGCATACGGAACAAACATTTGACCAGGCCCGGTCGCAGTACGTGAGCGCGGGGCTGCCCGACTACAACGTGGGCTGGTATGCGCCGGGCGATTGGGGCAACTACACCCGCAATCTGCCGGCGGGCAACTTTTACCTCTACGCCCGGGTGGCTACCGATTACGTGCCCACGCCTTCCACCGGCCTGGCCGTCGCCGAGGTGGTCGCCGGGGCCGACACCTATGACCAGACCCTCGCGCCGTTGGGCTCCGTTCTCATTCCGGCGACGGGGGGATGGCAGAGTTACATCTGGGTGCCGGTCCGGGATGCCTTTGGCAATCTGGTGGAGATTGAAGGAGGCCGTCAGGTCACCCTCCGCATGACGGCGACGGGCTTTTTGAATGCGAACTTTTACGCCTTCTACCCGTCCGATCCCAGCATTCCCACCATCACGGAGGTGTATCCGAACGGAGCGGAACTGCAGCAAGGCACGAACAAGTTCAGTTTCAAGGTGGCTTCTTCCGCGGGCATTGATCAAGCCAACGTCCAGTTGAAAATTGATGGTCAGACGGTGTCCGGTCTGGTGTTCCAGGGCTCTCCCACGGCCTGGGCGGTGAATTATCCCAATCTGACCGCCAACACCCTCCATACCGCCTCGATCACCGTCACCGCCAACAATGGCCTGACCCATACCGTCAATACCGCCTTCGACACCTTCGATCGCGAGGCCTTTACCGTGGAAGCAGAAGCCTTCAACATTTTCGGGGCCTTTTTTGACAATCCATCCCAGGCGGATTACTACCTGCAGGAAGCGGCGGTGGACATTGACTACTCGGGCACCGTCGCCAGCGGCCTTTACGACTACCGCAATTCCGGTCTGAACACCGAACATTGCTTCGATCTGGTGCGGCCCTGGCTCAATGACCCCAACGCCAATGGCGACTACAACGTCGGCTGGTTTGACAGCGGTTTCTGGGGCAACTACACCCGCACCTACCCGGCCGGCCGCTACAACATCTACCTCCGGGCGGCCAATTTCACCGGCACTCCAAGTTACGTGTATGCCGCGAAGGTCACCTCGGACCCGACGCAGTCCGGCCAAACCACCGCGGCGCTGGGCAGCTTTGAGATTCCCCCCACCGGCGGGGCGCAAAAATACACCTGGGCGGGATTGAAAGACAATGACGGCAAACTGGTGGCGGTGGAGTTCAACGGAGTGGCCACGTTGCGCTTGACCGCCGGAGGCGGCAACAACGTCAACTTCTTCATCCTGACACCGGCGCCCACGACCGTCACCCTCACGATCGCGCGTGATGTTGCAGGCGTCCGGGTCTCGTTTGCGACCGAGTCGGGCCGGACCTATCAGGTGGAGCGCAAGCAGAGCCTTGCCGACGCCATCTGGCAGCCGCTGGGCGCGCCGGTCAGCGGTGACGGCACCGTCAAGTCGGTGACCGATTCCACCGCCGCCGGCAGCGGGTTCTATCGGCTCCACATCCAGTGATGACCGGCGGGGTTCGGGAATCCGGCCGGGTTCCCGAACCCCAACGGCTGGCCGTCATCGGCTCATCCGAAGTTTCCATGCCGGAGTTTGCGCGCGGTTTCCCCGGGAAGACCCGGAGGCCCCGGCCCGGTGCGCTCCGGGAAAGCGCCCCCGCAAGCGATCCCCGGCTGGCCACGAAACCCGACTGCGATATACTTCCCCAATGATGTACAACCCGATGCGCCGCCGCCGCCAATGGCGGAACGGATTATTGGCGGTGGCGCTTGCCCTGATTTCCCCGGCCGCCCTCGGGCAGGTCATCATCTCTGAATTCATGGCCAGCAACGGGAAAACCCTGGCCGATGAAGACGGGGATTTTCCCGACTGGATCGAGCTGCAAAACACCGGCAGCAGCCCCGTGGATCTCAACGGTTGGTTTCTGACCGACAAGGCCTCGAAGCCCACCAAATGGCGCCTCCCCGCCGTTACGCTCCCCGGGCATGGGTGGTTGCTCGTTTTTGCCTCCGGCAAGGACCGCGCGGTGCCGGGGCTGCCGTTGCACGCCAATTTCAGTCTCAGCGCCGAAGGCGAATACCTGGCGCTGATCCAGCCCGACGGGGCCACCGTCGCCAGCGCCTTCGCGCCGCAGTTTCCGCCGCAATTCCGCGATGTTTCCTACGGCCGGGGGCAGCTCATCACCACCAATGTGTTGTTGCCTGCCGGCGCTGGCGGACGTTATCACGTGCCCGCCAATGGGGCGCTTGGCAGCACGTGGCTCCAGCGCGGCTTCAACGATTCCACCTGGTCGGCGGGGACCACGGGACTGGGGTACGAAACCGAAGTGGCCGGATTCGCGGTGCGCTGCTTCAAGGCCAACGTCATCGTGGACAGCCTGGCCACCGCCAACGGCGTGCTGCTCGATCCCGCGCAACAGGTCAGTGTGACGGGCGAAAATGTCTCGCTCATCAATTATCTCAACACCGGCGACGCCGGTCATTATGGGGATGACCTGACGTTTCCGGGCCTGGCGCCGGGCGTGGATGTGGACGATTTCGTGGTGGAGGTCACCGCCACCCTGCAGATTCCCAGTGCCGGTCAGTGGACCTTTGGCGTGAACAGCGACGACGGCTTTCACTTGAGCATCGGCGACACCTTCACCATGACGTATCCCAACCAGCGGGCGCCGGGCGACACGCTGGCCACCTTCAATTTCCCCGCCGCCGGCGATTATCCGCTGCGCCTAGTTTTTTACGAACGCGGGGGAGGCGCGGAGCTGGAACTGTTTGCGGCGCCCGGCAGCCGGTCCGCCTGGGACAGCGCGAACTTCCGCCTGGTGGGCCACACCGCCGGGGGCGGACTGGCCGTGCGGGCGGTGCCCGTGACCGGCGGCGGCGGCGGCAGCCTGCGCCCGGCCATTGCGACCGATGTGGAAACCCAGATGAAGGGGGTGAATGGTTCGGTGTATCTTCGCCTGCCCTTCCACCTGGTGGATCCCGCCGCCCTCGAATCCCTCGTGTTGCGCGTGCAGGATAATGACGGCTTCGTCGCCTGGCTGAACGGGCAGGAGGTGGCCCGCCGCCATGCGCCGGCCACCCCGCAATGGAACTCCCTCGCCACCACCAGTCGCACCGTGGCCGCCAGCCTGGCCGCGACCGAGTTCGACTTGTCCAGCGCGCAGGGATTCCTGGTGACCGGCGACAACGTGCTGGCCGTTCAGGGCCTGAATGTCACGGCCAACGACGTCAATTTCCTGCTGGGCCCGCAGTTGATCGAGTACCGGTCCCAGGCGCTCAGCAACCTTTATTTCACCCTGCCCACCCCGGGCGCGATGAACGGCAGCGGCGTGCGGGGATTCGTGGCCGCGCCGCAGTTCAGCGTCGAACGCGGCTTCTTTGACGCGCCATTCAATCTGACCCTGACCACCGCCACGCCGGGGGCGACCATCCGTTACACCACCAACGGCACGGCGCCCACCCTGACCCATGGGCTGGTGTACACCGCCCCGCTCCCCATCAACCGGACGACCGTGCTCCGCGCCGCGGCGTTTCTGGACGAGTCGGCGCCGTCGCCCGGGGTCACGCACACGTACCTTTTTCCGGCCGACATCATTCAGCAATCCCCGACCGGCGCCGCGCCGCCCGGCTGGCCGTCCAGCTGGGGGGCGAACGTGGTGGATTACGGCATGGACCCGAATGTAACGACCGCTCCCCCCTACGCCGCCACGCTGACCAACGATCTCAAGACCATTCCCAGTTTTTCCATCGTGATGAACCTGGCCGACCTGTTCGATCCCACGACCGGCATTTATGCGAATCCGCAACAGGACGGGCGGGCGTGGGAGCGGCCGTGTTCCGTGGAATTGATCCACCCGGATGGCACGCCCGGTTTCCAGGTGCCCGCCGGCATCCGGATCCGCGGCGGCTACAGTCGCAGCACCGCCAATCCCAAACACGCGTTCCGGCTCTTCTTCCGTTCGGAATACGGCGCGGCCAAGCTGGAATATCCGCTGTTCGGGGAGCGCGGCGCCGACACGTTTGACAGCGTGGATTTGCGCACCTTCCAGAACTACTCCTGGAGCTTTGAACATGACAGCCGGGGCATTTTTGTCCGCGACCAGTTGAACCGGGACTGGCAGCTGGCCATGGGGCACGCCGGGGAGCGCGGGGACTATTATCACCTCTACATCAACGGCCAGTACTGGGGATTGTACAACACGTGCGAACGGCCCGAGGCCAGTTACGCCGCCACTTACTGGGGCGGGAACAAGGACGACTACGACGTGATCAAGGTCGAGGCCGGCCCCTACACGGTGAACGCCACCGACGGCAATCTGGAGGCGTGGACGCAGCTCTACCAGCTGGCCCAGGCCGGCTTCACCAATGCCGCCAATTATCAGCTGGTGCAGGGCAACAACCCCGATGGCACCCGCAACCCCGCCTTCGCCAACCTGCTCGATGTGCCGAACCTGATTGATTACATGCTGATCATCTACTACGGCGGCAATCTGGATGCGCCCATTTCCAATTTCATCGGCAACAACAAGCCCAATAATTTTTACGCCGTCCGCAACCGCCTCGGCTCCGAGGGCTTCCGGTTCTTCATCCATGACGCCGAGCACACCCTGCTGGATGTGAACCAGAACCGGTTGGGCCCGTATCCCGCCGGCGACTCCTCCGTTCTGTACAGCAATCCGCAGTGGCTCTTCCAACGGTTGATGGCCAACGCGGAATTCCGGCTGCGCGTCGCCGACCACGTGCAACGGCACTTTTTCAACAACGGCGTGCTCACCCCGTTGCGCGTCCAGGAGCAGTTCCTGCAGCGCACCGGCCAGATTGACCGGGCGGTGGTGGGGGAATCCGCCCGGTGGGGTGACGCCAAGGGCGAACCGCCCCTGACCCGGGCCAATTGGTTGAACGCGGTGAATGACCGGCTCAACAACTACCTGCCGCAGCGCACGGCGGTGGTCCTGAATCAACTGCGCAACGCCGGCCTGTATCCCAATGTCGCCGCGCCCGTCTTCAACCAGTTCGGCGGCCCCATCACCAATGGCTTCGGGCTGACGCTGTCCGCGTCCGCCGGCACCATTTATTTCACCCTGGACGGTTCGGATCCCCGGCTGTCCGGCGGCGCACCCTCTCCCACCGCCCAGATTTATACCGGGCCAATCACCCTCGCCGAAAGCACCCAGGTCAAGGCCCGCGCCTTGAACGCCGCCACCTGGAGCGCCTTGAGCGACGCCACTTTTACCGTCATCCAGACCTTCACCGATCTGCTCGTCACGGAGATCATGTATCATCCGCCCGCCACGGAGGAGTTTTCCGAGGGCCAGCTCGAGTTTCTGGAGTTGAAGAACACCGGCCCCGAGGAATTGGACCTGAGCGGGGTGCAGTTCACGGCCGGGGTGCAGTTCACGTTTCCCCTGGGCACGCGGCTTTCTCCCGGCGGCTTCCTCGTGCTGGCGGGCGACGTCGCGGCGTTCACCAACCGCCATCCGGGCGTGCCGGTGGCGGGCCAGTTCACCGGACGCCTGGCGAACACCGGCGAACGCCTGACCCTGGTGCATGCGGTGGGCACCCCGATCTTCTCGGTCCAGTATTCCGACGCCCCGCCCTGGCCGGCGGCGCCCGATGGCCAGGGCTTCTCCCTCGTGCCGCTGGACCCGAACCTGAATCCCGATCCCGATGACCCGGCCAACTGGCGCAGCAGCAGCGCCCCGGGCGGCTCGCCGGGACAGGATGATCCCCCGTTGAACACGCCTCCGGTGGTGATCAACGAAATCCTCACCCACACGGATCCGCCGCAACTGGATGCCATCGAACTGCACAACCCGACGGCGGCCGCGGTGGATGTGGGGGACTGGTATCTGAGCGATCAGCGGCTGACCCCCCGGCAATTCCGGATTCCCGCCCCCACCCTCATTCCGCCGGGAGGCTACGTGGTGTTTGACGAAACGGATTTCAATCCCGTGCCGGGCGTGCCTCCCAGTTTCCGCCTCAGTTCGCACGGGGAGGAAATTTATCTGTTTTCCGGCGATGCGTCCGGCCAGCTCACCGGCTACAGCCACGGCTTTGCGTTTGGCGCCGCCGCCAACGGCGTTTCCTTCGGCCGGCATCTGCTCAGCACCGGCGCGGCGGACTATCCCGCGCAACAGACTCCCACGCTCGGCGCCGCCAACGCCGGGCCGCGGGTCGGACCAGTGGTGATCAGCGAGATTCATTGCGCGCCCTTGCCCGGGCAGGCGCAGTTTGTCGAATTGTTCAATCTCACCGCTGCCCCGGTGGCGTTGTTCAACTCCGCGCATCCGGATTTGACCTGGCGAATCAACGGCATCGGCTTCTCGTTTCCCACCAACACCGTGCTGCCGCCGCAGAGTTATCTCCTGGTGGTTTCCGGTGATCCCGCCGGATTCCGCGCCAGCTACGGTGTGCCGCCGCAGGTGCCGATCTTTGGCCCGTTCCCCGGCACCCTGCAGGCCAACGGCGAGCGCCTGCAACTGTTGCGCCCGGACGACCCCGATGTGGGCGCGGACGGCCAGCCGCTCGTGCCCGAAATCGTGGTGGACGAGGTCCGTTACGGCGTCCAGGCGCCGTGGCCGGAGCTGCCTGCCGGCAGCGGCCGCTCGTTGGAGCGGCTGGAGGTGGCCGCCTACGGCAATGACCCCATCAACTGGCGCAGCAGTCCGGGCGCCCCTTCCCCCGGCGTGGCGAACACCGGGAACCGGCCGCCCCTCGTCAGTGCCGGCTCCGGCCGGACGGTGAGTTATACGAACGCGCCCGTCGCGGTGTCCCTGGCCGGCAGCGCCACCGATGATGGCGTGCCCGCCCCGGCACAACTCACCCTCGCCTGGTCGCAACTCAGCGGGCCGGCGCCGGTGCAATTTGCCGACGCCACCGCCTCCAACACCACCGTGTACTTTCCCGGGGCGGGCATCTACCAGTTGCGGCTGTCCGCCAGTGATGGCGAATTCGTCGCCAGCAGCGAGGTGGTTTTCACGCTCACCCGCGCGGTGAACCCGCTCACTTTTGTCCCCGCCGGCGCGGTCTGGAAGTATTACGACCTGGGCGGGGATTTGCCGGCCAACTGGAACACGCCCGCCTTCAATGATGCGGCCTGGGCCAGCGGCCCGGCCCGGCTGGGCTACGGCAGCGATGGCGAAGTCACGGTGGTGGGCTATGGCAACGATCCCGGCCACCGCCACCTCACCACCTGGTTCCGCCACCGGTTCACCGTCCAGCAGGCGGCGGCCGTCACCGCCTTGAAGGTCGGCCTGTTGCGCGATGACGGAGGCATCGTCTATCTCAACGGGCAGGAGGTGTTCCGCAGCAACATGCCCGATGGCGATCCCACCGCCACCACCCTCGCCACCAGCGCCGTCGCCGGTGCGGACGAGGCCGCCTTCTTCGAACACGCCATTGATCCCGGCCTGCTGGTCGAGGGCGAAAACGTGCTGGCCGTGCGCATCCATCAGATCAGCGGCTCCAGTTCCGATCTGGGATTCAACCTGTATCTGACCGGCAGCGGCTATCCGCCCAATGCCGGCCCCACCGCCCAGGCCGGCCCGGATCAGGCGGTCAATCTGGGCGCCGCCGCCGCGCTCGCCGGCCAGGTGGCCGACGACGGTTTGCCCGTGCCTCCCGGCCAGTTGACGTGGAACTGGTCGAAACTCAGCGGTCCGGGCAGCGTCACCTTTGCCGCGCCGGACGCGCTGCAGACGACGGCGACCTTTTCGCTGCCGGGCGCGTACGTGCTGCGTCTGACCGTCAGCGATGGCGGGTTGTCCGCCACGGACGACGTGGCGGTGACCGTGCAGGGGCTCACCTTTGCGGCGTGGCGCGCCCTGCATTTCACGCCGGCGGAGCTGGAGAATCCGGCCCTCAGCGGGGCAACGGCGGATCCCGATCAGGATGGCCACGATAATTACCAGGAATACCTGGCGGACACCGACCCCCGCGACCCGGCCAGTGTGTTGCGGCTGGTCGGCGTCGCCCTCATCCCGCTTCCCGCCCCGGCGGTGCAGTTGCAGTTCAACGCCGTCTCCACCCGCGCCTATGTCTTGCAGGCGCGTCCGGAGACGCCCGGGGGCGTTTGGGAGGACGTGCAGCAAATTCCCGCGCCGGCGCAAAACGGCGTGCTGACGGTGTCCGTGCCCTGGTCCGCCCAGCAAGCCACCCGGTATTTCCGCGTGGTCACCGCGCCCGCCCCGTGAGCGGACGGCGCTCCGCCCGCGCGGACCGGGCGGGGACCGCTCAAGGTTTCCAGACGCCCAGGGTCACCAGCTGACGGGTCACCGTGGGCGCCCAGCCCCGGTTCGCCAGCGGGTTGGCCGGACTCGGGTGCAGGATCTGTCCCACCTTCAACTGCCGGGCCGCGCCGCACGCGGCCCCACGCTGGCGCGCGAAACCGCCAATGCCCACCAGCCATTCCGGTTCGAGCGCCGCCAGCACCTGGCGCAGGTGGACATCGCAAATCGCAAACAACCGCTGCTGTTCCGTCCGCGACAGTTTGTCCGGGGTCAGGTTGGCGCCGGATGCCGTCAGAAAGGTGAGCGGACAATAGTTCACCACCAGATGCTCCGCAAAAAAGCGTTCCGGACGGCCGAAACGCCCGGCAAACAGGCCCCATAACCGCCGGCCGCTCACCTCCGAACGGTGGCACGCAAAGCCGAGAATCGGCCGCTTGGGATGTTCCCGCGGCGGTTTGCCCACCGCCGCCTCAATGCCCAGCCAGTCCCGCACCATGCCCACCTCCCCAAACGGCACGCCCACCTGCGTCATGCCAAACGGACCGGGGTTCATGCCCAGGAACACCACCCGTTTGCGGCCGCGGGCGTAGCGCCGCAGATATTCCGCATACGGCTGCCAGGCATAGTCCAGGGGATTGTACACCTGCGCCACCGGCCGCTTGAAGCGCAGGCGATCCACGCGCGCCGCCAGTTCCTGCGCCGCCCGGATCAGGGTCGGGGCGACGTTCATGGTGCGTCCGCCTGCACGCGCGCCAGCGTGAAGCCGTCATACCCCTTGCTGCCCACGGTTTGCAGGGTGGTGGCGCTGACCCGGGCCTCGCCGGCCAGCAGCTCGTGCAGCCGCCGCATCGCCTGCACCCGCGGATCCGCGCTGTGCGGATCGGCCAGCGCCCCGTTGCGCACCACATTGTCCGCCACAATCAACGTCCCGGGACGCGCCAGCCGCAGCGACCATTCCCAGTACGCCGGATAATTTTCCTTGTCGGCGTCAATGAAGATGAAATCGAACGGGCCCCGGCCGGCGGCCGCCAGTTGCGGCAAGGTTTCCAGCGCGGGCCCGACCCGCAACTCGATGCGCGCCGCCAGACCGGCCCGCTGGAAATTCGCCCGGGCCACGGCGGCATGGCGCGGTTCCGCTTCCAGGGTGACCAGCCGGCCGTCGGGCGGCAGCGCCCGCGCCAGCCAGAGCGTGCTGTAACCGGCCAGCGTCCCGATTTCCAGGATGTTCCGCGCCTGCTGCGCCTGCGCCAGCAACTGCAACAATTTGCCCTGCGGAGGCGAAACCCCGATGGCCGGCAGACCCGCCGCCTCCCGGGACGCCACCACCTCGTCCAGCACCGCATCCGGAGGGATCAGCCGGTCGGTGATGTAGCGGTCCACCGCCGTCCATTCTGCCGTTTCCATAGCCGGTTCAGAGTGGGCGCGGTCCACCGCACATGCAAGGGCGCAATTCATTCCCGCGGAACGGAATCGGAAAATGCGGGCCGCCCGCCCCCCTCAGCCCGGCGGATGGCCAGAGGCACAGTTGCGCGTGAGGAGACACAGCGGAACCCACCCTCTCCCCAGCGGATGGGGCGAGGGGCAAAGTCTCGTGACCGATTGGCGGGTGGCGTCTGGGCCGGCTTTGAGCGCCTGATGTATGGTGTTGCTACACCCCTCACCCGGCCTGGCGGCCACCCTCTCCCCAGCGGGTGGGGCGAGGGACGGAGGTGCGGGAGGGTCGGCCGGTGGCGGAAATTGCGGAAATCATGATCCACGCCGCCGTGGCAGGAAATTTTCCGTCCTGACGATGGGGACACGAAATTTTTGTCCCCCTTGAGCGGCGGCCTCGGTAAAAATACTGAAGGAAAATATCCGGGAGACATTTTGCAACCGACTGGTGGACAGCAGGTTGCGCTGGGTGGTTCGGCGGGAAATTTTGTTCAAAAATTTTTCAAAAAACTATTGACGCTTTGTCCCCCTTTTGGGATAGTCATGCGCACACGGTAACTAAAAACCATACAAACTATGAGAACAAAAACCATACTTGCTGCCGCAGCATTCATTGCGGCCGGAGCTCTGTACTCCACAGCGCAGTCCAATGTGTATTCTCTGAATATCGTTGGCTACGTTAATGTTGACCTGACCGCCAACCAGTACGCGCTCTTGTCAAACCCCCTGAAACCCTCCGACGGGAATTATGATGTTTCGAATATCGTGAAGCTCGCGGACGGAAGTTCGGACAGCTCGCAGTGCCTCACTTGGAGTGGGACAGCTTGGGAGAGCATTGACTGGCTGGATGGGGTTGGTTGGAGTGAACCGAAGAACATCGCTCTTGGCCAAGGCTTCTTTGTCCGTGCGACGAGCAATCAGACGATCACGTTTGTCGGTGAAGTTCAAACCGGCACATCGAGTACCACGTTGTCTCCGGGATTGAGCCTGGTGGGCAGCAAGGTTCCAGTCGCTGGAAATTATCCTGGTTCAACTGTGGGAAATGACTCGGATGCGATCTTTGTCTGGGCGGGTAGCGCTTGGGATACGATTGACTATATCGGAGGATTGGGCTGGACCTCCGCCGATCCGAATGGTCCAGCAATCGGCGTGGCTCAAGGCTTCTTTTACAACAACACCGGGGCGGCCCTGAACTGGGAAGTCACGTTGAATCCGTAATTTGAATTTAGTCGAAACAAGCTAAAAATACACAAATATGAAAAAAACCCTCATTACACTAATGGCTGTCGGTGCTGCCAGCACCATGGCCTTCGCTCAAGGCACGGTTAGCTTCAATAACAACGCTGCCTCCATAGTCATGGTTGACCCAGGTGACGGCAGTGCGCTGGTTCCAGCACCCGCCAACGGTGGCTTTGTCCAATTGTTGTGGGCACCGGTTGGAACGACGGACTTGAACCTCTTTCAGCCGACGTTGAATGTCGCTGGTGCGAACATCACTGAGAATGGCGCTGCGCGCTTCTTGGCTCCGGGCCGTTTCGCGGCTGGAGTTGTGACCATTCCTTCCATCTCGCCTGGCGGAGCTGCCGCTTTGGTGGTGCGTGGCTGGCTGGGAACCGCTCCGACTTGGGCGGACGCTGTGAATCAAGGTGCTCCGACGGGTTGGAGTCCTATCTTCACAATTCCTGCCACGGGTGATCCTACGGCCTTGCCTCCAGGATTGCCGGTTGCCGTGAACACTGTGTTCCCGGCTGGGATGGTGATTGCCGTTCCCGAGCCGACCAGCATGGCCTTGGCCGGGCTGGGCGCTGCGGCACTGTTGATCTTCCGCCGCCGCAAGTAATCTAATCGGTTTCTTTCAAGAGCCGCTCTTCGGAGCGGCTCTTTTTTTTGTGCCTTGAAGGGGCTCCGTTCCACCGCGTCGCAAACCATACGCAAACGGAAAGGCGCGGGAATCAAGGGCAAGGGAATGGGAAATGGCGGAGCATCGCCGGCGCGGACGGTGGTCGTTCGCGCCCTCGCGCGCGGCCTCGGATTCCGGGAGCTGCAACAGGTGGGACGCGTCACTCCGCGCGCGCCGTCGGCCCATGAGGGGCTGCGACGTGCCGGGGACGGCCCGCTCCATCCGTCCTCTGCGTTTCGGTTGCTCGGTGGTTCTTCCTTCGCCTGCTTCTGTGGTCTGGCCATTAAACCGCCCGGCCACTTTGACGCTGAGGACAATTTCACGTTCCACAGAACTTTGAAGTTTCCTTGAAGACTTGCCCTGCAGTGGGATAATCGTACCGTGAAGTTGGCGGCGGATGATACGGGGCGGTTGACACGCCTGGAGTTATTTCGATCCACGGCCACGTTTGGCGTTCGCCGGCAACCGGATGGCGCGGTGCGCGGTGCTGAATTGGTGGAAAACGATATGGCTGTGGTTCAGCCGGTTCAGTCCGCCGACGGGCGGCTCGTTTCTCCAGTTGAAGTTAAGCGGGAAGTCATTCGGGCGGCATGGCGCGCAGATCGCGAGGCACGATGACGGTTTGCAGGGACAGTTCCGCAATTGTCGCTGTCTGGATTGGTCCGGAAATCCGGATGCGTCTGCATCGGGCACGCGAGGTAACGCGCACCCATGGCCTGGCCGGGGTTTTCCCGGCGGTTGCCGGAGGCCATTTAACGGTCCGGCCAGATGCCGGTGAAGCGGCGCGGCGACTGGCTCACGGCAAGGGCAGGCGCGGTGGCCGGGGGCATGATTGCCGGCACGCTGTCGCGACGGACAAGATCCAGGCGACAAAGCGGCTGGCGGTTGATCACAGTGATTGCGATGGAATCAGCGCCATGAACATCGAGCAACTTGGTTGGTGACATTCGCCGTCGGATGTCCCTTCATTCAATCCGCAGATGAAACCTTTCGAACCATGACCGTCAAGCCGGCATTCTATTCCATCTTTGACCGTTCTTTCTGGCGGTTGTCGCTGTTGTTGGTCCTCGGGGTGGCGGCGGCTTACCTGCCTGCGCTTCAGGCACATTTTGTCAACTTCGACGACACCCGCTACGTGTATGAGAACCGGATCGTCGCGAACGGCTGGACGTGGGAGGGGCTCAAATGGGCGCTTTCCACTGCGTTCATGGGCAGTTGGCATCCGCTCACGTGGTTCAGTCATTTTACCGACGTGGAATTGTACGGGCTGCGTCCGGCGGGGCATCACGCGACCAGCCTGGGGTTGCACGTGATGAACGTGCTGCTGGGTTTTGCGCTGCTGCGGGCGTTGACCGGTGCGCTGTGGCCGAGCGCGGTGGCGGCGGCGGTGTTTGGGCTGCATCCGTTGCACGTGGAATCGGTGGCCTGGGTGTCGGAACGGAAGGATGTGTTGAGCGCCTTTTTCGGTCTGCTGACGTTGCTGGCGTATTGGGGCTACGCGCAGGCCCGGCGGACGGCGGCGGACGGCGCGGCGCGGCGGGCGGAGTCGCCCCGGCTCTGGTATGGGGCGGCGCTGGTGTGTTTTGGGGCGGGATTGATGAGCAAGCCGATGTTGGTGACGTGGCCCGCGCTGTTGTTGCTGCTGGATTGGTGGCCGTTGCGCCGCCTGGAATGGGTGCGCGGCGCTTTTCCGTGGCGGGCGGCGGGGCGGCTGGTGGCGGAGAAAATTCCGTTCTTCCTGCTGGTGGGCGGCATGGCCTGGCTGACGTGGCGGACGCAGTTTGAGCAGCAGGCCATTCAATCCCTGGGCGACTGGCCGTGGTCGGCGCGGGCGGCCAATGCTTTGCACACGTATTTCGTTTATGTGCGCCAGTTTTTCTGGCCGGCGGGACTGGCCATGTTTTATCCGCTGCGCGTGTGGCCGGCGGGCACATTGATCGTGGCGGGCGTGGTGCTGCTGGGGCTGAGTTTTCTGGCCGTCCGGGCGCGCCGCGCGCATCCGGAGCTGACGGTGGGCTGGCTCTGGTATCTGGTGGTGCTTTTTCCCGTGTGCGGACTGGCCCAGGCGGGGTTGCAGGCGCATGCGGATCGTTACACGTACCTGCCTTCGCTGGGCTGGAGTCTGGCGTTGATCTGGCCGCTGACGGCGGTTTTTAATCGGCGTTCCAAGGGGGCGTATTGGGGGAGGGTGTTGCTGGGCGGATGGCTGCTGGTCTTGGGCGTGCGCACCTACCAACAGAGCCGGGTCTGGCACGATTCCAAGACCTTGTTCCGTCACGCGCTCGCGGTGACGACGGGCAATTTCATGGCGCATCAGGGGCTGGGGGAGGAACTGACCCGGGAGGGGCGGGACGCCGAGGCGGAAACGGAATTCCAGACCGCCCTGGCCCTTTATCCCAAACTGCCCAGCGCCCGGAACAACCTGGCGGTGATTCGTTTGCGGGCGGGGCGGACTGCGGAGGCGCTGGCGCTGTTGCAGCAGGTGCTTGCCGAGGCGCCCGAACTGCCCATCACGCATTTCAACCTGGCGCAGACCTACGACAAGCTGCAACAACCCGGGGCCGCCGTCCGGGAATATAAATTGTTCCTGGCGGCCGTGCCGGAGGATGTGGAAGCGCAGGCGGGCCTGACCCAGGCACTCACCCGGGTGCTGGCGCAGACGAATGCGGTGCAGCAGTTGCAGGAACTGCGCCGGGATTTTCCCGCGGACCGCTCCTTCAGTCTGTTGCTGGCGGAGCAATACCAGGCGGCCGGCGACTTTGCGGCGGCCATCGCCACGTATGAATCCGTGCTGGCCACGCCGCCGCCCTCGGCGGAAGTCCACAACAACCTGGCCTGGTTGCTGACCATCTGTCCCGAGCCCGGACTGCGCAACGGGGAGCGCGCGGTGGCCCTGGCGGAACGCGCCTGCGAACTGACCCGCCATCGGCAACCGCTGTTCCTCGGCACCTTGGCCGCAGCTTATGCCGAGGCCGGCCGGTTCGAGGACGCGGTGGCCACGGCGCAAAAGGCCATTGATCTGGCCACCGCAGGCGGCCAACCCGACCTGGCGGCGCGCAATGCCGGACTGCAGAAGTTGTATCGCGCCCATCAACCCTATCACGAACCGGCGCAGGCCCGGTGAGGCGGAAATTCCCCCGGGGCCGCCCGGGGCAGGAGGCGCGGAGATCATCCGGTGGAATGGCATCTTTATGTTTGCCGATTTGCGGGAACGGGCTTGGTGACCGGCCCAAACTGGGGTAGGATGGCGGGCGTCAATCTGGAATTCGAGTTGCGTATGTGTCGTCATTTTGTGGTTGCGTGTCGTCCAGCCCGGCTGCGGGTCCGCATCGGGCTGTTGTTTTTTGCGGGTCTGCTGCTGCCGCTGGCCGGAGGCGCGAGCCAGCCGGAGTCCGGCCCGGCGGATCGCTGGGTTGAAGTGTCGGCCGAGGAGATGCTGGCGGCGCAGACGCCGGAGGTTTCCGAGGGGTACGTGCCCCCGGTGTCGGCGCCGCCTCCGGCCGAAGCCGCGTTGTTTGGCGCTTACGCTTCGTCCGTGCAACAACACCAGGGCGCCTTAAGCGGACGGATTGTTTACATGAACAGCGGGCACGGCTGGACGTACGATCCGAACTACTGGCGTTTGCAACGCGGGGTGGGCAACGACATGAACGAGGATTACGGCAACCTGGATCAGCTCAATTTTTTTGCGCAATACTGTTTCAATGCCGGGGCGACGGTGGTTTCGTTCCGACCGCTGGGCCATCAAACCAACGAGGTGATTCTGGACAACGATGATCCGGGCGTGACCTTTGCGGGCAGCTGGTCGGACAGCTCGCAAACCGTGTTTTGGGGGTCGGCCGGGGATGTGCCCTACCGGTTCGCCTCGCTCAGCGCGACGGAAACGGCCACCGCCACCTACACGCCGAACCTGCCCGTCGCCGGTTTTTATCCGGTGTATACCTGGGTGCTGAACGGTTCGGATCGCGGCGATCAGCTCTACCGCATCCGCCATACCGGCGGGGAGGCGCAGGTGCGCATTCCGCATCACATGGTGGGGAACGGCTGGATTTATCTGGGCGAATACTATTTCAACGCGGGAGCAAATGCGGCTCTCGGCGCCGTTGTGGTCAGCAATCTGCGCGGGTCGCCGCAGGGGAACGTGGTGATTGCCGATGCCATCCGGTTCGGCAACGGCATGGGGTCGGTCAACCGCGGCAGCGGCGTCTCGGGCTATCCGCGCGAGGAGGAAAACATGCGCTACTGGGTGCAGGCCAACCTCGGCCAGGGACAGTCCAGCTCGTTGTACGACGGGTCCGGCGCGGACGAGAGCGACAGCTGGTCGGCGCCGCCCAAGATGTCGGCGCACATGAACCGCGAGGCGGCCGGGACGGTCCTGGACCGGATTCACATCAGCTTCCACTCGAACGCCGGCGGCGGGCGCGGGGTGGTGGGTTTGATCACCGGCACGCCCACGCCTTACCAGAGCGAGCTGGCCTACCTCTGCGGCAAGGAGGTCAACGACGATCTGGTGGCGCTGGGTTCCCCGCCGCTCGAGTATGCCTGGTACAACCGGGGCAACAGCGTGACCTACACCGGCGCCTACGGGGAAATCACCGGCAGCTATTTCAACTACGAAATGCCGGCCACCATCATCGAAGTGGCGTTTCACGACAATGCCTCGGACGCGGCGTTGATGCGCGACCCCAAGGCCCGGGCGGCGGTGGCCCGGGCGTCGTTGCATGCGGTGATCAAGTTCATGCACCAGTACGACACCAACAATCCGGCGCCCCTGGCGTTTCTGCCGGAACCGCCCGCGAACGTGCGCGCCGTGGCGACCGGGCCGGGCCAGGCGCAATTGACCTGGGCGCCACCGACCAGCCAGGGCGGCAGCCAGAATGCCACGAATTATGTGATCTACCGCTCCACCAACGGCTACGGCTTCGGCAACCCGGTGGCGGTGGGCAACGTCACTTCCACGGTGATTTCCAACCTTTCCGCCGGCGTGGCGTATTATTTCCGCGTGACGGCCGCCAATGCCGGCGGCGAGTCCATGCCCTCGGAGACGGTGGGATGCCGGACGGCGGTGGACTCCGGGGCGCCCCGGGTGCTGGTGGTGAACGCGTTTGACCGCCTGGACCGCACGGGCAATCTGCGGCAGGGGGTGGCGGCGCAAAACTGGGGGCGGCCGGGGAATACCGGGAGCATTGAGCGGGTGTATCCGCGCTGGAACAACGCGTTTGATTACGTGGTGGCGCATGGCCAGGCGATCAGCGCCGCCGGTTGGGCGTTTGATGCGTGCCAGAACGAAACCGTGGCCAACGGGCAGATCGCCCTGGCCAATTACGCCGTGGTGATCTGGGCGGCCGGCAACCAGGGCACGGCCGAGGAAACATTCAAGAGCATCGAACAGAGCCGTCTGATCACCTACTTGAACGCCGGCGGCGCGTTGTTCGCGTCCGGCGCGGACATTGCCTATGACTTGGGCCGGCCCTCCGGGCCCACGGCGGCAGATCGCAATTTTCTACAAAATCAACTCCGCGCCGGCTTCGGCGCGGACAATTCCGGCAGCTATACCGCCAACGCGACCGCCACGGGGATCTTTGCCGGTCGCGCCGGCGGTGTATTCGACAACGGCAACAACGGCATTTACTGGGTGAAAGCGCCGGACGTCCTCGTGCCGGCGGCGGGCGCGGTCGCCGCCCTGAACTATGCCAATGGATCCGGGGCGGCGGCGGTGCAATACGACGGCGCCAACGGTGGCGGGCGGGTGGTGGTGTTCGGGTTTCCGTTTGAAACCCTCACCAGCGCCACGCGCCGGAACGAATACATGCAGAACATCCTCAACTTTTTGGGAGTGCCCCCGGTGACGAACGCGCCGCCGGCAGTGGTGGTGGCCCCGACGGGCGGAAAAGTGGTCATCGGCGGCAGCGCCACGCTGACGGTGGTGGCCAGCGGCACCGCGCCGTTGAGTTATCAGTGGCGGTTGAACGGCGTGAACCTTCCGGGCGCCACCGGTTCGAGCTACACGCGCAACGGGTTTCAACCGGGACATTCCGGATTTTATGACGTGGTCATCACCAACGCCTGGGGCCAGGTGACGAGCGTGCCCGTGCTGTGGGAGGCGATGTTGCCCCCGGTGCAGACGTTGTTCAGCGACGACTTTGACATCAACACCATGGGGAATTGGATTCTGAGTAGTAGTTCGGCCGACACGCGCGTGACGTTCAATTACAATTACGCGGCCGATGGAATTGCTTCCGCGCCCAATTCAGTCGGCGGCACAACGCGCGGGGTGAAGTTCGAGGCCAATCTGGCCAACGGCGCGGTGGCGGCGCTGAACATTTCTCCGGTGGGACAGAGTTTTGGCGGCGATTACCGGTTGCATTTTGACATGTGGATCAATGTCAACGGCCCGTTGCCGGATGGGGGCACGGGTTCAACCGAACATCTCACCGCCGGCGTCGGGACGACGGGCGATCACGTGCAGTGGAGTCCGGGCAGCGCCGACGGCGTGTGGTTCGCCGTGGACGGGGAGGGCGGGGCGGCCGATTCGGCGGTGACCGCGAGTGACTGGCAGGCCTACGTGGCCGGCACCGTGCAATTGGCGGGCAGCGGCGTTTATGCCGGGGGCACGGAAACGGAGGTGCGCGGCAACGGACATCCGTATTACGCCGACACGTTCCCCGGGGGCCAGACGGCGCCGGCCCTGCAGCAGGCCAATCACCCCCAGCAGACCGGCGCCCTCGCGGTCGGCACGGTGGGCCTGGCCTGGCGCGACGTGATCGTCAACAAAACCGGCAACCAGGTGGAATGGTGGATTGATGGATTGAAAATCGCCACGGTGCCCGGAGTCAATCTGACCGCCAGCAATGTCTTTATCGGTTATTGGGACGCTTACGCTTCCATTTCGGATAATGCCAGTTTGAGCTTTGGCCTGGTGGACAACGTGCGGGTGGAGCGGCTGGTCACCAACGTGCCACCCTACATCACGGCGCCGCCGGTGCCGGTAGCGGCCGCCACCGGCGCCAACGTCGTCTTCTCTGTCGCGGCCGGCGGCACCCCGCCGTTGACCTATCAATGGCAGTGCAACGGCACCAACATTGCCGGGGCCAACGCCAGCACCTGCACGCTCCTGAACGTCCAGGCGGCGCAGGCGGGCAATTATGTGGTGGTGGTCACCAATGCGAGCGGCACGGTCAGCAGCAGTCCCGCCGCCCTGATCCTCACTCCAAGCCTGCCCCTCCACTTCACCGCGTTCCACGCGGACGCGAACGGCCTGCAGTTGCAGATATCCGGCGATCCCGGATTTGCGGTGGAGGTGCAAACGTCCACCAACCTGACCGACTGGTCGGTGTTGACCAACCTGGTGAATCCCACGGGGACCTTCTGGTTCACCAATCAGTTTGATCCGGCGGTGCCGGAACAATTCTTCCGGATGCGTTATCCCTGAGCGGCCGGCCGCCGCGGGCCCGGCGCCGGGGCGTTCATCCCCGGTGCGGTTTCCGGATCAGGCATGCAGCCGCGCGAGCGCCTGTTGCGCCTGATCCAGCCAGGCGGAATCGGGCAGGGCGTAAGGCCGGAAGGTTTCCGTCCAGCCCTCCTGGCCGTTGTAGAGCAGGGCGCGGTGCAGGCCCAGCTGGTTGGCGGCGGGTGATTCAATCAGGCTGGCCGAGTCGTTGGCGCTCATTTGGAACACCACGCGCCGTTCGCACTCACTGACGGCCTTGCGGCTCAGGAAACGCATCACGTTGTTGTAGCTGTCGCAGGTGGCGATCACGTGCAGGCCCAGACCCGCGCCTTCGATGATGAGCTGGTTGAACTGCAACCCGGGGTCCGCCGCGGCGCCGGCGTCCAGGGAAAAACTTTTCTCCTCGTCGAACCGCAGCTTTTTCTGGTTTTGCAGCCCCTGCACGAGCACGAAGATTTCCGGCCCCGCCGCGCCGGGGGCGGCGGCGCGCGCCGCCTGCTCCGCCGCCAGCGCCGCCAGCACCGTTTCCGTTTCGCCGCCCGCCGGCATGGTGACCTCGTGCGGCAGCGAGCCGGCAATGCGCCGCAACAGGCGGGCTTCGGGGGAATCCGGCGGGCTGGAGGCGAAGATCAGAAAGCGGGCGCCGGCCTTTGGCAGCTGGGCCGCCAGCGCAATCAAGGCCAGGCCCAGCATGCCGAGCGCGGCTTCCGGGCGCTGGCCGACAATCAGCAGGTGACTGCCGCTTTGGCGCCGGAACTCGACCGTCGTCGGTCCCTTGATGGAATTGGGGGCGCCCAGCCAGATGGCGGGAACGGGGGCGGCGGGCAGCGCCGGGGCGGTGAGCAATGCCTGCAGCGCGGGATTATCGGCGACGTTGGCCGGGGCGTTGCCCTCGAAAATGATGGGTTTGGCGGTGACGCCGCGCGCGGCGGCCAGCGCGGCCACTTTGCCCAGCCATTGGTCGCGCACCGGATCGGGCAGCCAGACGACTTGAAACGGGCTGTTGCCTTGAATCGCGCCGCCCTCGTCGTTATAGATGGCTTCGCCGGGGCGCGACAGCAGACGGGGCGCGGGGTTGTCCTCGTTCATGATGAGGCAGGCGTCGGCTTCGTTGCATTGCAGCGCGATGCGGACCACCATTTGCCCGATCGTGGCGCGGGCCAGCGTGTAGGCGCCGCCGAGGGTCTGCGACCCGAGCAGCACGTGGATTCCAAACGCGCGGCCCTGGCGCACAATGCGGTCGAGCAGCAACGCCGCGCCCTGCGCGATGCGGTCGTCCTCCACGAACAATTCCTGGAATTCGTCAATCAACAACAGCACCCGCGGCATCGGTGCGGTGCCGCCCGCGCTTTTGTAGCCCGCGATGTTTTGCGCGTTCTGTTTGCGGAACAGGTCGCCGCGCCGTTTGAGTTCCTCGTCCACGCGCTGCAGGACGCTGAGGCCGAATTCGCGGTCGCTCTCGATGGCGATGACCCGCGCCTGCGGCAGATGATGGGTGGCATAGGTTTTGAACTCGACGCCCTTTTTGAAGTCCACCAGATAAAACTCCACCTGCTCCGGGCCGCACCAGAGCGCGAGGTTGGTGATGATGACATGGAACAGCGTGGATTTGCCGGACCCGGTCTTGCCGGCCACCAGGCCGTGCTGGCGCGTGCCCTGGCCCAAGGCCAGGTACTGCAGCTTCGTGGCGCCGGTGCGGCCGACGGGCACGCGCAATTCCTGGGTGGTGTCGAGGCTCCAATACTCGGCGGCGGCCGGCGCGACCTCGTCAAAGGGCATCTCCACCCGATAGGCATCGGTGCTGGCTTGGCCCACTTGCTGCAACAGGCGCGTGGCCAGCTCGGCATCCGGCGGCTGTTCAAGCGCGAGCTGGACGCCCGGCCAGTCCGCCGGCGCAAGGGCCGGCGGGGCCGCATCCGACGGTGCGCCGGCCAGCGCGTAACCCTCGCCGCGACTGATCATCCGGATGGCGTGGCGGCGCAGTTCATCGGGCGCCCATTCGACGGGCGCGGTTTTGCGCTGATCCCAGTGCAGCAACAGCTGCACCCCGCAGCGCGGGCCGCTGGCGGCAATGCTTTGCAGTTGTTTGGCTGCGATTTCCGTGAAGCCGGTGGGAAAGTCTGCAATCACCAGAAAATGGTATTTCTCGGCCAGCCGCCCGGCCTGCGCGTTGTATTCCGCCAGCGAGGGGTATTCGTTGCGGAGGTACATTTGGGTGACCTTTTCGATGTGCTCGTTCAGCTCCGCCAGCCGCGCTTCAATCTGGGCCGGCTGCGTCCAGATGCGGCTGTGAATGATCCGCGCTTCAAAGTCGGCCAGATGCATCAGGCCCGCGAAATTCTGGCCCAGCCCGACCGGATCAATAATGGTGAAGGCCAGCCGCCCCGGGGGCGCACTGGTGAGCAGGCGAAGGATGATGTTGTTCAGCGCCCCCATGATCGGGGCCGGGCTGGTCGCCCGGGTTTCAAACAGAAGCGAGGCCTGTTGCGGCACGACCAGTTGCAGCGGCACGCGCAGGGAGCGTGCCGGCAGGGATATTTCCCCGGCGAGCGGGATCTCGCAGAAGGATTCGAGTTCCAGCTCGAGCGCCCCAAATGGCACCGCCGGGGGAAAATCCTCCGGCAACACCAGCCGGTGCCAGGCGTCGGCCGACCAGGGCGGGAAGGCGCTTTGCGTCGCCGCGGCGGCGTGGCACAACGAGCGCCAGATGGGCAGGACCACGGCCTGCCATTGGGTCTCGACCGCCTGCAATCCGGCGGTGCGCGTTGCCTGACTGCGCGCGAGATTTGCGGCGTATTGACTTTCGCGGGTCTGCTTCGCGCTGGAGGCCTGCGCGTTTGCGCGGGTGATGGCTTCCGATTTTGCGGCGGCCAGCTCCTGGAGCCGGCGTTGAAGGCGCGCGGCCGTGACCTGGTGCAAGCGCGCGGTCCGCTCGTATAGTTGAGCGATGCGTTGCTCCCGGCCCTCCCGGGTCAGGGCATGCGCCTGTTTCCAGGCCTGGTTAATCTGCCGGCTCGCGTCGGCAAAGGTGGATTGGATGCGCTGCGCCTCCGTCTGAAAATGGACGGTGGCTGCCTGCGCGCATGCCTGGGCCAGCCGGCGTGCCCGGGCCAGGGCCGTGGCGGTCGCCCTCGCCGGCGCGGCCAGCCGGTTGCGGGTCAGGGCGAACAGGCCCCAGAGGCCGAGAAATCCCGCCGCGCCAAGAATCCAGAGGCGCGCCGGCACGGCGGCAAAATCCAGGCGGCGCAGTTCCGGCGACCCGGCAACCAGCAGCGCGGCCAGCAGCAGCCAGCCCAGCCAGAGGCGGAAAAACCGGAAGAATTGGGGCAGCCCCAGTGCCCGGCAGCGGGCGAGGTGTGCGCGGGCCGAATCGCGTTGTTCCCGCAACTGCTGGAGCAGTTCGTCCGGAGTCGCGGTGGCGGCCGGAGGGGCGTCCCCGGCCTCGCACTCCGCCGTGCGCGCCAGGCGTCCCAGGCCCGCCAGGCGTTGGCGGAATTGTCGGGTCAACTCGTCCAGGGCGGCCTCCTCGTTGTGCAGTTCCCCGTTGAACTGGTCTTGGCGGGCCTGGTTGTGCCGGAGGGCGTCGTCGCGTTGCTGTTCGGCGGCCAGGATGCCCTGCTGGTTTTCGAGGGTGGACTGGTGTTCGGCGCGTTCGGCGGCTTGCTGGCGTTGTTGCCGGGCGTTTTCCAGCGCGCGGCGCAGTCGCTCCTGGCGCTGCCGGCAGACGGTCTCCTGTTGTTCCCGCGTCTGCGCGGCCTGGGCTTCGATGCGGGCGATTTCCGCTTGCCAGCCGTCGTCGTCGTCGGCGGCGGCCTGCGCGGCCTGCGCCTGGAGCTGGTGGGCGCGGCGCGCGGCCTCGTGTTCGAGTTCCTGGCGGCGGACAACACCGGCGCGCGTTTCCTGCCGCAGTTGTTCCAGTGCAGCGATGGTTTCCGCAACGGTGCGGGGTTTATTCACAATCCTGGCGGAGTTTGGTGAGGATGCGTTCAAGCGCTTCAACGGTGGCAATGGCCTGGTTGACCGCCGGGGTCAGCTCGCTCATGAAGCGCTGCTCGAATTCCCGGCTCTTGGCGTCGTTCCAGTAGTGTTTGGTTTGTTCCCACTCCACTTTCAATTCGTTGGTCAGACTGATCAGGCGGTTTTGAATGGCGCTCATGGGTGGGGCGATTCGGGCGGACGGGGCGGCGGCGCCGCAGGTTCCCCGGGGGCAGTGGTCCGGGGCGTGGGGGGCGCAAGCTCCGCATAGGCGGCCAGATGGCGCAGCGCTTCGTTCAGAAAGGCCAGCGCCTTGTCCAGGTCGTGATCGAGGAAGTGACGGAGCTTCTCCACCTGCCGCGCGGGCGTCTCCACGCGGGTGTCGTACTGCCGTTGCCATTGGGCCACGGCGCGCCGCTTCTCCTCCGCCGTCGCGATCGTCTGGCGCAATTTTTTCACGGCCATTTGCTGGTGGAGCGAGGCGTCGCGCAGTCCCGAGAGCTGGGCGCTGAGCAGCTCCTGTCTGGCGCGTTCCAGTTCGCGTTCGAGGCGGCGGATGTGGTTCTGCCAGTAGGTGGGCCGGTCCGTCTCCAGCCATAACCGCGTGCGCGTCACCAGGTCGGTGGTCTCATCCAGCGCGCTCCGCGCCTTGCTGCGATAGAGGATGAGTTTGGCGCGAAAGGCTTCCAGGGCTTCCAGCGAGGTGACTTGGGCGCGCTCAGGCATGAAGACTCAGTGCTGGTTGAGATATTCCTCAATGCGCTGGGCCTTGCGCAGCAGGAACGGCGTGTGCCGGTTGGAGGTTTCGATGAATTTTTTCAACACCTTCATGGTGTCGCGAAATTCCTCGGAAAATTTGGCGTGCTCCTGGTCCTGCCAGGTGTCTCCCAGCGCGGCAAAGCGGGCTTGCAACAACGACATGCGGCTCTGCACTTCCAGGTTGAAGCGCTTCAGTTCCTCGGCAAACCGGCGGACCTCGCCGGGATCCATGATGGCTTGTGGCACGGGTATCCTCTCATTCGGTTGTCTGCTGCGGCCACTTTAGCAAAAACCGGCACGGCTTCCAACGCGAATTACCACACCGGCGCGCCGCGCGGCCGCAGCCGCGCCACAACCCGGGTGACGGACGGCCTTTCCCGTCCACAATGCAACGGGATGAATGGCGGAGCGGGGTTTAGGAGGCGGCGACCAGGACGCGCGCGGGAACGAGGACGGGATCAACCGAAGTCGCCGTCTGGAGAACCGGGGGCGGGACGACGCGGGATCGCTGCGCTTTGATGAGCAATTCTTCAAACAGGCACGGGAACACCAGCAGCGGACTGTCGGTCTTCCAGGCCAGTTCTGCGGCTTGATCGGCGGCGCGGCAGAAGCTTTTCAGCTTTTCGGGCTGCGGCGCGGTGGCCAGTGCGGAACGGAGCAGGCGGCGCTTCAGTTGGTAGAGGCGGGTGTGCATCCGGTCCCGGGCCGAGGTTCCCATGACAAAGACCGCTCCTGTCCGGCGGGTCACCATCAGCGGCAGGGTCCGGCGGGGATAGGCAAACAAATGCCCGGCGAAACTGACGCGTGATGTGCTTCTCATACGGGTCCGGCCGCTTTGGCGGGACTATTTGCTAGACGCAGCCGGGGCGGCATTGTTTCAAAAAAATTTCGGTTCGTTGGCGCGCCGGCCGGATCTGGGCGGTCGCGGCTGCGGGGCGGCGATCTGACCGCCCGGACAAAAGTTTTCGCAATGGAGCCTCGACAAGCCGCATCAGAATTGTTTCCGTTTACCGGAATAAACAAGCCATGGACGAATGAGGGTGGATGCGGTTGAACTTCAGGGCGCGGCGCGCCTCCGGTGGGGGTTGACCCGGCGACCCGCCTGCCGGTTGCCACGGGGGCGCCGGGTGCTGGGCCTCGGCGGACTGCTGGGCCTGTTGCTGGGTGCGGGTTGCGCCACCCCGCATGGGGAGGGCGTCCGCGTCACGCCGCTGGCGGATCGGGTGCGCGTCGAAATCAACGGCCACTTGTTCACGGAATACGTCTTCAAGAATGTTTCCCGTCCGTTTTGTTATCCCCTGCTGGGGCCGGGCGGGACGCCGATGACCCGCAACTGGCCGATGCAGACCGTTCCGGCGGAAAGTCACGACCACCCGCACCAGCGCTCCTTCTGGTACGCGCATGGCGACGTCAACGGTCAGGATTTTTGGAGCGAGGCGGATCGCGCCGGACACATCGAACACGTGCGCTTCACCCGCCTGCAATCCGGCCGGGAGGCCGGCGTGATTCAATCTCACAACCGCTGGGTGACCCGGGAGGGAGCGGTGTTGTGTACCGACGACCGGACGCTGCGGTTCTACAATCGTCCGGATCGCGAGCGCATTTTCGATTTTGAGATCACGCTGCACGCGGAGAAAACCGCTGTGACTTTTGGTGATACCAAGGAAGGGACCATGGCTTTGCGTCTGGCGGAAACCATGCGCGTCAAACCGAACCAGGACAACGCCGGCAAACCCGGCGGGCACATCGTGAACAGCGAAGGGGTTCGGGATGGCGCGGCCTGGGGCAAACGCGCGGCGTGGTGTGATTATTATGGTCCAGTGGACGGCAAAATCGTCGGGGTTGCGGTGTTTGATCACCCCAACAATCCGCGTTTCCCGACCTGGTGGCACGTGCGGGATTACGGGTTGTTTGCCGCCAATCCATTCGGACGGCACGATTTTGAGAATTTGCCGGACCGGACCGCCGGCCAGCTGGTCATTCCAGCCGGGCAGAGCGTGAGGTTCCGCTACCGGTTTTATCTCCATGAGGGCGATGAGCGGCAGGCCCGGGTGGCGGAACATTTCGCCGAGTTTCTTCAATCCAAGTAACAGTAACGTCTATGAAAAAGCTGGATCGTCGCGCATTTTTGAAACATTCCATGCTGGCCACGGCGGCGACGAGTTTGTTGCCGACGTGGGGGTGTGCCACCCGGTCCGCGCCCGCCACCCTGCGGGTGCCGGGGGCCAATGGAGACATCCGGGTGGCTGTGGTGGGCCTCAATGGCCGCGGCCGCGATCATCTTTCCGGGTTCGCCAAATTGAAGGGCGTACGCGTGGTGGCGGTGTGTGATGCGGATCAGGCGGTGCTCGAGCGGGCGGCGGCCAAACTCCAGGAGTCCGGCGGGACCGTCGCCACCTACGTGGACATCCGGAAGCTCCTGGAGAACCCGGAGATTGATGCGGTTTCGCTGGCGACCCCGAATCACTGGCATTCGCTTGGCGCCATTTGGGCGGTGCAGGCGGGCAAGGACGTGTATGTGGAAAAACCCGTTTCCCACAATGTTTTTGAAGGCCGGCAGGCGGTGCGGGCGGCGCGCAAATACCAGCGGATTGTGCAGAGTGGCATGCAATGCCGTTCCAGCCAGGGGCTGATCGAAGCGGTGGCCTGGGTGCAATCCGGGCAGCTGGGAAAGATCATTCGCGCGCGCGGGCTGTGCTACAAGCGCCGGCCCAGCATCGGGAAGGTGGCGGGGCCCCAGCCCGTGCCCGCCAGTGTGGATTACAATCTCTGGTGCGGGCCGGCCCCCCAGGCGCCGTTGATGCGCAAGCATCTGCATTATGACTGGCATTGGGTCTGGCCCACCGGCAACGGAGACCTGGGCAACCAGGGCGTGCATCAGGTGGATATTGCGCGATGGGTGCTGGGGGAGGACGCCGTGGCGCCCCGCGTGTTCACCGTGGGCGGACGTCTGGGCTACGTGGACGACGGCACCACACCCAACACCCTCATCATGTATCAGGACTACCCGCGCGCCCCGCTGATTTTTGAAGTGCGCGGTTTGCCGGCCCGGAGCGGCGAGGACAAAATGGACAATTATCACGGGGCCAGCATCGGGGTGGTGATTGATTGTGAGGGCGGCCGTGTGGTGATCCCCAGTTACAACAAGGCCATTGTCTATGACAAGAATGACAAAGAGATCAAAAGGTTCGAAGGCGGCGGCGATCACTACGCCAATTTCATCAACGCGATGCGCAGCCGGAAAACAGACGACCTGAACGCGGACATTGAAGTCGGGCACGTCTCGGCCGCCTTGTGTCACACGGCAAACATCTCCTATCAGTTGGGGCGGCCACTGGCGCCCGAAGCGCTGCGCGCCAAGGTGCGCGAAAACGCCGATCTGGCGGAGGCGTATGGCCGCATGGAAGAGCATTTGCGGGCGAACCAGGTGGACTTGCAGCAAACCCCGGCGACCTGGGGAGCGGTGCTGAATCTGGATGTGAAGCGCGAGCGTTTCACGTCGCAGACCGCTGCGAACGCCATGCTGACGCGCCCTTACCGCGCGCCCTTCGTGGTGCCGCAACGGGTGTGAGCGCGCCGCGCCGCCACCCGCTTCAGCGCTGGTGTTGCGCCTCCACCGCGCGCCGCGCTGCGTCATCGCGCAGACCGATCGCTTCCACCGGGATGCGTCTGAAGCCGTGCGCGAAGGCGGGCGAGTCCGGCTGCAGCACAAAATCCCGGAGGCTGGCGGAGTCCTGAAGCGGTGTGGCCAGACTGCCGGCGGCGTTGGTCAGGTTGTTTGTTAACTCAAGCAGGGCGGTGGTGGCATGCCAGCCGACGTCGAGCCATTTCCCCACACAAACATTCTGCGCGAGGCGATTTCCCTCCGGCGGCACACCGTGAAACGCCCCGCCGGTGATGGCCGGTCCGCCGGGCGGGCCGTAATAGGCGTCGAGTGACTTGAGCGCGGGATAGCGTGTCCGATAAAGATCAAGCGGCACCTCGTGCAGCCGCCGGCGCATGGTGTCGTTCACCATGTTGCGCCAGACCGGGGTGGGATCAAGGCCGCGTCCGTCCACGCGCACCGCCGGATCGCAGTCCACAAACAGATTGTTCTCGACCCGGTGGTCCCGGCCCCCGCCGATGAACATGGCCCAGTGCACCTGGTGGAACACATTCCCGAACACCTCCGTGCCGCTCACGCAGTCATCCATGTACACGCCCATCGAGCCCATGCCGACGCCGCCGGTATGATGAATGAAGTTGTGGCGGATCCGGTTGCCGCGAAAGGTGTAGTCGCGTCCGGTGTAGATCGCCCCCACATCGCCGGTTTCCAGCGCGATGTGGTGGATTTCGTTGAATTCCATCAGATGATCGTTGCCCCAGAAAAGGATGGCGCAGTGCGGCTGATCATGAATCAGATTATGGGAGGCGCGCAGGCCGACGCCGGTCAGGTGGATGGGCGGCACATAGCATTTGGACCACCGCCCCTGCCGCTGAAAATGACAGTTCTCCACGTAATGCCCGCCCGGAACGAGGGTTTGCCGGTCTCCACCGTTCAAATCCACGCCACCATCCCCGGTGTCCCAAATGTCACACGCCTCCACGCCGTGGCCGTAGCCGCCGCTGACCACCACCGCACTGTTGCCGATGTTGCGCAGCAGACAGCTGACCATGCGGATATTGGCGCCACCGTTGATTTCGATGCCGTGAGCGCGGGTGGCTTCGAACGTCAGTCCGCGGAAGACGACGTTGGAGACCGCGTTGAGTTTGAGCAACGGCTGGTCGAGCAGCGAAAGCAGGATTTCCGGAGCCGGGTTGGGCGTGGGCGGCGGCCAGAAATAAATCCTCCCCGTCCGGCGTTCCAGAAACCACTCGCCCGGTGCGTCCAGTTCCTCGAGAATATTCAGGAAATAAAAGCGCTGATCCTTGCGGAAGCCGTAGTGTCCGTAGGGCGGCGCGGTTCGCACCAGGCGCCGTTCCCGGTCAAGGGAGGCGATTCTTTCATACGAGTTCGCCCAGTCATAGGCCCAGTAACCGTGCGCCCAGAGGTCGCCGACCTCCCGCCAGCGGCGCGGCCGGTCGCCGGAATAGAAGAAGCCGTTGGTCAGCGCCCCCAATTGTCCGCCGTGTGCATCCGTTTCACCGGCCGGATAGCCGGCGATTTTGATGAACTCCCCCTCATTGGGCCACCGCGCCAGCGTCATCGGCCGATGGTCGAAAAACAATTCCCAATGCGCCACGGCGGTGGGCCGGTCAAAACCCCGGGACTTCATTTCGCCAAAGCCGGTGATGCCCATGGCGCGGAGGTCGAATTGGCGTATGTGGGGTCGCGCCGTTTCGTCAAAACGCGCCCGGACGGCGGAGTCGGTGACGGGTTGAAAGGGTCCCAGCGCGCGGCCGCCCAGCAGACGCGCGCGGTCCTGTTTCCAGGCGCGCCAGACGGTGGGGGCATTGGGGGTGCCGGAATCGGCCGGACCCAGTTCCAGGGCATTGGTGCGAAGATAATCACCGCCATGCAACCAGACCGTGACGGTTTCGCCGGCGGTGGCGGCGCGCGCCTCCTGCACGGCGGCGCGCGCGCGTTCCAGCGACGCGAACGGCCTGGATTCGCTGCCGGGGTTCGCGTCGTGGCCACCCGGAGCGACATGGTATTCGGCGGCACCGGCCCACGAGAGGCCGAGCAGCAGGATGAGCAGCCCCCACCAGCGGGTGGCGGCGGACGCACCCGGAGCGATGCCCGGGGCCTTGCAGGGCGGATGGCGCATGGGCTTCAGCCGGCTCCGGGACGTGGACGTGCTCATGGGCGCAGGAACGCTTCAATGTCGCGCTGCATTTTCTGCAGGTCCGGTGGGTTGACGTACATCATGTGCCCCGCCGCGTATTCTGCATGGAAGATGTTGGTATGATACGGTCCAGCCAGCGGCATGTGGTTCAAGCTGTAACGCATGCCGTCAATCGGGCAGGCGAGGTCGCGCAACCCGCCCAGCACCAGCAGGCGCAGGTGGGGATTTTGATTCATGACGCCGGCGAGGCGTCCCGAGACCGTTGGCGCGCTGTTGCGGGCGTCGAAATTCCAGGGATGCACGCCGGCCAGGATCTCGTAAGGCAGATCATTTTCAAATTTCAATTCCTCACGCACGTAGGCGTTCATGGCGGCGGAGAAGGGGCCATAGGTGGCGGCGTAGGACGGATCGAAACCGGGGCTGGCCGCGCCGGCATCCCCATCCCGTCCCGTGATGCGGGCATCGTACCGGCCCAGAATCAAGCCCTGCTCCGCGAGCAGTTTTTTGCGGAAGGCGGCGGGTGAAATCCGCAGATTTTGGGCGATGATCCAATCGGCGGGCAAACCGGTCAGGCGCGCCAGCCTGGCGCCGACTCGGGTGCGGTCTGCCGCGGGGAGCGCATGTCCGGCCAGCAACGCCGCCGGGTAATCGGCGCGCGTGAATTCGCGCGCCTCCGCCAGCGCCTGGGCCAGATCGTTCTGCAAATCCGGCGGCAGTTTGTGATGGTAGTGGGCGGTGGCGGTGTAGGTCGGCAGAAAGAGCAGATACGTCAGGTCGCCGGCCGCGCCGCCCTGGAGCGTGGCAAAATCCAGGACGCCGGACACCAGGATGAGTCCGTTCAAATACATGCCGTACCGCGAGTGCAGGTGGTCCGCCAGGCCGGCCGCGCGAAACACTCCGTAACTTTCGCCACACAAATACTTGGGCGCCAGCCAGCGATGGTGCCGCGTCGTCCACAACCGGATGAACTCGCCGATCGCCTCGATGTCCTCCGATTGTCCGAAGAACTGCTCGACCTTTTCGTCCTTCGCCGGCCGGCTGTAACCGGTGGCCACCGGATCAATGAACACAAGGTCGGTTGCGTGGAGAATGGAAAACTCATTGTCCGTCAGCCCGAATGGCGGTGGGGGCAGGGTGCCGTCCGGATTTAACCGTACCCGTCGCGGTCCGAGCGCGCCCAGGTGCAGCCAGACGGAAGAGGAGCCGGGTCCGCCGTTGAAGGAAAACGTGATGGGCCGCGGGCGGGCGTTGGGGGCGTCGGACACCGAATAGGCAATGTAGAAAACTGAAGCGCGCGCGCGCCCGTCGGACTTCAGCAGCGGCAGCATTCCGGTTTCCGCAACGTACGTGACATGACGGCCCGCGATGGTGACGGTGTTGGTGGTCAGGACCGGCCGGGTGGTGGCGTCGGGCACCGTGGCGAGGATGGCGTTGGTTTCCGTCCCGGGCAGTTTGGCGCCGGGCCCGGGTGGGGGCGGTTCCGCGGCCCCGGCCGGGCCGGGGCCGAGCAGCAATGCCGCCGCAAGGGGCAGGAGGGCTGGAGTTGTCTTCATGTGAGGGCAGACTGGCGTGTCCGCATCGTGGGGGGTCAAAAGCCTTCGCCAAACAGATTGGCCAGGCGGGCGGTGAGCTTGCGCCGGGCGACGGCATAGGAAAAGTACTTCAAGGCGAGTTGATAATTCTTGAGGGCCCAGTTGGCGCGCAACGCCGTGTTGGTCAGGAGTTCGCGCGTTTCCGCCACCACTTCGCGGGTGATGAACTGGGACATGGCAATGATCTGGAATCCCAACGGTCCGATGTCCCGCGCGTACACGGCATACGTGTTCACGACCACGGGCTTGCCGAAATAAATTGCCTCCAGGAAGGCGTTGCCGAAGCCTTCGTAATGGCTGGGATACGTGACCAGATCCGCGTGGGGATAAACGTCGAAGAGCGTGTAGATTTTCCGGCCTTCCGGTGTGCGCCCGCGTGTTTCCCCCACGCGATCGGCAATGAAACGCACATCAATTTTCGCCTCCTCGATCCGGTCGCGCATCAGTTGCATGTACGCGTTGCCTTCGTCGCCTGCGGGATGGGAGATGACCAGTTTGGCGCGCGGATCTTTCAACTGGCGCACCAGCTCGATGGCGTGTTCGATGCCCTTGCGGGCCACGACCCGCGTGGGCTGCAGGATGAACCAGTCGGAATCCGCCAGGCCGATTTCCTGCCGGACGTCCCGGTTGTAGTCATCCAATCCGGGCGCGGGCGTTTCATAATCCAGCACGTTGGGAATGATGGCGGAGGGCAGACTGCAGCGGCGCGCCAGCTCCTTCTGGGCCATGGAATTGATGACGACGTGTTCCACGCCCGGGAGGGAGGCCGGAAAGGCGGCGCGCAGGTAATCATTGACGGCGGTAAGGGTGAACCGCTCGCGTTCCCAGGCGAAGTCGTGGTGATGCGCAATCGTGGGCAGACCGGTTTCCGCAATCACTTCGGTCATGGCCAGGCCGAGCGCCACATGCATGGGGATGGCCATGATGTTTTGCGGGATCAGCACCTCCAGTTTGAACTGCTCAATGAAGCGGTATATTTCGTCCTTCAACAGGTCCTTGAGGGTCTGGATTTCCCGGGTGATCTCCCGATTCCGCTTGGTGACGCTGAACAGCCGGCCCTGTAACGCCGCCACGCGCGGGTGGTTGAAAAACGCCAGCGGCGCCGTGTAACCGCTGCCGGCGGGCGCATCCAGCAGCCCCGCCATCCAGAAGCAGTCGTGCCCCATCTTCTTCAAAATGTCCGCCCACTTGCGCGCTTCGAGCGTGACCCCGTCCGTGCCGTGGAACCGGGTGGAAATGAATCCGATGCGTTTGGGCGGGCAGCGGGTGAAGACGGTGTCGCTCATAAATGCGCCATTAACAAGACTCCCGACACTGCCCCACGGGCTGGTTCAGGTGCGCGACCGTCCCCAGCTCCGGCAGTTCGGCAATGACACCGTGGCGTTGCTGAATCAGCCGCGCCAGCGGTTCGCGTCCGCGCGCCTCGCCATGGGTCAGGAACAGTCGCGGGCGGCAGTGCGCCATCTGACCAAACCAGCGCAGCAGTTCGGTTTGCCCCGCGTGCGCGCTGAAACCGTTCAACGTGTGGATGGTGGCCCGCACGGCGATTTTTTCCCCGAAGATGGACACCTGCTCCGCGCCCTCCACCAGACGCCGGCCCAGCGAACCCTCGCCCTGATAACCGACGATCAACACCCGGGTGTTGTCGCGCCAGAGATTTTGCTTCAGATGATGCAGAATCCGCCCGCCCGTGCACATTCCGGCGCCGGCCAGAATCATCAGCGGCCCGGGCAGGGGATTCAACGCCATGGAGTCCTGGGCCGTCGGCGTGGCTTTCAGCGTGTCCAAATCCGCGAGCACCGGACGCCGGGCGTTCAACGCCTGAAATTCCGCATCAAACAAGTCCAGGTGTTCCCAGTAAATTTTGGTGGCCTCCACGGCCATGGGGCTGTCGAGATAGATGGGGAATTTGGGCACCACCCGGCGCCGGAACATCAGGGCCAGTAAATACAGCAGCAATTGCGTGCGCCCGACCGCAAAGACCGGGACCAGGATCTTGCTGCGCTGCGCCACCGCATTTTTGACGAGCGCCTCAAATTCCCGCACCGTTTCCGGGAGCGGTTTGTTGTCCCGATCTCCGTAAGTGGATTCCATGACCACGATGTCGGCTTTGTCGAAGCCCACGGCGTCGTGCAGAATCGGCGCGCCTTTGGGCCCTAGATCCCCGGAGAAGACAATCCGCTGCGTGATACCCTGGTCCTGCACGCACAACTGCAGACTGGCGGACCCCAGCATGTGCCCCGCCTCGACCCAGCGCGCCAGAATGCCGGGCGCCACCTCCACCGGTTTCCCATAGGGCACCGCCTGAAACTGCCGCATGAGGGCCGCCACCTCCGCCGCCGTGTAGAGCGGCGCCTGCAGCGGCTCGCCCGCCCGTTGGCGCTTGCGATTCGCGCGCTCCGTGTCCATCGCCTGCAAATGGGCGGAGTCGCGCAGGATCAGATCGGTCAACGGAATCGTCGCTTCGGTGGCGTAGATCGGCCGGCGAAAATCGCGCCGCACCAGCAACGGCAGCCGTCCCGTATGATCCAGGTGGGCATGCGTGACGAGCACCGCGTCCAGCTTGGCGACGTCCAGGGTGGCCGGGATGTGGTTGTGATCTTCGTGATTGTTGAAACCCTGGAACAGGCCGAAGTCAATCAGCACCGCCGCCCGGCTGGTTTGGATGAGGTAGGCCGAACCCGTAACGGTCCCCGCCGCGCCATGAAAAGTCAGTTTGATGCCCATGCAGCGTTCGTTAGAAAATCCGCACCACGTCCGGCCGCCCGCTTCAACGCCGGGTCATGGACCGGACCCAACGCCAGGCCGACAGGGCGGCCGGCGCCCATCGTTTCAGGTTGCGCCAATACCGCCAGGTGACCAGTCCGGCCACGGCCCCGCCCGCCAGCATCCACGGGCTGTGCGTGACGCGGGTGCGGGTGGCGGATAATTCGGAGAGGGCGGTGCGCCACTTTTCCGCTTCCAGCGTGATCAGGTTGCGATGCAACTCTGCTTCGAGGAGGAGCAGTTGACGCTGTTCCGCCAGGCGGGTTAATCGCGATTTTTCAGGCATGCGTTGTCCTTGCGAAACTCTTCCACGGTGTGGGCGAACGGCGGGGCCTCCGTGCGCAGGCGCTGCACCAGTTTCCAGACGATGAACGCGGCGGCGACCAGACAGGCCACCACCAGGCCGATGACGCCCGGATAACCGGCCCGACCCCACAACCAGCAGGCCAGCGCGCCCAGGGCGATCAGCATTCCCGCGCTGCCGAGGACTCCGGCCAGCGCCAGCCAGCCGAGCAGGCGGATCAAGCGCAGCTTTTCCTCCTGCCACTCGACGGCGAACAACTCGAGCCGGTTGCGCACCAGCGCCTGCAGCGAATCCGTCATTCGCCGGAGGGACTCACGCCATGCAAACAGATGGGGCGCTTCGTCGGCCATGGACGGTCATTTGCGCGCCAGCAGTGCGCCGAGCAGCAACCCCACGCCAAACGCAACGCCCAGGGATTCGTAAGGATGCTCGCGGATCAGGTTGTCCGCCTTCCGGGCGGCGGCCCGCGCCGTGGCGCCCGTCTGTTCCTGAAGCTGCGCACAGGTGATTTTGGCGCGCTCAAGAGCTGCCGTCATCCGCACACGGGCTTCCTTGGCCTTTTCGCTGACGTCCCCAACAGTGGCCCTTAATAAGTCCTCCGCATCACGCGTCAGAATTTTCAAGTCCGCCATGACCCGCGCCCGCGGGGAAACTTCCATGCCCTGCTCAAGGGACTCTGTATCGGTTGCCATAATTTTCCTTGGTCTTGGCCTTTGTACCGGCCGGTTCAGTTCGTCGAATCGTTCGCTTGCTGCCAGTCCACCCGGACCACGGCAACTGTACGCCAGAATTTCGTCGCTGCCAAGCAAACTAGGTCATTTATCCAGGCCGGCCGTTCCACGCAAAGCTGACCGGACCACGCCACGCTGCCTCCCGGGACTTGCGATGTCTTTTCCAGTGGCCGCAGGAGGCGGGTTTCCTTCCACCCATTTTGCCGCCCGGCACTGCGCCGGATCCGGAACGGTTCAATCCACCTTCCTGTCATCGCGCGCCCCAAGTCCGGCGGGCGGTTGGAATTTGCCGCGGACTTTCGTGCGCCGCGGGGAAGGGCCCGCAGGATTCCGCCTGCGGGCCTTGCGCGCTACTTCAAGGCTTCCAGGCCGGCCCCGAAGTTGATGTGATAGGCCTGTCCGTTCATCACCAGGGCGGGCACGGATTTGACGCCGGCCTTTTCCGCCTCGGCCACGCGCGGCTTGCTTTGGCCGAGATGGACGATCTCCACGTCGAACCGCAAGCGGTCCAATGCGGCGACGATGTTTTGTTCAGCGGCGAGGCAGACCGGGCAGCCCGCGTGATAGAATACGACTTTGGTCTTCATGTGATTCCTTTCGTTGTGTGCTCGTCAGTGAGCAGGTTTCAGTATCCTCCAAAAGCAATTCCGCGCCAGAGGGCACAAATCAGCGGGGAGGTTACCAAAAAGTTCCCCCGCGACTTTTGGCCGTAGTGCGCTAAACTGGCGGCGCATGAAACGCCAACCGCTGTCGGCGCGCGCGCGCGCGGAGTATCATCGGCTCGAAGACGTGATCGGGTGCAAGTGGAGCGCGGGCATCGTCGCCGCCATTGCCGCCGGCGTGCGCCGCCCTGGTGCATTGGAGCGGTACATCCCCGGCATCTCCACCAAGGTGCTGAATGAACGGCTGCGCAAATTGCGGGCGTTTGGCCTCATCACCCGGACGGAATTTCCGGGCCTGCCCGCGCGCGTGGATTATGTCCTGACGCCCACCGGCAAAAAGCTGGCGAGGATTCTCGGTCAACTCCAGGACTTGAACCACCGGCACACCACCGATCCCACCGCTTCATGAAGCCCGCGCTGCTCCTGTCCCTCCAAATCGCACCCGTCAACACCATCGCCGCCACGGGCAGCGGCGCCTGGTGGGATCAGCCGTGGACGAGCGGCTTTCACAAGCAGACCGTCGCAGGGCGGGTCTGGCTTGGCTACGAGGGTTTGCGCGGCGACCAACAGGCGGATCGCCGGCATCATGGTGGCGTGGAAAAAGCCGTTTGCGTCTATCCGATCGAACATTATCCCGCCTGGCGCGAATCGCTACACCTTCCCGAGCTGGCGCCGGGTGCGTTTGGCGAAAATTTCACCGTGCAAGGCCTGCCGGAGCCGGACGTGTGCATCGGGGACGTGTTTCAAATCGGCGGCGCGCGGGTGCAGGTTTCCCAACCGCGTCAACCCTGCTGGAAACTTGCCCGGCGCTGGCGGATCAAGGATCTGACCGCGCAGGCGGAGCAGAGCGGACGTACCGGATTTTATCTTCGCGTGCTTGAGCACGGCTGGGTGGCGGCGGGTGGGCCGATTGAATTGCGGCAGCGGTCGTTTCCGCGTTTCACCATTGCCTACGCCAACGAAGTGATGCACCAGCGGAAGACGGATTTTGCCGCCGCCGCCGAACTCGCCGGCTGCCCGCTGCTGTCCGCGAGTTGGAAGGACTCCCTCTGGTTGCGCGCCGAGCAGAAACAGGCCGCCGACCCCTCCGAACGCACGGAACAATAGGGTTCCAGTCGCGTGTCGAACCGGCATTGCTTCGGTTGCAAATTGATGAGCATCTCTCCGGTACACTGTTCGGAAGTGGACCGGGAGCGAACGGAAGCGCAGCCCGGCACAGCCGTCTCCTCTACCGGCACGACGAGCTCGCCCGTGATGTAATCCTTCCGCTCGGGAATGTTCTTGTCCGGGTGAGAGCCTGATTCACAACTCCGAGTGGAGCTGTTGTCGGGCGAATGGTTGGATGGCGATCAACAATGTTTCCGCCACCCCTTCAGGGTGGAAATGATTTCTTGGAACGCTCCCCGGGGTGGTCGCTGCGCTCCAACCCCGGGCTAATTTCCGCTGCCCCATTGGGGCAGATCAGTTCGGCTTCGCGGAACATCGTGGACGCACGGCAGGGCGTCCCTGCCGGATCACTCCTCCACCGGCACGACCAGCCTATCCATGATGTAATCTTTGCGCTCGGGCGTGTTCTTGCCCATGTAGAAGGTCAGGATCGGCGTGGACTCGGCGCGCGGGGCATATTCCACTTTGCTCAAGCGCATCTCCTTGCCGATGAATTGCGCAAACTCCTTCGGGCTGATTTCGCCGAGGCCTTTGAAACGCGTGATTTCGATCTTGCGTTTGAGTTGCCCCTCTCCCGGCTGCGCCACCCTCTCCCCATCCGATGGGGAGAGGGACGGGGTGAGGGGTTTCCCACCGAGTTCGGTCACCGCTTTGTCGCGTTCGGCTTCGCTGTAGCAGTAAATCGTTTTCTCTTTGTTACGCACGCGGAACAGCGGCGTCTCCAGCACATACACGTGCCCGTCGTGGACCAGTTGCTCGAAGAAGCGGAAGAAGTACGTGATCATCAGGTTGCGGATGTGCATGCCGTCCACGTCCGCGTCGGTGGCAAGGATGACCTTCTCGTACCGCAAGCCCTCGGTGTTGTCCTCGACATTGAGCGCCTGCATGAGGTTGTACATCTCGTCGTTCTTGTACATCACGTCGCGCTTGAGATCCCAGACATTGAGCGGCTTGCCCTTGAGCACGAACACGGCCTGATTGTTCACGTCGCGGCAGCTCGTGATCGAGCCGGCGGCGGACTGGCCTTCGCAGATGAAGACCATCGTGCCTTTGCCCTTTTCCTTCTTTTTGTCGAAATGATTCTTGCAGTCCTTCAACTGCGGGATGCGCAACGTGATCGCCTTGGCGCGTTCGCGCGCGAGCTTCTTCACGTTCTGCAATTCCTTCCGCAACTCCTGCGTGTCCTTCACCTTCGCGACGATCGTCTCGGCGATCTGCTTGTTGCGCTGGAAGAAATGCAACAACTCCTCGCGCACGTTGTTGACGAGTTCGGTGCGGATTTCCGTGTTGCCCAATTTGTTCTTCGTCTGCGACTCAAACATCGGGTCTTTGAGACGAATCGCCACCGCGCCAACCATCGCCTCGCGCACGTCGTCGCCCTCGAACTTGCCGCCGCAATACTCATTTACTGCCTTGAGCAAACCTTCGCGAAACGCGCTCAAATGCGTGCCGCCGTCGCTGGTGTATTGGCCGTTGACGAAGGAATAGAACGTCTCGCCGTAGCGTGAATTGCTGTGCGTGAAGCAGAACTCCAGCGTCTTGCTCGCGTAATGGAGCGGAGAATACAACGGCTCGCTGCCGTCCCCCGACAAATCTTCCATCACCAGGTCCATCAGGCCGTGGCGGGATTGGAAAATCTTTGGACTATCCTCGGTAGGGACATCGCGCTGCGATGTCCGGTCGGCGCAGCGCGCCGACCCTACCATATTCAGAATCAGCTTCAGCCCCGTGTTCAGGTAACTGTAATGCCGCAGCCGCTTTTCGACGTGCTCGGGCTTGAACTCCGTTTCCTTGAAGATCTCCGGATCCGGCTCGAATTCGATGTAGGTTCCGTTCGGTTCCTTCGTTTTGCCCGAGTCCTCCTTCTTCAGTTTGCCGGTCTTGAATTGCGCCTCGGCATATTCACCATCGCGATGGCTGCGCACGATGAAGTTCTTGGACAGCGCATTCACCGCCTTGGTGCCGACGCCATTCAAGCCGACGCTGAACTGGAACACGTCGTCATTGTACTTCGCGCCGGTGTTGATTTTGGAAACGCAGTCCACGACCTTGCCGAGCGGGATGCCGCGGCCGTAATCGCGCACGCAGACGTGCGTGCCGTCAATGGTGATCTCCACCTCCTTGCCGTGGCCCATGATGTATTCGTCAATGGCGTTGTCCACGACCTCCTTGAGCAGGATGTAGCAGCCGTCGTCGTAATGGTTGCCATTGCCGATGCGCCCGATGTACATGCCGGTGCGCAGCCGGATGTGCTCCAGCGAACTCAGCGTCTTGATCTTGCTCTCGTCGTAGTTGTGCTTTGGTTTTTCAGCCATAGAAAGTTGCTGAAGTAGAAGATGGGAAAAATCACACCGGGAGGAAATGCGAAAGTGAGGTGTAAGATTGGATTGCGTCCATCCGAAAGCGGCGGTAAACACGCCGCAGTCCAGACGCTTCGCGCGGTTTGGAGACGCCCGGTGGTCGCGCCAGCGTCTGGACTGCGGTGGCTTTAGCACCGCTTTTACTACGAACCGCCAAGACGCTTTCACCTTTTCCAAACCTCCCGCCTCCGGCATTTTCCCGCCATGACCGCCGACCCGCAGCCACCTAATTCTGAGCCTGCGGCGCCAAGCACGTTCAAACTTCCATCAGTTCACTTGGTTGATCTCAAGTCTCAACTACCGCCTAAGGATTGGCCACATGCGCCGATTCATCGGCTGGCCGAGAATGCCGTATATTTCGTCACCGCCAGCACGTTGCACAAACAACACCTGTTTGATACGCACGCAAAGCGTGATTTGTTGGAACGACTGCTCCTCTCGTTCGCCAAGTGTGACGGTTGGCAACTGGAAGCGTGGGCGGTGTTTGCCAATCATTATCACATCGTCGCGCGGGGCCGGCACGATTCGCGGAATCTCGGAGATATGCTCCACGATGTGCATGGAGTCTCCGCCCGTGAACTGAACAAGCTGGACGGTGTTTCCGGCAGAAACGTGTGGTTCAATTTTTGGGATGCCAAACTGACCATCCAACATAGCTATCTGGCGCGGCTCAACTACGTCCATCAAAACGCGGTGAAGCACAAACTTGTCCCGGTGGCGAACCAATATCCGTGGTGTTCGGCGGCGTGGTTTGAGCAGACGGCTTCGCCGGCACAGGTGAAGACGATTTACGGTTTCAAGATTGATCGGGTGAAGGTGGAGGATGACTTCTGAAGCGTGGGAGAGCGGTGCTAAAGCCACCGCACTCCAGACGCTCCGGCGGTTTGGAGATGCCCGACATTCGCGTCAGCGTTTGGACTGCGGTGGCTTTAGCACCGCTTTTGTTTGCCAACCTGACTCCCGCCAAAAAACTTCGATCTTCCTACTTCAACCCTATTTCAAGACGCTCTGATGAAACTCGTACCAGTCGTCGAGGTTGTTCAGGTTGATGGCGTCCGGGCACACGGAGCTGGCGTCGGTGATGCCATTGGCCTTCAAGATGCCCGTGCGGACGTCGTCTTTGTGGATGTAACCCTGGATCGCCAGGTTGAGCTTGTGGATGGTGGCTTTGTCGAGGTGTTTGGCGTTCTGTTTCACCCACGCCTCGAATTGCGGGTAGGTGGGCTTTGTGGTGGCAATGAACTTCTTCACCGCCTCGGCATCCAGTCCCAGGGCCGCGCACACCATGGAGTCGTAACCCTGGCCGATGCCGGGGTAGCCGTCGGCCAGTTTGCCGCAGGCTTCGAGCGAGACCTTGAGCCACATGCGCGGCAAGTGGAGAACTCCCAACGGGCCAGCCGTGCCGGAACTGATCATCGGAACTATTTTTGCCATAGCTTTGTTTGGTGGATTGTTTGAGATGTGAAACTGCCCTCAGCTTGCACGGGAGTCGCAATGGCTTCAATCGGAATTTCTCGGCGAAGATTTTCTGAATGGAGAACGGCCGAACTCCTCCCTTGGCTTTCCTTCCGTTTCCGTTCGTTCCGTCATCAGGAGCAGTCCTGCCGGGATCAGGGGGCAGGCTGGTGGGCGCGATAGTTGAAGCGGTCGTTCGGCGCGGTGTCGCCATTGAGGGTGAAGTCGGTCCAATCGTCTGCCGCGAGGCAGTTGTCCGCCCACTTGAAATCGAGCCTCGCCGCCGGCGACTGCAAACCCAGCAGTTTCCAGGGGATGGCCAGTTCCAGTTCGTTGCCGGCGACGCGACAGGACACCGAGCCTGCCGAGGACCACGCGAAACGATTGGCGACGTTGGTTTCGAGCGACCCGGCGGCCGTGCGGTTGACCACAACATCGTAACCCAGCCAGCCGGTTTTTGGATTCGCATCCGCGTCCAGGAACAACAGCATCCAGTTTGTGCCCTGCGGCGCGGTGATTGGATCGCGCGTACGGACATAGAACCACGCGGTCTCCCGATCCGAACTGAACTTCGCGGCGACGATGTCGTTGCGTCCGGTTTCGTTGCGATAGGTGACCTTCGCGTCCCAGCCGCGATGCCCGCGATGCACCGGGTCGCCGACGGTGTCGCGAAACTCGGGTTGCACCGCGCGCCAGTCGTCGAACCTGCCGTCCACCGTGATTGGCCGCGATTGAACCGGCGGCAGCGGTCGCGCGCCCTTGAATTTTCGCACGTAGCTGACGAACTGATAATAATAATCGTCGCCGTGCCCGCCGCGCATCGGTTCGATGTCCCGGCTGTGCTCCTGGTCAAACTGATCCACGAACATCACCGGCAGCTTGATGCCGTTGAACTCGGCAAAGCGGCCCATGATCCATTCGTTCCAGCCGGTGACGAAGATGAAGCGCGGGTCTTCCTGCAAGGCGCGAGCCCATTGCTCGGTGACGTTCAAGCCGAGTCGCACCGCATCGGGGCGGGTATCGGTCGCGCCAGCATGGAAGCTGCGGCCATGCGCGCCCGGTTCACTCATCGAACCCAGCCGGCCGTTAACCGCGTTCTGCGCGATGCCAACCGACATCTGTTCCTTCTGCCCGGCGGCATTGGTGAACACATGCTGCGGATAAACCTCGAGCCAGCTCCACATGTTTGATTTGGTCGGCCCCTTGAAATAGTCCGGCTGCGGCGCGCGAAAAGTGAAGAACCGGAGGAGCGCCTCTGTTTCGGCGTCGGTGAACGCAAGCCGCAGCGTCCGATCGCCAGCCACCGCCGCGCCGTCGGCAAAGGCGCTTCCGCGTGAAAATTTGTCCTCCGGGTGGCTCCACCAGCCGATGTGACCTTGCGGCTCTGAAGCCTCGAGGAAATAAGTTCCCGCGGGAGCAGGCGGTTGGAGTTTCAGCCGCAGCCAGGAGTTGTCGCGCACGTTTTGAAATCGCTCGGTGGCAACGACCGGGCCGGCGGGGCCATTGCTGCGCAACGTCAGAGTCACGGCGCCGGTCGAGGTGTGCCAGGTGGCGAATCGGGCGCTGACGGTTTGCAGCGCGCGGTCGGTGGTGAAGGATTGTCCGAGCGGATGGCCGGATTGAATTTCGGCGGGAGCATCCTGGTGCGCGTTTTCTTCACTCACGAAAACGAGTTCGGGGTCGGCGAGAATCAGCGGTTTGCCCTCCCAACGAAACCACAATTCGGGGTGCAACTCGGGCTGGTAAAGATCGCGCCAGAGTTCATGCACGACTTTCGAGGGACTCCAGAATGGCGTGAGGAAAGCGACCTGCGGGGTGCGATTGCCCTGGCGGCGCATGTCCGCCCAGACGCGCAACAGGGCGCGATACCAATCGCGGTAGGTGATTTGATTGGTGACATCGAAGATGACCACGTCCACGCCGGCGTCAGAGAGCATCTGGGCGTGCTTGCGCAGGACGCCCTCGTCGTTCGTCAGATAGTATCCGAAGAGCGACTCGCCCCAATGATGCGGCGCGTGCAACGGTCCCCACAGCGGGCTGTCCGGCTTCTGCATGGCCTGCGGATCCGCGGCGAGAATCTTCCTCACATCGAACGGCCCGCCCTGAATGTGCTCGCCGAGCCAGAGGAAATAGAAGATGCCGACCGTGCGATCGGCCCGTGGCGCGGGAACGGCGGGATACGTGGGAACAGTTCGGCCCAGCGCGTCGGTGGCCACCCAGGTGTCGGAGTAATTGTCCCAGTCAGGTTGCGCGGCCACCGGGGCCGCCAGGAATAATCCGGCGGCCAGTGACGTGAAACTTTTACGGCTCCGATCAAAAAATTGCACAGGCGTTTAATAACTCATCCGTCCTGCAGGTCAACCGTCCAACGGTTCCCAAAGCCCTGCGTAGGGTTGCAGACGGTAACATTTCCTCGTACGCCCGGGCGGGGATAGCGTCACGGCCTCCGCACTGACGTTCTGCAGGCACAACACCGCCGACGCGTCCGTCACGGCGGTGCGTTGCGTCGCAAACACCCGGGGGTCCCAGCGCAGAATTTCCTGCTTCGCAGCCGGGGCGAAGGCCGGATGGCGGCGCCGCTGGCGCAGCAGATCGCGCAGGCCGTGAAACACCTGTGCCCGCAGGGTCGCCGGCTGCTGCAGCTCCGCCTCCAGTCCGGCGAGCGCCAGTTTCTGGCGGTTGATCCGGCGTGGGAGGCCACTGCTTTCTGCTCCCGCCCGGTCATTGCGGGATCCGAACATGGAGTGGAAATAAATGCCCGGCACCCCCGCGAGTGCGAACATGATGGCGTGAGCTCCCAGGAAGCGTCGGACCTGGACTTCCTGCGATTCTGCGGCGGCGGGATCGGAAAGCGCGTCAAAATAGTTAATGTTCAATTCGTAGGGGCTTTGGGAATCATCGGCATTTTTTTTGTATGACACATACCCATTGTGCGCTTTAGCGCGGGTGACGAGGGCCTCGAGTTCGTCCGGACTCAAAATGCCGCGCACCGGATTGAGGCCAATGCCGTCGTGCGAAGCGAGAAAATTGAAGAACGTGGTCTGCGCGGAGGGGGTATTCAATGTGTCCGCCCAGGCGGACAGTTTTTCGGCGTTGCCCGTGGCCAGGGCATGCAGCACCAAGGGCGGCAGCGCGAAATTGTACACCAGTTGGGCTTCGTCCGTGCCATTGCCGAAATAGGAGAGGTTGTCGGCGTGCGGCACATTGGTTTCGGTGATCAAGCGCACTCCGGGCGCGACCTCGTCCAGAACCGCGCGCATGAGCTGGATGATTTTATGCGTCTGCGGCCGGTGCAGGCAGGTCGTGCCGATTTCCTTCCAGAGAAACGCGACCGCGTCCAGGCGGATGAATCGGGCGCCCTGCTGCACGTAGGTCAGCAGCGCGCGCAGCACCGCCAGCAGGAGCTGTGGATTATGGAAATTCAAATCCGCCTGATCCGGGCCAAAGGTGGTCCAGATCCGCTCCGGGCCGCGCGCCGTTTGAAATTCTGTCAGGAGCGGTGAAACCCGGGGGCGGACGACCCCGGACAAATCCGGATGACCATGCACGGCAATGAAGAACTCGCGAAATTCCGGCACGTCGGCGGCGAACTTCGCAAACCAATCACCCTGGACCGACAGGTGGTTAAACACGGCGTCAAACATCAGCGTGAATTCAGGTGCAAACCGGCGCAGGTCATCCCAGGTTCCGTACTCGGGCGCCACGGCAAAAAAATCCCGCACGGAAAAACCGTCGTCCGAAGACCAGGGATAGAACGGCAGCAAATGCACGCCACTGACGACACCGGTCAGCCGGTCCCGCAAAAAGTCCGCCAGGGTGGCGAGCGGTTTGCGCGACGGCTCCCGCACCTGGTCGGCGTACGTGATGAGAATGGCGTCGCGCTCCGTCAGTTCGGCGGTGCGGGGTTCCTGCGGCGTGCGGGGGACCGTCGCTAATAATTGTGCCAATGGGCGGTGAAGCCGGGCGGCCACCGCAGTGGGGTAAATGCCTTCCAAGAGGCGAATGATGCGTGCATCCATGATTGTGCGGCGTCAAGGGAAGCACGATTTTTCCCGGGTGAAAAGCCGGACGTACCGCGCCCGGTAGATTTTTTCAAGGCCCGCCGCGTGGCCAGGTCTGGCCGCGGGCGAAACTCGGGGGATGGTTGTGCCGGCGGACTGGTCAGGCATGGGGCCTTGGGTTAACCTGAACGCATGACGATTCGTCGATTTTTGCGCTGGTCGCTTTTGGCGGCCCTTGGCCTTCTGATGTTGTTCAGTTTGGCCGCCGGGGCCGCCTGGTGGTACTTCCATCCCCCGGTCAAGCGCACGGATGGGATCATCTATGGTGATCGCGGCGGGCAGGCGCTGGCGCTGGATGTGATCCGGCCGGCCAAGGCCAACGGGCTGGGCGTTCTGGTGATGGTGAGTGGTGGTTGGAAATCGAAGCGGCCCGGCGAGTTGAGCACCTGGATGGCGGCTTCACTGTTGCGCCGGGGGTACACGGTGATTCCGGTTTACCACGTTTCACAACCGCAGGCGAGCATCATGGAGATCATTGCGGACGTGAATCGCGCGGTCCGGTTCGTCCGCCACCACGCCCGCGAGTACGGGGTGGACCCGCAGCGGCTCGGCGTGACGGGTGGCAGCGCAGGGGGACATCTCAGTTTGATGCTGGCGACGTGTGGCGGGCCGGGGCCGGCGGATGCGCGTGATCCAGTGGACCGCGAAAGCAGCGCGGTGCAATCCGTGGCCATCTTTTTTCCCGTGACGGATTTGTTGAACCTCGGCAAGTCCACGGAAAACCTGGGCGACGGCGGTCCCCCAAAAAGCTTCCGGCGCGCGTTCGGACCGGAGGGAACGAATTTGCCGGTCTGGCGGGTGATCGGTCGCGATTGCTCGCCGATTTATCATGTCACTTCGAATCTGCCGCCGATTCTCATTTATCATGGCGATGCCGACACGCTGACGCCGCTGGAACAATCCGAGTGGTTTGTCGCCAAGACGGAAGCCGTGGGGCGTCCGGCCCGGCTGGTCGTGCATCCCGGTGGCCAACACGGCTGGCCCGGGATGATCACGGATCTGCGGCGTTTTGCGGACTGGTTCGATCAGACGCTGCGGCAGCGGAAGTAAGGCACTCCGTCCTGCGGGCGGCCGGTTATTGTCCCGACTTGAGCAGCCCGACCACTGCGGCATGCGCGAGGATGACATCGGGGTCCCGCTGCAGGGCATCGAAATAATGGCCGGCGAATCCGTGGCCGTGTTCCGCGGCCACGAGCAGGCGTTCCGTTTGTTGCCGGACGGCTTCGACCTCCGCGGGGTGAAGCGGGCGGCGTCGGGCTTCGAGCACCTGATCGAGGCTGACAATCAGGAGCGAGAGGGGATGCAGCCAGGCGAACCAGGGATCGGTGGTCAGGAGATGCAGAAAATGATTGGGCGTGGAAATCCTGCCCATGGTTTGTTCGTAGCTGACGCGTTCGGATTCCACCAGGGTTTTATGCAAACGCAGCAGCGCTTCACGAAGCCGGGGCAGGTGCGCGTCGGTCATCCCGCTTCGGATTCCTTTCCATGGCGGTGCCGCATCGCAGGGGGACGGGTCACAAGCTGTTCAGGACGTCCACCATCTGGCGGAGCCGGCCGTAATCGCGGCGGTTGAAACCAAACGCGATGCGTTGCTGGTCGAGGCAGTCGTGGTCCTCGCGCTCCTCGGGCGTGGGGTCGGTGCGTTGGATGGGGGCACCCGAGATGATGTCGGCAAAATCTTCATTCAGCGCCTCGAGGGCGGTGTCGGTGGGGGCATGGCGCAGGCGGATGACCAGCAGGTCCTTGACAAAGCGGGTGGAGTGGAAGTTGCGATAAAACCGGGACACGATCTTCACCGCCTCGTCGGCGTGGTCGGTGATGCGATAGAGGTGCAGGTCATCGGGCGAAATCAGGCCGTCGCGCAGCAGGTGTTCGCGGATGTTCTTGTCCCAGGTCTTCCAATAGGTGCCGCCGGGCTTGTCCACCAGGACCAGGGGCATGAGCTGGCTCTTGCCGGTTTGCATGAGGGTGATCGCCTCGTAACCCTCGTCCATCGTGCCGAACCCGCCGGGGAACAGGACGATCGCGTCCGAGTGCCGGATGAAGGTGAGTTTGCGCGTGAAGAAGTATTTGAACGTGACCAGTTTCTTGTCCTGGGCGATGACCGGATTGGCATTTTGTTCCCAGGGCAGGCGGATGTTGGCGCCGAAACTGTTCTCGGATCCGGCCCCCTCGTGCCCCGCCTGCATGATGCCCGAACCGGCGCCGGTGATGACCATGAAGCCGGCCTGGACGATCTGGCGTCCGAACTCCACTGCGGTTTGGTATTCGAGTTTGTTTGCGGCGGTGCGGGCCGAGCCGAAGATGGTAACTTTGCGGCGGCTGGCATAGGGCGCGAACAGGCGGTAGGCGTAGCGCAACTCGCGCACGGCGGTTTGAATCACCCGCACGTCGCCGGTGTCCTTCACATCCTGCAGCAGCTTCAGCGCGTTTTCGATGATGTCGGCCACGGCGTCTTCATTGTAGCCGCCGCCCTTGAACCGGATGAGTTCCCGGACCCGGCGATGCAATTCCGGGTCCACCGGAGGTTTTTCGAATTTCGCACTCACCCCGCGAAAATAATGATGGGGGCCGGGTTTGCAATCTCGCAGCGCATTTCGCAGTGCTCCCGCTACCGGGCGGAAGCCCCGGCAGCGGGAGCATTGGTCCGGCCGGCTTCCGCAGGCGGATCTTTGGGTTCCAATTGTGGCGGCACGGCAATGGGCGCGGCGTCGTCCGACCAGCGCTTGTAGTCCCAGAGGATCAATTGCTCGGGGAAATAGCCCGGTTGCGCGAAGCGCAGGGGAAACTTCTCCGGGGCGCGATTGCGCAACAACGATTCGAGGATGAAGGTGGGCCAGCTGCGATCACCCGCGCGCACCCAGTCGGTGAGAATCCGGCTGTCGGTCGTGACCGGGGTGAGGTACAGGCAGCGGATCGGTTTGATGTAATCATGCACCTGATAGAACTGATCATCGGGATTGCGCGTCAGCCACAAACACTGCCGCTGACCGTACCAGGCCACCGCCCAGGGGATGTCGCTGATCATCATCTCGTTGGGCCGCAGATACTGGGCGACATCCTGGATGGCCGGCGGATAATAGGGCGGATAATCGACGGGGCGCACCTTGGGCGACACCAGGGTCAGGATCAACGGCAGGTTGACGATGACGGCAAACAGGCCGATCACGATGTACCGGAGCTCGCGGATCTTCAGGTTCATCTGTTCGAGCAGCTGGAAGAACAGGCCGGCGCCGTAAACGAAAATCAGCGGCACCAGCAGCACGAGCAGATTTTCCGAGTTGAACCCGGGGTGCTCCACCGACAACTGGGTTTTGCCCAGCGCCTGCACCAGGAACAGCGTGCCCAGGGCGGCCAGCAGGAAGTAGCGCAGCCGCCGGATCGCGAGGCTGCGATAGGACAGCAGCAAACCGGTCAGAAACAGCGCTCCGACCCAGCTGCCACCCAGGCGCGGCAACGCATCCGTGATCAGCTCGCGGGCGTTATACAGGAACTTGTAGAGGAAGAGCGGCAGGGCGATGCCGCGAAAATCCGGATCCAGCGAGCGTTGCAGGCGGAATTCCGGCAGGGCAAAGGTGCCTTCCAGCAGTGCATACCCGGCGGTGCCGAAGGGCGTGCCGCTGACCTGGAAGTTGCGCCAGAGCCACGGCGCAATCACAACCAGAAACGCGCCGGTCAGCAGAGTGAGAATGCGCCACCGGCGCAGCGCGCAAATCAGGCCCACATAGACCAGCACCGGCACGACCAGCCACCCGAAGGAGTAAGTCGTCAGCGTGCCCGCGCCGAGCAGCGCGCCGATCAGCAGCGCGAGCCAGGCCTGGGCGCGCGGACTCCACACCGGGCTGCGCTCTTCCCTCTCGATCCAGACCAGGCCCCAAATCAACCCCTGAAAAATCAACATGAGCAGCAGCGTGGGCAGACCGGTCACGCTGAAATGCCAGAGCACCTCGCAACAAATCACCAGCGCGAATGACAACCAGGCGACGGAGCGGTCGAAGAGCGCGCGCGCCAGGAAAAACACGCTCACCGCGTTGAGGATCAGCAGGGATTGATTCAACAGGGCGATCAGAAAATCCGGTTCATAGCGCCAGAATTGCCGGGCGGGCGTGTGTTTCAACTGCTCCGGCGTGAGCGAGGCCAGACGCGGATTCGGGATGCTCCAGAAGGGGTTGACGACGTTGACCGGATAGCGGAACGGCAGCACTTTCATCGCGCCGGCCAGGAACAGCGGGTACACGGGCGGGTTGGCCAGGTCCGGATGTCGGGCCTCTTTCACTTCCGCCAGGTCGGGGCGCGGGTCGGTTGCCGTGCCGGCCGTGCGCTTTTGATTGTGGGTCTGGACGAGGTGCAGGCTGAACGGCCGGATGAACTGCGTGGTGAAGCCGTTGCCCTCGGCGAGGTTGCGCGCCACCTGCGCGGCATCCATGGCCTCCTGATTGCTCAGATTGCGAAACCCGCGCCAGTTGTACACCACGAGCAGAAAGCCAACCAGCAGCACCACGAACACGATCCGGAGCCCGCCCGCGCCGCGTTCTTCCAGCTTATGAATCCAATCCTGAATTGACGGCATAAATCAAAATCCTTCCAGATGGTAGGTGTGCAGCTTCCGGTGGAACGTCCGGCGCGGCATCCCGATCTTCTGTGCGGCGAGTGTCCGGTTTCCCTTGGTCTCTTTCAAGGCGCGTATGATCAATTGTTTCTCGGCTTCCTTCACGGTCAAGTTATTCTTCGCCAGCAACCGGACCGGATCGCTCGTGGCGGCGGCTTCCGAGCGAACCGTGCGCGGCAGGTCACGCGCCTGGATCCGTTCCCCGCGGCACATCACCACCGCGCTTTCAATGGTGGCGCGCAGCTCGCGCACGTTGCCCGGCCAGCGATGGTTCAACAGCAGCTCCATGGCTTCCGAGGTGAAGTCGGTGATGGCCTTGTCGTTTTCTTTGGCGTATTCGTGCAGAAAGGTCGTGGCCAGCAGGGGCACATCCTCCAGGCGTTCGCGCAGCGGGGGCAGATACAGTTCCACAATTTTTAACCTGAAGTACAAGTCTTCGCGGAACGTGTTCGCCTTGACCATTGCCTCCAAATCCTTGTGGGTGGCCGCCATCAGCCGCACATCCGCGGTCTGGGTCTTGTTGGAGCCCACCCGCTCAAAGGTGCGCTCGCCCAGGAAGCGCAACAACTTGATCTGCAGTGTGGGGTCGATTTCGCCGATCTCGTCCAGGAACAACGTGCCTCCCTGGGCCTGCTCGAAGCGCCCGATCCGCCGCTCGTGTGCGCCGGTGAACGCGCCGCGTTCGTGGCCGAACAGTTCGCTCTCCAACAGGGTGGGCGACAGCGCCGCGCAATGCACCGCGACCAGCGGCTGGCGGGCGCGGGGGCTGAGCTGGTGGATGGCCTTGGCAATCATCTCCTTGCCCGTGCCGCTTTCGCCGAGGATCAACACCGTGGCGCGCGTGGGGGCCACCTGTTTCACGGTTTCAAACACCTCCAGCATCGCGGCGGATTTGCCAATGATGTGCTCCAGGCCGAACTTGTCCTCCAGCTGCTGCCGGAGCGTGACGTTCTCTGTCTCCAGTTTCTGCGTGCGCACCGCCCGGGCAATGCGCATTTCCAGCTCGTCAATCTGCATCCGCCCCTTGGCGAGGTAATCGTCCGCGCCGCGCTTCATCGCTTCCACCGCCAGTTCCTCCGAGCCATAAGCGGTCATTAAAATGCAGACCGGCGGTTTGGCCAGAGACTTGGCCCGCGCAATCAATTTCATGCCATCCTCGTTCGGCATTTTGAAGTCGGTCAGCAGCACGTCGAAGTTTTCCGTCTCAAGCAAATCAAACGCGCTCTTGGCATCCTCCGCCAGATAGACATCGAATCGTTCCTCCAGGGCCGCGCGCAGTCCTTCACGCGTCGGTTTTTCATCGTCCACAATCAACAAGGTCGGTTTCATTTCCAGGTGTCGGTTTGGCCCGGCCGCCGTGTTCCCGGCCGGCCCGACCCGTGTTTCCCGGCGGCGATCCGGGGCGGTTTTCCCGGGCAGCGCTTCATGCTTCCAATGCGGCCGCCAGCAACCGCGGCTTCTTCTCGTGGCGCGGGAACCCGAGACGAAAGGTCGTCCCGTGGTCCACGCGGCTGTCCAGTTCGAGGCGTCCGCCATGTGCACGGACAATGCGCTGCACGATCATCAGGCCCAGGCCGGTGCCCTTTTTCTTCGTGGTGTAAAACGGTTCAAAAATCCGGGCCAGTTGCGCGGCGGGAATGCCGGCACCGGTGTCGCGGATGCTGACCCAGACCGTGTCGTGGCTTTCCCCCGTCTGCACGGTCAGCGTGCCGCCCCGGGTCATGGCCTGCATGGCGTTCTTGATCAGGTTGACCAGCGCCTGTTGCACTTGCGTTGGATCAATGGGGGTGGCTGGAATTTGTTTGGCCGGCTTGATTTGGACGTGGATGCCGCGATTGTCCAGTTCGGGCCGCAACAGCCCAAGGGTGCGCTCCACCACCTCGTTGAGCGAAACGAGTTTGAGTTGCAGGGGGGCGGGGCGAATGGCCTGGAGAAACTGGGTGACGATGTAGTCCAGCCGGTTGATTTCGCCTTTGCAAACTTCCAGGTATTGCTCGAGGCGGCGCACGTCCGGCGTGGGGTGGCGCGCCGCCGCCTTGCGCGGGAAGCGCAGGCCGCCTCCTTCGGGTTTCGCTTCGCGGCCGCGTTTCAATTCCCGCTCCATCAATTGCAGATGAATGTGCAGCGCGTTGAGCGGATTGCCGATCTCATGCGCCACGCTCGCGGCCAGCAGCGTCAGCGCCTGCACCCGCTCACTTTCAATCGCGTCAAAGGTTTTTTGCCGCGCCTCGGTGGCATCGTGCAGAATCAACGCCACGCCCGAACTGCCCGCGCGCTCGCCATCCAGGGGCGCGGCGTAGAGCCGCAAAAAGCGCGGACGTGGATATTCCACCTCGAACTCGTGCCGCACGATGGGGGAGCCGCCGGCCTGATCCAGGCCCGAGATTTTTTCCCAGTCCACCTCGGGCAGCACCTTGTTGAGCGACTGGCCTTCGGCGCTGGGTTGCAGGCCGATCAAGCGCGTCACCGCCTGGTTGAAATACACAATGCTGCCGTTTTCATCCACGACCAGGACACCGTCCTCGATGGTGTTGAACAAGGTTTCGAGCAGCGCGCGTTCCCGGGCCAGCCGTTGCACGACGGTTTGCAGGCCGCCGGTGTCGAGTTGTCCGATGCGGCCCAGGACCTTGTCGAGGAAGCTGGATTTGATCGCGGCCATGATCAGAACCAGTTGCGGCGCTTCAAATACCAGTAGGTTATCAGCGTGGTCGCCGCGGCCAGGACGCAGGCGAACAGGTACCCGTGCGTCCAGTGGATTTCGTGCATGTCCTTCTGGAAATTCATGCCGTACCAGCTGGCGATGAGGGTGGCCGGGGTGGAGAGGATCGTGATGAGCGTCAGGGCCTTGACCACTTCGCCGGTGCGGTTGGAGGACATGTTCAGATAAACCTGCAAGATGCCGGTCAGCGAGTCGGTGTAGTTCTGGGCCAGTTCGGAAATCTGGAACAGCCCGTCATAAACGTTGCGGTAGTACGGCACCAGATGCGGACGGATCAGCTTGAATTCGCCGCGCGCGAAGCGCGCCAGCACCTCCCGCTGCGGGCCGATGATCTGGCGCAGGTGCATCACTTCCTTCTTGATCTGGAGAATTTTGTTCAGCGTTTCCACCGAGGGCGATTGCAACGCCTGGTCCTCGAGTTCCGCGATTTCCAGCGAGAGTTCGTCCAGTGCCGGCTTGTAGTTTTCCACAATCGAATCCAGCAAGGTATGGGCCACGCGATCCGGGGCGCGCGCGATGTGCATGGTGGCCTTGACCGCCTGTTCCTCGGTTTGCGTGACGCTGCGCGACGGTCCGTCGTGATAGGTGACGAGGAAATTTTTCCCCAGGAAGAAGTTCAGCTCGCTCGTGGCAAACACCCCGTCCTTGCGGCTGTAATCCACCGCGTGGATCAGCATGAACAGATACGGCGCAAATACCGCATCCTCCTTGGGCGAGAATTCCTCCACCTTGGGCGACGGGCTGGCCTGCACGCAGTCCTGGATGGACAGCGGATGGAAATGAAATAAATCTTCCAGCACGAATTTCTGCTCCTCCTCGGTCGGGCTCTCCAGGTCCACCCAGAGGAACAAATTGGTGTCGTTGAGCAGCGTCGGCATGAGAAACATCTCGACATTGCGGGTGTGCAAACGCCCCTGAGTGGTGAAGGCAAGCGAGCGGATCATGGCATCATCTCATTGGGTTGGCCGGACGTGACAGCTTGGCACGAAGCTTAGTCCCCCCATGCCGGGATGCAAGACTCCGTTTGCGCTGAATCGGCACAGCATGGCCGGTGTGCCAGTCCGGTCCGGAGGCGCTCTCCCGGATTGCACCCGACCCCCGGAACACGCACGACGGACCGCCTTCTGGTCCGGCCGGTATTACTCGTGCCATCGGGCGGGCAGCTGGCTGTATTGACATCATGCAGCACGCGCCAGATCGAAAGGCGGACCGCCAGCGGCCGGAGTGGTCACCATGGCTGCCGGGAAGCAGTCCGCTGCTCTGGAGACGGCGCTCGTACTCGACCCGCAGGTTTATTCCAACACCGGCGGGCAATCGTCCACCGCCACGTTCATGGGGCGGAACACCAAGTTCAGCGTTCATGGCAAGGTCATTCCCGAGAAGATTGAGCGGCGCAAGGAACTCGCGCAGATCTGCATGATGCACCCGAACACGTTCGTTTGATCCAGGTAGCAGCCGACGTGAGTCGGCTCAAACTTTTTCGGGTCACTTGAATGGGTGTCTGTCTCGGTGTGAAGATTTGAGCGGGCTGACGTCCGCGGCTACGAGTGAGAACGGGTGGACACGCGCACGTTCCCGGTGCTCATCTGCGACCCGCGCAAAGGCGACAAGATCGCCCAACGCCTGAGCCTCCAGGGCAATCCCGCCGAGAAACAGGATTTCTTCAGCGAGCCGAAGACGAACGAAGTCTATGACTTCATCCGCTTCGCGCGCACGGAAGGTCGCTTTGCCAAACACTTCGACAAAGACGGCAACCCGAGCGAGACACTCCAGAAGGCCAAGCAAGAACGTCTCGAAAACTGGCGCACCTTGCAAGAGTTGGCGGGGATTATTTGAGCTAAGTTGAAATCAACCATTGACAGCTAACTGCGCTCGCATAGAATCGCGTATATCTACCAAAAACCATGCCTTTGAAGATTCAAGAAGGTTCTTTCATGCGTTCGATAAAACGCAAGAGTGGACTATTCCTTCTTCTGGCAGCAGGTTCGACGGGCTTGTTTTTCTGGATCGTCCACCGTTCAGGCAATATCGAACTGCCGGGCACAAGGGGCGGCATTTCGGAGAATGCTCATGTACCAGTTTCTTTTTAACCAAGACGGTTAGACCTTGGAACTGCATATCAATATCAAACCTTGGTACGTTCGGTACAGCTTACAAACGCGAGTACGAATGATCTTACAATAACAGCCGCGCATTCAACGTGTGGGTGTACCGTGCTGAGCTCCAATCTTGTCGGCAGTGAAGTTCGGGCGGGGCAGAGCATACCGATAACATTGTCGTTTGATTCAGGTGGGCGTGATGGTGCATGGAGTTCCGCCGTTACGGTGCGGCTTGACGATGCAAAGGGCCGCACTTCGTATATGACCCAAGTCGAATTGTTCGGAGATGTTTTTGCTGATTTCTCGATTGAGCCAACAGTTTTACGTTTTGGAGAGGTGGATCCAGGAGAAACGAAAGTCAAAAATGTCGCCATCATTCCGAAGCTTGCAAATACTTTTCAGATCACCTCGATAGAATCTTCCCGGCCTGAGCTTAATGCGACCATACGCACCGCAGGTACAAACACAGTTCCGGCTGGTCTTGACATTCAGTTCAATGTGCCAAAAGCAGCGAGACGTGAAACATTGTCGGGATTGATAAAGGTTTCGACCACAGCACCCCGCTTGCGGGAATTTCACATTCGCGTTGAGGGAATCATAGTGCCGGACGTAAAGGCCATTCCTCAAACGCTGGTCTTTGCTGGAGACGTGACGAACCAAAGCAGCCGGTTGCTTGTTCGAACTAGAGAAGCGTCCGTTGTGAAACAAATGACTGTTCACTTGGTTAATGGCACGGAGAAGGCACTGAACGTGGCAGAGGCAAGCGGGCTGCAGAAAGAACACCTCATTTTGATACCCGCTGAAAGCATCCAAGAAGCAAAGACAATTTCCGTCACTGTCGTGATGGGAAAAACCCCTGACCGTAACGAGGCCCGGCAGATTGCAATAAACGTAATTGGCCTCAACAACAAACAAAAGGAACAGCATAAAAACTAAAAGTAAGACAATCGGCTGGCTTGCCCTCGCGGCCGTCTTTGTTGCGGCAGGTATTGCTTACGCCTGCGACAAGAAAGAGGCGTCAAGTGGTCTATCCGCTTGTGCGGAGAAGAACTCGTGTTCGGCATCAACGCCGATTAAAAGCGGCGACAACTACTATTGTGATCCGCAAAATGAAGTGAACATGTTTCCATCCTCGTGCATCGTGGCTACAAACCTAACTAATTGCGACGAGCCGTTGGCCAACTGTCACAGGCCCGTAAACTGTTACTACAGCCTAGGAGATTGCGTACCGCAGACCAGTTTTGCCAACTGGACACAGACAAAAAACAGAGTGACCACAAATTGCCGGTCAGGGGGTTGAATCCAAGTATTTGGATAGGGCTCGGCATGGGAAATGTCCTATGTCGAGCACTTTTCCGGAGCCTACACATCTATGAAGCAATACCAGCTACATGTTCTATGCCGACTGCTGATTGCAGTTTTAATTCTATGCGCCCAAGACAAGACCCAAGCTCAACCAGCATTGCCTGACCCCACCCTTTTACTTCAGGGTGTTGTTTCGTCGAGACTTCAGTTTCCCGCTCTTGAAATGGAAGTAGAGATGGAAAATAGCGACTCTTTTGGAAAGCATACAGCAGATTACTCGATTGAGTTTGATGGGGAACGGCGACGATTTCGTCGGTTGGATCCGCCTGGTCGGGCAGCAAGAGCCGCTTACGACGGGCGTGAAATCGTGTGTTATGATCCGAGCCTTCAAGTCGCTGAAAAACGGTTTATTGATGGCTATAGTCGTGATTTCGCGTTCGATCCTCGAACTCTTGGCGTGAACCATTATTTTCTAGCACCCATTACAATCCACTCGGCACTTCAATTTGAAGACGGTGGTGCTGCTGTTTTAGTTGGGAAGGAATTGATTTCGTCAAACGAGACTTGGCACGTGAAGGTCACACCATCACCAAAATGGAACAATCCTGAAGGTTATTTCATTGATGTTTGGATAGACGCACAGTTTAGAGTGCATCGCTACGTGCAAAATGGAGTTGAGGTGGTTTCTTACTACAACAAGGATGTAGTCGAAGGCCTGCCAAACAAAGTTATTGCGACCCGTAAGGTTAATGGAGCCGTAAATGGCTACACATCGTGCGTGATACGGAAGGCGAAGCTTATAAAGGACAGACTTCCTGATTCAACATGGACAATTGAAGGCATCAATCCTCCGAACAGCACACCCGTCCATGACATTCCTTCTGCTGCTCGTGTGGGTTATTGGGATGGTACGCGCGTTGTTGCTTCGTTTGTTGAGGCTCAAGCAGCCCCAGTACGTGTTGAAAAGTCCAAGGTTTGGTTTTTTCGGATCATACTCTGTTTATTTGCCATCGCCCCCGTAACGTTTTTGGTAAAGCGGCGGCTTTCACGTCAGGGCAAACGGCCAGCATGATTTACTTTCCTCGTTACCAGAGCGGTAGGTGATTTTCCCAAAAAGCTAAACCCGTTTGACCAACCTACAACCCGTATCTCGTGCCGTGGACGAATTCGCTCTTCGAGAACGCGCCCGCCGACGCGATGGGCATCCGCGCGCGCTGGGATCAGATGGGTTGGAAGGACAAGAAACTCTGGGTCATCGGCGGCGACGGCGCGATGCTCGACATCGGTTTCCAAAGTTTGAGCCGCATGCTGGCCAGCGGCATGAACATCAAGGTGCTCGTGCTCGACACACAGGTTTATTCCAACACGGGCGGGCAATCGTCCACCGCCACGTTTATGGGCCAGAACACCAAGTTCACCGTCCACGGCAAGGCCATTCCCGGCAAGATCGTAAAGGGGTCAGTTCTTGGTATTGTTCACTCCCATCATTCACCTGAGGGCTCCTTGCCGCCACCGGTGCAAACGGTTGTTCAGATAGCCCGCCGTGCCCATCCCCAGGCGCTCGGCAATCCACTTCACCGTCACCACTGTCTCCGCTCGCACCCGGGCCGCTATTGCCACCTTGCTCAAGTCGCCTTTCGCCCGCGCCGCCAAATCGCCCGCCCGCCATTTTCGACGTTTCAATGCTTCAGCAATCATTCGCTCCCGGTCCTGGTCATCTTTGAAAATCTCCTCCCGCCGCTCGCCACGATTCATCACAGGATAAATCGCGCCGGGATAGTCCACGCGTAACTTCCGCGCCATGACCAGGCCCGCCCAGTGGACAGCGAGTAGTCATTACCAAGAACTGACCTCTTTTCGCAGCGCCTTCAACTCCCCGGATCGGCCCAGCGCCAAACGGCGACTCGAAGAAATCGCGTCTGATTACACCCGGAGCGCTCCCAAGCTGACCGCTTGGATAAAGGAAAACCTGCCCCAAGGCTTCACGGGCTTTTCCCTGCCCGTCGCCCACCAACGCGCTCGAACGGGCCAACAGGAAACTCCAGCGCCGCACGCGCAGCGCCGGACTCTTTCCCAACGAAACGTCGCCGCTCCGATTGGTCAGTACGCTGCTGACCAAGTTTAGTGACAAATGGGAAAACGGAAAAATCCACCTCAACATGGAATGCCTAACCTATCCCTCAGTTTGAGGCTCAATGATTCTACAGAAAAGAATTTGCGCCGCCTGACACCAATGCGCTTCATGATTTATGTAAACGCTTCAGTGAGCCGCGCTACCCTGGGAAACCGTTGCCACAACTCCGTCGGAGTTGAACCACGTCGGCTATCTACTCGACGAAAACCAAAAACGACATCACGCCCCCACCAACTTCGAGCCGACCATTGATTGCGTTGTGACAAAAATTCCCCGGTTCACGTTTGAGAAATGCTCGCAAGGTGCTGGCGCACGGCCACCATTCACGCTCACCACGCCGATGAAATCCGTGGGCGAAGCCATGGCCATCGGACACACGTTCAATGAAAGCCTCCAAAAATGCCGGTGCTCCCTGGAGACACGGAGGCCGTGTGCCCACCAGCCGCCGCAGTCTGGGCTGACGATGGCAAGCCGTGGCAAATTGGAACAGAAATTTACGGCGACAGCGACATCCTATCGCCTGGCGAGGATAGAGGAGCGCCGTGACATGCTCTTACCGTGGGGCGTCCAAACTGGCCGGATTCAACGCTGCCCCACGTCGAAATGTTCCGTCCGCGTTCCGATGCAGGTCATCATCCGTCCAAAGCTTACCGTCGCGGCCCGCGGAACGGATTTCGTAGCGTCCACCACCCAGAGCGTGAAAAAACAGCGGTGTATCCCACCGATCCACCAACTGGCCGGCCGGGTTCAAGGCAATATGACGATCCGGCAGGAGACGTTCGCCGGCAGCATTCTTGCCGCGGAACAGGCCGGCCCAGTCCTCATTGGCGCTCAACGGACGATTGGCGGCGGACTTCAAAAGCAGGAGCGAATTTTCCATGAGCCGCGACATCAGGATGAGATCGTTTTCGGGAGGGAGATTGGTGTTGGCGTAATCGTATAGAATGGTTTCGCCCAATAACGACCCGGGTTGCCTCAGTTGAGCTGCCCCGGATGTCGGCTCCGCAACCAACACTGTATGGGTTTCCGGGGCCTCAGCGTCAGCGGCTTCTGACGCTGAGGGCTTCGAAAACTTCCACTGCATTTGCGACAGCAAGAACAACACGACTACAACCGGCAGCACGAGCAACCACGCAGACAGGATGCGCGTGGCCCGCTTCACGATAAAACAAACCCCAACGGCGCGCTGCCGGAGTTGGGATTCCAAAAGTTCGCCACATTGGGCAGCACGTAACTCATGTTGCCGGCGGACACGCCAAACCAGCGCAGTAATTCCGCAAAATACAAATCCGCGGAAACACCGGGCAGCAATCGCCCACCCCGGCCCACATCGTCCGGGCCGTCCAGGGTAAGATCGGGATAGCTACCAAAAATTTTGCCGCCATCCACTTTACCGCCGAAGACCAGCGCGTTGCCGCCCCAGGCGTGGTCGGTGCCGCGGCCGTTTGAGCGCAACGTGCGACCGAAATCCGACGCCGTGAACGTAATCACATCATCCTGCAGGCCCAGCGTCTCCAACGCCTGCTGATACGCGCCCACTGCCGCATCAAGAACCGATAACATGCCGGCCTGGGTGTTCAGCAGTTCGCTGTGATGATCCCAGCCACCGTATTGCACGAAGAACGTCTGCCGCCGTAAACCGAGTTGACTGCGAATCTTGATCGTCTTGACCACGGCTTTGAGCGTGGTGGCAACATAATTGGCCGGCGGAAACAACGCGTCCACCGCGCCACCCAGTTGCGCATTGGCGGAATCGAACTGGGATTGAAACAATAACTGCGCCTCGTCACTGTGCCGGGTGAGTTGGGAGAAACTTTCCGTGAGCAGATTCGCATAGGTTTGATCGAGGGTGTTGCGCAAGGCGGCGTTCTTGAGCTGGAGTGGATTCGGATTCGCGCCGCCGGTGTTGCCTTCGAACGACAACGCGCCCGAAGGCGTGATGACGAATTGTTGCGTCGAGTTGCCAACCTGGAACACGTTGTTGCCTCCGAGCGAAATGCTCATGGAGTTGTTCCCCGTGTTGTAGTAGCTGTGCAAAATGTCGGCGCACCGCCCGGCCCAGCCGCTCAGTTGCGTCAGGCCCTGCGGCACCGCCGTCTGCCATTGCTCGATCTGGTCGCTGTGCGAAAACAACGCCTTTGGCACGGGCAGCGCGGCGTTCTGGCCGTTTTCCCACGCATTGAACTGCGCCTTGGTGATGGGTTGAACCAGCGTGCCGACGTTTGCGACAAAGGCGAGCCGCCGTTTGCCCGCAAACGCGCCCGTGCCATTCGCCATCGCCTGCAGATTCGCACACGCGGGATGCAAACCGTAATTCGCAGCCGGCGCGGTGAGTTGCCGCAGCGCATTGCGATCAAGGGCGAGGCCGCCACCGCTGCCAAAGGGACCGCGCGTAATTGCGTAGGTGTTGTAGGCCGACGACTCCCAGGGTACCAGCCAGTTGAATGAGTCAATGCCGCCACTGAGAAAAATACAGACCAGGGCCTTGTGGTCGTTCAACGGACCACCCTGCGCGGCGACGCTGTTGGCGAGCTTGAGATTGAGCAGCGTATTGAGAATCGCCGACGAACCGATGGCGGCGCAGTTCAGTTGCTTGAGAAATCCGCGACGGGAAATGGGTTTCATAATGAAAAAGCTCCAAGCACCAATATCCAAGCTCTGGGGAAACCCCAAGTAACAAACCACAAACAAGCATGTCCAGTCATGGGAGCTTGGCGCTTGATGTTTCTTTGGAGCTTGGCGACTGGAAATTGTTGCTTCATCGCTGCACTGCTCCTTCCGGACAGGCGGCCGCAAGATAGACCGCAAGACGCGTACGCAGCAGCCGATCATGCGCGGGAATTTGTTGCACGGCGTTCAGAATGTTATCCCGCGTCGCGGCGCTCATGGTGCCCCCGCAGAACAATAAATTCACCTGATCCAACAGCTTCGGGGCGTCAGCGGCCTGGGAGACGAGCTCCGCGTAGTCCGGCGGGAACTGGTAGCTGTTGTAATACGCCAGCCCGGATTGCGTCATCTCCCACAGCTTGTTTGGAAACGAAATGCTCGAATAGCTGTCGGTGATTTGGAATACCGGACCAACCAGTCCGAGTTGCGTCAGCAAGCCCGGCGGCTGGTAATTCGGGCGAAAAAAGTTGAACACACTCGGTGAATACGTCGGCTCCTGGAACGCTGCCTCGTTGAAGTCGCCCCAAGTCCACCAGAGCAAATTCGTGTGACGACCGACGTTCCCGGCCCGTGCGATCGCCATCGCCCGTTGCACGGGTTCTTTCAAGCGACCAAACTCCGGGGCCCCCGCATACCACCGCGCGTCGCGGGCTTCTTCATCAAGCAGAATCGCCCGCACTACCGCAGCCAGATTGCCGCGCTGGCCCGTGCCATCATTGGCAAACACGGCCGCCACCCGCGCCACGTAATTCGACGACGGATTGCTGGTGACCAAGAATTGAATCAGTTGTTTGCCGATGAACGGCCCGGTGTTCGGATGCTCAAACAAATTGTGCAACGCATCCTCCACGTCGCGTACGCCGTTGGCGACCGTGGGTGCGCGGGCGGGAATGATGTGGCCGTTCAACAGCGTCTTCTCGCCGAAGTCATGTTTTTCCGCCCACATCTGCATCGGCACGGAATTGTCATCGTCCGTCCAGCCATTGTTGCCCCACCGTTGGCCGCCGAACCATAGACCGGTGAACACACGCGCAAATTCGGTGATCTGCGCATTGCCATAGGTGGGAATCGGCTGGCCGAACGCATCCAGTTTGCGCGTCCCGTCCGGATGCAATTCCCACAGGCCAATACTGAACAACTGCATCACCTCGCGGGCGAAGTTTTCGTCCGGATACTGATTGATTTCGGGCCGGGCCTTCTGATTGCCGATGTGGCTCAAGTAACGTCCCATCACCGGGTGGAAGGTAACTTCTCGCAGCACGTCGTAATAATTGCCAAACGCGTTCCGCACGAAAATGTCGTAGTAATCCGCCACGGCCAGCGGTTTGTTTTCGAGGCCCGGATCGCGGCGCGACACGACGCATATCTGGCTCAACGCGAACGCCACGCGCTGCCGCAACTGATCCGGCCCGCTCAGCGCCGCCCGCGCAAACGGCGTGGTGCAGTTGTTGCCAAACAGGAAATTGTCCATCTCGCTGTAGAGATAGGTGAGGTCCGTGCGCGGCCCGTTGAAGTCAGCGTAAATCTGCTCTATGTAGGGCCGGTGCCGAGTGGCGGGCGCGTTGGTGATCTGATCGTCAATCCAGTTGGCGAGGCCGAGTTGTTGCACGCGATCCAGTTCGTGCAAAGTTACGCCGAAGGTTGCCTGCTGCAGCAGCCGCGCCGCCTGCGACCGCGTCGTCAGTTCCGATTCGCCGCCCGGCCCACCAGCCATTTGCTGCACAAAGCTCGCAAAGTCGCCGGACACCGAACCAACGACCGCGCCGTTGCTGTTGATGAGCGGCATGGCGGCGCGCGTACTGTTGGCACGCAATGGATCGCTGCCCAGAACCGTTTCCGCCCAGTCCGGCACGTCATCGCCATCGGAGTCTTTGTCCTCCGTCGCCACGCGATAGAATTCCTGATTCGTGAGAGCGATGCGGTTGGTCAGAACGGCGAAAGCCGTGCCGCCGCTAAGCCATGCCATGCCGTGAAACTGCGCCCAGTTAGTTAGCGTGGAACTAAGATACATGCGCTGGTCCTTGCCCGCGATGAACGGCCATGTGACCACGACATCGCCAGCCTGCGGCATGAGGGCGATCTCTGGCTTCGATTCGGGATCAAACGGGTCCGTGCCCCACTGGGCTTCGAGCGCATTGCTCGCCCCGTCACCATCTTCGTCTCCATTCGGGGCCAGCCCGAACGCGCGGTAGCGCACTTCCCAGGCATCTGGAAGACCGTTGCCGTCGAGGTCCTGGCCGGCTGGCCACACTTGCCCGGCAAACTCCGGTTTGCTCGCTGCGAGCAGTGGATTCGATGAATTCGCGCGCTCAACAAAATCGCTGACGCCGTCGCCATCGGTGTCGGGGTTGTGCGGGTGCGTACCCGCGAGAAATTCATCGCGATTGTTCAGGCCATCGGCGTCCGCATCGAGCGTTGCATCGGCCGCGGAGAATTTATTGAAGCCGTGCAAATCCTCCCACCAGTCGGGCATCCCGTCCTTGTCCGAATCTTTGGCGCGCGCAAAGGCGGGCAGGTTTTTGACGATGTTGGTGGTGATGAACAGTTGCACGCCCTGATGCACAATGATGTTCACCTCGTTGATCCCACCGCCGAAGTCCGTCCAGGTGGCCGTGCCGTTGTCGAGACTGCCGCGCGCGGTGCAATTGTTGAAGGTGCGGGTAACGACGACGGTGTTGCTGGTCTGATTGCGAATCTCGAAGGTAACCGTCCACGAATTGCTGTTCGCCCCACGCTGCGCGAAGAGGCGAAACTGGAGACGATCCGAAATATCCGCCGGGCCGTAGCCGCTGAAGCCGAGGGCGGAAGTCAGATTGGGTGGCGGATTGTTGTAGTTGGCGTCCCAAAGCGTGTTGTTGGGTTGGTTCGGCGCACTGAAACCGCCAAGGACCTCCGAGTGGAACAGATAGGAAAGCGAACCGTTGTAGTGGCGAAGCTCCATGCCGAACGTGCGCCAGCCGGTCGTGGCGGGATTCCGCACCCCAAAGGAAATCAACTGGTCTTCGTTCCAGATGTTCGGTGCGAGCGCGCCCGCGCCGTGATCCCAGACCAGTTGTACGTTCTCCAGATTCCATTCCCAACGCGACGGCGAACTGCGGAAGTAAGGAACATATCCGATGAAGGTGGGGCTGCTCACGGGATTGTAGGTTGGATCAGTGCCACGCTGAAATTCCTCACGATCGGTCACCCCGTCGCTGTCGGTGTCGGCAAGCAACGGGTTCGATGGAATTGCAGCATTGACTTCCGCACCATCGGACAAGCCATCGCCATCGGTGTCGGCGTTGAGCGGGTCGGTGCCGAGCGCGATTTCCTGCGCGTCGGTCAGGCCGTCGCCATCCGTGTCCGGATGGTGCGGGTCCGAGCCGTAAAGGAATTCCTGAAAATTGGTCAGCTCGTCGCCGTCGCTGTCCGTCGCCGTCAGCGCTGGCGAGGCGGGCTGGAGGCGGTATTTCATTTCATACCAGTCGGGGATGCCCGAGCCGTCCGCGTCCAGATTGCGGTCAATGATTTGCACCGCGTGAATGCCCACCGCCCAGCCGTTGAGGTTCGTGAGCGTCAGAGTGGCGACGCTGGAACTGAGATTGGTGTAACGGACGAAATTGCCGCGTTGATAATTCACGAGGTCAGGACGGATTTCCACGAAGTCCGGCTGCGGCGCGGTAGTCATGGTTTCAAAGAGACGATCCGTGGCCGGATTGCTGCCCAACCGGAGGCGGCCTCGTTGGCCGTCATACGAACCGCCCACATGAACATAAAGATCGTAGTTGGCAAACGGGATATTGCTCAACGTGAGCGTCACCGGCGTGGCCGTGTAGGCCCGAATGAAACCGCTCATCAACTTGCGGTCAGACGAACCGCTGTTGCCGCTCGCCGCAGTGGCCTCAGCGGTCCAGTTGAAGGTGAAGTTGGTGAGAATAACCCCGTCGCTGCGGACGATCTGATTCGTCAGCGGGGTGAGGATATCCGCCTTGCCACCGGCGGGCCGGGTCCAAGTGCGAAGGGGCAACGTGTTGTTCCAGTACGTTTGCGGCACGACTCCGGTGGTTTCGTTCGTGGTGAGCGTTCCATTCAAATCCCCCTGCGAAACGAAGTTGATCCCCACACCACCGCGAAAAATTGTGGGCACGCTGGCTGCCGCCAGCGGGTCTGAGCCAACGCGACGTTCGAGCGAATCGGGTGCGCCATCGCCGTCGGAATCCACCAACTGCGGATTCGACGGTGGCCAGCCATGCACTTCGTCACCGTCGAATATGGAATCGCCATCCGTATCCGGGTTGTTTGGATTCGTGCCCAGCGCCAGTTCCTCACCATCGCTCAGGTCGTCACCATCCGTGTCATACTTGTTCGGGTCGGTGGCGTTCACGCCGCCGTTGTATTCCTGCAACGCGGTGAGGCCATCGCCGTCGCGGTCGCTGGCGGCGTCAGTGGCGTTGTTGTCACTCAATCTGTTGTCCTCCTCCCACCAACGCGGCAAGCCGTCGCCATCGGCATCGGCCAGCGCGGTGGGATCGGCTTCGAGTTGCACGTAATCGAATTGAATCCAGTAGCCGGTGTTGGCGGTGAAGGGGCCAACGCGACTAATCTCGATGGTGTTGGGGCCGGTGGAGGCGTTCACACTGGTGGCCGGAAAATCCAGGATGATCCGGGTGTCGCGATCCACACGATTGGAGTAAAGCAGCGTCCCCTGACCGGTGGCATTGAGGAAACGCACCACGACATCATGTTCACCAAAACCTTCGCCGCTCTGGCTCAATTGACTCAACCACACCCCGCCCCAAATCAGTTCAAAGCTCAGGCGCAGCCGGGATTGCGCCCCCGCCTGGGCGCTGTTCAGAAAAAAGTGGACGCGATTCGTGCGGTCGCCGTCCGTGAGGGCGCGCTCCCAGGCAGCGTCCGGTTCGTTGAACGCCACGGGCAAATTGGTGGTCAGCCCGTTGAAGCCGATGGGATAAGTGCCGGCCAGGTAGAAATCATCGTCGCGGCCGGGATTGTTGCCTGCGTTGTACAGCGGATCGCCGGGCAGCCGGGTCACGCGTCCGGGCCGGGGATCGTTCTGGAAATTCTCCTGCGAAAACTCATCCGTGGGCGCATAGCCGGAAGCGAACGGGTCTTCGTCCTGACCGATTTGCCACACGAGATGCAGTTGCGCTGGCGCTGTAAGCGTAACAAACCAGAACGCGCATAGCATGAACGCAAGTCGGCGGGCGATGACCATAAGCATGTTTCGGGCGAAGCAGCAATCCCAAGGCCAGCGTACGGCGACGGAAAACCGCAATCGCCGGGACAAGCTATCCGCCCCCCCGGCTGGGCGTCAACGCCGCCGATGGGAACTTTTGGCGTGGTTCCGTGCTGCCCCAAGTCGGAACAGGACACGCAGACGTAAGTGCGGAAATGGGACGATTCGCGCCGTCGGCACCTCTCTGGTCGCTGTGAAAACAACGCCTTCGGCACGGGCAGCGCGGCGGTGACCGTGAGCCCCGCCCCCAACGTCCACCACACGGCGCGACGGCGGAAGTAGCGGTGCAGGTCAAAACCCATCGTTTCAGTTCTACGGAAGTTCGCCGGTCCAAGTCGAAACTTTTCCACCTCCCCGGCAGGAGGCATTTGCCTCTATCAGCAGGAGGTATTCGCCTCTGCCCAACAGGGCATCTACCCATCTAGGCGGTCCTTTGGATAACATTTCTAATCACACCCACGATGTACGAACAACCAATTCAGTGTTCAGATGAACACCCAAAGGTATACAGGACGCCCAAACCAAAGCCGAAAACCCACCCAACACAGCTACCAAACCCAATGCCTATGAACTCCAACCACACCTTGGCCATCATCACGATCTCCATGTTTGCCTCCCTCGGTGTGATTGCTGATGAGAACAATTCTGCGGAAACGAAGAGTTATCCGATCAGCATCAACGCCGAGATGGGCAGTACCGGTTTAGGTGGCAAGATCTCGTGGCGCTTCCTTGATCATTTTGGCGTGCGTGGCGGCATTCCGAAAAACGAATTGAGCCATCAGCAGCAGGATCTGGAGGACGCGGTCAAGATTATCAAATTCTGGCCTGTGTTGAAGCTCTACGTGAGTTTTCAGTTCTAAAAGCGAGTTAAGGCTGAAACGACGGCGCAACCTTCCAGACGCACCGATTCCTCCGCACCAATCGAGCGAACAACCAAAAACCATGAAACCAAAAGTATTTGTTTTCACCCACGCATTTGCCTGTCTCTTGCTCCTCGGGGCCGGCTGTTCGACTTCAATGTCCAAACGCTTGAACCGGCTCGAATTGGGCATGAAGCCCGCCCAAGCGAAGAAGATTCTGGGGGACGATTATGTGGTAAAAGCCTCCCGGACTGATGCCAATGGGGCGACGTTGCAACTTTGGGAGTATCGCGACAAGAAAACCGAGGAAGCTTACAGCATCTATTTCAAGGATGGTTTCCTGGCGCAGTGGGGCATTCCAGCCAGACAGGATTTCCCGGAACTCAACCTGCCAAAACGATGATGTCCCGCCACAAATTCCGAACCCAACCCGGGCGACCGTTTTTCCCAGTCTCGACCGCACTCTCGGGATTTGAAGCCGCGAAAGAGAAATTGGGCGATCCGGCGCGTCAGGAGAAAATGAATTTTCGTGCGCGTAGGAATTCGGAGGGTTCGGCTCCCGAGTAACTGGGATTTGTTTGAATTTGCAGAAAGGGATCAGTTCTTGGTATTATTCACTCCCATCATTCACCTGAGGGCTCCTTGCCGCCACCGGTGCAAACGGTTGTTGAGATAGCTCGCCGTGCCCATCCCCAGGCGCTCGGCAATCCACTTCACCGTCACCAGCGTCTCCGCCCGCACCGGCGCCGCTATTGCCACCTTGCTCAAGTCGCCTTTCGCCCGCGCCGCCAAATCGCCCGCCCGCCATTTTCGACGTTTCAATGCTTCAGCAATCATCCGCTCCCGGTCCTGGTCATCTTTGAAAATCTCCTCCCGCCGCTCGCCACGATTCATCACAGGATAAATCGCGCCGGGATAGTCCACGCGTAACTTCCGCGCCATGACCAGGCCCGCCCAGTGGACAG
>Ga0209096_1000187_pt1 | contig 88558 bp, 71 predicted proteins | sample AD_UKC034_MetaG_FD_184407 | JGI IMG/M metagenome (GOLD analysis project Ga0209096, IMG submission 184407) | Active sludge microbial communities of municipal wastewater-treating anaerobic digesters from USA - AD_UKC034_MetaG (SPAdes) (version 2) | ecosystem: Engineered > Bioreactor > Anaerobic >... | reverse complement strand
GGAGCCAGGGGCGTTTGTCACTCCGGCTCCAATCGCACCACCTTGTCGGGTTTGTTCAGGACGACGTACGGCAAGCCATCGGGTCCGGTCGCCACGTCACGCACCCTGCCGATGCCTTTGCAGAGGAGTTCTTGAACAGGCCCATCAAGAAGGAGGGCCGAGCCAACGCCGGCCCCGGACAAGAGAGACCCGCCGCCCGGAGCGCACTGGAGGGCCTCACGAGTTGACACTGAGGGCGCCGCGGTGCCCGGCCGTGTCTCCTGCGCTGTGTCAGGCTTTCTCCGCCCGCGGGTGCTTGAAGATCAGGCCGACGGCGGCGGCCCGTTCCTTCAGCGCTGCTGCCTCCGTTGGCGTGAGCGGCGAGAACTGCGAAGCAAGTCTCAGAGCGAGCCGGAAACAGGGTTCATACGCAGGGCTGACGGCCGCGGTGACGGGATGCGATAGAGTGAACCGGAGAGCCAGGAGCGCTTCGGCGGGATCGAGGAACGGCTCGTACCAGCAATTCGGGGCGAACCGCTTGGCGTCTTTGGGCCACGGTTGCTTGGCCAGCGACTTGAGCGCGAGGATGCCCATCTGCTGCTGGTGCGCGCGGGACAGCACCTGGGGACCGAAGTCACCCGCATGCCAGGTCGCGTAATTGAAAGGGAAGAGGATGCTGTCGAACTCAAACCGGTCCATCAAGGCGAGGGCGGCTTCCACGGAGTGGGCCGAGAAGCCAAGGAACCGGACCTTGCCGGCCTTGCGGGCGGCGGTAAATGCCTCGATAGCTCCGCCCGGACCGAAGATCGTCGCCACGTCCTGGTCGGTGGTCACGGCGTGCAGCTGATAGAGATCGAAATGATCCGTGCGCAGTTGGCCGAGCGAACGCTCCAACTCGGCGGCGGCTTCGGCCCGACGCCGCTGGGTAGTCTTGCAGGCAAGAAACACACGTTGCCGGAACGACGCCAACGCCGGCCCCAGCCGCTCCTCGGCGTTGCCGTAGGTTGGCGCTACGTCGAAGTAGTTCACCCCCGCGTCGATCGCCTCTGCGACCAATCGGCCGGCCGCCTCCGGCGTCATGCCGTTGAGCATGAAGCTCCCGAAACCAATGACGGAGAGCTTCTCGCCGGTCCGCCCCAGCGAGCGCCGTTCGAGCCGCCCGGAAGTCAGATCGCGTTCAATCCCGCTCAGTGCGGCTGGGAAGCAAGCGACCGTGGCTGCGGCTGAAGCGGTCCCTTTGATGAAGGAGCGTCTCTTCACGGGCGGAGTATCGTTCAGCCGGTGGCCTTCGACAAGAGGGCTTTGGAGGCGCGGGGAACCAGTTCGAGTGGTGAGGGACCATGGGATCACATCTCACGATTACACAGTGGACGCATTGTCTGGGAGCGGAAGGGTTGCGTTCATGGCACGGCCTTTGCGGATTGAGCGGGCGGGCGGTTGGTATCACGTGAGTGCCCAGGGCAATGCACGGAGAGCGATTCACCCGGACGATCGCGACTGGCGGCATCTCCTGGAGGTGCTCGCCGAGATGGTCCTCCGTTATCGCGTCCGGCGGCATGGGTTCGTTGCTGCGGGAGCAGGTGGTGCTGGGCGGGGCCAAGTTTCTGGCGCGCTTGAGGGCGCCTGGGAGTGGGAACCGGCAGGAGCAACGTGGAGCGGGGCGGTTGCTGGTGGAGCGGTCGGCGTTGGATGCCGTGGTCGCGGCGGTCGAGAATGTGAAGGGACTGCCGTGGCCGGACTTTCGGGACCGCAATGGAGACACGGGGCGGGAGATGACGCTGACCTTGGGGCGGCGGCTCTGCGGGCTGAAGGTAGCGGAAGTGGCGCAGGCGGTGGGGTTGCGGAATTACGGGGTGGCGACGACCAGCGTCAAACGGTGCGAAGGGCGATTGGCCCACGACCGCGCGGAGAGGGAACGAAGGCAGCAGAGGCGTGAATGGTTTAATTGTGAGATATGACCCCGCTTTTTCAATCGTTGACAAGTCTGCCTCAGCGGCATGGATCCGGCGCGGCCAGGCTTTGTCCCGGTCTCTCTGTTCTTGAACCGGCCGGAGCGCCTGCGCCAGCGCCTTGCACCCCAGAGCGCCCGATCACCGCGCCAGCTGCTGAAGCCTCCGATGGACGTTGCGGACGGGCGGTGAGACTTGATTGCGGGGTCGCCATGGGCTATAGGAGCAGGACGATGACACCCGCCCTAATCCTGGACTTCCTTCGGACCCGCGTGTCGCTTTTCCGCCATCTGCCGGCCGATCGTCTGGAATCGGTGATCAGGGAGTCGCGCGTCGTCTCGGTCGAACCCCACGAAGCGGTCATCGAGTTTGGCGATGAGGCGAGATTCCTGGGCGTGCTACTTGAGGGCGAAATCGGCGTCTCCGTTGTCGGAGAAGGGGGGCGGCGCCAGGTGTTGGGCCATTTCGCCGCGGGCGACACTTTTGGCGAGATGGCGCTGATGAGCGGTGAGAGGACCCAGGCCGACTTCATTGCGGTGACGCGGTGCCAGGTCCTGCGGATTCCGGTGGCGCTCTTTCAGTCGGTGATCCTGACGGAGCCCGCGGCGTTGCAGCACGTCTCGAAGACGCTGGCGAGCCGTTTCCAGCAGATGATGGCGGACCCCGCCTTGGCAGCGGCGGCGTTTCGCCAGAGCGCAGATCCCTACGGCCTGAACTTGAAGGGGGAACGGCCGGAGAAGGTCCTTGTCATCAACTGCGGTTCGTCGTCGCTCAAGTACGCGTTCTTCGACACGGATGGCGCTGCGGATCCGACGCGCGGCGTGATCGAGCGGATTGGGGGGCAAGGCACGCGGCTGGTGCAGCAGGGGCCGCGGGGTGAAGTGGCTTACGAGCTTCCGCGGGGCGGCTACGAGGAGGCCTTCGAGGCCATGCTCGGCGCGCTCATGGCGCCGGAGACGGGTGTCGTGCGCGAACCGTCGGAAATCACGGTGGTTGGCCATCGTGTGGTGCATGGCGGGGAGCGGTTCAGCGAGGCGGTTGTCATTGACGACGCGGTGCTTCGGGAGATTGAAGCGTTGAACCGGCTGGCGCCCTTGCACAATCCGGTGAATCTGGCCGGGATCCAGGCGGCGCGGCGGGCTTTTCCGGCGGTGCCCCACGTGGCGGTGTTCGACTCCGGGTTTCACCACGCGCTGCCGTCGTACGCGTACCTCTACGGACTGCCCTACGAGTATTACGAGAAGAGCGCCGTGCGCCGCTACGGGTTCCATGGAAGCTCGCACGAGTACGTGTGTCTCCGCGCGGCGCAGCATCTGCAGCGGCGGGTGAACGAACTGGAGATCGTGAGCTGTCACCTGGGCAATGGCGCTTCACTCTGCGCGGTGGATCATGGGCGGTCGGTGGACACGACGATGGGGTTCACCCCGGGTGAAGGGCTGATCATGGGGACGCGCTGTGGCGACCTCGACTCGGGCGTGGTTGCCTATCTCGAGCGCGAGCAAGGACTCACGGGGGCCCAGATCGACGAATTGCTCAACAAGAAGAGCGGGTTGCTCGGTCTCTCGGGCATTTCCAGCGACATGCGGGAAATCGAGAAGGCGGCCGAAGACGGCGATTCCCGGGCGCTGGTGGCGCTCAAGGCGTTCTGCTATCGGGTGCGCAAGTACATCGGGGCGTATCTGGCGGCGATGGGGGGCATGGACGTGCTGGTGTTCACGGGGGGCATCGGGCAAGGCAGCGCCGGGGTGCGGTCGCTCGCCTTGCAGGGCCTCGGCTGCATGGGGATCGAACTCGACGAGCGCCGCAACCGCGACGCCCGCGGCTTTGACGAGATCTGCCGCATTTCGGCGGACGGTTCCCCCGTGACGGTTTTGGTGGTGCCGACGGACGAGGGGCGGATGATTGCGCGGGAGACGTTGCGGGCCCTGAGTCGTTCCTACCTTACGCGCGTGCTCGAGGCGCACCGGAACGAGCCGATTCCCATCGAGGTTTCCGCGCATCATCTCCATCTGGCTCAGGGACACGTCGAGGCGCTCTTTGGCCCGGGGCACCAACTCTCGTGGCAGAGCGATCTCTCGCAGCCTGGCCAGTTTGCCTGCCAGGAGCAGGTCACGATTATCGGGCCCAAGGGTCGTGTGGAACGTGTGCGGGTGCTGGGGCCTACGCGCAACGCCACGCAAGTGGAGATCTCGATGACGGAGCAGTTCAAGCTGGGCATCCATCCGCCGATTCGCGAATCCGGAGATCTTCAGGGGACACCCGGCTGCACGCTCGAAGGGCCCGCCGGCCGCGTTGCGCTCGAGCGCGGAGTCATCTGCGCGATGCGCCACATTCACATGACACCTGCCGACGCGCTGCGCTACGGGGTGAGGGACAAGTCGACGGTGCGGATCCGCGTGCCGGGAGACCGGGAGTTGATCTTCGGCGATGTGCGCGTTCGGGTGGGCGCGAACTATCGGCTTGCGATGCACATTGACACCGATGAAGCCAATGCCGCCAACCTCAAGACTGGCGTGCAGGGCTACCTGGACGGCATTCAGAGCCAGGACTGATATCGTGTTGAACGTGAGAAAGGGCCGCTCGAGTCGCCCAGACCGGGCTGACTCGCCAGCCCCTTGGCAGAGGCCATAGGAGCGAAGAGGCCTGGCTCGTAGTCACAGGGGGAGGGAAGAACCGGCGCGCGGGGACGTTCCACCGATCCTCAGAACATCTTATCGAAGGAGCTTTCGGGGCGGGCTGGTTGCCAGTAGGACGTGGCTGAAGGGGGGCGCTTGAGGGCCAGGGGGTCTTTGCCCAACAACCGCAGCAGCAGGCCGAGAGGGGTCACGACCAGGAAGAAGACTGCCATCAGGATCATCCAGGAGAGCAGGCGGGCGATGCGAAACGCGATCCGGCTGCCGAGGCGATAGTAGCCTCGGAAGGCGCGGGGGTGGAGGGTTGCCGCGAGGGCGACGCCGGCGAGAAGCAGGAGCCCGAGCGCGACGCCGAGGGGGGGCAGGACACGTTTCCAGCCGAGGAGACCGCAAAGCAGCGCGGGACCGATGAGGCTGAGGCAGGTGAACTTGCGCCATTCCCGGGGATTCTCTTGGAGGACGAGCTGCATGATTCATCCGTCTGAGGCGCGCCTTGCTAGTCCGGTTGGGGGGGGACGGGCCGGGGCCGGGGCTGGCGCGGTTGGGCGGCGCGATCGAGGACGAAGGAGCCGAGGACGAGCGCATCCATTTCCGTATTGACGAAGCAGCGGTAGGCATCGTCGGGGCTGCAGACGATGGGTTCTCCGCGGATGTTGAAGGAAGTGTTGACGAGGACGGCGCAACCCGTTGCGGCGTGCCAGCGGGTGAGCAGGGCGTGCAGCCGCGGGTTTTGCGCGGGGGAGACCGTCTGGATCCGAGCGGAGTAATCGACATGCGTGACGGCGGGCAGGGTGGAGCGTTCGGTGCCGAGCAACGCAAGGCCGGCGAGTCCGGGCGGCAGCGGGCGGCGGAGCTCGGGGCGGACGGGAGCCACGAGCAGCATGTAGGGAGAATCGACGTCCAGGTCGAAGTACTTCGAGGCTTCCTGGGCGAGCACCACGGGTGCGAAGGGCCGGAAGGACTCGCGGAATTTGACCTTGAGGTTCATGACCGACTGCATGCGCGGCGACCGGGGATCGCCGAGGATGGAGCGGTTGCCCAGGGCGCGCGGGCCGAATTCCATGCGGCCCTGGAACCAGCCGACGACCTGTTCCGAGGCGAGGCGGTGGACGGTATGATCGAGCAACGCCTCGGGGCTGAGCCGGGTATAGACGGCGTCCTGGGCCCGGAGGGTCGCTTCAATCTCCTCATCGCTGTATTCGGGGCCCAGGAGGGCCGACCCCATGCTGTCGGCGTCGGGTGCGGCGGTGGCGGGTCGGGAGCGGTCGGCCTTGAGGTGAAGGTGCCAGTAGGCGAGGGCGGCGCCGAGGGCGCCTCCGGCATCTCCGGCGGCGGGCTGGATCCAGATCCGGTCGAAGAGGCGTTGCCGGTGGATGAGGCCGTTGGCGACGCAATTGAGGGCGACGCCGCCGGCGAGGCAAAGGCAGGGCTGGCCGGTGAGGTCGCGGGCGTGGCGGGCGAGACGGAGCATGACGTCCTCGGTGACCGTCTGGATGGAGCGGGCCACGTGCAGGTGGCGTGGTTCGATCGGGGCTTCCGGCTGCCGCGGCGGCCCTCCGAGCAGCGCGTGGAACCGCTCATTGGTCATGGTGAACCCGCGCAGGAAATCGAAGTATGCCAGGTTCAGCCGGAAGGAGCCGTCGGCCTGGATATCGATCAGTTCGCGGCGGATGGCCTCGGCGTATCGGGGTTCGCCGTAGGGTGCGAGTCCCATCAGTTTGTATTCCCCGGAGTTGATCCGGAAGCCGCAATACGCGGTGAACGCGGAGTAGAGCAGGCCGAGGGAGTGGGGAAAGCGGAGCTCCCGGAGGATCTCGATGTGGCGGTCGCGGCCCACGCCGAGGGTGGTGGTTGCCCATTCGCCGACGCCATCGATGGTGAGGATGGCAGCTGTGGCGAAGGGGGAGGGGTAGAATGCGCTGGCGGCGTGGGCCTGGTGATGCTGGGTGAAGCCGAGAACGGCGCGGGGATCGAGCCCCGGCAGTTCCCGCCGGAGGGTACGGCGGACATCGAGTTTTTCGGCGAACCAATCGGGCAGCACGTGGGGGAAGGTCCGCCAGCCCCCCGGGGCGACCGCCAGGTAGCTCTCGAGGAGACGCGAGAACTTCAGGAGCGGCTTGTCGTAGAACACCACTGCGTCGAGCTGTGCCGGGGTGATCTTCCCTTGCCGGAGGCAGAATGCCACGGCCGCGTGGGGGAAGCCGGGGTCATTTTTTCGGCGTGAGAATCGCTCCTCCTGGGCGGCGGCGACGATGGTGTCTCCCTGGATGAGGCAGGCGGCGGCGTCGTGATAGTAAGCTGAGAGGCCGAGGATGTGCGGCGCTGCCGGCATGGCTCACATGAACGGATACAGGAGCCAGGTGATTCCGGAGCCGCCGCCAAAGACCAGGAGGGCACCCACGGCCACGAGCAGGACCACCAAGGGGATCAGCCACCACTTTTTCTCGTGGCACAGGAACTGGCAGAACTCACGCAGCAGCGCCCACATGCGGCCTCACTTCGCGGTGGCGGCGGGTGTTACGGTGTTATTGGCAGCGACCTCGAATTCGGCCTGGACCTTTTCGAGGAGCTTCTTGGTGGCGCGGATGCCCTCGGGTTCCGGGAGTCTTTCCCCTTCGTATTCGATGCCGACATAGCCGCGATAACCGGCGTCGAGGACGATCTTGATCATCCGCCGGTAATCCGTGCGGGTTTCCTGGCCGTCGGCGTCGAAGTCATGGCTTTTGGCGCTGACCGCCTTGGCGTAGGGCATCATTTCGCTGACGCCCTGGTAGCGGTCGTACTCCCGGTTTTCGGCGATCCGGAAGTTGCCGAAGTCGGGCAGCGTGCCGCAATTGGGGAGGTCGACGGCCTTGATGACATCGGAGAGCCATCCGCCATGGGAGGAGAGGCCGCCGTGGTTTTCGACGAGGACGTTGAGGCCGTGTTTCGAGCCGAACTCGGCGAGGGCGCGGAGGCCTTCCACGAGTCGTGCGGCTTGGTCCTGGGTGGTCCCGACGCCGCCGGTTTCGGCGTTGACGCGGATCGAGTGGCAATCGAGGGCTTTGGCGGCTTCGATCCAGGGCCGATGGTTTTCGACGGCCTGTTGGCGCTGGGCGGGATCGGGAGCGCCGAGGGCGCCTTGGTCGTCCACCATGATGAGGAGGGTTTTGACGCCGGCGTCATCGGCCCGCTTTTTGAAGTCGGCGAGGTAGGCCCGGTCGCGGGCCTTGGCTGGGAAGAACTGGTTGACGAGCTCGATCGCCTCGATGCCGTAGTCCCGTTTGGCGATCCTGGGGAAATCGAGGTGATCGATGGTTTTGGCTTTAAGCGCGCGGTGGAGGGACCACTCGGCGAGGGAGATCATGAACGGCAGGCGCTTCGAGTTGCCACCGCCGAGGGTGGGAAAGGCGGGTGCGAGGCAGAGTCCGGCGCCGAGGAGCCCGGTCCGGTTGAGGAAGGAACGACGATTCATGGGGTCAATCGAAGAGCTTGCCCGGGTTGAGGATGCCATTCGGATCGAGGGTCCGGCGGAGCTCGCGCATGACGCGCATGGACTCGTCGCCGGCGAAGCGGGCGAGGAACCGCTTTTTGGCGACGCCGATGCCATGTTCGCCGGTGATGGTACCGCCGAGGGCGATAGCTTTGTCGAAGATCTCCTCGAAGGCCTGTTCGACCCGGTGCATTTCCTCGGTGTTACGCTCGTCGGTGAGGAAGGTGGGGTGCAGGTTGCCGTCGCCCATGTGACCGAAGGTGCCGACGCGGAGCTGGTATTTGCGGGCGACGCCCTCCACGAAACGGATCATCTCGGCCAGGGCGCTGCGGGGGACGGTGGCATCTTCGAGGATGGTGGTGGGGGCGACGCGGGCGAGGGCGGAGAAGGCGGTGCGCCGGGCGCTGGCGAGGCGTTCGGCTTCGTCGTTGTCCTTGGCGACGCGGATCTCGCGGCACTCGTTCTTTTTTGCGATGGCTTCCATCCGGTCCGCCTCGTCGGCGACGACGGCGGGGTGGCCGTCGGTTTCCATGAGCAGCAGGGCTTCGCAGTCGAGCGGCAGTCCGATCTTGGCGAACGACTCGACGCAATGGATGGTGGTGCGGTCGAGAAACTCGAGGGTGCAGGGGATGATCTGGGCGGCGATGATATCGGAGACGGTTTGGGCGGCCTGATCCATGCGCGCGTAAGTGGCGACGAGGGTTTTCTTGGCTGCGGGTTTGGGGATGAGTCGGAGCAGGACCTCGGTGATGACACCGAGGGTACCTTCGGAGCCGACGAAGAGGTCCTTGAGCGTATAGCCGGCGACGTCTTTGACGCACTGGTTGCCGGTCTTCAAAATCCGGCCGTCGGGGAGGACCACTTCGAGGCCCATGACATAATTGCGGGTCACGCCGTATTTGAGGCCGCGCAGGCCGCCCGAGTTCTCAGCGACGTTGCCGCCGATGGTGGAGATCTTCATGGACCCCGGGTCGGGGGGGTAGAAGAGGCCCTTGGTGGCGGCGGCGTCCGAGACGGCCTGGGTGGTGGCTCCGGCTTCCGCGCGGAGGGTCAGGTTGGCGGCGTCGAGATCCAGGACCCTGTCCATCCGGGCGAGGCAGAGCACAATGCTGTCGGCGACGGGGAGGCTGCCTCCGCTCAGCCCGGTGCCCGAGCCGCGGGTGACCACCGGGGTACGGGTGCGGTTGGCGAGTTGGAGGATTTGAACGATCTGGTCTGTCCGACGAGGGAGGGTCACGCAACCTGGCATCTGCCGCAGAGCGGCGGTGCCGTCGAAGGAATAAGGTATCAGGTCCTCGGTTGCGGTGAGGACGGGATCCGCCCCGGCGATTGTCTGGAGGGCCTTAAGAACATCGGGCGCGAGCGGCATGGACCGGTTATGCAAGAGCCTTGGGGCGGGGTCAAGCAAACTGCGGCCGCGATCGAGTGTCAGATCTGGTAGTCGGGGCCTGGGGAATGCGTTGGTTTGGCGAGGACCTTGATTCGGACGTTCTCGTTAAGGACGAGGGAGTGGGGGGGGACACTCTGGGTGAGGAAGACATTAGCGCCGATGGTACTGCCGGCGCCGACGATGGTATCGCCGCCCATGATGGTGGCGCCGGCGTAAACGGTGACGCGGTTTTCGAGGGTGGGATGACGTCTTTGGCCGCGCAGGCTATGTCCACCGGAGAGGGATCGGGCCACCAGGCCGACGCCTTGGTAGAGCCGGACATGGTCTCCCAAGCGGCTGGTTTCACCGACGACGGTGCCGGTGCCGTGGTCGATGAAGAAGTGGCTTCCGATGCGTGCGCCCGGGTGGAGGTCGATGCCTGTCCGGCCATGGGCCCATTCGGTCATAATTCGCGGGATGAGGCCGACCTGGCGTTCGTAGAGCACATGTGCCAGTCGTTGAACAGCAATGGCTTCCACGCACGGATACGCCACCATGACCTCCTCCGGACTGAGAGCTGCAGGATCGCCCCCGTAAGCGGCTTCGACATCGGTGGCGAGCAGGTCCCTGAGTTCGGGCAGTTGCTGCAGGAATTCCCGGGCGAGAGTCGCTGCCAGTGGGCGGCTTTCCTCGGTTTGGACTCCTGGGGGCGGCGCATACTCGAGGCTCTTGTCGATCTGGTTTTCGAGTCGGCGTCGGACGGACTCGAGTCGAGCCTCGGTCTCGCCGCGCAGTTCGGCGGAATGGACGACGCGTTCGTCGAAGTACCCTGGAAACAGCAGGCGGAGAAGGTCCAGGGTGATTTCGGCGATCATTCTTTTGGAGGGGAGGTTTTTCCCATCCAGGTAGTTGATGCCGCCGATGCGGGCGTAGGAGTCGAGGAGGAGTTGGGTCAGATGTTCGAGGGTATCGTGCACAAGAGTCCTCGAGTTATGGAACACGTGGTCAACAGGTCAAGTTTGGTCCCTCTGGTTCCAGGCCTCCCGTTTTTACTTCGAGGACTCTCGAAGGGGCTGACGGGATATGCAAACACGAGAGCCGCAAGCGCCTGGGCCTGCGGCTCCCGCGAATGGACTGTTCGGTCCGAGGCGACCCTTGAAGGGGCATGGCGGACCGTGGCGCCGTTCGATCAGCCGTTGTTGCCGATGGCTTCAGCGGGACAGCGGACGATGGCTTCTTCGCACTCGGCGATTTCGGCGGTGGTGACGGGCTGTTTCCAGACGTAGCTACCGCCGGCTTCATTCCTTTTGAAGTGATTGGGCATGTCTCGCGAGCACTGGTCGCAATCGATGCACAATTCCTTGTCAACGTAGTACTTACCAGGAACGTTCAGCTCGTTTTTCTTGTTCGGGTCAGGCATAATTCCAGTTCGTTATGTTGGGTCCTTCGGACACCGGACGGGTCACGGGCGACGGCACTCGACCCTCTCCGGCGGCTGACGGAACCGTTGGTCTCGTTGGCGGTAATGTTTAGGCCGATCCGACCAAAAGCAAGTTCCTTTTGGGGCTACATGAGCGTACCGATCGCCTGGTCGGCGAGATTGACGACAGCGTTGGGGAAGATCCCCAGCCAGAGGAGGCCGGCCAAGCAGGTCCACAAGGCCACGCGCGCGGGCCAGTTGATGCCGATGCGGCAGCCCTGGCGTCTGGCTGAGGGTTCGGTCCAGTAGAGGGTTCGGATGACGCCGAAGTAGTAATAGATGGAAATGACAACTCCGAGGATGGCGATGCCGACGAGCGCGTACATGCCGTGGGACACTTCGCCTCGGGAGACAGCCGCCTTGAGGAGCAGGAATTTGCCGAAGAAACCCGCGAGTGGGGGGATGCCTGCCAGGGAGACCATGGCGGTGGCGAGCGTGGCCGCGAGGAGGGGCGATTGACGATGCAATCCCGCGAGGGCGCTGATTTCCTCTTCCTCGGTGGTTCTGGCGACCAGGCAGAGGACACCGAAGGCGGCTGCCAGTGCGAACAGGTAACCCGCGAGGTAGAAGAGAACGGCGGCCAGACCCTCGCGGGTGGTGGTGCAGATTCCGAGGAGCAGGTACCCGGCGTTGGCGATGCTCGAGTAGGCGAGCAACCGCTTGAGGTTCCGCTGGGGTATGGCGCAGAGAACGCCGTAGACCATACTGGCTCCGGCGACGATCATCAGCAAGAGTTGCCAATGCGGGTCCAAGCCGGGCAGCAAGGCCATCAGCCATCGGACCAGGAGGGCGATGCCTGCCGCCTTGGATCCGATGGCCAGGAACGCGGTGGTTGGGGTGGGAGCGCCCTGGTAGACATCCGGTGCCCAGACCTGGAAGGGGACTGCTGCGAGCTTGAACGCCAACCCTGCGAAAACGAGGAGCAGCCCTGTCTCGAAGAGCGGCCCGCGCAGGACGTCTGCCGGTGCCGCCGCCAATCGGGGCAGGCTGAGTGTTCCGCTGGCTCCATAGACGAGCGCGATGCCATAGACCAGGAACGCGGACGACAAGGCGCCGAGGATGAGGTATTTGGCGCCCGCTTCGAGGGACACCGGTTGACGCCGGTGATAGCTGGTCAGGACGTAGAACGTGATGGTCACGAGTTCGAGCGCCAGGAACAACAGGCTGAAGTCGTTGGCCGAGGCGGCGAACATCATGCCTGTGAGCGCGAACAGCGTCAGGGCGGAGTACTCGGTCTCGCTTCGTTCGCGGTCGGCGGGGGATTCGACGGCGAACAAGAGGACCAGGAGGGCGGCCAGGAGGAAGAACCGCTTGAAATAGAGGGCGTATTCATCGAGGACGTACATGCCGCCGAACGCGGTGCGGGGTCCCGGGGTGACGAAGGCGAAACTGGCGAGGAAGATGACGCCGACGGCGATGACGGCGGCGTAACTGAGGACGCGTTTTTCGGCCGGCGGCGTCCAGAGGTCGAGCAACAGGAGGGCGAGAGCGGTGATTAGCACCGCGGCTTCCAGGCCCATGGTCATCAGGTCGCTCATGCCGGGTCAGGAGTCTTCCTGCTGCGCCCTGGCGTCGGTTGGAGGGGGCTTCTGCAGGAGCATGGGCGTCATTGCGGGCGCCACGGACGATGAGGACTGGAGGGGTTGGGTCTGCGGGTTGTTGGGGGTTGCCGGCGATTCGGCGAGGCTGGGCCCGTGCACGGCATGGATGATGTCGAGGGTTGTCGCCTGGATCCGCTCGGTGAGCAACCGCGGGAAGCAGCCGAGCAGGATCAGCGCTGCGAGCAGGAGGGCGAACGGGGTTTTAGGCCACGCCCCGGCGAGGTCAGTGAGCCCTGCCCAGCGTGCGGGCAACGGGCCGTGGAGCAATCGCCGCACCGCCCGCAGGGCATAGACGGCGCCGACAACCAGGCCGGCCCAGGCGGCGAGGCTCACCACCACGGGATGGGCCTTCCACGCCCCGAACAGGACCAGCATTTCGCCCGGGAAATTGGCGAACCCGGGCAGGCCGCAGCCTGCCAGGAGTGCGAGGGCGAGTGCGGTTCCCACGAAGGGCATCCGTTGCAGCAAGCCACCCAGGTTGTCGAACTCGACGGTACCCAGGCGTTCGCGCAGGAATCCGGCGAGGCCGAAGCTGAGTGCGGCGAGCAGTCCATGGGCGACCATGACGACGACCGCGCCGGTGATGCCGACGAGGGTGAGGCTGGCGATACCGAGGAACACGAAGCCCATGTGGGCCACGCTCGAGTTCCCGAGCAGCAGCGTGAGGTTGCGCTGGCGCATGGCCACGAGCCCGCAGTAGAGCAGGTTGCCCAGGCAGAGAACCGCCAGGACACCGATCCAATCCCGGGCGGCGGCGGGCAGCATGGGCACTGCCACGCGCAGCAGGCCATAGAGGCCGAACTTCTTGAGGACGCCGGCGTGGAGCATTGCGGTTGCGGTTGGGGCGGTGTCGTAGGCGATGGGGGCCCACGTGTGGAATGGCCAGAGGGAAACCAGAATGCCGAATCCGAAGAGGAGCAAGGGGAAGAGGGTGGCTTGGGCCGACTCGGAGAGCGGGTGGGCGGCGAGATGGCGTCCCAGCTCGACCACATCAAAGGTTTTCGCGTCTGAAACCACGTAGAGACCGATCAAGCCCAGCAGGACGAGGAGGGCGCCCAGGCTGAGGTAGATCGTGATCTTGAACGTTGCGTAGGCGCGTCGCTCGCCCCGGCCCCAGATCCCCATCATCAGGAACGTCGGCACGAGGGCCAGCTCGTGGAAGAAGTAGAAGAAGAACAGGTCGAGCGAGGCGAAGGTGCCGAGAACCCCGCAGATCATGACCAGGAGGAGCAGGTAGTACTCCTTCTGTCGGTCGGTGATCTCGCGCGAGGCGGCGGCTGCGGCGAAGCCGACGAGGGCGGCCATGACGATCAGGCCGAGGTTCAATCCGTCGGCCCCCAGGTGGAATCCGATGCCCACCGAATCGACCCAGGGCATGTACTCCTCGAACTGGATCCGGGCGGTGCCGGGTTCGAACCCGGCGAAGAGGGCGAGGGCGCCGAGGAGAGAGAAGAGGGTGGTGCCCAGGGCGATGAGTCGGAACAGGAACTGGAATCTCCTGGGGGTGAGGGCGATGGCGGCAGCGCCTGCTGCCGGACACAACACGATGAAAGAGAGTGTGTCCATGGCTTACCGGGCCAGGAGTCCCGCCAGCAGGAGCAGGGCGCCTGCGGCGAACCAGAGGGCGTAGGTTTGCAGGTTGCCGGTCTGAGCGAGCCTCAGGAGCCGGCCGGCGATCTCGAAGGTCCCATGGGTCCCGCGCACCATCAGGCCGGCGATGATCCAGCGGTCAATCCAATCGGCGCAGCGGGCCAGGGGTTCCTGGGTGACGCGGATGAGCCAGGCGTAGAACTCGTCGATGTAGAACCGGTTGGCGAGGATTCTCGCCAGGGCTCCCAGCCGGGAGGGTAGGGGATCGGTCAGTTGCCCATGGTACAGGAATCCGGCGACCGCCATGCCGCCGAGGGCGGCGAGCAAGCCACCTGCGGCGGCCAGAGGGGCGTGGGTGAAGGGTTCGGCCAGCGTCGCCCAGATCCCGGTCGGTGCGGGTCCGGAGGGTCCCAAGGCGTGGGCGCAGGCTTGGCCGAGCCCCCAGAAGCCGGACAACACGGTGGGGACGGTGAGGAGTGCCAGGGGCACGGTCATGATCAGCGGCGACTCGTGGGCTTCCCTGGCCTGCTGGGTCCGGGCCGGGCCCAGGAAGGCGACGAAGACCAGGCGGGCCATATAGAAGGCGGTAAGGAAGGCCACGCCGACGCCGAGGGCGAACAACGGCGGGCTCTGGTGCTGGGCGAGGGCCAGGATGGCGTCTTTGCTGAAGAAGCCACTGAAGGGCGGGAGGCCGCAGAGGGCGAGGGTGCCGGCCAGGAACGTGACGAACGTGAGCGGCAGGCGCCGGCCGAGGGCTCCCATGTGCCAGATGTCCTGCTCGTGGTGCAGCGCGTGGATGACGGATCCTGCGCCGAGGAACAGGAGGGCCTTGAAGAAGGCATGCGTGATGAGGTGATGGAATCCGGCATCAGGTCCGGTCTGGGCGCCGGAGAGGCCGACGGCCATCACCATGTAACCGAGCTGGGAGAGGGTCGAGTAGGCGAGGATTCGCTTGAGGTCGTTTTGCTGAATCGCCATGAGTGCCGCGATCAGGGCGGTGATGGCTCCGGTCCATGCGATGACGGGGAGGGCCTGCGAATCCGGCAGCGCGAGCAGGAAGAACACGCGGCAGAGGAGATAGACGCCGGCGGCGACCATGGTAGCGGCATGGATGAGGGCGCTGACCGGCGTCGGTCCTTCCATGGCGTCGGGAAGCCAGACGTGCAGGGGAAACTGGGCGGATTTGCCGACCGCGCCGCAGAAGACCAAGAGGCCGACGGCGGTGGCGAGGGGACCCAGCGCGTGGGGATTGGCGTCAAGCTTGGATTCGAGCACGGCGTAGTCGAGCGACCCCAGAGTGGCCCAGAGAAGGAGCAGGCCCAGAAGAAACCCGAAATCACCGATACGATTGACGAGGAAAGCCTTCTTGCCGGCGTCGGCAGCGGCCGGGCGTTGGTGCCAGAACCCGATCAGGAGGTAGCTGGCGGCGCCCACCAGTTCCCAGAAGATGAACAGGACGAGGAAGTTATCGGCGAGGACAATGCCGGTCATGGCAAACGTGAAGAAGCTGAGGCCTGCATAATAGCGGCCCATGCCGGGGTCGTCCGCCATGTAACCGTACGAATAGAGGTGGATCACCCCGGCCACGCCGGTCACGACGAGCAGCATCAGGGCGCTCAGCGGGTCCAAACGCAACCCGAGGTCGACGAGGAAAGCGGTGGTACCATCCGTGAGTGAGATCCAGGGGACGGCGACGCGTCCTTGAACATGGCCGACGAAGAGGAGGAGACTGGCCGCGAAGGCGGCGATCACGGCGCCGATCGAGAGGGCGGCGCTGAGGCGCCCGTGGCGGAGCGTGGCCAGGGTGATGCCCGCGGCGGCCGCGAGCGGCAGGAGCAGGATCAGCCACACGAGTTGGATCTGGGGGGACATTCCGGATCAGAGCTTAAGCGTGGCGAGATCCTCGACTTGGGCCGAGCGACGGCGGCGGTAGAGGGCGACGAGGAGGGCGAGGCCGACGGCGACTTCGGCGGCCGCGACGGTGATGATGAAGAAGACCATGACCTGTCCGTCGATGCCGTGGCGGAAGCGCGAGAACGCGACGAGGGCCAGGTTTGCGGCGTTCAGCATCAGTTCGAGGGACATGTAAAGGACCAGGAGGTTGCGACGGGTCAGGACGCCGGCCAAGCCCAGGCAGAAGAGCAGCACGCTCACGGCGAGGTAATGTTCGAGGCCAGCCGTCATGCGGGGTCCTTCCGGCTGAGGAGGATGACCCCCACCATGGCGACGAGCAGGAGGCAGGAGACCATCTCGAACGGGAGCACGTATTGCCTGAAGAGCGCCTCGCCCAGGGGAACGGTGGCGCCTTCGACCGCCGGCGGTTGAGTCGGGGCTGGGGGCAAGCGGTGGAGTGCGGAGCCGAGGATCCCGGCCAGGCCGGCGGCGACGGTGCCACCGGCCACAAGGCCGAATCGCCGGAGTCGGCGGCGTTGGGTGGCGGGCGGGTCCAGGAGCATGATCACGAACAGGAACAGGACGACCACGGCTCCGGCGTAGACCAACACCTGAATCGCGGCGAGGAAGTAGGCGTGCAGCAGGACGAACAGGCCGGAGAGCGACACCAGGGTCAGAACCAGGAACATGGCGGACGTAACCGGGTCCCGACTGACCGGGTTGGCCACGACAAGAAAGGCACATCCCAGCGTCAGCGCGCTGAACAGGTAGAACAACAGGTCCTGCATCGCAATGTCCCGGACTGGTCGCAGCAATCGAATGGCAGGTCGCGCCGTCCGGGGGTGGCGGCGGACCGAGTGCGATTCAACCGGAGGGGGGCAAACCGCGCAAGTCCCAACGTTGTGCATGAAACCGGGTTGCCAGCGGCAGTTCGTTGGGGCTCAATGGGCGGCATGCGGAACCTGCGATGCCTGTTGATGGTCGGCAGCCTGGTGCTGGCCTGGATGGTTGTTCACGGGGCGCCCCGTCCCAACGTGTTGGTGGTATTGACGGACGACCAGCGCTGGGACGCCCTGGGTGTGGTTCAGCGGGAGCTGGGGGATCGAGCGTTGTTTCCGTGGTTCCAGACGCCGCACCTGGATCGTCTGGCGGCGGAAGGCGCCCGGTTTGCGAATGTGTTTGTGACCACGTCGTTGTGTTCGCCGAGTCGCGCCTCTCTCCTGAGCGGCCGCTACGCCCGCAGCCACCAGGTGCTGAACAACTTCACTGAATACCCGAACTCACTGCCTGGCTACCCGGGTCGGCTGCACGCCGCTGGTTATGAGACGGCGTACATCGGCAAGTGGCACATGGGGGAAGACAACGACGAGCAGCGCCCCGGTTTTGACACATGGATGAGCCACCGCGGCCAGGGGAACTACTTCGATAACACATTCAATGTGAACGGGGTGCGGAAGGTGTTCCCGGGGTACTACACGACGACCGTGACGGACATGGCGGTCGAGTGGATTCGGCGGCCGCACGCGAAGCCCTGGCTGTTGATCGTGGGCCAGAAAGCCCCGCACGGCGGGCCGATCCAGCCCGAACCGCGGTTCGAGCGCGCCTTGGATTCGTTTCCGGTGAAGCTGCCGGCGAATGCCAGCGACTATCGGGTGTCGGGCGGGAAGCCGGCGTGGCTCGAGGAGAGCTATCCGACCTGGCACGGCGCCGGCGGGCCCCTTTATGGGCAGAAGGACTACGGCGCGTTTGTTCGCGCTTATCTGGCGACTTTGCTGTCGGTGGACGAGAGCGTAGGGCGGATCGATGCGGCTTTGAAAGGGTCCGGGCAGTACGACAACACCGTGGTCGTGTTCACGAGCGACAACGGGTTTGCGCTGGGCGAGCACGGGCGGGTCGACAAGCGCACAGCCTACGAGGAGAGCCTTCGCATTCCCCTCCTGGTTCGCTATCCGCCGCTGACAAGACCGGGGACGGTGATTCAGGATCTGGTGTTGAGCCTGGATCTTGCGCCCAGTGTGCTCGACCTCTGCGGGGCCCGGCGGTTGGGCTCGATTGCGGGCCGGTCCTGGAAGCCGTTGCTCGAGGGGAAGCCGGTCCGGTGGCGGCAGTCGTTCCTTTATGAATACAACTTCGAGGAGCAATTCCCCTACACACCGAATGTCCGCGCGGTGCGGACCACCGACTGGAAGCTGATTCGTTATCCGCACGGCGACGGGGGGCCGGACCGATTCGCGCGGGAGTTGTACGATCTGCGGCAGGATCCGTTCGAGAGGACGAATCTGGCGTCGGACCCGGCGCACAACGGGCAGTTGCGCCGGATGGAGCGCGAGCTGGACCGGGTATCGCGGCAGGCCGGGGCGGATTCGATGCCGGTGTATGGGGGGATTCGGAACGTGCTGCCCAAGTATTAGCGAGGCGCGCCCAAGACCCAACCAAGTTCGCGATCTCATGAAAGGCAGAGGATCAGTGCTGGATGGGAAGCGGGTGGTGATCACGGGGGCTTCGAGCGGCTTTGGCGCCGCGGCGGCGCGCGCTTTTGGGGCGGCGCAGGCGCATCTCCTGCTTGGCGCCCGGCGGGTCGACCGCCTGGCCGTGGCGGCGCAGGAGGGATTGTCCGCCGGCGCTCGCGCGGCGGCTTTCCATCGGCTGGATGTCACGCGCACGGAGAGTGTCGGCGCGTTTGTCGAATGGGTGCGGAGCCAGACGCCGCGGGTTGATGTCCTGATCAACAACGCGGGGGGGGCGCTCGGGCTCGAGCCGGTGGCGGAGGGGCGGGACGAGGATTGGGAGACGATGATGCAGACCAACGTCCTGGGGCTGCTGCGGATGACGCGGGCGGTGTTGCCCCTGATGTTGCCGCACCCGGGAGGGACTATTCTCAACATTGGGTCGGTGGCGGGCCATGTGGCCTACGAGGGTGGAGCCGCCTACTGCGCGGCCAAGGCGGGCGAACTGCAGATCACGCGGGCCTTGCGGCTCGAGTTATGCGGGACTGGTCTGCGGGTGGCGACGATCGATCCCGGGATGGCGGAGACGGAGTTCTCGATGGTCCGGTTCAAGGGGGATGCCGATCGGGCGGCGAAAGTGTACGAGGGTGTGGAAGCGCTGCGGGCGGAGGACGTGGCGGAGGCGATGGTTTGGGTAGCCAGCCGGCCGCCGCATGTTTGCGTGGATGAGATGCTTCTGAAGTGCACGGACCAGGCGGCGATCCACAAGGTGCATCGACGGAAGTAGACAATTCCGAGGGCCTGCTGCGTCCTCGATGTGGAGACATGCTGGCTGCCCCCGATCTTGATCGGTTGTACGACGCTCACGCCCAGGCGTTGTTTGGCTTTCTCCTGAACCTGACGCGGAGCGAGGGGGACACGAAGGACCTGCTTCAGGAGTTGTTCTGCCGGCTGGCCGCGCGGCCGGGCATTCTGGATGGGGTCCGGGACGAACGGGCTTTTCTCTTGCGGCTGGCGCGGAATCTCGCCGTGGACGGCGTGCGGCGACGGAGTGTTCGGGAGCGGGCGGCGGAGCGGGCATCGGTCGAGGAGGGGCGTTTGGTGTTTGCGCCCGGGGACACCCCTGATGAGGAGACATTTCGCAGGGAGCTCGAGTCGGCGTTGGCGGCACTTCCGGCGGACCAGCGCGTGGTGGTTCATTTCAGACTCTGGGAGGGCATGACCTTCGAGTGCATCGCCGAAGTGCTCGAGATTCCGCTGAACACGGCCGCGAGCCGTTATCGCTATGGCTTGGACAAACTTCGCGCCCGGCTGCGTCCCCTCTACGAAGAACTGCAATGAAACCGGATGCCTTTGAGAAGCGTGCGAGCGCGATGCGGCCGAGGCCGGTCCCGGCGGGGTGGCGGGACGAGATCCTGGCCGCGGCGCGGGCGGCGGCAGGCGATGCCGAGGCTGCCGATGGGAAGGCGTTGACATCTGAGACCGGGCAGCGGCGGATGGAACGGGCCGCGGTTTGGCGGTTGTGGGCGGTTTTGCGCGGGTGGCTTTGGCCGGCGCCGTGGGCCTGGGGCGGTCTGGCGGGAGTGTGGCTCCTGATCCTCGTCTTGCACCGGGTGGCGGCGGTGGATGAGCGTCCGGTGGCTGCGGTTGTGCCGTGGTCGTATCTGGCGCTGCAGGGTCCTCCGGCGATGACCGTGAACGAGGCGCGGCCGGCAGAACCGGCGCGTCGCCAAGCCTTGCCTGGGACGGGGTGGCGGCAGCGATCGCCCATTGTGCCGGGGGTGGGTGGATCACGGTCCATGGCGGCTTGAATCTCAACCTAACTGAATCATGAAAGCCCGACGTTGGCTCAGAGTGCTGTTGTTCGCGCTGGTGGCGGTGGTGACGCTGGCGGCTCTTGCGCTGGCCATCGAGAACTACCGGGGACGCCGCGCCTGGGAGGCGTATCGCGCGCAGTTGGAGTCGAAGGGGGAGGTTCTGGACTGGATGCGGCTGGTGCCGGCGGCGGTTCCGGACGATCAGAATTTTGCCATGACGCCGCTCCTGGCGCCCTTCACCGAAACGGTGATGGACCCGCAGACTCGGCAGCCCTCGTATCGGGACACGAATGCCTGCGCCCGGCTCGAGAAGGAACTGGCCTGGACCCAGCATCTGCCGGCCGTGGCTGGTGGTTGGCGGGAGGGGACACCGGTCGATCTGAGGTCTTGGCAGGTTGCCTTGAGGGGGCAGACCAATGCGTCCGAGGCGGTTCTGCAGGCGATGGCAGGGCGGCCGCGGGGCGCGCCGGTTGAGGATCTGCAGTTCATCCTGGCGCAGCAGCAGGCGGTGTTGAAGGAGCTCCGGGAGGCGGTGGGGCGGCCGGGGGTGAACTTCAAGATCCGGTATGAGGATGGCCTTGGGCTGCTGCTCCCGAAGTTCTCCCTCTTCAAAGGCATGGCACGACTTTTCCAGGTGTCGGCGCTGGTCGAGTTGGCGGCTGGCAACACGGATGCGGCGTGTGCGGAGATCGTGGTGCTCCTCGAGTTGAGCCGGAAGACGTCCTCGGAACCGCTGTTGATCGCGACTCTGGTGCGGCAGGCGGTGACCCAGCTCGCGCTCGAGCCGGTCTGGGAAGGCTTGGTGCGGCACCAGTGGCAGGAGGCGCATCTCCGCCGGATCGAGGCCGCGCTCGAGCGGGCGAACCTGGTGGCGGACGCGCACCGGTGCCTGGTGGGCGAGCGGAGCTTCATGCTGGCAATTCTTGGGGGCGGGTCCGAGCCCGGGGGGAAGGAAGGTCCCGCGGGCTCGGTCGAGGCCCGGCTCCTCCGTCGGTATCCTTCCGGCTGGCGGCATCAGAATCAGCTCGCGATTGCGCGGATGTTCCACGAGGCGATTCTGCCCGCCTACCGGCCCGATGGGCCCTCCGTGGACTTGGCCGCGAGCGAGGCTGTGAGGGACGAGTGGAAGATCAGAGGCGATTGGACGCGGAAGCGGGTTTGGCATCCCTACCGCATTTTCGCACAGCTGTTGATGCCGGCGATCGAGGGTGTGGCGACAAAGACGGCCCGGAACCAGGCGGTGGTGAGCCAGGCCCGGGTGGCGTGTGTGCTCGAGCGGCACCGGCTGACGCGTGGCCAGTACCCGTTGTCACTCGAAGCGTTGTGTCCGCAGTTCGCCGATCGTCTGCCGCCGGATCCGGTCAACGGCCAGCCGTTCCGCTATCGGTGTGTGCCCGAGGGCTACGTGCTCTACTCGATCGGCGAGGACTTGGTGGACGACCAGGGCGCCCCGGTGGCGAAGGAAAGGGGCACGTCACCCGGAACACGGCAGGCGAAGGGCGATTGGGTGTGGCTGGGGCATGAGAAGGCGGCGGGACCGGCGGGGGCGCTCGGCAGAGATGCGGCTGCGGCTCAACCTCCTGGGCTGGACCAGACGCCTTGAGCCGCCCAGTCCGGGTGCGCCTTTCCGCCTTGTGTGCGGGGGGCGTCCTGCGTACAAGGGGGCATGCTTCATTTCTCAGGAACCCATGATCGCTCTCCAGCCGTTGGTGGAGGATTCCAGGTCCGCTTCCGGTCCCGGCCGGGCGCGGCGGTGTTGATCGGGGTCGGGTGCTGCCTCTTGGTCTGGACACCGTTGCTCGAGGCGGCGACGAAGGTTTGGATTGGCGGCAGCAGCGGGTGGTCGACTCCGGCCGCATGGTCTCCCGCGGGTGTGCCCGATGCAGCGGACGAGATTCAGGTCGATGCCGGTTCGATCCAGTTGGACGTGGCGGTGACGATCAGCAATCGGCTCACGTGGAGCGGCGGCACGATTCGGAATGGCGCGCTTCGCATCGCCGCCGGGGCCACCGCGGAGCTGAATGGTTCCGGTGACAAGGCGCTGCAGAACGTGTCGCTAGTCAACGAGGGCGCTCTCCGGGTCAACCAGGGCCGGTTGGCCTTTCTGTTCACCGGATCGAGCCAGTATGCGACCCTCACGAATCAGGTGGGGGGATTGATCGAGATCGTCGACACGGCCCAGGTGGCCCTAGCAAATCCGAGCGGGTACACGCCGGCGGCGCTGGCCTTGGTCAACGAAGGCGTGATTCGGAAGACTGGGGCGGGAACCGGCGCGGTGGCGATGGTGCCGCTGGCGAACCGGGGGCGCGTCGAGGTGGTGGCCGGCCTGCTCCAATGGACGGGCGGGGGGATCTCACCGGGGACGTTCCACGTGCCGGAGGGGAGCGCGATGGATCTTCACACGGGGACCTATGCTCTCGCGGGGTCCCGCTGGGAGGGTTCGGGCGCAGTCCGCCTGCGGAACGACGCGACCGTGACGGGGGCGTTCCACGCGGAGAACTTCGGGATCACCGGCGGCGCGATCAACGGCGAGTTCGACGTCGACGGCGCCTTCGAGTGGACGGGCGGGAACCTGGTGGGTGCCAGGGTTCGATTGGGCGCGGGTCAGCATCAGATCGCCGGGAGCGCCACGAAGGAAATGCGGAATGCCGGCCTATCGAATGCGGGGCAGCTGTTGGTTACCGGCTCGTCGGTGGGCCTCCGGTTCATCGCGTCGGGCCAGTCAGCATCGATCACCAACGAAGCGGCTGGGACAATCACGCTCACCGGCAACGCCGTGATCGAGCAGCGGAATCCCTCGGGCTACACGCCTGCGCATCTGGTCCTGGTGAACGCCGGCACGTTGCGTTCGAGCGGGATCGCGACGAACCGGATCCAGGACATCCCGTTGAACAACTCGGGGGTGGCCGAGGTCGAGGAGGGACGTTTGGTTCATCGGGGCGGCGGAGACTCGACGGGGCGGTGGACCGTGGCTGCGGGCGCGGTGTCCGAGTGGCAGTCAGGCCGGTATCGGCTGACCGAGGCCACCGTGGACGGGCCGGGGTCGACGCTGCTGAACGGCACACTCACCCTGGAAGGCTCGGCGTCGGTCGAGGAGTTCGAGTTCAAGTCCGGGACGATGGCGGGTGCGTGCGAACTGCGGCGGGGGTTCCGATGGACGGGGGGTAGCCTTGTGGGTTGTTCGTTGAGGCTGGGAGCGGGCAACCATTGGATCGCGGGCGACGGGGGCCAGACGCTGCAGAACACGGTGGTCGTCAATGAGGGACGTCTGATTGCGGAGGGGACGATTGTGGGCTGCAACTTCAGCGGATCGAGCCAGTATGCGGTGCTGACGAATGAGACGAGCGGGGTGCTCGAGTTGCGTGCGGACAGTCGGATCCGGCAGGTTAACCCCAGCGGGTACACGCCGCTGAAGCTGGCGCTGGTGAACCAGGGTTTGATGGTGAGCGCGGCGGAAGGGACGAACTGGGTCGAGTCGATTCCGTTGCACAACCAGGGGACGATTGAAATCACCGAAGGCACGCTGCGGCAGACGGGGGGTGGGGTATCGCCGGGGGAGGTCGAGATCGCCTCCGGAGCGGCCTTCAAGCTGAGCGGGGGCATTTATGATTTGGATGGGGGTCATTGGACGGGGCCGGGGATGGCGCGGATTGTGGCGAGCAGCCGGTTGCTGGGCGTGTTCGAGGCGGAGAACTTCGGTTTGGCGGGGGGCGATTTGGACGGCACGTTTGACGTCTCGGGGGGATTCGAGTGGACGGGAGGATGGTTGGTGAACGCTGAAGCCAGGTTTGGGCGTGGGAACCATCGGATTGCGGGGGCAGGGGGCCAGACGCTGCGGAACACGGTGCTGAGGAACGCGGGGCATCTCGTGGCGGAGGGGACGATTGTGGGCTGCAACTTCAGCGGATCGAGCCAGTATGCGGTGCTGACGAATGAGACGAGCGGGGTGCTCGAGTTGCGTGCGGAGAGCCGGATCCAACAGGTCAACCCTTCCGGGTATACGCCGCTGAAGCTGGCGCTGGTGAACCAGGGTTTGATGGTGAGCGCGGCGGAAGGGACGAACTGGGTCGAGTCGATTCCGTTGCACAACGAGGGGACGATCCAGATCCCGGAGGGCATGCTGCGGCACACCGGGGGCGGAACTTCTCCGGGCCGGTTCGAGGTCGGGGCGGCAGGCCGTTTCGAGTTCTCGGCGGGGACCTACCAACTCGAGGGGAGCCAGTGGTCTGGGCCTGGGGCTGCGGCCATCGTGGGGACGGCCACGGTCCAGGGGGCGTTTGCCGCTGAGGACCTTCGCCTGGAGAAGGGTGATCTATCGGGAGCATGCGAGATCAGCGGCGGCTTTCACTGGACCGGGGGCAATCTCCTGAACGCCCAAGTCCGGTTGGGACCTGGGGAGCATCGGATCTCGGGTCCGGACAGCAAGGTGCTGCATCGCTCGACTCTGACGAATGCGGGTCATCTGGTGGTGGAAGCGACGACCGTTGCCCTGATGTTCAACGGGGGAAGTCAGACGGCGGCGGTGGACAACGGGGTGGGGGGGCAACTGGATCTTCTTGGGGGCGCCCGGATCGAACTGCGGAATCCGAGTGGCTACACGCCGCTGCGCATGGGCGTGTTCAACGACGGCGTGTTGCGCAAGGTCGGGGGCGGGACGGCGGTGCTGGCAGGCGTGCCGCTGGTCAACCGGGCTTCGAGCGAGTTGATGGACGGGGTAATGCGGGTCGAGGGCAACGCCACGTTTGAAGCTGGCGGGAAGTTGACGGTGGGCTTGGGCGCGGAACCCGGGCTACAGATCACGGGGACGGCAACTTTGGGCGGCGTCCTCGAAGTGGCGACCGCGCCCGGGTTCGAGGTGACCGCGGGTGCGACGTACACGCCGCTGAGTGCGGGGGTGATCAGCAGCCAGTTCGTGAATGACGTGGCGCTGAATCCGGGTCACATCTACGAGTACAGCATGGGGTACTCGGCGAAGCTTCTCACCTTGACGGCGGAAGGGGGGCTGATGCAGCCGATCGAGCTGATCGGGCCGAGGCTGACGGAAGGGGTGATGGAATTGGACATTATCGGCCGGTCGGGGCTGCAGTACGGGATTGAGTCCTCGACGAACCTGGTGACGTGGCAGCTTGATTTCACCACGAACGGGCCGGCGGACACGCTGACGGTTGTTGATCCCAGGGTGCCGTTGGTTCCGAGCCGGTACTACCGCGTTGGCGTGCTGCCGTAGCGAGGCGCACCTCAGGCCGATGAAACATGCAGTCCCAAGGATCCGGGGCGTCTTGAATTCGTTGACGTGGCGGCCAGGGGTGTCAGACACTCGATGCTCATGAAGACGTGCTTTGGCCTGGTTTGGCGGCGGGGGTGCTTGGGTCTGGTATTGGGGTTACTGGTGGCGGTGGGGGTCCCGGGCAGGGCGGCGGACGGGGCTTCAGCAGACGCACTCGCGTCGAAGTTCAAGCTGCTTCCAGCCCCTTCGGTTTCCGGTCCTGTGCTGCGGGAAGGCGACCGGCTGGCGATCTGCGGGGACTCGATCACCGAGCAGCGGATGTACTCGAGGGTGATCGAGACCTACGTGACGGTGTGTGTGCCTGAGCTGCAGGTGTCGGTGCGGCAATACGGCTGGGGCGGGGAGACGGCGCCGGGTTTCCTGAGGCGGATGACGAACGATTGCCTGATCTTCCAACCGACGGTGGCGACCACCTGCTACGGGATGAACGACCACGGGTACCGGGCATACGAACCGGCGATTGGGGAGAAGTACCGCGAGGCGTCCCGGGCGATCATTCGAGCGTTCAAGGGCGCAGGTGCGCGGGTCGTGCACGGTTCGCCGGGGTGTGTTGGATCCAAGGTCGAATGGAGCCAGTCGAATACGGACGCGATGAACCAGAGTCTGTGTGCGCTTCGGAATCTCGGGATCCAGCTCGCAGGGGAGGAAGGCGTGGGGTTTGCCGATATGTTTTGGCCGATGATGAAGGCGGGAGAGACGGGTCGGGAGCGGTATGGGGCGGACTATCGGATTGCGGGGAAGGACGGCGTCCACCCGGATTGGGCGGGGCACGTGGTGATGGCGTATGCGTTTTTGAAGGCGCTGGGTTTGAACGGGGAGATTGGCCGTGTCACGGTGGATCTGGCGCAGGAGCAGGTGGCTGCTTCGAGCGGTCACGAGGTGCACGGGTTTTCGCAGGGAACGCTCACGCTCACGAGCCATCGGTATCCGTTTTGTGCGACCGGCGATTTGAACCGGGACAATTCGATACGGTCGGCGATGACGCTGGTGCCTTTCAACGCCGAGCTGAACCGGTTCCAGTTGGTGGTGAAGGGGGCGGCCCGCAAGGAGTATCGGGTGGTGTGGGGGAACACGGCGCGGGTTTACAAGGCCGAGGATCTGGCCCGGGGGATCAACCTGGCGGAGGACTTTGTCGAGAACCCGTTCTCGGAGGCGTTCCGGCGTGTGGACGAGGCGGTTGCGGCCAAGCAGGCCTATGAGACCCGCCAAGTCAAGACACTCTTCCACGGTGAGGAGAGCCTGGTGGATTTCGATGCGATCATCGATCTCACCGAGTTGGTGCGGGCGCGCTATGTGAGCCGCATTGCCGGGGCTTTCAAGCCGGTGACGCACGCGCTGCGCATCCAGCCGGAGTAGAAGCATGCTGTAGCCGCCCGCGGTGAGGGCGGCGAGGGGACTGTTGGCGTGTTGCTGGCACCGGCCGCGGTCGGCACCCGCGGGTACAGACCCTCAGGGGCGGGGGGCGGCGAAGATGCGGTTGGCTTCCTCGAGCGATTCGCGGGATCCGATGTCGTACCAGAGCCCTGGGACCTGCCAGGTGTAGACAGGGGTTTTGGGATAGAGCCACTGGATGAGGCGTCCGGGCTGGTCGGGGTTGTTGCCTTCGGCGATGTAGTCGCTGATGCGCGGCAGGACCGTCTTGGGGTAGTAGTAGAGAGCGATCCCGGAGAGGGTGGAGGTGGGGTGGGCGGGTTTTTCCTCGAAGAAGGTGATCCTGCCGGAGGCGTCGACGGTGATGGCGTTGTATTTGCGGACGAGGTCGAGGCTGGCGACGTCGTAGACCCCGAGCACGGGTGCCTGGAGGCCCTGTCCGCGGGCGGCGAAGCCTTCCAGGCTATGGCTGAAGAGGTTATCTCCCGCAACGACGATCAGGTCGTCGTCAATCGGTTGCCGGGTGAGGACGAAATGGATATCGCCGATGGCGCCGAGCTTGTTGGAGTCGTCGGTGGAGCCGTCATTGACGATGGTGAACTCGAGCGGGCAGACATCCCGCCGGTAATGGGCGGCCCAGCGTTCGAAGGCGTCGACGAACTTGGCGTTGGTGACCACGTAGACGCGGCGGATTGCCTTGATGGGCGTGAGGTGGTTGAGGACATGTTCGACCATGGGCTTGCCGGCGACGGGCAGCAGGGGTTTGGGCTGGCGGAGCGTGAGGGGATACAGCCGTGTGGCGTAGCCGGCGGCGAGGATCAGAACATTCATCTCAAGGTTTCATCTGAAAGAGCCCCGGCGCGATCGATTCGGCCAGAGCCTGGGCCTTTTCAAGGACGGCGGGCCCGCTCTCGGATTGGAGCGCGAACGCCGCGAGTGCCCGGGCGTCGGCGAGTTGGAGTCGGCGAATGAGGAACTTGACGGCGGGGGCGAGGGACGGGGAGGCGCTGAGTTCGTCGGCTCCCAGTCCGATGAGCAACGGGGCCAGGACGGGGTCTCCGGCCATCTCGCCGCAGACACCGACCCAGATACCGGCGGCGTGGGCGGCTTGGACGGTTCGCTGGATCAGGCGGAGGACGGCGGGGTGCGTGGGTTCGTAGAGATGGGCGATCCTGGGGTTCATCCGGTCGACGGCGAGCGTGTACTGGATGAGGTCGTTGGTGCCGATGCTGAAGAACCGGACGCGTTTGGCGAGGGCTTCAGCGATCATGACGGCGGCGGGGATCTCGATCATCACGCCGACTTCGAGACCGGCGTCGAAGGCGATGCCTTCGGCCTGCAGTTCCGCCTTGCAGCGATCGAGCAGGGCGTTGGCCTGGGTCAACTCCTCGAGGCCGGAGATCATCGGGTACATCATCTTGACGTTGCCGCAGGCGCCGGCGCGGAGAATGGCGCGGAGCTGAGCCCGGAACAGGTCGTGTTCCTGAAGGCAGATGCGGATGGCCCGCCAGCCCAGGAACGGATTGTGTTCTTCGGGTGCCTGGCGGTGGGTCATGACCTTGTCACCGCCGAGATCGAGGGTGCGGATGATGACCGGCTGGGGGTTCAGGGCGGCAGCCACCTCCCGATAGGCGGCGAACTGCTCTTCTTCCGAGGGCGGCGTGTCGCGGTTGAGAAAGAGATACTCGGTGCGGAAAAGGCCGACTCCCTCCGCCCCGGCCGCGCGCACGTCGTCGGTTTCTGACGGCTTCTCGATATTGGCGGAGAGGGTGATGGCGGTGCCGTCGAGGGTCACCGCAGGCTGGTTGCGTACTTCCTGGAGGCGGTCTTCGAGCGCGAGTCGGCGTCGGGCGAGCTGTCCGTACTCGTACAAGGTTTGCTCGCTCGGATCCAGAGCCAGGAGGCCGTTGAAGCCGTCGAGGAGGGCGAGCTGGCCGTTGCGCACGCGCTGGCTCGCCGATTCGAGGCCGGCCACTGCCGGGATTCTCAGGGACCGGGCCAGGATGGCCGAATGGGACGTCTTGCTGCCTTGATCGGTGGCGAGGCCGAGCACTTTGCTCTTGTCCAGCAGCGCGGTCTGGGAGGGGGTGAGATCGTCGGCCACCAGGATGCACGGTTCCGCGATTCTGGAGAGATCGGCGGGCTCCTCGTTGCTCTGCAGGTTGTGGAGAATGCGCTCCGTCACGTCGCGCATATCGGCCACCCGTTCGCGCAGGTATTCGTCCCCGATGGCGGAGAGCGTCGTGATATAGCGATGGGCGACGATGGAGAAGGCATGCTCGACGTTGACCCCATCGCGTCGGATATGGCGGACGACCTCATCCAGGAGCACCGGGTCATCCAGCATGAGCATCTGGGCATCGAAGATCGCGGCGTCCTCCGCCCCCATGGCCTGTCTGACTCGCTCCTGGATGGCGAGGATCTGGTTTCGGGTCCGGAGGAGAGCCTGCTCGAAGCGGGCGGTTTCGTGGTCGACGTCGTTTGGGCCGACGGGGTATCGGAGCGGACTGGCGGACTGGCTGCGATGAAAAAGGAAAATGGGTCCCCGGCAGACGCCGCTGGAAACGGGAATGCCTCGGAGCACATGCTCACTCGCCTGGGGCCGCGTGGCCATGCCTTTCCCTACCCTGAATCGGCCGTCTTGAGAATCCAAATCTAGCGAGGCGCGCCTCAGACCCAGTCGAGTCCCCAGGTTCATGAAGACCCTGCTGTGCCTGCCCACCCTCTCTTCCGCGCCTGGCTGATGTAGAGTCCTCGACGGAAGGAGGGAAGGCCTGGAAAAGCAGGGACCAAACTTGACCTGTTGACCACATGTTTCAGAAGTCGAGGACTCTAGCGAGGCGCGACGGGGCCCAGTAGAAGGCTTGTGGGAGATCCTGTGGGGTGGCAGGCTCGCCGACGTGAACCGGATCGAACAGCGGTTTGAGGCGTTGCGGCGGGAGGCTCGCAAAGGCTTGATCATCTACATCGGGGCCGGGGATCCTGACTTGGAGACGACCGTGGCCCTGGCGCGGGCGTTTGACGCGGCGGGGGTTGACGTGATCGAACTGGGTGTGCCGTTCAGCGATCCGCTGGCGGACGGTCCGGTCAACCAGTTGGCGGCCCAGCGCGGCCTTGATTCCGGGACGACTCCGGAACGGGTGTTGTCGGCCGTGGCGCAGCTTCGGCAGGACTCGCAGATCCCGGTGGTGTTGTACATCTACTTTAACTTGGTGCATCGGTATGGCCTGGCCCGGTTCCTGGAACATGCCGCGGCGGCGGGTGTGGATGGGCTCTTGGTGCTCGATTTGCCGCCCGAGGAGGCCGGAGAGTACGCAGCGCTGGCTGCCAGGGCCGGGCTGTGTGCGATTCACCTGATTGCGCCGACGACTCCTGAGGATCGGATCCAGAGGATCGTGCAAGAGGGCCGGGGGTTTCTCTACTATGTCTCACGGGAGGGGGTGACGGGAATGCAGGCCCAACTCTCGCGGAGCGTGGCGGAGCGTGTGGCGCTGATTCGACGCCACACGACACTCCCGGTGGCGGTTGGATTTGGCATCTCGGACGCAGCCCAGGCTGCGGAGGTGGCTCGGGGCGCGGATGCCGTGGTTGTGGGGAGCGCTGTGGTCCAGCGGATTGCCGATCGGTTGGGGCGCCCTGACATGGTCTCGCACGTGGTGGAGTTTGTGAAGAGTCTGGCAACGGCGGTGAAGGGCGTTTGAGCGCTCGATGACGCGATCGTGTGGATCGCGGGCGCGAGTTGTTGGAGTGTGGGCGGCCCTCCGGCGCTTTCCCAAGCGGCAGGGGCAAGTTGCATTCGAGCGCGAGCGGACCTCACAAAAAGCGAAAAGCGCAGGCAAAGGCCTGCGCTTTCGAAGTACTGGAGAGCGGATTTACTTCCGGCGGATGAGCCAGAGACCCATGGCGCCCAAGCTGGCGAAGAGGCCCAACTGCAGCACGCTCGGCTCGGGGATGGCGAGAACCTGAGCGTAGAAATTGGCGGGAACAAATCCGCCTTCGAGCTCGCGCAGAACCCATCCGGTCGGTTCGAGAACCCAGAAGTCATCGGCGCTGCTCCCAACCGCCACTGGGTTGAAGAGGTCGAGGCCGACATCATCGCCTTCTTCGAGGCCTTGGAACGAAACGGTCCAGGTGAACCGCTTCGGGATGACGAACGAGAGGGCGGGCAGCGTGACGTAGGCACCGCCGTCGCCTTCGATCAAGCCTTCGACTGAAGGCGCCAGAAGGGTCATCGGCTTACGGCCGAGCTGAGGCATGTCGGGGTCGATGTAGGCACCGTCGTTCGCGTAGAAGTTCAAGACCCACTTCTTATCGGGCGTCGACACGAAGTCGAGTTCGGTGGTATAGGCGAACTCGAATGCTTTGATGACGAGGAGCTCTTGGCCTTCGAAGCCGCTCATGAGGATTTCGTCGCCGAACTCGTAGCGGACGTCGGATCCCGGATAGAGGGAGGTGGTGCCGAACCACGTGCCCAGGGAGTTGACCGTGTTGTCGTAGACGATGACAGCCGGCGGATCGAAGTTGATGTCCGGCGGTCCGGCGAGTGCCACGAACGTGACGGACGCGCTGATTACCGCCAAGGCGGTTCCCGTGATAAGTTGCCGAGCGATCATAGGCCTTCCCGTTCCTCTCATTCCCTCACAATTCAACAGCTCGTGTTTTGGGCTCAAATTACTGAAGACTCTCTTAAACGCTGAGTCGTTGACCGTCAAGGAATTATTTCAGATTTTTCGATTCGCGCCGCTGGTGGTGCAAGGACTTTGGGCAGGCTGGAAAAAGCCGACTTGCGATCGCGTAAGAAATTGGCTATGAAAAGGTTGCTTGTGAACTCGACGGGAGGCCTCTGAGATGACGGGATCGCCCCTCCAGGCGCGATGGCTGACGACCGGTGACGAGGCATACGCCTGCATGGCGGCCGACATCGACGGCGCCCGGCGCACGGTCCGCTTCGAGACGTACATTTATGCGGGCAGCGGGCCGGGTTTGATGTTCCGGGACCGATTGACCGCTGCGGCCCGCCGGGGCGTTCGGGTCCAGGTGCTCGTGGATGCGTTTGGCTCGCTGGGTTTGCACGACGGGTTTTGGACGCCGGTCCGGCAGGCGGGAGGCGAGGTTCGCTGGTTCAATCCTCTTGATTTTCGTCGGTTCATGTTTCGCGACCATCGGAAACTGCTGGTCTGCGACGGGCGGGTGGCGTGTGTTGGAGGGTTCAACATCGCCCCTGAATACGCCGGGGACGGTGTGGCGCGTGGCTGGCGTGACACGGGTTTGCGGATCGAAGGCGATCTGGCCGGCGACCTGGCGGAGGCCTTTGACGTGATGTTCCTGCGGTCGCAGTCGCCGCATCGTCCCTTTACCCGCTTTCGCCGTTCGACGAGCCGCATGATCATTCACCGGCCGGGCGGGGCAGTCCTGCTGAGCGGACCCGGGCGGGGCCGCAACGCCATCAAGCGTTCGCTGCTTGGGGATTTGCATCGCGCGCGTTCGGTGCGGATTGTGGCGGCGTATTTTCTGCCGATGGGCCGGGTGCGCTGGCGGCTCCTGCGGGTTGCCCGCCGGGGCGGCACTGTCGAGCTGATCCTCCCAGCGAAGACGGACGTGCCCTTGTCGCAGGCGGCCACGCGGAGTCTGTACGTCGGGCTCATGGAGGCCGGGGTCCGGATTCTTGAATACCGTCCGCAGATCCTGCACACCAAGTTGCTGATTGTGGATGACGCGGTGTATGTGGGGTCGTCGAATCTGGATTCGCGGAGTTTGTACATCAACTACGAGGTGATGTTGCGGCTGACGGGCGCGGAGGTGCTCGAGGGGGCGGAGGCGGTCTTTTCGGATCACCGGCGGCACAGCAGACTGATTGACCCGCGCGTGTGGCAGCGGACTCGGACCTGTTGGGAGCGGATGCGACAGCGCTGGGCGCGATTGCTGCTGGCGCGGGTGGACCCCCTGCTGTTGCGGCGTCAGCTCCGCAGGCTGCCGGGGTGAGTTGCGGCGGGGGGTGCAAGACAGGATGCCGGAGACTTGAATTCGGGGGCATGCTCCATGATCCGTTGCCTGTCCGGTGTGGGGAGGACGGGATGGACGGGATGAACAGGATGCTTGGGGAGGTTCAGGGTTTTGGACGACGGTGATGGGTCCCCATCCTGTCGATCCTGTTAATCCCGTCTCAAAACGCGAGGGGATGAAAGAGGAGCATGCCCCGGGGGTGACCGTGTCGCCCCCTACACTGCGGTTCGGGATTGAAATCGCGCTTTACAAGCGGCGGTCTCGCGATACGCTTAACCGAAAGAGACGAGATCTATGCAGCATATCAAGCGTTCCCTTGTGGGGGTGGCGGTTCTCGGGTGTCTGCTGGCGGCCGGCTGTGCGGGGCCGGAGCAGAAGCTTGGACGTGGCATCAACAACCTCACGGAGTTCGCGCGATTGGGGGAGATCCGGCGGTCGGTCGAGCAGACCGTGCTGATGGACGACGCGGCGACGGCCTACACGACGGGTTTCATTCGCGGGTTCAACCGGAGTCTGGTTCGAACCGGGGTGGGGTTGTACGAGGTGGTGACTTTTCCAATTCCGAGCTATGACCCGATCCTGAGGCCGGGCGGGCCGATTTTGCATGATGCGACCGTGGGTCCGGCCTATCCGGACAGCTACAAGCCGCGTACGATCGCGGACACCACGCTGGCCACGGACACGGCGCTGGGGTTCAGCGGGGGTGACGTTTTCCCGTTCGTTCCCGGCAGCCGGTTTCACGTGTTTGATTACTGAGCGCTGCTGATTTCGCGAGGCGCCAGCTCGAGGGGGTTGGCGCCCGTTTCATTTATGGGGTTGATCCTCGAGTCGCCGTGCAAAGTGAACCTGCTCCTGAACGTGTTGGGGCGGCGCGCGGACGGGTTTCACGAGTTGGAGACCGTGATGCACCCGGTGGCGTGGTGTGACACGCTCGAGTTCGAGCCTTGTCGAGCCGGGATCGCGCTGGTCTGCAGCGATCCGGATCTGGCTGTGGATGGGACGAATCTCGTTCATCGTGCCGCCACGCGTTTCTTCGCCGCCGCGGGTTTGAACGCGGGTGTCCGTATCCGGTTGACCAAGAGGATACCGTTGGAAGCCGGGCTGGGCGGCGGGAGCGGAAACGCCGCCACGACCCTGCTGGGGTTGAACCGGCTGTTCGGGGATCCGCTCGGCGAGGCCCGGTTGACGTCCCTGGCAGCGGAGCTGGGGTCTGACGTACCCTTTTTCCTGGGCCGGGGTCCGGCGGTGGCAACCGGGCGCGGCGAGAGGGTGCAGCGCCTGCCGGCATTGTCCGCGCTCGACGGGGTGTGGGTGGTGTTGATTCACCCGGGCTTCGGGATCCCGACGGCCTGGGCTTACCAGAGTCTGGCTCGGTTTCCGCAGGCGCTGGCGGGCGTGCCGGGACGCGCGGCACGGCTGGTCGAGCGGCTTCGCTCGGGGACGCTCGAGGCTGCTGCCGGCGACTTCTACAACGCCCTCGAGGCGCCGGCACTGGCCAAGTACCCGATTCTCGGGATGTACCAGGAGTTCCTGCGACGGGAGGGGGCGTTGGCCACCCTGATGTCAGGGAGCGGTTCGACGACCTTTGCTCTCGTGCGGGAGCGGGCGGCGGCGGAGAGGCTGCGGGCTCGATTCACGGCGGAGTTTGGCCCGAGCGCGTGGACGGCGGTGACGACGCTCACGCTCTTGGGGGCTGGAGTTTTTCCCTTGGCGTGAGCGAGGGATCGGGGCTAGGATCCCCGGCTTGCAGCGGCCGGTTTGTCCGATGGTGTAAAGGTAGCACAGAGGTCTTTGGAGCCTTTAGTCCAGGTTCGAATCCTGGTCGGACAGCCAACGCCGAGGACACCCTGCTGTGAGCGCTATTCCGAGAAAAGGTACTCGAGGTCGGCCTGGGTGAGGCTTCGGGCAAATCCCTCTTCGCCGAGGACATCGGCGATCGTCTGAGCCTTGCGCTGCTGGAGCTCCCAGATTTTCTCCTCGACGGTTCCCGGGGTGATGAGGCGGTAGGCGTTGACGGTGCGGGTTTGGCCGATGCGATGGGATCGGTCGATGGCCTGGGCTTCGACGGCGGGGTTCCACCAAGGATCGTAGAGGATGACGTAACTGGCGGTGGTGAGGTTCAAGCCGGTGCCGGCCGCCCTCAGGCTCAGGAGGAAGATGGAAGGGGTGGAATCGACCTGGAACTTCTGGACGACCTCCATGCGGTTCTTGGTCTCGCCGGTCAGCATATGGGTGGGCAGGGACCGGGTCCGGCACTCCCGATCGAGGAGTTGGAGCATCTGGACGAACTGGCTGAAGACGAGGACCTTCTGTCCCTCTTCGAGGAGCGGTTCGACGAGTTCGAAGAGCGTCTCGGTCTTTCCGGACGGGGAATCGTTGCCGACGAGGTCGGGATGGCAGCAGATCTGGCGGAGGCGGGTAAGGGCGGCGAGCACGTGCATTTTGCTCTTGGCGAGGCCCCGTTCCTGGACGGTTTGGAGGACCTGCTCGCGGCTGCGCCTGAGCTCGGCGAGGTAGAGCTTGCGTTGTTCTTCGTGGAGCTCGCAGTCGCGGCGTTCCTCGATTCGATCCGGGAGGTCCTTGGCGACCTGGCGCTTGAGGCGCCGGAGGAGGAGGGGGCGGAGTTTGGCGGAGAGTTTCCGGCGCGCCATGCGCTGGGCCCACTCGGCATCGGGTCCGGTGGGCTCGTAGGTGGCGTGGAACTGGTTTTGATTGCCGAGGTAAGCGGGCTGGACGAAATCGACGATGCTCCAGAGGTCGAGGAGGCGATTCTCGAGCGGCGTGCCGGTGAGGGCCAGTCGATGCTCGGCGCGCAGCTGCTTGACCGACTGGCTGACCTGGGCTGCGGGGTTTTTGATGAACTGCGCTTCGTCGAGGATGACGGCGCGGAACTCGAACTTTCGGAGGGCTTCGAGATCCCGGCGGAGGAGGGCGTAATTGGTGACGATGAGGTCGTGCTGGGGGATTTGCTTGCGGAGGTGCTGGCGGGCAGGGCCGCTTTCGAGAACCAGCACCCGGAGGCTCGACGTGAATTTCTCGGCCTCGCGGCGCCAATTATGGAGGACGGAAGCCGGGCAGATGACGAGCGCGGGCTTGGGCTTGCGGGCGTTTTCCTGGAGCCAGACGAGCCAGGCCAGGGTTTGGAGGGTCTTGCCCAGTCCCATGTCGTCGGCCAGCACACCCCCCAGGCCGGTGCGGGCCAGGTGGCAGAGGAAGTCGAACCCGTCCTTTTGGTAGGGGCGGAGATCGGCGTTGACCGAGTCGGGGAGTGGGATCTTGGTGATGCCGCTGAACTGGGCGACCCGCTCGCGCAGGGTTTTGGCCTCGGGCAGATCGCCGAAGCGCCGGAGGCCTTCCTCATCCAGGTGGGAGGCCTGGAGGAGGTCCACTTTCTGCGGCAGGGCGGACAGGCCGTCGATGCCGATGTCCGCCATCGTTTCATGGGCTTTTTGGACGGCGCCCAAGTCGAGCTCGACCCAACCGCTATCCGGCAGTTTGACGAAGCGGGAGTTGGCGGCGGCGAGGCGCTCGAGGTCGGCCGGCGTGAGCCGGAGTCCTTCCTGTTCCCATTCGGCGGAGACGGAGAACCAATCGATGCCGCTGCCTGCGACGATGATGCGGGGTCGGAGCTGCTTGGGGGCGAGGAAGAGGCGTTGAAACGCGGCGTTTCCGAGGTAATCCGCGCCCGAAGGCCGATCCGGCCAGGCTTGGGCGAGGGTGGCGAGGAAGTTCTCGTTGGCGTCGCCGATCCAGAGCCCGGGTTCAGGGGTGAACAAGTCCAGGCGCCGCAGCCACTGGGCGGCAGCATCGAGGCGCGGGTCGTCGAGGACCTCGGGCTTTTCGCCCCGTCGCGGGGGGGAATCGAGCCGCTGCCACTCGTGGCCGTTCCATTGCCACCGGGTTTGATCGCGTTCGCTGACGGCGAGGAGGCGGAGACGCACGGTGTCGGCCTCGAGCTCGAACATCAACTGGGGTTGGGCGGCATGAACGAGGCAGAGGCTTTCCCAAGCATCGCCGTTGTGACCTCCGTTCTTGCGGAGGTGGGTGAGGAGGCGATGGCTGAGCTTTCGGACGGAGACGCCCGGTTTTGCGAGGAGCGAGTGCAGGACCGGCGTTGGCGCGGCGTTTCTGAGGAGATAGACGACATGATCGGCGGCGACGAGCGTCGGTTGGCCAGCGAAGAACCGGACACGATCAAGGGTGCGCTCCTCGCCGGACGGCAGCCGCAGCCGGTGGATTAATTCGAGGTCGTGGTCCTTTGGGGCGAGGTGGGGCACGATCTCGGCGAGTTGGCCGGTGAACTGGACCGCGTCCGGCTTGCCCGCCCACTCGATCCACGGGGGGTTGCCCCAGCGCGCGAGCCACTGCAGGAGTTCGATTCCGCTCAGGTGAACGGCATCGCCATTGCGGGCGGTCTTGCCGTAGGTGTCGGCGAGCCACTGGATGAAGGCCCAGTCCCGCGGCGAGAACAGTTCCTGTTCGTGGACGGCACGGCTGGTGAGATCGATGAGGTCAACCAGGGACCGGGCGCGCTCGCCGGTGCGGGGCCGGAAGAGGACGAATTCGACGAGGAGATCATGGAGTCCGGCTTCGTTGGGGCGCTGTTGGGCGCGGGCCAGGGCGCGCAGGTGTGCCCGGGGCGCATCGAGGTGCTCGGGCGCCGGGGGGAGCATCCACGCCTCGAGGGCGCGAATGCGGCGCTGATCTTCTTCCTCGCGCTCGATCTCGGCGAGCCTTCCGAAGTTGGCGTACCCGGCGAGCTCGGTGGGCAGGGGCCGGTTGGCGCGAAGGAAGAGGAGGGCGGTTTCTTCGAGGCGGGCCTTGCCTTGGGCTGCCAGGATCCGGGGCCACCATTCGGTGCCGGCGAAGTCCTTGCGCGCCAGCGAGAGCTTCTCGAAATAGTCTTCGAGGAGCAGCCATGCCCGTTGCGAGTCCACGCAATGGGCGAAGAGATTGAGGATCTCCGTGCGCTCAGCGACGGCGGTCTTCGAGTCGGCAAGTTCACGGCGGAGGTCGGCGAACGCACCATACGCCTCCTGGAGCGCGGAATGGTGCGCGTCGTACTTATTGGTCTGCGCCGTTCGCGAGGCGCAGCCGTTCTTCGTCTTTCGCATCAGAGTGCCAGCCACCAAAGCTCTTCGTCCCGGACCCAAGTCCGACCGGGTCGATTCCTCATTCTCCTATAGCAAAGGGCGGAGTTTGACAATGAAAGATACGTTGGGGGTCCCGGATCCTCGCCTAACGCGTGTGGCGCGAACGTTCGCCATCGGCACCTGGTGGGTTCTCGCCTTGAAGGCGCGTGGGGTGTCGGCTCCGGGGTGGCCCGCCCGCTCGCGGGCGGGCTCTAGCGAGGCGCGGAAGAGAGGGCGGGCAAGCACAGCAGGGTCTTCTTGAACCTGAGGACTCGACCGGATCTGAGGTGGCGCCTTGCTAGCGCAATCCGGCAGTCCAGGCGCAGCCGCGGCGCATGAGGTCGCCGACGCCGGGGCTGGCGTAAGCGCGGCCGTCGTGGCCGAGCGGCGAGTGGAACACGCGGCCTTTTCCGTAGTTCAGCACGAAGGCCATCGGGTAGGGTTTGCCGTCGACTTTCGAGATGGCCTGCGCCAGGACGTGGATGGAGGCATCGCCGGCGAGGCAGGTGTAGAGCTCATCGAGCGTCTCGAATGGCGCGAGGCCCTGGGTGATCGGGTGCGAGGGATCGACGATCTCGACCTTGAACGTTCCGTGCGGGTCATGGGCGCGGAGCTTCGGGTCCCACACCCGGCCGGCGAGCGCTTTGAATTCGGGCCATTCGTTGTTGTCCCAGGCGCCGCAGGCGAAGTGGGTGAGCATGAGTCCGCCGCCGCCGGCGACGAAGCGGCGCAGGTTTTCGCGCGCATCGGGCCCGGGTCCAGGGGATTCCCAGTCCATGAAATGGAGGATGACGGTGGCGTAGTGGGTGAGGGCGGCGCTGTCGAGGAAGGCGGGGTCTTCGACGGTGCGGACGCTGAGGCGGGGGTCTTTCTCGAGGATGGTTTTCAAGACCGGAGCCGTCTCCTTCCACGGGTGTCCCGGGTAATCGATACCGGTGACGAGGAGGACCTTCGAGGGGGCGGGTTGTGGGGTGGCGGGGAGCGGTGTGTCGGCGGCCTTGACCGAGTTGGCTATGGCGCCAGCCAGAGCGAGGCTGAGGATGGAGCAGAGTGCCAGGGATCGACCGAGGAGGAATGTGTTCATAAAACGAAACGGAGGCTGGGTACGCCAGCCTCCGTCATGTTGAGATCCAAGGATCAGATTGCGTCAGGCAATCCGGCGCCGCAGCGCGAGGGCGAGTCCGCCCAGACCGAGGAGAGCCAGCGTGCCGGGCTCGGGAATCTGCTGGAGCTTGATATCGTCGTAGTAGACGGCACCGACCAAGCCGGTCTCTGCACCTTCGTCAGGGTAGAGGTCGATGGCCTGGAGCTCATTGATTCCGTTGTACTGCCAGCTGTGGGTCCCCATAAGAGAGCCGTTGTAGAAAGCGCTTACCGAGTTCGCGGCGAAATCGATCTCATAGCGCAATTCGACCCACTGATCCTTGACAAGAGCGAGGCTCGAGCCATGCTGACCACTGCCCCCACTCCCGTCGAACTGGCCGATCAAGTTCGCGCTCGCATCCGCCAACGTCTGAACGCTCCAGTTCAGATTGTTGGGGTAGCTGTTCAACAGGATCGTGTAGATCTGGCCGGACGCAGTCGAGGGGATGTACTGCTGCATGCTCAGCGTCCACTGGCCGCTGTTCACCTGGGTGAACGGATGGACCGAGTCATTGCCCTTCACAACCTTCTGCGATTGTGTGCCGCTGAAGGCCTGTTCCGCCGTCACCGTGCCGGCCACGGCGGCATTCCCCGTCCAGCCTTCCCATCCGCCCTGGCCGTTGATGCTGCCGAGGGTGTACGAGTCGAAGTCATAGGTGACGTACTGCCCGAAGGCAGACGTGGCGCCGACCAGAGCGACAGCGACCATTCCGACGAGTGTTTTTCGGTTCATACTCTTTTCTTCTCTCTTTTCCCTGAATGGATCTCTTGCTCGCTCTGCCTCGCCCTCCGGAAACCTCCGATACGAGCCACCGCATCCCGATTCATGACCAGGATGCGGACAGAGCTAATACACGGGCGTTTTTTTAGACGGAGAACGGGGGCCGGGTCAAGCATCTTTTCCGAGTTTTTTCCGTTGGTTTGCAGGGGATTGCGTGTCCCGGATTGGCGGGGGGGCGCCGGATCACCGCCGGGTGGCGAGGACCTGGAGTGTGCGCTGGAAGATCTCCTCGGGGGTGCCGTGGGCGGGGATGCTGATCAGCAGATCGCGGTGGCGATAGAACTCGACCAGCGGGGCGGTGCTCTTCTCGTAGGTTTCCATTCGGACCCGGACGGCTTCGGGGCGGTCGTCTTCGCGTTGATAGAGCTTGCCGCCGCAATGATCGCAGACGCTCTCGGTCTTGGGGGGGCGAGTGGCGACGTGGAAGACGGCTTTACAGCCGGCGCAGGTACGGCGTCCGCTGAGCCGTGCTACGATCTGGTCGATGGGTAGGTCGTAGCTGAGGACGGCGTCCAGTTTCAACTGTTCACCCGCAAGGATAGACTCGAGGGCATCGGCCTGGGCGACGGTGCGCGGGAAGCCGTCGAGGAGGAAACCGCCCGGGCATCGGAGACAGGCCACGCGTTCGCGGACCATGGCGAGAACGGTCTCATCGGGAACCAGTTCGCCGCGGCGCATGAAATCGAGAGCGGCGGTCAGGGCGGGGCTGCGCTGGGCGGGGTCGAGGTTTTTGGCGGCGCGGAAGACGTCGCCGGTCGAGAGATGGCAGGTGCCGAGGCGTTGGCAGAGCAACTCGGCCTGGGTACCTTTTCCGACGCCGGGTGCGCCCAGGAGGATGAGGCGATAGGGCCCCTGGGGGGGGAGGGAGGAGGGGCAGCAATTGGGGTCCTGGCCTTTGAGCCAGGCGGATCGATGATGTGACGTGCTCATAGTCTTATTGTGCGGTGGCGTGTATAGAGTTCTCGACGTGTGGAGTCCTCGACGTGTGGAAGTCGGTGCGATTGGGTCAAGTTTGAGTCCCTGCTGTTCCAGGCCTCCCCTTCCTCCGTCGAGGACTCTAGATGAGCGAGGCGCGGAGGCAGGGTGCCCCGCTGTCCCCCACGGTTCCTCTGGACCACATGCTTCATTGGTCTGATGCGCGCCTCGCTAGAGGCCTCGGATTGTGGAAGATGCGGTCCGCAGGTCAAGTCTTGTCCGCTCCGGTTCCAGAACTTTGCAGTGCAATCGGCAAGAATCGTGCGTTGCTGACAAGGTCCGCAGGCAACGGAATGGGGACTTGCTGCACGCATCCGGGGTGAAACGCAAACCGAGGGAAGGACAAAGGAATGAGGAGGACAAGGGAATTGAGGACAAGGGAATTGATGACAAGGGAATTGATGACAAGGGAATTGAGGACAAGGGTGTTGAGGACCTACTCCGGATTCCTTTGTCCCCTCATTCCTTTGCCCCCTCATTCCTTTGTCCCCTCATTCCTTTGTCCCCTCATTCCTTTGTCCCCTCATTCCTTTGTCCCCTCATTCCTTTGTCCCCTCATTCCTTTGTCCCCTCATTCCTTTGTCCCCTCATTCCTTTGTGCCCGGCCTGCGGTCCGCCCTGGACGTCGCCCAGCGCGGGCGAAAGGCATCAGGGTATGGGTTGCGGCCAAGCCGCGCTGCGTTTCTGTCAGCGTTCCCGTGCGATGCGGGCGAGGGCCTGATCCAGGCGCTGGGCTGAGACGGGGAGGGCGGTGCCCAGCTCCTGGGCGAAGCAGGAGACCTTGAATTCCTCGAGGAGCCACCGGAAATCGCGGATGGCCTCAGCCAAGGGTGGATGTGGTGCGGGGACGGAGGCGAGGGTGGTGGCGGCTTCGAGGTACGGTCGAAGGCGCTGGGCTTTCTCGGCGTCTTTGAGGGGGCTGAGGGCGGCGCGTTCGGCCCGGACGATGAGGGCCTGGAGGTAGCGGGGCAAGTGGGGCAGCCGGTCGAAGTCGACTTGGAGGAGGAACTGCGGGGGCACCAGCGCATCGATCTCGCGTCGCATCTGGGGGAGGGGGCGTCGGCAGAGGAGGGCTTCCTGGCGTTTCTCGAGGATGGGGCGGAGGCGATCGACCAGTTGGGTACCGAGGCTGGGGAGGCGGGAGCGGGCTTTCTCGACGTAGGCGGCGAACTCGCGGGCGGTCCGGAAGGCGGCTGGCGGCAGTGGGAACAGGTGACACAGGAGATGTTGGCGTGCCGTAGCGGTGAGCTCGCTGCCGGGTCCCAGGGTGACGTAGAGCACCTTGAGCGGATCGAGGCTGCGCAATTCGCGTTCGAGCCAGGCCAAGTCGCGTCGGAGAGCCAGTTCGGCGAGGCGCGGGATGGCGTGGCGCGAGGCCAACTCGGCCTCAGTGCGGCGCCGGAAGAGGCGGAGGTGGACGCTGTCCTGTTCGCGTTCGAGGCCAGGGTAAGCGTCGAGGGGCGGATCCGATCCTGCGACGGCGATCGACTCGGGGAGGTCCCCGAAATCCCACGAGACGAGGTCGTAGCGTTCCCAGCGGGCGGCGGTGGTCTGCCAGGCTGCGGCTTGTGCGGGGTCGACGTGACGGCGGGCCTGTTCGCGGAGCGGGGCGAGGTCGCGGCCGGTGGCGAGCGGTTGGGGTTGGCGGCCGACGACTTCGAAGCGCGGCCGCAGGTGATCGGGGAGGGCGCTGATGGGCCAGTCAGCCGGGGCAATGGCGACGCCGTAGGTCTGGTGCACGAATTTGCTGAGGCCTTCGAGAAAGGGGCGTGGGCCGGGTGGGACCGCCTGGGCGATGGCTCGGGCGGCGGCGTTGAGGGGCATCAGCGGACGGCGGAGAGCTTTGGGGAGCGATCGCAGGAGGTGGGCGATGCGTTCCTCGCGCAGGGCGGGGACGAGCCAATCGAGCTGGCCGGGTTCGATCCACTCGGCGAGGGGTGCGGTGAGACGGAACGTGACTCCGTCGTGACTCTGGCCTGGGGCGTAGGCGTAGCTGACCGGGATCGAGTGGTGACCGAGCGTGATGGCGTCGGGCAATCCGGATGGGTCAAAGCGGCCGGCCTCATCGCCGAGCAAGTCGGCGGGTGCGGCCTCGAGGCGTGCGGCGGCGTTGGGTGTGGCGAGCACCCGGCGGAGGTCAGCCCAACTGGAAACCTGGGGGAGACGCGAGGTGTAGAAGGCGAAGAGAGCTTCCTCGAGGTCAGGAACCACCCGGTGGGACTGCCGGGTCTGCCAGAACTCGAGTTTCTCGATCAGGCGCCGGTTGTGGGCGAGGAACGGGAACTCGCCGGGGAGCTCGTCGCCCAACAAGGCGGCCTGCAGGAAGATGCGTTTGGCCTCCTCGGGGTGGTGCCGGGCGTAAGCGACCGTGCGTTCCCGAAGGACGAGTCCTCTCAGCAGGACGCGTTCGCGGCCGACGACACGTCCGGCATCCGGGTCCCACCGGGGCTGGTCGCAGGCGGTGCGGCAGAGATGAGGGGCGAGCTCGAGGATCCAGTGGGGATCAATCGCGGCCAGGGTGCGGGCGTAGGGCCGGGTGGTTTCGACGTTTTCACCGGCCACGATCCACTCCGGGGGCGGGGCGGACGCGGTGTGGCCGTGGTGTGTACCGGACTTCGAGTCGGGGGGAGACGGTGTTATCGGGCGGTGGGCGGGCGTGGGGCCGGGCTTATGGAGGCGCGTGGTGTTTTGGATCAGGGCTGATCTGGGGAAGACATGGACTGTGCGTTGGCCGGCGAGGCGATAGGTGTTCTTCTCGATGCGCTGGGCGACATGGCCGCAGAGGCCGGCGAGGATGGCGCGGTGGATGGCGGCGTAGGTGGCCGGGCGGGCATTGGGGGTGAGGGCGTCGAGGTCATCGAGCGCTTCACGGAGTTGGGCATGGACGTCGACCCACTCGCGCATCCGTACGAAGGAGAGGAAGTGGGTTCTGCAGAACTTGCGGATCTGGCTCTGGGTTTCGAGCGATTCCCAGGTGTCATGGTAGGCGTTCCAGATGTTGAGCAGGGCCAGGAAGTCGGACTGGGGATGGTGGAAACGGCGGTGGGCGGCTGCCGCGGCGTCTTTTTGATCGAGGGGTCTTTCCCTCGGATCCTGGATGCTGAGGCCGGCGGCGATCACGAGGACCTCGGTCACGGCGTGCTGCCGGCGGGCTTCGAGGATCATGCGGCCGATGGCGGGATCGACCGGGAGCCGGGCGAGAGCCTCGCCCATGGGGGTGAGCTGGCGGTTGTCGTCCAGGGCGCCGAGCTCCTGGAGGAGAACGTAGGCATTCTGGATTGCGGCCGCCGGCGGGGGGTCGATGAAGGGGAACGTCTCGATCTTGCCCAGGCGTCCCGCCTCGAGGCGGAGGAGCACTTCGGCCAGGTTGCAGCGCCGGATCTCGGGCTCGGCATGGGGCGGGCGGGCAAGGAATTCGGACTCGGCGTAGAGTCGGATGCAGACGCCGGGGGCGATGCGGCCGCAGCGTCCGGCGCGCTGGTTGGCGTTGCTCTGGGCGATGGGCTCGATGGGGAGCCGGCGGCTGCGGGTGCCGGGGTGATACCGGCTGATTCGGGCAAGGCCGGTATCGATGACGTACCGGATGCGGGGGACGGTGAGCGAGGATTCGGCGATGTTGGTGGCGACGACGACGCGGCGTTTGGGGCCTGGCGCGAAGACGCGCTGCTGTTCGGCGGCGGTCAACCGGCCGAAGAGCGGGATGACCTCGAGGTTGTCCGGTTGGCGACGGCGGAGCCTGTCGGTGGCTTCGCGGATATCCCGCTCGCTGGGGAGGAAGACGAGCGTGTCTCCGGCCCCAGGCTCCTCGAGGACGGCGCCCACGGCGTCGACGGCGGCATCGACATACGTGCGGTCGCCGGTTTCCTCCGCCTCCGCGTCGAGCGGCGCGTACCGGAGCGTGACGGGATACAGGCGGCCGGACACCTCGACGATGGGGGGGTGGTCGAAGGCCTGGGCGAATCGATCGAGGTCGATGGTGGCGGAGGTGATGACGAGGTGGAGATCGTCCCGCTGGCGGAGGAGGTTGCGCAGGTGGCCCAGCAGGAAATCGATGTTGAGCGAGCGCTCGTGCGCCTCGTCGATGAGGATCACCTCGTACTCGGAAAGCAGGGGATCCCGCTGGACCTCGGCGAGGAGGAGGCCATCGGTCATCACCTTGACGCTGGTCTCGGGGCGGACATGATCGGCGAAGCGGATGGCGCAGCCGACATCGCGACCCCAATCGACGTCGAGCTCCTCGGCCAGCCGCCGGGAGATCGAGAGGGCGGCGACCCGGCGCGGCTGGGTGCAGCCGATGCGCGCCCGGCGGCCGTAGCCCGCCTCGAGGCACATCTTCGGCAATTGCGTGCTCTTGCCCGAACCGGTCTCTCCCGAAACGATGAGGACCGGATGCCGGGCGAGGGTGCGGACGATGGCGTCGCGATGGGCGGTGATGGGGAGGGTGTCGGGGTACTCGAGATGGCGGATCACCGCGTCGCGGCGGGTGCGGATGGCGATCGAGGCGCGTGCCTCTGCGATCCAGCGTTCGAGGGGGAGCGGCGCGTGTTCTCCGCGGCGGTGGCGGGCGAGCGTTGTTGCGAGGCGCGCTCCGAGCCGGAGCTGATCGGGGAGCAGGCACTGGGGCAGGAGCCCGCGCAGTGTGGCGAGAGCTCCGGCGGAATGTCCCGCGGCGCTCGGACTATTCATCGAGCACGGCGCACGCCTGGTTGCCGGCCGGGGGGCCGTGACGAATCAGCCTCATCGGCCGCCCAGGAGCCGCGCGGGGAGCAGGAACAGGGCCCGCAAGAACGCGAAGACACCGGTCACCGCGATGGCGGCGAGCCGGAACGGCAGCAGGAGAAGCCAGACGAAGGGAAACAGCACCAGCGCCAGCAAGGCCACCGGCCAGCAGAGGACCAGCAGGACGCACCAGAGCAGAAATGCCAGCAGCAATCTCATGGTCACGAACAGTACCGTGTACTGGATCGCACAAGAGCGGCGCGAATGCAAGCCGGCTTCTTTTCGAGCTCCGCAAGCGCTCCGGCTTCTGGGCGCTGCGGCGATCGGGGCTCGGCACCCGGGCGGCGCGGTGGTCGCAGAGGATTCTCGTGTGGAGTCCTCGACTTGTGGAATTGACCTATTGACCCCATGTTCCACAATTCAAGGACACTAGACACCATGAACGATCGCTTGCTCACCCTCGGCCATTCACCCGACCCGGACGACGCCTTCATGTTCTACGCCCTGGCCCGCGACCGGATTCCCTCCCGCGGTTTCCGGTTCCAACACATCCTCCAGGACATCCAGACTCTGAATGAACGGGCCCGGCGCGGCGAACTCGACATCACCGCCATCAGCATCCACGCGTACGCTTACGTCGCCGACCAATACGCTTTGCTGCCCAGTGGCGCCAGCATGGGGGACGGCTACGGCCCGATGCTCGTGGCCCGCCGCCGCCTGGATCGCGATGCGATCCGCCGTGCCCGCATCGCCGTTCCCGGCACGATGACGAGCGCCTTTCTGGCGCTTCAGCTCTGGCTCGAACAACCCGCGGCCGCCCTCGATTGCCGGGTGGTCCCGTTCGACCAGGTCTTTGCCGCGGTGCACTCCGGCGACGCCGAGGTGGGTCTCATCATCCACGAAGGCCAACTCACCTACACCCAGGAGGGTCTCGTGGTCTGCCAGGACCTGGGCGCATGGTGGAACGTACAACATGACGGTCTGCCCCTGCCTCTCGGTGGCAACGTCATCCACAAGCGCATCATCCCGGAAGACCGCCGGATCATCTCCGGCCTCCTCACCGACAGCATCCGCTACGGACTCGAACACCGGGCGGAGGCCGTCGAACACGCCCTCCACTACGCCCGCGATATGGGCCGCGACCTCGCGGACCGTTTTGTGGGCATGTACGTCAACCACTGGACCCTCGACTACGGCGAGCGCGGACGCACCGCCATCCGACGCTTCCTTGGCCTCGCCCACGATCGCCGCCTGATCCCCGCCCTCCCCGAGCTCGAGTTCGTCGCCTAGCGAGGCGCCGCCTCAGACCCAGTCGAGTCCTCAGGTTCATGAAGACCCTGCTCTGCTTGCCCAGCCTCTCTTCCACGCCTCGCTAATGGAGAGTCCTCGACGGAAGGAGGGAAGGCTTGGAACAGCAGGGACCAGCCTTGACCTGTTGACCGCCTATTCCACAAGTCGAGGACTCTAGCGAGGCGGCCGGATTCCGATGCTTGCGCGAGCCGAAGGAGCGGGGCAAGGTTCCCCCCGCTGTGAAAGCCGCTCACCCATCCGCACGCGCTGGCCGAGTTCATTCCCCGAGACGTCTCCCGCCGGCCTCCCTGACCCGCCGGCGATTCATCCAAGGCGCCGCGGCCACCGCGGCCGCGATCTCAATCGTGCCCAGCCATGTGCTGGGCCGCGGCGGCACAGCGGCGCCCAATAGCCGCCTCAACCTGGCGTTTATCGGAGTCGGTTCCCAGGGCTTGCGCGTCCTCCTGAACTTCCTGCGCCAGCCGGACGTCCAGGCGGTCTCCGTGTGCGACGTTGTCACGGAGCGCGACGACTATCCCCAGTGGGGAGAGCGCGAGTTTCGCGACGCGGTCGCGACTCTCCTCGGCGGCAGCGCCCCGGCCTGGGTGGAAGCCCTCAGCACCCGACGCCCGATTCGCCTGACGCGGACGCTCACCGTCACCGCGGGTGTGGCGGGAACCGAGCCCTGCCGCCGGATCATCAACGCCTACTACGGCCGGAACAAGGCCTCCGGCAGCTACCGGGGATGCACCGCGCACGCCGATTTCCGCGAACTGCTGGCCAAGGAAACCGACGTCGATGGGGTCGTGGTTGGCACGCCGGACCACTGGCATGCCCTCATTGCGATCGCCGCGATGGAGCGCGGGAAACACGTTTATTGCCAGAAACCCATGACCCATTCCGTCGCCGAAGCCCGGCGCATGGCCGAGGTCGCCCGCGCGACCGCCGTCGCCACCCAGGTCGCCGTCGGCCCCCAGGCCGCCGAGTCCACGCGCGTCCTCTGCGAGTGGATCGCCTCCGGCGCCATTGGACCGGTACGCGAGGTCGTCAACTGGTCGAATCGCCCGGTCTGGCCCCAGGGACTCGAGCGTCCGACCGATGCGCCGGCCGTGCCTCGAGGACTCGATTGGGATCTCTGGTTGGGGCCTGCCCCTGCCCGGCCGTTTCACCCCGTCTATCTGCCCTTCGTCTGGCGCGGGTGGTATGACTTCGGCTGCGGCGCCATCGGCGACATGGGCTGTTACAGCTTCGATGTCATCTTCCGCGCACTCCAACTCACCCCGCCCACCCGCATCGAAGCCAGTTCGAGCGAGCTGATGGATGACTGTTTCCCCAAGGCCTGCCTGATGCGGTTCCAGTTTCCCGCCCGGGGGGATCGACCGCCCGTGATCCTGACCTGGTACGACGGCGGCCTGCTCCCGCCCCTGCTCGATCGCCTCGGTCCAATCCCCGCCCTCGACAAGGAAGGCTTGCTGTTCCTCGGCGACCGCGGTGCCATCCTCTGCGGATTCACCGGCGAGAACCCCCGGCTCCTCCCCGAAGCCGCCTTTCGAGATTTCACGCCCCCGCCCAAGAGCCTTCCCCGATCCATCGGTCATGACCGGGAGTGGATCGAGGCCTGCAAGGGAGCTGCTGCCAAACCAGGAGCGAACTTCGAGTTCTCGAGTGCCGTCACCGAGACCATTCTTTTGGGCAACGTCGCCCTACGCGCCGGTCAGCGGATCGAATGGGATACCGCCGCCATGAAAGCCGGCAAGAACCCCGCGGCGGATCGCCTGGTCAATCCCCCCTGCCGCGCCCCCTGGCGTGGAATCCTCGCCCCTTGACCTGTCAAAGCTTCGACGACGTCCGTTCCGCCAGCCAGATCATATCCTGGTTGTTCGGTGAAGGGACGTTGAGCTGAAGGCTGTTGTTGTACTTGACCGGAGGCAGCGTCCGCGGGTCCTTCCACTTTCGGATCTCCGCGTGCCCATCCGCAAAGGAAATCCCAGCCGCCCCATTGTGGTAGCCTGCAGGGTAATCAATGATCCGCGCCGACGCGGCATTCTCGACCATCATGTTGGCAAAGCCGCCCGCGTTGATGCTGTCCGGGTGTTCGTCCAAGAGCACATACAACTGGGCTGTCGGCGGATCGATCATCTCCGAAAGCTTGTAGTACGTGCGATAGCGTTTCTGGGCGGGCACCATTGCCGAGCCGGGGGGCAGCCACTCCCCAGGCCCCCCGAGCGCCTGGCTCATCCCCATGCTCCGCACCCGGGGGTAGATCCGTCCGCCGATCTTGACCGTGCTCTTGTCCGCCGGACACTTGTACACCGCCGTGTCCTGCACGTAGAGGGCGAATTTCGAGAACTCGGGATTCTTCAGGATCGCCGTGTTCGTATTGTCCGCGTTGGCACCGTTAAAATCGAGCCACCCGCCAACCCAGGCGTTCGCCTCCGCGCGGTTGTTCCCCGGCGCTGTCACCCGGTCGCCGTTGTCGTGCGCATACATCAGCCAGGCCAGCTTCAGTTGCCGCAGGCTGTTCATGCAGTGGATCCCCTGGCCCTTGGCTTTCGCCCGCGCGAGCGCCGGCAGCAGCATCCCCGCCAGGATGGCGATGATCGCAATCACCACCAGCAGTTCGATCAGGGTGAACCCGGTCCGCCAACGCCCGGCACCGGCCGCGGAAGAAGAAGACGCACGCATATCAGGGCTAAAGCTGATTCACGATACCAAGTCTTGCAACCGAATGCCAGCCCGACGTCGCGATCCGGCGGCCCGGAGGGTTGCGCCGAAAACGGCCTGGGGCCTTGTCGCTCGTCAGTCACAGCCCGCTGCGGGGATGCTCCTTCCTCGCTTCGCGCCCCAGGCCGTTTTGGGCGCAACGAAGCACCAGCCATTGGTGAGACACCACACCAGAGCCCTCGACTTGTGGAACGTGGGGTCAACAGGTCAAGTTTGGTCCCGCCCGTTCCCAACCCGCCCCCCTGCCTTCGAGGACTCTATATTAGCGAGGCGCGGGAGAGAGGGTCCGGAAAGGCAGCAAGGCTTCATGGGATCGCGGACTTCGTTAGGTCTGAGGCGGCGCCTCGCTAGGGGGGTGTGGCCGTGGGGCTGGTTTCAAGGCCGGGCGGGGGTTGGGCCGACGCGCCCAGCGAGAGGAAGGACCAGATGGCATGGATCTGGCGCTCGGTGTTGCCGTCCAGCAAGGTTTTGATTGTGGCTTCGGCCTCCGGCCAGAACGCCGGCATTCGTGTGCCCGGTCTCAGGCCTGCCGGGTCGAGAAGGTAGCGGCGAAACCAATCGTAGTGGAGGCGGCGGCTCATCCAGGTCATGTCCATGACGGAGAGGCCGAGCGAGGGGATCCCGGCGAAATCGTGACAGACGATGCAGCTGCAACCTCCGGTGCCGACGAGCAATCGCCCGGTTGCGGCGTCGCGGGGTGCGGGTTCCTCGGGTGCCGGGGTGGGCGGGGCATCGGCCAGGACGAAATCGGCGATCAGCGGTTCGACGTTGGCGGCGCCGAACTGGGGCATCCTTGTGGCCAGATAGGGGCGGACGGCGCCGCGGTTGAGAACGACCTCGCGCAGCCAGGCTGTGCGCAGCTTCCGGCCCACGCCGGAGAGGTGCGGTGGCAGGCGGCCTTCATCCCCCCAATCGGCCGATACCCGGGAAACGAAGAAGTCCGACCGGCTGGGGGAAGGTCCGCCCAGGCCCTCGCGCGAGTGGCAGGCGAGGCAGTTGAGCGACGCGAGCGTGTGCGCGACGCGGTTCAGCGGTGTCGAGGGTGGGGATTGGCGTTGGGTAGCGCTGAACAGGGTGCGCAGCGCGGTGCGCTGGTTTTCATGGAAAGCGTAGCGCGGGACGCCCTGGCGCGGTGTGGCCGAGAGGCAACCGCCCGGGGCATCCGCGCGGAGGCGGTCGAGCGGGGGCGCCTCGAGGCGCGAGACGAGGCGTGGCGGGTGCAGGTCCAGCGTGTGACAGGCTGCGCAGCCGAGCGCAGCAAAACGATCGCGTCCACGGCGGATCCGATCGGCGTGTGGCGTGGCGGATGGCGGTGCCCCACTGGGTTGGGCGGAGGCGGGCGTGGCGCCGTCCACGTCGCGCTGCAGGTACGCGGCGATGGCCTGGGCCTCCGCGGGAGAGAGGTTGAGGGAGGGCATTCGACCCGCGCTGCGGACGGACAGGGGATCGAGGAGCAGGCGCGTCAAGGCAGCGGGGAGGTATTTTTGGCGGAGATCACCCAGGGGGATCGAGTTCAGCGTGAGTTGATCGAGCACGAAGCGCTGCGCCTCCGGGTCCGCGGGTCCGGTGGCGGGCAGATCCGGGAAGAGGGCGGCGGCGGTTTCCTGGGGTGCGTGGCAGGCGACACAACCCGCGCGATGGTAAAGAAGTCGACCTGGGTCCGGGGAAGCGGTCGGCGTGTCATCCGTCGCCTCGGCCGGCGGGGGGGCCAGAGAAAGGAGGAGGCCGAGCAAGTCGTTTGCGGCAGCGTTCTTCTCCGCCGGGGGCAGGTCGCGGAGGAGATCCGGCATGGTGGAGCCGGGTTTGAGGGAGTGAGGTTCGGCGAGGTGGCGTTCGAGAGCAGCGATCCGGATCCGCTGTCCCACGGTGGCGAGGTTTGGAGCGGGGCTGGGGGTGTTTTCGGGGCGGGCAGGCTCGGCTGGGGTGTGGCAGGCGGTGCACCGGAGTTCCTTGAGCAGAACCGCGCCGGCGTGGACGGTGTCGCCGCTCGACTCGATGCCGGGGAACACCATGACGGGGGACTCTGCCGCCCGCGGGGCAGCGGCGGTCGCTAAGAGCAGAGCGAGAGCGGCTTGAAACCTGCGCAGGGCGCGTGGCCATGCGGATGGTGGGCCTGCGGCCTTGGGGCGGCCGGGTGGCTGGTGCGCGCGTCTGGCGGTCATGGCTCTTGCGGCTGGTGTCGGCGGCGTCTCGGGAAGCCGGTGTCCGGGGTGCGGCGACGGCGGGGAGCTTACGCGGTTTGCGGTTTGGGGCACGCGAATTGTGGGCCTTGACCCCGCGCAGGGGGCGGGGCTAAAGAGGAGTCCAACAGCGGGACGTCATGAAACTGACCTGGACCGATGCGGAGGAGATTGCGTGGGCACTGATCGCGAAGCACCCGGATCAGGACCCGCTGCGGCTGAGCTTCCCGAAGTTGCACCGGATGGTGCTGGAGCTCGAGGATTTCGAGGATGATCCCGAGGGGTCCAACGAGGGCGTGTTGGAGCGGATTCAGATGGCGTGGTACGAGGAGGTGAAATGAGCATGAAGACCAAGACGATTGTGCGGACGGCGGGCGCGCCGGCGCCGGTGGGGCCTTACAGTCAGGCGGTGCGCGCCGGCGGTTTCCTTTTTTGCGCGGGGCAGATTCCGCTTGATCCGGGGACTGGGGATCTTGTGGCGGGCGGGATTGCGGCGCAGACCGAGCGGGTGTTGAAGAACCTGGAGGCGATACTGGCTCAGGAGGGCTTGGGCTTTAGCGACGTGGTGAAGACCACCGTGTTCATGGTGGACCTCGGGGAATTCGCGGCGATGAACGAGGTTTACGGGAGGTTCTTCATCCAGGATCCGCCTGCCCGATCGACCATCCAAGTGGTGGCATTGCCGCGCGGGTCGCGGGTCGAGATCGAGTTGGTGGCGGCTGCGGCGTCGAGGGGGTAGGGCAGGGAAAAGCGCCGGGGGGCCGGCGCAGTTCAAAACCTGTCGGTTGCGCCGTGGCCCTGGGCTAGAGTCCTCGACTGGGTCTGAGGCGGCGCCTCGCTAGAGTCCTCGACTTGTGGAATGTGGGGTCAACAGGTCAAGTCTGGCCCCTGCCGTTCCAGGCCATCCCTCCTTCCGTCGAGGACTCTACATTAGCGAGGCGCGGAAGCGAGGGTGGGCAGGCACAGCAGGCTCTTTATGTCCGTGGGGACTCGACTGGATCTGAGGCGCGCCTCGCTAGGCCTTGGTTGGGAACCGGGCGATGAGGCGGAGCGATTCGTCCATTTGGGCGGGAGATTCGGCGCCGAGGGTCATGGTGTCGAGCAAGCCGAGGTTTTGGGCGAACTCGATGCACTCCTCCTTCATGGCGGCCAGGGTGCCTTCGCCGTAGATCTTCATGCCGATGAGGGCTTTGCCGTTGGCCTTGGCGGTCTTGAGGACGGGTATGACCTGATCGACGGGGGCGTCCATCTTCGCGCCTTTGGGATTGATGCGGGCGAGGATGACATCGACCCAGGGGGAAGCGACTGCGGTCTTGAGGGCGCCGAAATCGTGGCAGGAGACGCCGACGGCGCGGACTTGTTTTTTCTCCTTGGCGGCGGAGAGGGCGTCCATGTAGGGGCGCATTTCCTCTTCCCAGGCTGGTTTATCGAGGCAGTGGAGCAGCACGATGTCCAGGCGATCCGTGTTGAGTTCGTGTCGGAACCGTTGGAGAGCCATCTCGGTCGATCTTCGGGCGAAGGCGGGCGGCACCTCGGACGGCTGTCCGTCGTAGCGGTACCAGAGCTTGGTCAGGATGGTGATCTTGTCCCGCGGGATGGTGCGCAGGGCTTCCCGGAAGTAGACGTGGGAACCGTAGAGATCCGCGAGGTCGAAGAAAGTCACGCCGCGGTCGTAACTGTGTTGGAAGAGCTCGACGAGCTTCTTGAAGCCCATTCGCGTGTGGTTGGATTGCCGGTTGCCGCCGCTCATGCCGGTCCCTTGGCCGACCCGGGAGAGTCTGATTCCGGTCTTGCCGAGGGGGACCTCGGTGGGGGGAGCCGGGCTTGGATCGCCCTGGGCCCTGACGACTCCGAACAAAGCCACGGAACTGCCAGCCAGCGAGGCAAGGAATCTGCGTCGGGGTGCGGTATTCATAAGCATCCGGTTCGATTGCATTGGCATGGCGCCGGGCGCGCGGTCCGGTCCCGGCCGGGCCACGCGCGCGGCGGACGTCCCAGTGTGTTGGGTCCCGGTGGTTTTGCCAAGTGTGGATTGGAGATCAGGGTCTACTGTCGCAAGGCGCGAGCGCGCCAGATGACGGCCGGGTTATCAGTGATGATGCCGTCGACGCCGGCGTCCCAGAGGGTGTTTGCCAGGGGGGCTTCGTTGATGGTGTAGGCCCAGACCTTGAGGCCGAGGCTGTGGGCGTAATCGACGGCGGGCTGGGTGACTTGGCGGTTCCAGACCACGATGGTGGCGCCGAGCGCGCGCACCTGATCGACCCAGGCTTGGCTCAGCGCCTTTTCCTCGTCCGTGAGTTTTCGTCCGCCGACGCTGCCCGGCGGGCCGAGGGCTCCGAGGATCTGGCGGGGTTCGAGCCGGTGGAACTCGCGGAGGTACTCCCAATCGAAGGACTGGACGACGAGCTGGTTGATCCACTGGCGTTGGTGAAGCAGTTCGACGAGGGCGCGCGGGTCGCCCGCTTTGCGTTCGATGAGCGTGACGCCCTTCTTTTGGATGAGGTCGAGCGCCTCGTTGAGCAGGGGGATGCGGGTGCCGGCGTACCGCCGGTTGTACCAGGAGCCAGCATCGAGGGTCTGGAGGTCGGTCGAGGAGCGACTCTCGGTGCGGATCTTCTGCGCCTGCCATCGGGTTTTGGCGTCGGTGGTCCGGTCCAGATCGGCGTCGTGGATTACGACGGGGATGCCGTCGCTGGCGTGGTAGTAGTCGAGTTCGACGAGGTCGGCGCCGGCGGCGAGGGCGAACTCGAAGGAAGGCAGGGTGTTTTCGGGGGCGAGGGCGGGGTAGCCGCGGTGGCCGATCACGAGGGGGCGCTTCTCGGCGAGGAGGGTTTCGGCCGCGGGACGGTCGGCGGCGAAGGCGGTTGCAGCGAGCGCGAGGGCCAGTGCGGCGATGGGCGTCAATGGGCCGGGCCGACGCTGGGTGGTCATCGGGGTTGAGATTGCCGGGTGCTGTTCGTTGTCGCGCATGGGTGGCATAGTGTTCCTCTCGAGAGGTAAGTGCAACTCACCGATCTCACCGAACCTCGAGGTGGATCGTCCGACTGACCGTCTGACCGGCATTTCCGAGTGCCGGTTGGGGAGACTGTGCCCTGAGGGGGCCCGGGCCTGTCAAGCCTGGGGGTGTCCGGGAGCTTGACGCTGACCGGCGGGTCTGCGGATGATGCTGAGGCTGGCGGGATCGAGGGCCTCGCGAGGTCCCCCGGCGGGATGCGTGTGAACTGGAGGCGCCCGAGGTCGGCGCCTCCCGCAACGAGCCGACTATGAACCGACGTGATTTCCTGAGCACCACCACCGCCGCCGCGGGCGCCCTTGCTGTCTGTGGGGCTCCCACGATTCTGGCTGCCGAGGAGACGTGGCCTTTGAAAGGCCGAATCTACAAGTCCCTGAAGATCGGCATGGTGAAGGTCCCGGGGTCGCTGACCGAGAAACTCCAGGCGTTGAAGGAGCTGGGGTATCGCGGCGTCGAGATGGATTCGCCGGGGATGGACGTCGAGGCAACGCGCCAGGCCGTGGCGGCATCCGGGCTTGCGGTGGATGGAACGGTTTGTTCGACGCATTGGGGGATTCGGCATTCGGACAAGAATCCGGAGACCCGGGCGAAGGCGCTGGCGGACTTGAAGACTGCGCTGCGGGACACGAAGGCGGTGGGCGGCCACACCGTGCTGCTGGTGGTGGGGAGCGGAGACGATGGGACCGAGGCGGAGGTCTGGGAGCGATCGGTTGCGAACATACGCCAGGCGCTGCCGCTCGCGGCGGAGCTGGGGGTGGTGATCGCGGTCGAGAACGTGTGGAACAAGTTTCTCTATGCCCATGACGGGCCGGCGGATCAGACGGCGGAGAAGCTCGCGAAGTACGTGGATGAATTCAAGTCGCCGTGGCTGGGGGTGCAGTTTGATCTGGGCAACCATCAGAAGTACGGGAGTCCGGCGGCGTGGGTTCGGACCCTGGGCCGGCGGATCGTGAAGCTGGATGTGAAGGACTGGGGGCGGAAAGCCGGCTGGGCGAAGATCGGCGAGGGCGATGTGGACTGGCCCGAGGTCCGGCGGGCGCTGCACGACATCGGGTACATCGGGTATGCGGCGGCCGAGGTGGGGGGTGGCGATCGCGACGTGCTGCGCGAGGTCAGCCAGCAGATGGACCGTGTGTTCGGTCTTGTTTGATGGCGGCATGGGTTGCTGAGCCGCCGCGGGACCTGCATGGACGATGCACCACCCATGAGAATCACCCAGGTGAGTCGTCGGCTCTCGTCTGGTCGGGCTGGAGCGGGAGCGATCCTGGCCGCGTGTCTCCTGGGGGCTTTGGGGTGGCCGGCCGGTGCCGGGGCGCCGATCGGCTGGGAGGCATTGAGTCGACTGGACCAGCTCCCGGCATACAAGTCGTCGATCAAGGTGGGCGCGGTGTCGAGCTACGATCGCACGGGAGGCAACGACGACGGTTTTTCGGGGAAGTACTCGTTCATTCGGAAGGAGGCGGGGGGTCTGGTGCTGGCGGACTTGAAGGGGCCTGGGGTCATCACCCGACTTTGGACGCCGACGCCGACGGACGATCCGATCGAGTTCTTATTGGACGGGGAGGCTGAGCCGCGGGTGAGCGTTGGGTTTCGCGATCTCTTTCTGGGCAAGGATCCGGCTTTTCCGCGGCCGCTGGTGGGGTTTGGGGCGGGGGGGTACTACAGCTATGTGCCGGTGCCGTTCGCGAAGTCCTGCGTGGTGCGGATTCGGGGGCCGAAGGTCCAGTTCTACCAGATCAACTACGCGCTGTACGGACCGGAGACGACGGTGGCGTCGTTCACGCGGGAACTATCGCCGGCGGATCAGCGGCATCGGGAGCAGGCGATCGAGCTGTTCCGGAGTCCGGGAGCCGATGGGAGTCAATGGGCTGCGCCGCCGGGCGCGCGGATCGAGCTCAGCACCGCGGAGGGTTTGGTGGCACCGGGCTCGACGTGGACTGTGTTTCGGGCCGGGACGGGCGGGCGGATCGTGGGGCTGCGGTTCACGCCGGCGGAGGCCATGGCGGGCAAGGCGCGGGACCTGCTGCTGCGGATCGCGTTCGACGGCGAGGCCCCGGCGGTCGTCTGTCCGCTGGGGGATTTCTTCGGGTACGCCTGGGGCCAGCCGGCGATGCGATCGGTCGTGGCCGGCACGGTGGGGGGGACGAACTACTGTTATCTTCCGATGCCGTTTGACCGCAGTGCGGTGGTCGAGGTGGCCTCGGAGGCGCCGGGTCCGGTGGTCTTGCGGGCGGAGGTGTTGCATGCGGCGGTGCCGCGGCGGGCGGAGGAAGGGAAGCTGTACGCCGTGTGGCGGCGGGAGAATCCCACGCGCTTAGGAGAGCCGTACACGTTCCTCGACGCTGTTGGCCGCGGGCACCTGGTGGGGGTGATCCTGCAGGCGCAGGGTTTCGAATCGGGCAAGACCCTGTTTTTCGAAGGCGACGACCAGACCACGATCGACGGCGAACTGGCGATCCACGGGACCGGATCGGAGGATTTTTTCAACGGCGGCTGGTACGACGTTCCGGATCGTTGGGAGAAGCGGATTTCGTTTCCGCTGAGCGGGTGTTTGGGTTATGCGAAGCACCTGGGGCGCACCGGGGCCTACCGGTGGTTTCTTGGGGATGCGTACGCCTACCGGCAGAGTCTCCGGCAGACCATCGAGCACGCGGGCGAGAAGAACAGCATTCCAACGGACTACTGCAGCGTGACCTATCTGTACTCGGAACGGCCGCCGGTGGCGGATCCGGGTGTGCCGCCGGGAGTGGAGCGGGCCGTGCAGGATCTGGCTGAGGTCGTGTTTCCGGTCTGGTGGCAGATGCCGATCCACGCGTGGTCGTTCGAGAACGCCACGCTGGCGCGGCGCAAGGAGAAGATCGGGAACGAAGAGATCCGGTTCCTTTCGCTGACGACCCAGGGCTCGGACTGGTTCGGGCCGCATTTTCTATCGCTGACGTGCGATGTGCCTGTGGCGGGGAGCTATCGGATCTTGATCGAGGCTTTGAAGGGGCCCGCGCAGGGCCGGGTCCAGTTGTTCCGGGACGAGAATCCGGTTGGGGACGCTGTGGACCTTTATGCGGTGGCGCGGGAGGCGAGCGGGCGCGTGTTGCTGGGGCGGCTGGATCTTGCGGAAGGCGCGAACAACCTGATGATCAAGCTGGTGGGGAAACACAAGCAGGCGAGCGGACTGGGGCTCGACCTGATCAGCGTGGTTTGCTCGCGGGAGCCGTGATTGACGGGTCGGCCCCCGTGTGGCGGTTACTTGAGGGGCTTCCAGTCGAGATGTCGGAAGCGGTCCCAGACCCAGACGAAGTCCCGGTTCTTCGAGTTGCCGCCCTGCCAGTAGAAACTCTCGATTCCCTTGGCGGAATCGGTGGCTGCCTTGATGGTGGAGGCTTCGAGCCAGCGGTGGCCTTCGACGTGGCCGTCGGCGAACCCGAACGTGCTGACCTGGCCATGGAAGACGGCGAAGGGATCCACCCAGCCCGGGCTGGTGACGTTGATCACCCAGGTCCCGTTGTTGTAGTCCCGGGGATCGGCTTCCTCGATGAAGACGAACGCGTTGACCGCCTCGTCGATATCTGTCGATTTGGTGTAGGGCTTGACGCCTCCCCACATGCCGCCGGCCATGCCGTCCGACTTCGAGTAGCTGTCATAGGCCCAGCCGCGGCCGGGCTTGAGCCGTTTGGTCCGGAGGTCGCCCGGGCAATGGTAGGCGCCCACCGCGCTGCAATAGGTGTAGAGCGGGGACTTCTGGAGTCCTGCCGTCACGCGGCGCATGGCTTCGGTCTCGTTGATGGTCGTGGGCAGCTCGGGGCCGGGGTAGGGTCCCAGCCAGAAGCCGCCGGCGTAGAGCTGCATGGTTCCCAGCTCGCCGGAGTAGGACGTCGGCAGGATTTTCTCGTTGTTGTCCAGGGCGTACATCTGCCAGGCCAGCGTCAGCTGCTTCTGGTTGGAAGCGCAGACGGAGAGTGTGGCTTTGAGTTTGGCCTTGGAGAGGGCGGGCAGGAGCATGCTGGCGAGGATGGCAATGATCGCGATCACGACCAGCAACTCGATGAGTGTGAAGCCGGTGGTCCGGAGGCTGCCGGGCCACATCCGGGAGGCGGGACGGTTCAGACTGCGCATAAGTGATCTCAGGCTTGACGTCCACCCCGACGGGTGGCGGTCACCAACCCGCCGCCGTGGGGGCCATTGTCCGAGTGCTTGAGGCCACAGTAGGCTCCCGGGGACGCCCGTCAATGGGAATTGGCGTGCCCGGATCCTCGCTTAACGCGTGTGGCGCGAACGGTCGCCATCGGCTCCTGGTGGGTTTTGGCCTTGAAGGCGCGTGGGGTGTCGGCTCCGGGGTAGCCCGCCCGCGAGCGGGCGGGCTTGTGTGCCTGGCAGGTGCCAGCCCTATCGGGGTGAGAGGTCCCCGACGGGGAGATGGCGACAACCGAAGCTGAAGGCTAAGGCGGAACCGTAAGGAAGCGACTGAAAGAGCCGGAAGCGAACCTTCGACCGTAGGAACACGAACTGGTAGCGAGGCGGGCGACCGGGGGCGAGCAGGCGAGCACGAGCGAAGCCCAAGGGTCAATGAGGGCGCACGTCAAGCCAGAGGGCACGAGGGGAAAGGGTTGGCACCGACCCAGGGAGACCCCGGGGCTGAGAGGTCCTAGCGAGGCGCCGCCTCAGACCCAACCAAGTCCGCGATCCCATGAAGCCTTCCTGCCTTTCCGGACCCTCTCTTCCGCGCCTCGCTAATGTAGAGTCCTCGGAGGCGGGGGGGGCGGGTTGGGAACGGCAGGGGCCAAACTTGACCTGTTGACCACATATTCCACAAGTCGAGGACTCTAGGGAGTCAGCAGAGGCCATAGGAGCGACGAGGTCTGGCGAAAGCCGGGCGGAGCCAAGGGCCGAAGGACGGAAACGCAGAGCTCCATGAGAACCTGAACGAGCGGGGAGAACGAAGTCCGAAACCGCAGGGCGCGACAACTGCGGTCACGACCCTGGACTGGCAGAACCGGGGCCCCGGCGGAGAGGCCGCCGTCCAAGCCCCGGGAGTGGCCCCCCCCTGCCGATCTCGGTGTTGCGGCGCTGGGGTTTTGTGATGCCCTCAGAGCTTGCGACCGCCATGTAGCAAGGTCGCACCGTTCAACCGCCGGATGCGGATAACCGCACGTCCGGTGGTGTGGGAGGTTGCCGGGGCGCAATCCCCGGCACCCGACCCGATTATAGGGAATGGAGGGACAAGACTTGACCTGCTGACCCCGTGTTGCACAATTTGAGGACTCTGATGTGGTGTCTCACGAGTGGCGCCATTGGGGAGACACCACATTCGCCGGCCTATATGAAGGGTTTGGTGGAAAACTCCGAAGCGAACAACTCAAGTTTGATCCTATGCCAGCGAGCGAGGCGCATCTCAGACCCATTCGAGTCTCCAGGCTCATGAAGACCCTGCTGTCCCTCCCCACCCCCATCTCGCGTCCTGCTTCGAGAAGAGACCGGAGAGCTGATGCCATGGATTTGCCGGCAGACTGTACGCTCATGGGGGCCGGCTTCTTCACCTGGCTTGCGTCGATATCCCGATCCCGGCGCGGCGTTGCCGAAGCCCGGAAGTCCTTGCACCGGTTTTTTTGTGAGGTTTCCGGGCTCGCCATGGCCGCCCTGGCGCTCGGGGCGGGAATCGCGTTGGCCGCGGACTTGCGGATTGGGATGATTGGGCTGGACACGTCGCATGTGGTGGCGTTCACGCAATTGCTGAACGACCCGGCGCGGTCGAATCACGTGGCCGGCGGCCGGGTTGTGGCCGCGTATCCGGGCGGGTCCCAGGACATTGAATCGAGCCGGACGCGGGTCGACGGGTACACGCGCGAGCTACGGGACAAGTGGGGCGTGCGGATTGTGGACACGATCGAGGCGTTGTGCGAGGCGGTGGACGTGGTGATGCTGGAGAGTGTCGACGGCCGGCCGCATCTCGAGCAGGTGAAGCCGGTGATTCGGGCGCGCAAGCCGGTGTTCATCGACAAGCCGATGGCGGGATCCCTGCGGGATGTGATTGCGATCCAGCGGCTGGCCCGGGAGCACGGGGTGCCGTGCTTCAGCTCCTCGTCGCTCCGGTACTATCCGGGGCTGATCGAGTTGAAGAAGGCGCCGGCGGGAGAAGTGCGCGGGGCGGTCTCGACCGGTCCCTGCCCGGTGGAGCCGCATCATCCGGATCTCTTCTGGTACGGCATTCACGCCGTGGAAGCTTTGTACGCGGTGCTGGGGCCGGGTTGCGAGCAGGTCACGCGGGCGACAACGCCGAACGCGGAGGTGGTGACGGGAGTTTGGAAGGACGGCCGGTTCGGGACGATGATCGGTCTGCGGGAGGGCGCGGCGCCCTACCGGGTGACGGTGTATGGGAGCAAGGCGGTGGTGGACCAGAAGCCAGGGGGCGACTATGGGCCGCTGGTGCGGGAGGTCATGCAGTTTTTCCAGACCGGGGTGGCGCCGGTTTCCCCGGAGGAGACCCTCGAGCTGTTTGCGTTCATGGAAGGTGCGGACGAGAGCAAGCGGCAGGGGGGAAAGCCGGTCCGGATCGCGGACGTGATCCGGAATGCCGGGGGGGAACCCGCCAAGTGATGAGCGGCGTGAGTCTGGGGGGAGTTCAACCCTTTAGGCTGGCGGCGGGGTCCGGTGTTGGCGCACGGCGGCGATGAAGCCGCGGAAGAGGGGGTGCGGGGCGTCGGGTTTGCTCTGGAACTCGGGGTGGAACTGGCAGGCCAGGAAGAAGGGGTGGTCGCGGAGCTCGACGAGTTCGACGAGTTCGCCATTGGGGGAGGTGCCGCTGAAGAGGAAGCCGGCCTGTTCGAATGCGGCCCGGTAGGCGTTGTTGAACTCGTAGCGGTGCCGATGGCGTTCATGGGCGACGAAGGCGCCGTAGAGGCGGGCGGCTCGGGTTCCGACCTTGAGCTGGACGGGTTGGGCGCCCAGGCGCATGGTGCCGCCCATGGTGGTGATCCCGAGCTGTTCCTCGAGCATGGCGATGACGGGATGGGGCGTTTGCCGGTCGAATTCGGTCGAGTGCGCCCCTTCGAGGTGGAGGGCGTTGCGTGCGAACTCGATGGTGGCGATTTGCATACCCAGACAGAGGCCGAGGTAAGGGAGGTGATGTTCCCGGGCGAAGCGGGCGGCGAGCAGCTTGCCCTCGATGCCCCGTTCGCCGAAGCCGCCCGGGATGAGGATGCCGCCGAGCCCCTTGAGGAGCTTGTCGGCGCCTTCCTTCTCGATCTGTTCCGCCTCGATGCGTTCGATTTCGACGCCGCAATCGTTGGCGATGCCGCCGTGGCTGACGGCTTCGTAGACGGACTTGTAGGCGTCCTGGAGGCCGATGTACTTGCCGACGAGGCCGATTCGGACGCGGTGTTGGGGGGCGATGAGTTTGCGGAGGATATCCTGCCAGTGGGACATGTCCGCGGGCGGCGTGTCGAGGTGGAGCAGTTGGCAGACCCGGTCGTCCATGCGCTCGCGCTGGAGCATGAGCGGCACCTCGTAGATGCTGTGGTCGACGTCTTTCTCCTCGATGACGCCCTCGTAGGGGACGTTGCAGAAGAGGGAGATTTTCTGGCGCAGGGCCTTGTTGAGGGGGCGATCGGAGCGGCAGACGAGGAGGTGGGGGGTGATGCCGATTTCGCGGAGTTTGGCGACGGACTGCTGGGTGGGTTTGGTCTTGAGCTCGCCGGCGGTTTTGATGAAGGGGACGTAGGTGACGTGGATGAAGAGGGCGTTGGTGTACCCGACTTCGAGGGCGAACTCGCGGATGGCTTCGAGGAAGGGGAGTCCCTCGATGTCGCCGGTGGTGCCGCCGATCTCGGTGATGAGGACATCGCAGCGGGTCAGTTCGCTCAGCTCGCGGATACGGAGTTTGATTTCGTCGGTGACGTGGGGGATGACCTGGACGGTCTTGCCGAGGTAATCGCCGCGGCGTTCTTTTTCGAGGACACGGGCGTAGACTTGGCCGCTGGTGAGGTTGTTCATCCGGCTGAGCCGGGTGCGGGTGAAGCGCTCGTAGTGGCCGAGGTCGAGATCGGTTTCGGCGCCGTCGTCCAGGACGTAGACCTCGCCGTGCTGATAGGGGCTCATGGTGCCCGGATCGACGTTGAGGTAGGGATCGAACTTCTGGAGGGTGACCTTGAGGCCGCGGTTCTCAAGCAGGGTGCCGAGGGAGGCTGCGGTCAGGCCCTTGCCGAGCGAACTGATCACGCCACCGGTGACGAAGATGTATTTCATAGCGACCCCGTCTTCAGGCGCTGCTCGACCCGGGCCACGTCCTCGGGCACATCGACGCCGACGCTGTCGTAGTCCACGGTGACCACGCCGATCGCGACGTCGTGTTCCAGAGCCCGCAGTTGTTCGAGCCGCTCCGCCTGTTCGAGCGCGGAGACTGGCCATTGGACCAACTGCAGCAGCGTCTCCCGGCGGTAGCCGTAGATGCCGATATGCTTCAGAAATGGAAACGCCGCCAGCTGTTCTTTCACCGAACGCGTGGCGGCATCCCGCAAGTACGGCACCGTGCGCCGGGAAAAGTATAGGGCCCGGCCGGTGAGGCTGACAACGACTTTCACGACGTTGGGGTTGTCGAACTCGGCGAGGTCGCGGACGGGGGTGGCTGCGGTGGTCATGGGGGCATGGGCGAGGGCTGCGGCGACACGATCGATGACCGCGGGATCGATCAGCGGTTCGTCCCCCTGGATATTGACGACCGCCTCGCAGGGCTCGCGTGCGGCGACCTCGGCGATCCGGTCGGTCCCGCTGGGGTGATCGTCGCGGGTGAGTTCGACCCGGCAGAAGCGGCGGGCTGCCTCGGCGATGCGGGCGTCATCGGTGGCCACGATCACCTCGGCGAGCGCGCGCGCCCGTCGGCAACGCTCGACCACGTGTTCGAGCAGCGGCTTGCCGGCGATTGGGGCCAGCGGTTTGCCCGGGAACCGGGTCGAGGCATAGCGGGCGGGGATCAGTCCGAGGATTTTCATGGGCATGTGTCTGGGTTGGCGTCGCGGGTCAGGATCCAATCGACGGCGGCGGGCAGGTGATCGACCACGACGGCGCGGGCGAGGCGGGGGGCGTTGTCGTGCTCGACCTGGGCGCCGCAGCCGGTTCGCACCAGCAGGCAGCGCCGGACGCCGGCGTTCCAGCCGCATTCGAGGTCGGCCTGTTTGTCGCCGACGAGATAGCTGCGGCTGAGGTCGATGCCGAGGGTGTCCCGGGCGTCGAAGAGCGCCTGGGGCGACGGTTTTCGATGGCGACTGGGCTGGCCTGGCGCCTCGGGGGCGAAGTAGATCCGGGCCAGGCGGACGCCGTCGCGGGCCAGCAGGGCTTCGAGGTGCCGGTGGATCGCGTGCATGGCGTCGAGGGTGTAATAGCCCCGTCCGATCCCCGACTGGTTGGTGACCAGGACGAGGAGGAAGGCGGCTTCCTGGAGCCGGCGCAGGGCGGCTCCGGTTCCGGGGTAGAGGACGAAATCATGGATTTCGTGGACATAGCCGCGGTCCTCATTGAGGACGCCGTCGCGGTCGAGGAACACGGCGCGGGGCATGGCGTTGGGGTCAGCGGCGGGTATGAAAGCTGGCGAGCAGTTCCTCCGGGCTGACGGTGGCGGTGCCGACCTTGCCCACAACGACGCCGGCGGCGTGGTTCGAGAAAACGGCGGCCTCGGCCGGCGAGGCGCCGGCGGCGACGGCGAGGGTGAAGCTTGCGATCACGGTATCGCCGGCTCCAGAGACTTCGAACACTTCGCGGCTGGTGGTGGGGATGGGGAAGGGGGGTGCGTCCCTTTGGCAGAGCAGCATGCCTTGTTCTCCGAGGGTGATGAGCAGGAGGGCGGGCTGCAGGTCGGCGAGCAGGCTCCGGGCGACCCGGAGCAGGGCGGGGTCCGCGAGCGGGTTGGCGGTGCGGGTGCTGTCGTAGGCGCCGGCGAGTTCGAAAGCCTCCTTGCGGTTGGGAGTGATGAGCGAGAGCCCGCGGAGGTCGAGACGATGGACGGGTTTGGGATCGACGCTCACCCAGAGGCCGCGTTGGCGGCAGCGGGGTTTGAGGGCATCGAGGAGCGCCTGGGTGACGACGCCTTTGCCGTAATCGCCGACGATGACGGCGTCGGCCCCCTCGAGCCGCTCGTCAATGGACTGGACGAGGGCGGCTGTGGTGGGCGGATCGAGGTCCGTCCGGGTTTCGCGGTCGACGCGGACCATTTGCTGTTGGTGGGCGATGATGCGGGTCTTGATGCTGGTGCCGCGCTTGGGGAGGACATGGAGCCCGCTGCAGTCCACCTGGTGTTCCTCGAGGAGGCGGTGCAGCCGGCGTCCGGCGTCGTCGGCCCCGACCACGGTCACCAGGCGGGCTTCGGCGCCGAGGGCGGTCAGGTTTCGGGCGACATTGGCGGCGCCGCCGGGCATGAAACTTTCGCGGTCGAAGTCGACGACCGGGACGGGGGCCTCGGGGGAGATGCGGTTGACCCGGCCCCAGAGGAACTGGTCGAGCATGACATCGCCGACGACGAGGATCCGGCAGCGGCGGGCGGTGGCGAGGAGGTGGGAGACGCGTGGCGGGGTGAGGGGGTTCATGGGGCGGCTTGGGGCGGCGGCGGGGGTTCGTCGAGAAAGGCGGTCAGCGGGCTGGTGGCGTGGCCGGTTGCTGCCGGGCCGGGCAGGCCGCTCTCGAAGGCGATTCGGCCGGCCTCGACCGCCAATTGGAAGGCGGTGGCCATGGCATCGGGATCGCCGGCCACGGCGATTGCGGTGTTCACGAGCACCGCGTCGGCCCCGAGTTCCATGGCTTCCGCCGCGTGGCTCGGCGCGCCGAGTCCGGCGTCGACGACCACCGGCACGGTGGCCTGCTCGAGAATGAGGCGGAGCTGGTCGCGGGTTTGGAGGCCGCGGTTGGTGCCGATGGGGGAGCCGAGGGGCATGACCGTGGCGGTGCCGGTTTCCTGGAGGCGCCGGGCGAGGACGGGATCGGCGTTGATGTAGGGGAGGACGACGAAGCCCTCGCGGACGAGGGTTTCGGCCGCGGCGAGGGTTTCGATGGGATCGGGCAGGAGATGCCGGGGGTCGGGGTGAATCTCGAGTTTGATCCAGCGGGGCAATCCGGCGGCGGCGGCCAGGCGCGCGAGGCGCACGGCCTCGGCGGCGGTGCGGGCGCCGCTGGTGTTGGGGAGGAGGAGATAGCGCTGCGGGTCGACGTGCTGGAGGATGTCGGCGAACGGGTCCTTGGCGCCGGAGAGATCGGCCCGCCGCAGCGCGACGGTCACCATTTCCGTGCCGCTGGCCGCCAAGGCGCTGCGCATGGCCTCGGGCGAACTGAACTTGCCCGTGCCGACAATCAAGCGGGAACGGAATGTCCGCCCGGCAATGACCAGCGGTTGCATCCCCGGTCTCATGTCCGCGAACGTTACGGCGGCGTTGTGCGGGTGTCCAGCATCGCGCTGGTTTTGGCGTCTTTTTGGTTGCCAGTTGGACCTGGAGTCGTAGACTGCCTCACGAACGGGAGTCCAGGGGTCGCTGAGAAGCTTGATGGACACGTCCGCGGACACGTCGCTGAGTATGTTGAATGACGAGGCGTTGAAACAGTCGACCTTGTACCAGGATTTTCTCGCGGAGCGCGAAGAGATACTGAGGCACAAGTGGATCGAGTCGGAGAAGGCGGGCTACGACATCGGCTTTGAGCGCGCGTTGACCGATTGGATTGTGAAGTACCGGACGGGTTGGCGGAAGTGGTATCGGAGCCAGCGCGCCTGTCGGGCGTGACTGGGGGATGGCCAGCCTGACTGGAGCGTCTGCGCAAGGGGTTGTTTTCACCGGTTGCCATAGGCCCCTGTTGTTTTTTGGGAATGGACTCTTTTACTTCGTGACCCCGTGGTTGGGACGTGACCTATTGCATGTCAAAAGCAGCTTCTCAAGAGGCGGTGGTGATGGATGCCGCTGCGGTGCGCGGCGCCGTTGAGCGGATAGCCGAGGCGATTCGCGCCGGGAACCCCGGCGGAGATCAGGTGGTCCTGGTGGGCATCCAGACCGGCGGCGTCCAGCTGGCCCGGTACCTGGCGTCGGAACTCGAACGGGCCTGGGGCAACCCGGTGCCGGTGGGGCACCTTGACGTGACGATGCACCGGGACGATCTGGACCAGCGGCTGGCGCCCCGGGTGCATCCGACAGCGATCCTGTTCGACGTGACCGGGAAGACCGTGATCCTCGTGGACGACGTTCTCTTCAGCGGGCGGACCACGCGGGCGGCGATGGATGCCCTGACGGACCTGGGGCGGCCGCGGCGGATCCAGCTGGCCGTGCTGGTCGACCGCGGGCATCGCGAGTTGCCGATCGAAGCCGATTTTATTGGCATGACCCTGGCGACCGGTCCGGTGGACCGTGTGGACGTCCGGTTGGCCGCCTCGATCGAGGACTCGAAAGTCGTTCTTGAAAAAGCGGCTTCGGGATAGCTGAATGCGGGCATGCGCTGGACCCGCAAGGATCTCCTCGATCTCCAGTCCCTTTCCGCTGACGAGATTCTGGCCGTGCTGGACACGGCCCGGGAGTTCAAGGCGGTGGGGGAGCGGACGATCAAGAAAGTGCCGGCGCTGCGCGGCAAGACGGTCGTCAATCTCTTCGTCGAGCCGTCCACCCGGACCCGGATCAGTTTCGAGCTTGCCGCGCAGCGGCTGAGTGCGGACGTCATCAACTTCACGGCGGAAGCCTCTTCTCTCAGGAAAGGGGAGACGCTGAAGGACACGGCCCGCAACCTCGAGGCGCTGAATGCGGATTTCATCATCATCCGCCACAGCGCCGCGGGGGCGCCGCACTTTCTGGCCCGGGTGCTGGGGGCCCACGTGGTGAACGCTGGCGACGGCGCGCACGAGCATCCCACGCAGGGGTTGCTCGACGTGTTCACGATGCGCGAGAAGAAAGGCCGGGTGGCGGGATTGAAGGTGACGGTCGTGGGTGACATTCTCTACAGCCGGGTGGCGCGGTCGAATGTGTGGGCGTTGAGGAGGCTTGGCGCCGAGGTCACGCTGTGCGGGCCGCCGACGCTGGTGCCGCCCGCTTTCCAGCGGATGGGGTGTCGCGTGACGACCGATCTGCGGCTGGCGATCGCCGACGCCGATGTGATCAACCTGCTTCGCATCCAGCACGAGCGCCAGCGCAAGACGATGTTCCCGAGCCTGGGCGAGTACACCAGCCTGTTCGGCATCAGCCGGGCGCGGCTTCGGGAAGCGCGGCCCGACGTGCTGATCATGCATCCGGGTCCGATCAACCGGGGTGTCGAGGTGGACAGCGACGTTGCCGACGGCGGGCACTCGGTGATTCTCGAGCAGGTGACCAACGGTCTCGCGGTTCGGATGGCGGTGCTTTACCTGATCAACGGGGGCGAGAGCTCGGGCGTGGCGAACTAGCCCCTTGTCAGAGAATATCTACCAACATGTTGTCGATGTTGCCCGCGCGATCCGGCGGTGCTGCTCGCCGCAGGCGGGCCCCATGTTCCCAGCGCAGTCTGGGAAAAGGCGTGGAGTCCTCGACTTGGGGAATATGGGGTCAACAGGTCAAGTTGGGTCCCTGCTGTCCCTCCCCACCCTCTCTTCCACGCCTCGCTAATGGAGTTGAGGTGGTTCGCGCCGAGTGCGCAGAGCAGAAGAAGGGATCCGCGGAAGACGGAAGACCAGACCGGGAGAGGCGGTGCCGGTTGCAATCCCGCCGGGCTTGGGTCATTCTGCGGCGGTGTCAGTCCCGGAACCCAGCGTGCTGCTGCTGATTCCTGCGTACAACGAGGAGCAGCGCATCGAGCCGGTGCTTCGCGAGTACGCGGAGCATTTCCGTCGGGTTTACGCGGGAGGATTCCGGTTGGTGGTGGTCTTGAACGGGTGTGTGGACGACACGCTGGGCGTGGTGCGGCGCGTCGAGGCGGAGTATCCGGAGATCTCGCATCTGGAGTTCCCCGGGCGGATCGGCAAGGGGGGGGCGCTGATCGAGGGTTTGCGGCTTTGGCCGGAGGCGGATCTGATGGGGTACGTGGATGCGGACGGGGCGACGGGGCCGGCGGCTTTTTTGGAGCTGGTGCGGCGGGCGGGCGAGGCGGACTGTGTGATTGGGTCGCGGTGGCTGCCGGGGGCGGTGCTGCACGTCGCGCAATCGAGCCAGCGCCGGTTTTTCAGCCGGGCGTTTCACGCCTGGGTCGAGATCCTGTTCCGGATGCACATTGCGGACACCCAGTGCGGGGCCAAGGTGATCCGGCGCGCCGCGGTCGAGCGGATCCACGGGTCGCTGACGATTGCGGACATGGCGTTTGACATCAACCTGCTGTACGCCCTCAAGCGCGCCGGGTTTCGGGTCCTTGAAGTGCCGACGGAATGGACGGACCAGATGGGGTCAAAGGTCCAATTTGGGCGCGCCTCCCTGGCATGGTTTCTGTCGGTGGTGCGGTTGCGGCTGGTCTACTCGCCGTTTTACCGTTGGCTGGGTCCGCTGCGTCCGCTCGAGGTCTGGCTCTACCGCAAGCTGGGGTCGCCCCCGCCGCTGCCCGGGGGCGGGGGGGCGGGGAGGATTTGAGATAGGAGATTGGAGATCCGGGTGGCTCTGCGGGTCGATGATGGACCGCTGAGGACTCGTGCGCGGCAAAACTCGACTTGCCACCGGGGGGGGCTTGTGAAACGGTTCGGGGCCGCAAACGTATGGCGCACGTGAAACTGCACATTCCGGGTCCGGTCGAGGTGAGCGAGAAGACCTTCCGCGCGTTTTCGCAGCCGATGCTGGGTCATCGCGGCCAGGGGTTCAAGGATTTGTATGGGCGGATCCAGCCGCAGCTGCAGCAGTTGCTTTACACGCGGCAGCAGGTGTTTTTGAGCACCTCGTCGGCCTGGGGAGTGATGGAGGGCGCGGTTCGCAATCTGGTGCGGAAGAAGGTGCTGAACTGCATGTGCGGGGCGTTTTCGGACAAGTGGCTCGACGTCTCGCGGCGCTGCGGCAAGGCAGCCGAGCCGCTCCAGGTCCCCTGGGGCTCGCCGATCCGGGCGGAGGCGGTGGACCGGGCGCTGGCCACGGGGGAGTATGACGCCCTGACGTACATTCATAACGAGACGTCGACCGGGGTGATGAGTCCGCTCGAGGAGCTGGCCGCCTTGAAGCCGAAGTACCCGGACGTGATGTTCATCGTTGATTGCGTGAGTTCGATGACGGCGGTGAAGGTCGAGTTCGACCGGTTGGGGGTTGACGTCATTCTGGCGGGCACGCAGAAGGCGTTCGCGCTGCCGCCGGGGATGACGGTGTTCACCTGTTCCGCGGCGGCGCTGGCCCGGGCGGCGCAGGCCGCCGACCGCGGGTATTACTTCGACCTGTGCGAGTTCCAGAAGAACAGCGAGCAGAACATGACGCCGAGCACCCCGAGCATCGGGCATGTTTACGCGCTGGCGTCGAAGCTCGAAGACATCGTTGCCGAGGGTCTCGATGCGCGGTTTGCCCGGCATGCGCGGCTGGCGGGTTTGACGCGCGAGTGGGCCTTGGCCAACGGGTTCACGTTGTTCCCGGAGCCGGGCTTCGAGTCGCAGACCCTGACCTGCATCAGCAATGGCGCCCGGCCTGGCGGTCGGGTCATCGACGTCCCCAAGTTCCAGAAGCTGGTGAAGGACCAGGGATTCCTGATCGACGGCGGCTACGGCAAGATCAAGGGGACGACCTTCCGGGTGTCAAACATGGGGGACGAGACGGAGGCGACGATGCGGGCGCTTTACGCCGCGTTCGACGATGCCCTGCGCCGGATCTAGAGTCCTCGACTTGTGGAATGTGTGGTCAACAGGTCAAGTTTGGTCCCTGCCGTTCCAAGCCCAGCCCTCCGCCTTCGAGGACTCTACATTAGCGGGGCGCGGAACAGAGGGTGGGCAAGCACAGCAGGGTCTTCATGTCCCTGGGGACTCGACTGGGTCTGAGGCGCGCCTCGCTAGAGTCGGGCGGCCGCGGCGCGATCGGGCGGCGGGGGCTGGGCGGGCCGTGGGGATGGCGCTGGTCCTGGCGGCGCTGCTGGTGGCGCCTCGAACGCAGGCGGTCATTTTTTACAGCACCGGCGACGCCAATCACAACACGGGGCTGCCGACAGGCGATCTAGCCGGTAGCGGGGCTCAGTATCAGGGCATCTGGCGCGGCTTCGGCGGAACGCCCGTGGCGCCCAACCTTTTTGTGACGGCCCAGCACGTGGGCGGCAGCGTGGGCGAGGAGTTCCAGTTTGACGGCGCCCGCTATCGGACCGCGGCGGCGTACGCCGATCCCGAGAGCGATCTTATCGTCTGGCGCGTTTGTGGCGTGTTTCCGCGCTACGCGCCCCTCTATTCGGGCAGCGACGAGACGGGCCAATCCTGCGTGTTGTGGGGCCGGGGTTTGTCGCGGGGCGGCGAGATGATCCTGACCAACGGGACGCAGACGATTCTCAAGGGTTGGTACTGGGGCACGGCCGACGGCCGCCTGCGCTGGGGTGAGAACGTGGTGAAGGCCATTGTGGACACGAGCCGTCTGACGGAGAGCCTGCTGAAGTTCGAGTTCAACGCGGGGGCCGGTCCGAACGAGGCCATGCTCGCCAACGGGGATTCGGGGAGCGGCCTGTTCCTGAAGGAAGGGGGCGTCTGGGTCCTGGCTGGCGTCAACTACGCCGTCGACGGGCCATTCAACACCGTTGCTTCGGGCACGGGGTTCTTTGCGGCGCTCTTCGACATGGGCGGGCTCTACGCTCGGACGACGGAGGGCGAATGGGCCCAGGTGCAGGACCGTCCGGCGGACCGTCCGGCGTCATGCTACGCCACCCGGATTGCGAGGCGTCGGGCGTGGCTCGAGGCGATCCTGGCGCGCCACGCCGCGTCCGACGTGGTCCCCGTGCTGCAGTCCGCGCCACGGCCCGAGGGGGCGTACACGGACGAGCCCGCGACGGACATCGACGTGGTGAACGGGGTGATCCGCTGGGCGCGGCCGTCGGGGAACCGGTTCTATCGGTTGCGGGAATGTGTTCTGCTGAAGATCTCCGGCTTTTCGATCGAGGGCGGCGACCTGGTCCTGCGGTATGCGCCCTGGCCGGAGTGACGGCGTGGCGCCGCGGTCAGCGCCCGCGGGGACAAACTGATTCTGCAGCCGCCCGCGGCGAGGGCGGCGCGGGGACTGGTTACGTTTTCCCCTTGCACCCGCCGCGGTCAGCGCCCGCGGGCACAGGGTCAGCGCCTGCAGGCGGGCGCAGGACGCCGAGGGCGGCGGGGAGCAGGCGGAAGGCGGCGGGGGTGCAGCCGAGGCGTTCGCCATCGAGTTGCAGGTCAATCGGGGATGCGGTCTCGATCTGCAGCCATTGGCCCCGGAAGTAGCGGACCTTGGGGTGAGTGGCGAACGTGCCGCGGACGAGTTTGGGGAAGTGCCAGGCGGTTTCGAGCCGGTTCATGGCCGAGACGAGGCAGAAGTCCAATTCGCCATCGTCCCAACGCGCGCCGGGCGAGATCCGCATCGTGCCGCCTCCGGCCCACTCGGCGTTCCCGGCGCCGACATGGAGGAAGGCCCCCTCGAACGTTGCGGTTTCGGTCCGGATTCGCATGGGCGGAGCCCGATAGCGGAAGAGGGCTCGGACGAAGCCGATCGGGTAGCAGAGGCGGGGGCCGAACCAGCGTTTGACGCGGGGGGTGGTTTGCCGGAGGAGTTCGCCGGCGAAGCCGACGGATGCGAAGACGAGGGCGTGTCGCACCTGGTCCTGAGAGGTGCTGCGATAGCGCACCTCGATGGCATCGAGGGGTTTGGGGGCTCCGCGGTCGAGCGTGGCGAAGGCGGTCTCGGGGGTGGTGATGCCGAGCTGGGTGGCGACGTCATTGCCGGTGCCGAGGGGGAGGATGCCGAGCGTGGCGCGGCCGCGGGCTCGGATGATGCCGCTGGCGATTTCGCCGACGAGGCCGTCTCCGCCGACGGCGGCAAGAATGTCGAAGCGGTTGGCGGCGGCTGCGGCGAGGTCGATGGCGTGACCGCGGGTTTGCGTGGCGACGACGTCGCCGTGGAGGTTGCGTTGGGACAGGGCGGCCCGCCATCGTTCCCACCGATCGTGGGCGGTTCCGGCGGCTGCGGCCGGGTTCAGGATGTAGAGGATGCTGCGGCTCATCCGCCGGCGGTCAGTACACCTTGCGGAGATGGGAGGGGAGGAGGTTGAGCTCGGAGCGGTATTTGGCCACGGTGCGGCGGGCGATGAGGATGCCCTGGTCACAAAGGCGCCGGACGATCTCCTCGTCGGAGAGCGGATGGGCGCGGTCCTCGGCTCCGATCATCTCGGCGATGATCCCTTTGACGCTGGCATTGGACATGCCGACGCCGCTGGCGGTTGGGATGCCCGAGGTGAAGAAGAACTTCATTTCGAAGACGCCCTGGGGGGTCTCCATGTACTTGCCGGCGACGGCGCGGCTGACGGTGGTTTCGTGAACGCCGACGGCGGCGGCGACCTGGGCCATGGTCATGGGGCGGAGGTGGGCGACCCCTTGCTCCATGAAATCGCGCTGACGCTGGACGATCTCGCGGGCGATATTGAGGATGGTCTGCTGGCGCTGGTGGAGGCTCTTGATCAGGAACTTGCCGGCGCGGATTTTGTCGCGGATGTAATCTCGGACCTCCTGGGTGCTGCCGGGTTGCGCCATCAGGTCCTTGTACATGTTGCTGATGCGCAAGTGGGGGACGGTATCGTTGTTGGTTGTGACCACGTAGTCGTCGCCGGACTTTTGGACGAAGACCTCGGGCACCACATAGATCGATTCGTCCGGGAGAAAATCCCGGCCCGGGCGGGGTTCGAGGTGGCTGATGCGTTCGGCGGCCTTCTGGACCTCCTCGATGGGTCGTGCGAGCGCCTTGGCGATCTCGGGGAACCGCCGTTTGCCGAGGGCTTCCATGTGGCGGGAGACGATGGCGTATTCGAGGGACTCCTGGCGTCCGGCGCGTTCGAGCTGCAGCAGCAGGCATTCCCGCAGATCGCGGGCTCCGACGCCCGGCGGGTGGAAGGTCTGGATGACTGTGAGGACGGTGGCGATTTCCCCGACGGGGCGGTTGGTCGAGAACGCCAGTTCGTCGACGCTGGCGCGGAGATAGCCGTGGTCGTCGATGTTCCCGATGATGATCTCGGCGACGGGGATCTGCTCGGGGGTGAGGTCCGAGAGCCGGACCTGCTCCTGGAGGTGCTCCTGCAAGGAGGTGCCTGCCACGAGCGAATCCAGCATGTACTGCCGGCGCTCGTCCTCGTCCTCCCGCGCGCGGAGGGGGACGTTTGTCTGGGCGAAGTAATCGCGCCAGTCCTGGTCCATCTGCGAAAGCCGCTCGAACTCGGCCGCAAAATCGTCAACTGCGCCTGACCCGCGGTCCGTGGCCGGGTCGAAGGCGAGATCGGACGGGGGTTCGCCCGGGTCCGCAGGATCGGCAGTCGCGCCCTCGCGTTCGCGTCGCTCCTGCTGGCTGAACTCGGTCGAGGGGATTTCCTCGAGAACCGGGTTTTGCTGGACCTCCTGTTCGACGAGCGCCTTCAATTCGAGCATCGGGGCCTGCAGCAGCGCCAGCGATTGCTGGAGCTGAGGCGCCAGCACCTGCTGGAGCGCCATGCGCTGCGAGAGATGGAGCCCCTGTCCCATGGGCGCCATGATAAACGCGGGGTGGCTTTCCACAAGCGCGATCTGAAGCAAGGGCGCAACGCGATGGACTGAGGGTCTTCCTGGCGCTTGGCGTCTTTGCTGTGGCTTGGCGTTTTCTTCCGGGCTAGCCCCTTGTCAGAGAGTATCTACCAACATGTTGTCTCCCTCGCCCCCTTGACTGCGCTCGGCGGACGGGCCCTCGATCCCTCCCCCCGCTCCGGGGTCGCAGGGGGAGGGAAGAACCGGCGCGTGCGGTGTCGGCTCTGGGGGCCGGCGAATCCCGTTGACCCTGGGGTCGAAAGACGGGACCGTCGCCGCCATGGACACGTCGAATCCATCGGCGCCGGCCTCGATGGCGCCGGAGGACCCGGCTGGGCCGGAGCGGGGAGGGGGCTGGCGCAAGGCTTTGGTGGCCGTGGGCGCCGGTTTGCTGTTGCTGCTGAAGCTCGGGAGCAAGGCCAAGCTGGTGCTGGTCGCGGGGGCGAAGTTTTTTCCGCTGCTGTTGAAGACCGGGGGCACGATGTTGCTCTCGATCGGGCTCTATGCGCTGGCGTGGGGATGGAAGTTCGCGGCGGGGTTTGTGCTCCTGCTTCTGGTCCACGAGTGCGGCCATCTCCTGGCGGCGCGGCGGGTGGGGCTGAAGGTCGGGCTGCCAGTTTTCATACCGTTCATGGGCGCGTTCATCGCCCTGAAGGAAGCCCCGCGCAATGCCTGGATCGAGGCGCAGGTGGGCATCGGCGGTCCGCTGCTGGGGAGTCTTGGCGCGTTGGCGTGCGACGGCCTTTACTGGGCCACGGGCAATCCCTTGTACCGGGCTCTCGCCTTCAGCGGCTTGTTCCTGAATCTGTTCAATCTCGCTCCGATCGGGATGCTCGATGGCGGGCGGATCGTGACGGCTCTATCCCCTTGGCTGTGGATCGTGGGGCTCGTTGTGATGGGGTACCTGCTGATCACCCACTTCAACATTCTGGTCTTTCTGATTCTGCTGTTGTCGCTGCCGAGGATATGGTTCCTGTTTCGGCCGAAGACCGAGGAGGAGCTGCGGTATTTCGAGGTGGCGCCCTGGCAGCGGGCGGTGATGGGGGCGCTCTACTTCGGGCTGATCGCGCTGCTGGTCGCGGGGATGCAGGCCACCCACATCCGGCCGCCGGCCCGGACCCCAGTCCCCGCCACGCAGGTCCGCGTCATTCCGCAGCCGGATCGGCCGGCGTCTTCGAACCCGAACCTCCCCGTGATGCGGGGCGACGGCGACCCGGCTTGAACAGATCCATCTGGGGATCGCGGAAGAAATCGTAGTTCTTCAGCACGCGGAGCGTCTGGAGGAGATCTGATTTCTGGTAATTCCGATTGGGCTCGACCTGGTGGACGAGGTCGGCGAGCACGGTCCGGAAGGGGATGACGGCGTCGACGCCCCGTTCGCGCAGGATCGCCACGCTCGCCTCGCGCAGCGTGTCCGCCTGGGGAAGGGCGGGGAGAACGAGCAGTTTGGTCACCTTGCCGGCGCCGCCGAAGAAGCGCGTTGCCTGGCTGAAGACCGCCGGCTGCACAAATCGGAAGAGCTCGGGTGTTCCTTCGAGGCGGGCGGCGCTGAAGGTCTCGGTATGCCAGCCCTTCACGACGACCAGTGCGCGCTCGATCCGGAGCACGTCATCGGCGGCGAGGACAAAGGGGAGGGGTTCCTGATCGGGGGCGGCCCGGGGATTCAGCACCAGGAAGTCGATCTCTTCCTCGCGCGCATTGGGCGCGACGAACTTGCGTCGCTGGTGCACGAGGAAGCCGCGCAACTCGAAGAACTCGCGGACGATGGTTTCGCTTACCGACATGGGACCTTGGCGGGGGCCAACCCCGACAGAGCGGCTTCGAGCGCCGACGCCGGAACGCGCTCTCCCCAGACCGCGTCGCCCAATCGTCGTGCCAGCACGAACCGAATCTCGCCGGCCTGGACCTTCTTGTCCAACCGGATCGTGCGCAGCAGCGCTGCGGCGGTCTCCGGCCGGAGTCGAACCGCGACCGGCAGGCCGGCGCGAAGGAACAGCCGCCGTATCCGCTCGGCGTCCTCCTCCGGCAAGCCGAGCCGGTCCACCGAGAGCCGGGCTGCCAGCACCTGTCCGACGGCGATCGCCTCGCCGTGCCGGTAGCGGTGGTAACCGTGGATGGCTTCGAGGCCGTGCCCGAGGGTATGGCCAAAATTCAGGATGGCCCGGCGGCCGCCTTCCCGCTCGTCCTGGCGGACGACGTCGGCCTTGATTGCGCAGCACCGGGCGATGACGCCGGCGAGGACCCGCGGGTCCCGCGCCAGAAGCCGGTCGATGTCCCGTTCCAGCCGGCGGAACAACCGCGCATCAGCGATGATGCCGTATTTGATGACCTCGCCGAGTCCGGAGCGGAACTCGCGGCTGGGCAGGGTGTCGAGCGTGTCGAGATCGGCGAGCACGAGTCGCGGCTGGTGAAAGGCTCCGACGAGGTTTTTGCCGGCGGGGAGGTTGACGCCGACTTTACCGCCGACGGAGCTGTCGACCTGGGCCAGGAGGGTGGTCGGCACCTGGACGTAGCTGATGCCCCGGAGGTAGGTGGCGGCGACGAAGCCCGCGAGATCGCCCACCACGCCGCCGCCGAGCGCCACCACGAACGAACTCCGTTCCAGGCGATGCGCCGCGAGGCGATCGCAGCAGGCCCGGACCCAGCGCAGGTCTTTTGTCCGTTCCCCGGCCGGGACCGTGACCACGACGGGCTCAAACCCGGCCGCTTCGAGGGCGGCGTGCGCCGTCGCGGCGTGGAACCGGCCGACCCGCCGGTCGGTGATCAAGGCACAGCGCGGGGCGAGGTCGAGACGGGCGCATTCGCGGCCGAGGCGGGCGAGCAATCGCCGGCCGATTCGGATGGCGTAGCGGCGATCGCCGAGCTCGACCGTCACGGTGCGCGCGGGGGATGCGGCGAAAGAGGCCGGATCGGGTGAGGGTTGACTGTTCACGGAGGCACCTGTCAATCACGGGCGAGGATGACGGTGTAGTTGCGTTTACCCTTCCGGAGGAGGAGGTACCGGCCGAAGCAGAGGTCCGCCCGGGTCAGGTTCCGGAGGGTGGCGCGCTGGTTGTTGACGTAGATGCCGCCGCCCTCGACGTCCTTGCGGGCCTGTCCCTTGCTCGAGCAGAGCCCGCTGAGGGCGAGGATGTCGGCGAGGGGACAGCCCGCGCCGTCGAAGAGGGTGGCGGCGGCTTCGCGGGTTGGGGCTTCGCCGACGATCTCGTCGAAGGTGGACTCGGCGATGCCTTCGAGGTCGCCGCCGAAGAGCACCTCGCTGGCGCGGATCGCCTCGGCGGTGGCGGCGGCGCCGTGGATCAACTCGGTGACCGCCCGGGCGAGGGCCCGGTGGGCGACGCGGCTTTCCGGCTTCTCGCGGTGCTGGTTTTCGAGCGTCTCGATCTCCTCCCGGCTCAGGAACGTGAAGTACTTCAAGTAGCGGACCACATCCCGGTCGTCGGTGCGGATCCAGAACTGGTAGAAGCGGTAGACACTCGTCTTGCGCGGATTCAGCCAGACGGCGCCGGCGACGGTCTTGCCGAACTTCGATCCGTCGGCGTTGGTGATGAGGGGGAGCGTGAGGCCGCAGGCGCTTCGGCCGAGCTTTTTCCGGATCAGATCGGTGCCGGCGGTGATGTTGCCCCACTGGTCGCTGCCGCCGATCTGGAGTTCGCACTGGTGCTCCCGGCAGAGGTAGTAGAAATCAAACGCCTGGAGGAGCATGTAACTGAACTCGGTGTAGCTGATCCCGGCTTCCCGGTCCGGGTCCTCCATGCGCGCGCGGATGCTCTCCTTGTGCACCATTGCGTTGACGGAGAAATGCTTCCCGATGTCCCGCAGGAACTCGAGGAAACTCACGGGGCCGGTCCACTCGAGGTTGTCGACGAGCCGCGCCGGATTGACCGGGTTTTCGAAATCGAGCAACCGGCGGAGCTGATCCTTGACGCAGGCGATGTTGGCGGCGAGGATTTCGAGGGTCAGTTGGGGGCGTTCCTGGGACTTGCCGCTGGGATCGCCGACCATTCCCGTGGCGCCGCCGGCCAGGGCGATCGGGCGATGCCCCGCCTGCTGGAAACGCCGCAGGGCCAGCAACGGCACGAGGTTGCCCACGTGGAGGCTGTCGGCCGTCGGATCGAATCCGCAGTACAAGGTGGTGGGGCCGGCGGCCAGTCGCGCCGCCAGTGCCGCTTCGTCCGTGCAGTCCGCCCACAGCCCGCGCCACTTCAATTCCTCGAGGATGTTCATTGCGCACGCCAGTTATCGCGGCGTGTCCCCGGGCGGACAAGGTCAAAGTGGTTTGCGGGCTGGCTTGACGCTCTCCGGACCCTCCATTAGGTTGCGGTCTTGAGTCGATCCGAAGTGCCATGAACAACTTTCTGATTCCGATGGTGGTCGAGCAGACGGGCCGCGGCGAGCGCGGCTACGACATCTACTCGCGTCTGCTCGTCGACCGCATCATTTTCCTGGGCACGCCCGTGGACGACATTGTCGCCAACGTGGTGATTGCCCAGCTGCTCTTTCTGCAGATGAATGACCCGAAGAAGGACATTCATCTGTACATCAATTCGCCGGGCGGGAGCGTCACGGCCGGGCTGGCGATTTACGACACGATGCAGTTCATGACGTGCGACGTGAACACGTACTGCATTGGGCAGGCGGCGAGCATGGGGGCGGTCCTGCTGGGTGCGGGGACGAAGGGCAAGCGGTACGCTCTGCCGAATGCGCGGATCATGATCCATCAGCCCTGGGGCGGTGTCGAGGGGCAGGCCACGGACATCAGCATTCAGGCGCGCGAGATACTCCGTCTCAAGGACCGCCTCAACGAGATTCTGGCCTTTCACTGTGGCCGGAGCGTCGAGGCGATCGCCAAGGACACGGACCGCGACCGGTTCATGTCGGCGGAGGAAGCCAAGGCCTACGGACTGGTGGACGAGGTGGTTCGCTCCCGCAAGGAGATCCCGGGTCTGGCCGCCGCCCCGGCCGAGCCTGCCCGGCCCACGGCCTAGCGAGGCGCCGCCTCAGACCCAGTCGAGTCCCCAGGCCCGTGAAGACCCTGCTGTGCTTGACCACCCCTCCTCCGCGCCTCGCGAATGGAGAGTCCTCGGAGGCGGGGGGGCGGGTTTGGAACGGCAGGGGCCAAACTTGACCTGTTTGCCACATATTCCACAAGTCGAAGACTCTAGCGAGGCGCATCATCAACCATGGCACGGCCCACCCAATCCGCGGTCTGCAGTTTCTGCGGGAAGTCGTCCTCGGAAGTCCGCCGCCTGATCCAGGGGCCCGGGGTGTACATTTGCGACGCCTGCGTGTTGCTCTGCAAGAGCTACCTGGACAAGGAACAGGGAGGGGCGGGCGGCGGAGTGTCGCGCCCGCTCAAGGTCCCGCGGCCGGCGGAGATCAAGGCCCTGCTCGACCAGCATTGCATCGGCCAGGAGTTTGCGAAGAAGACCCTGGCCGTGGCGGTCCACAACCACTACAAGCGCATCCGGGCGAATCCCGCGCCTCGGGCGGAGGACGACGGGGCGGGCGGGGTCGAGATCGAGAAGAGCAACATCCTGTTGATTGGGCCGACCGGCTGCGGCAAGACGCTGCTGGCCCGGACCCTGGCTCGGGCGCTGGATGTGCCCTTTGCCATCGCGGATGCCACGACGCTGACCGAGGCGGGGTACGTGGGCGAGGATGTCGAGAACATCATCCTCCGCCTGCTCCAGAACGCGGACCACAACGTCAAGCGGGCGGAGATCGGCATTGTCTACATCGACGAGATCGACAAGATCGCGCGGAAGACGGAGAACGTGTCGATCACGCGGGACGTCTCGGGGGAGGGGGTGCAGCAGGCGCTGCTGAAGATCTTCGAGGGGACGGTCTGCAATGTGCCCCCCCAGGGGGGGCGGAAGCATCCCCAGCAGGAGTACATTCGGGTCAACACGACCCACATCCTGTTCATTTGCGGCGGCGCGTTTGTCGGGCTCGACAAGATCATCCATCGTCGTCTGGGCCATCGGGTGATGGGTTTCGCGGCCCCCGGGCCTGCCGGCGGCGGGGTTTCGGCCGACGGCCGGGATCTGCTGCGGGCGGTCGAACCGGAGGACCTGCTCACGTTCGGGTTCATCCCGGAGTTCATCGGCCGGCTGCCGATGGTGAGTGTTCTCGAAGACCTCACCGAGGAGCAGTTGGTGGCGATCCTCACCCGCCCCAAGAACGCCCTGATCAAGCAGTACACCCGGCTCCTCGAGATGGAGGGGGTCGCGCTCGAGTTCGCGGAGGACGCGCTTCGGGAGCTGGCCGTTCAGGCGGTGAAGAAGGGCACGGGAGCCCGGGCGCTGCGGGGGCTGCTCGAACGGCTGATGCTGGATGTGATGTACGAAGTGCCCGGCCTTCGGAACGTCACGGGCGTCCGGATCAACCGCGCCGTTGTCCGGGGCGAGCAGCCGCCGGTGCTCGAGCGCCGCTCGGGCAAGGCGGCGGCCTGAGGCCGGTTGCCGGCACCGCATCCCATGGTCGTCCTTGGTCCCCTGGCGCTCGAGTCGAACCTGTGTCTCGCGCCACTGGCGGGCTATACGAATCTCCCTTTCCGGCTGACGATCCGCGAGCTGGGCGGTCTGGGCCTGGCCACGACCGATCTGGTGAACGCGCGATCGCTGCTCGAGCGGAATCGCAAGGCGCTCAAGCTGGTCGAAACCAGGCCCGGGGATCAGCCGTTGGCGATCCAGCTTTTCGGGGCGGATCCCGTCGAGATGCGGGATGCGGCCCAGGTTGCCGTGGCGCTGGGGGCGGCGGCGATCGACATCAACATGGGGTGTCCTGCGCCGAAAGTCTGCCGGGGCGGGGGCGGTTCGGCGATGATGGCCGATCGGGCCGGGACCGTCCGGCTGGCCCGGGGGGTTGTCGAGGCGGTCCGGGTGCCCGTCACCGCCAAGATGCGGCTGGGATGGGATGACCGGCATCGGGTGGCCCCGGAGTTGGCGCGGGCTCTCGAGGAGGCGGGCGTGGCCGCGGTTTTCGTTCACGGCCGCACGCGCCAGCAGGGTTTCTCGGGAGCGGTGAATCTCGAGGGGATCGGCGAGGTGGTGCGGGCCGTCCGGCGGATGCCGGTTTTCGGGAACGGGGATGTGACGACCCCCGAAGGCGCGCGCCGGATGCTGACCGAGTGCGGTTGCGCCGGGGTGAGCATTGGCCGGGGCGCCTTCTACAATCCGTGGATTTTCCGGCAGACCTGCCGTTACCTGGCCACGGGCGAGCCTCAAGCGGAACCGGGGTTCGAGGAGCGTGTCCGGGTGATGAGCTGCCACCTGGATCGGATGATCGAGATCTTCGGGGAGCGGCGCGGCTGCGTGATGTTCCGCAAGATCGGGCCCTGGTACGCGCGCCGGTTTGGTCCGTCGAGCGACTTCAAGAAGCGGATTGTGAACCTCGCGCATCGGGCCGAGTTTGACGAGATCCTGGCCCATTACCGCCGGTGGCGGGCGCCTTTTCTCGACGAGCAGGGCGAGCTCCTCCCGCGCTACCGGCCGGCGCCGATGCCGCCGTTGGCGGCCGGGGGCTTCGCTGAGGCCGAGCCGGTGATCCCCGTTCCCCGCGGTCCGGTCGCCCGCTGGTAGGGTGGCCCCTTCGAGGGCTCTAACGCAGGAACTCGGCAGGGGCGACTTTGATGCGGTCAGCGATCTCGTGGGGGATGCGGATGGACACGAGGCGTCCGTCGGGCGCGTGGGTGACGCAGACGACAGTGAGGATCCCCCGCGCTGCCTCGACGATCGGGTCGGCGGTCAGGTTGTTGAACTTGATGAGGTAGCTGAGCACCTTGAGCTTCTTCTCGCGGACCAGGAGGTGGACTTCGACCAGGTCGTCGAAGCGCAGCGGTGACTTGTAGTCGCACTCGACATGCACGCGAGGGAAGCCCAGCGGGGGATCGTAGTGGCGCATCATCACCGTGTATCCCAGCGAGCGGAAGAACGCGTGTTCGGCGCTCTCCATGTAGCGGAAGAAGTTCGAGAAATGCACGATACCCGCCGCGTCGGTCTCGGAGAACTCGACCCGCCGCTGCAGCCGATGCTCGTAGGCCATGCGTCCAGCGTGGCCGAATCCCGGGTCCGCCGCAAGCCCTCGGGGGGGGGATCCGGGCGCCCGAGCCTTGACAAGGCCCGGGCGGGCCGACGACTCTTGCGGCGAACCAAAACACCACGACGCAGGATCGGTCCGGGCGAGGACTGAGGAGGTCCGGCCGCCGGGCGATGGTGCGTCGAATACGAGACGAGGAGACCATTGCCATGTGTGACCAGTGCACCCGCCGCGAGTTTCTCGGAACCGGGGTTGCCGCCGGTTTGTTGCTGTCGAGCGTTCCCTGGACGTATGCCGTGGCGGGGGAATCGCCTGCACCCCAACCCCCGGGTAAATCGCGAATCTGCGTTCTCTTCAGCGGCACGGCCGGTCCGGCGGATCGCGGCTGGGGTGCGGATGCCGGGCAGATGGCGGCGATGAAGGCGCGTCTGGCCAAGGCGGAGGCGGACCTGGGGAATATCGAGCTGGTGATCGGCCAGGCGGAGAACCCGGAACAGACGGCCGAGTTGCTCAAGAAGGCCGGGCCGAAGACGCCGGTTCTTGCGCTCAATCTGCAGTGTTTCGCCCTGACCCGGGTGGTCCAGCCGATACTCGACGGGGGGCATCCGCTGGCGGTCTTCTCGCTGCCCGCGAGCGGCCACGATTGGATGTACCCGCACCGATGGCAGCGTCGGGGGCATCGGGTCACGCTCCTTCCGAGCAGCGACTACAACGAGATCGAGCGGGCGCTGCGTCTGCTCCGGGTGATCCCGATGCTGCAGCAGACGCGGATTCTGCTCTTCCCTCCGGCTCGCGGCACCAAACCGGCGCAGTCACCGGAAGAGATCAAGAAGCGGTTGGGGGCGGAGGTGGTGGCGGTCGAGGAGAAGGTATTCGATGCGATGATCAACGCGGCGGACGAGGCGTCGGTGCGGGCCGAGGCCGAGCGCTGGACGAAAGAGGCCAAGGCCATCGTCGAGCCGACGCCGGAGGACATCACCAAGGCGGCGCGGATCAGCGTGGCGTTGCAGCGGCTCATGGCGCGTGAGCAGGCCCAGGGACTGGCAATCGGCACCTGCATGGGCTGGCTGCCGAAGGGGTTCCCCTGCCTGGGGTTTGCCCGGTTGCGCGACAACGGGATTCCCGCGGCGTGCGAAGGGGACATGGACTCGCTGCTGACGATGCTGGTGTTCCAGTATGCGATCGAGCGCGCCGGGTTCCAGGGCAACGCCACGTTTGACACGTCGCGCAACGTGGTGTGGACGGCGCACTGCACGGCGCCGCTCAAGATGGAAGGGATCCGCAGCAAGGAGGCGCCCTATCTGTTGCGGGGGCATTCGGAGGTGGGCGGCAGCGGCTGCGTGCCCGAAGTCCAGTATCGGGTGGGCCAGACCATTACCCGCACAAAACTGGTGAACCTGGACACGCTCCTCGCCTCGACCGGCAAGATCATCGAGGTCCCGGCCAAGTCGGTGCGCGCCTGTCGCACGCAGATCGTCACTGAAGTGCGCGACGCGGCCACGATGGCCGCCAACTGGAGCAGTGTCCTCGATACTGAGGACGCCATGACCCTGCTCCACCGCGTGGTGTTCTACGGGGATCACATGGACACCGCCCGTCATTTGGGGCGGCTGATGGGTTTGAAGATCGTCGAGGAAGGGTGAGGGGTGGTCGGGCGCGTGCGGCGCCGGGCGTGGAAACCGTCATGCTGCGGCGCGGGCGCGGTCGCGCCCGGCCGGAGCGGTGTCACCGGGAGCCCGGGAGACACTCGAACAACTCGGCGTGTTGCCGGGCTACGGCGTTGATGGCGAACCGGCGGTGCACCGCGGTCTGTCCGGCGGCGCCCAGCCGGCGGCAGGCGGCCGGATCCCGCAGCAGGCTCTCGATTGTTTCCGCCAGAGAGGCGACATTCTCGGGCTCGAAGAGCCGGCCTCCGTCCGTGGCCTCGATCACTTCAGGAAAGGCGCCGCGGCGCGGTTGCACCACGGGCACCCCGGCTGCCATCGCCTCGATCACGTAGAGCCCGAAGGCCTCCCCCACGCGCGCCGGGACCGAGAACAGCGTCAGCGCGCTGAGGAAGCGGAGCTTGGCTGCGCGATCGAGGTTCGGATGAAACTGCACGGCGTGGGAGAGGCCGGCGGCGCGGATCTGCCCCTCGAGGCGCCGGACGAACGGTTCGTCTGCGGGCCCGCAGCTTCCGCCCACCGCGAGCTGCAGGCCGGGCACGGAGCCGCGGCGGGTGATCTCGAGAAAGGCCTCGACCAGGAGATCGAGGCCCTTGTCAGGGCACATTCGAGCGAAGTAGCCGAGAACCGGCGGTGTCGCGTTCCGGAGCGTGCCGGTGTCCGCGGCGACGGTGCTGTCCGCAGGGGCCGGGTAGCCGTCGAGGTCCAATCCCACGGGCAGGACGTGGAGACGATCCGGCGGGAGTCGGAGGCGCGGCCCCATCCGCTCGGCAAAGTACCGGCTCGGGGCGATCCAGGCGTCGACCTCGGCGGCGCGTTCGGCGAGGACATCCCAGACCCGGGTCTTGAACGGCTCGGGCATGGCGTCGAGGAACTCGTCTTCTCCCGCCAGGAAGCCGGCCACTGGCGTGCCCAGCTCGGACCGGATGCGGCGGGCGAAGCCGACCAGCAACGCGTTCGAGAGACAGACAGTGTCCGGTCGTGGCTGGGTGCGCAGCCAGGCGATCAGCTCCTCGAGATCGCGCGCCTGGTGTCCCTCCTCGCCGCGGAGCATCGAGAGCGTCATCTCGGCGACCTGCACCGGTCGGGTGCGGACCGCGAACCGGCCGGCCCAGCGGAGCAGGGATGGCGAAGCGAGCCGGCGCCGGAGCCAGGCGGGGGCGGACCTGAAGAGGGCGGCCTTCTGATCGAGATAGACGTTCAAGCCGCTGAAGAAGATCGGGACGCCCTCGCTGCCGTCGGGTTCATCCAGGGTGAGCGGCAGGTAGAGCGGCACCATGAGGACCGCATGACCCTGCGCGCGCCAGGCCCGGACCAGCGCGTTGTCGCGCAGGCAATTGCCGCAGTACATCCGGCCCGCGCCGGGGGTGATCTGGACGATGTTCATGGGGCGAGCATCCGGTGAATCGAGCGCATTGTCCCGGGCCGGTCTCGAGGGATGGCGGCGGCTACGGCTTGCCGGGGCCGAAGGCGTAGATGACGCCATCTTCGCTGCCCACGACGATCCAGCCGCCGGCGACAGCAGGGGAGGCGGTGATGGGCTCGCCGATTTCGTATTGACCCAACTCGCGGCCGTCGGCCATCGCCACCACGTAGAGCCGCCCGTCATCGGACCCGACCACGACCTTGTCGCCGACGACCACGGGCGAGCTGTCCACCTTGCCTCGCGTGGCAAACGTCCATCGCTGTTTGCCGTCCGCCTTGTTGATGCAGTGCAACCGCTTGTCGCGTCCGCCCACGACCACGGCGTCCGCCGTCACCGCCGGCGAGGAGAAATAGGCGAACTGGCGGTCCTTGTAGCTCCAGGCCTTGGTTCCCGCGTTGAGGTCGACGCACAAGACCTCGTTCTCGTAGTGGCCGAAGTAGGCGCGGCCGGCATCGAGGGCCACGGAACCGGCGATGTAGGCGCCTGCCTCGACCTCCCGGACCTGCGTGCCACGGGCGAGGTCGATCACGTGAAGCAGCGCGTCGCAGCCGCCGAACGCCGTCTGGCCCGCGGCGACCGCCGGCGAGCCGTTGATGTAGTTGCCCGTCTCGTACACCCAGTTGCTGCGGCCCGTCGCGGCATCGATGCAGTGCAGTTTGAAATCGTAGCTCCCAACAAGGATCCAGGCTCCGCCACCCTTGGGCGCCGCGACCCAGTTCGGCGCGCCGGGTATCCGGTCGCCGGTTTCATACGTCCAAAGTCCCGTGCCGTCCGAGGCGCGCACGGCGTGCAATCGGGCGTCATCGGACCCGACAAAAACCCGGCCGTCGAGGACGAGCGGCGACGATTCGATCGGGCCGCCGGTCTTGTATTTCCAGGCCAGCTTGCCGTCGGCGAGGTTCAGGGCGTAGAGAAAGCCGTCGTCGGAGCCGACCCAGACGCGGCCCTCGGCGATGGCGGCCGATGACTTGACCGGGCCACCGGTCTTAAAGGTCCACGCCCGCGTGGGGCGATCCGGGACCGTGCCCGTGGCCACGCCGGCCAGGGCCGGGCCTCCCCGGTACATCGGCCAGGCGGCGGTTGGCGCGGGCAAAGACCCGGTGCCAGGGGTGAGAGTTGAGCCCGCCGACACCGCCGCGGCGAGGGCGCCCCCGAGCACGAAGGCGCGCCAGCCACCAGCCATGAACCGTCGTCCGGCTGTGACGGGCCTTTCGTTCGCGGTGGTGTGCCTTCGTGTCATGGTGAATGAGAATATGGAGCCAGCCGTGGCGGATCGCAAATGCGAATCAGGCGGGTCGAGCGTGCGGCGTAGGAGCGGAGCCGCGATGGCGAAGGGCCCGGGCAGGACACCGCAAAGCGCGAAGATGAGGAGGTGGCTGGAGAGTCACGTCTCGCTTGCACCGGTCGGATGCGCTCTTGACGGAGACGTACAGCGGGGGGACGTTGGCAGGCTCTAAGGTTGGGCGGGTTCTACTGGTTGAACGCCTTGTGGTTCATGAACTCCCAGATGCGCCCCATCCAGGTGTAGCTGCCGGTTCCGGGGGCGGCCTTCTTCTGAAAGCAGTGCTCGCGTGTGGCCAGCGTATGCAGATCGGACTGGATGCCCATGCGGCGGAGCTGTTCCCAGCACTTCACCGAATTCATCGCCGCCCAGGGATCCGCGTCGCCGTGGAGGAACAGGATCGGGCACGTCGCGAGGTCGAACGAGAACTCGGGGACGAGCCGCGCGTCGTCCTCGTTGCCGCCCTGGGCGTTGGGCTTATCCGCGCCGTCCGTGAGCGCGTACGCGGGATAGATCGCGACCGCCCACTGCACGCTGCAGGAGAGCTTGTCGAGATCGTCGATCGGCCAATAGGAACGGCGTTTTGAGCTGGTCGCGCCCATGAGCGTCAGGTGCCCGCCGGCCGAGGAGCCCATGATGCCGATGCGGTCGGGATCAAGCCCCTTGGCCGCAGCCCGGCCGCGGACGATCCGCACGGCGCGTTGCAGGTCCTGCCACGCGGTCGTGTGCTTGGCCAGTCCGCCCAGCGGACGCGGCGTGCGGTATTTGAGCGTCACGACCGTCATGCCCTTCTCGTTCAGGTAACGCCGCGTCGGCGCGACTTCGAAGCCATCCGGGCTGTTGCCGCTGTAGCCGCCGCCGGAGTAGATGATCTGGATCGCCTTTGTCTTGCGCTCCTTCGGCATGTGCCACTCGAGATAAGGCAGGCACTGATTCGTCTGCGCGTCTGGCATCCGGCCTTCCGGCCAGAGCGGCTCCTTGAGGGTTTCGCCGCGCGCGTCGTCGTTCGGATAGCGGGCCATCAGATCCTCTTCCGCGCCGAGACGCCCGTCGAAATTCATCTGGCGGAGGTACTCGGCGATGCGGTCGAACCAATGGTCGTAGGCGGTGCCGTCCTCGCCTTGGTTCGCGTTGCCCATGAAGCCGTGGGGACGATCCGCGAAGAGGTGGAGCTCGGCCGGGATCTTCATCCTGCGGAGCTGGCGGTAGATCTGCGTGGAACCGTTCGGTGAATAGGCGTCCGTCCCGCCGTGGAAGAGCGCCATGGAACACGTCTTCGCGTCGAACTGGAACACGTCCGAGAGCCGAACGTCGATCGCGTCGCCCTCGCGCGTATTGGGGGCGGTGAGTCCGTCCGTGAGCGCGTAGGCGGTGTAGATCGGCACTGCCCAGTTGACGTGGCACGGAAGCCCGTCGAGCGCGTCGACCGGCCCGTACGCCGGCGTGAGCGCGCTCGTCGCGAGCAGGACCGTCAGGTGCGAGCCCGCCGAAAACCCGAACGCGCCGATCTTCTCCGGGGCGAAACCGCGCTTCTGCGCCTCGCTACGGACGAGGCGGACGGCGCGCTGCCCGTCCTGCCATGCGCTCCGGTAGATCGGTAACCCTTGCGGACGCGGCGTGCGGTAGGTGAGGCTCACGCAGACAAATCCGAGATCCGTGAAC
>Ga0209096_1000184_pt1 | contig 89436 bp, 73 predicted proteins | sample AD_UKC034_MetaG_FD_184407 | JGI IMG/M metagenome (GOLD analysis project Ga0209096, IMG submission 184407) | Active sludge microbial communities of municipal wastewater-treating anaerobic digesters from USA - AD_UKC034_MetaG (SPAdes) (version 2) | ecosystem: Engineered > Bioreactor > Anaerobic >... | reverse complement strand
CGCGACCCGGGTGGCCCGCCCGGCGATGCAGACCTCGCGGAACTGGTAGAGGAAGGCCGCGGTGGGTGCCGCGATCCAGCCGCTGCCCACGGGCATGCGCAGCACCGGCTTGGGGCTCTGCGGGATGCGGTCGACGATCGGCGCGTCTTCGCGCATCAGCTCGGCGACCGCGATGCGGTGGATGCTGGCGACTTCCTGCGGGTTGGGCCTGAGCTCGCGCGCCGCGCCGGCCCAGACGACCACCGGCGTGATCGCATAGCCCGAGCGCGTGACGTAGTCATCGAGCCGCCCGAGGATCGCATCGGCGTCGATCCCGAGCCCGACCTCCTCGCGCAACTCGCGCAGCGCCGCCTGCTCGGCGGTCTCGCCGGCGTCGATGCGGCCGCCCGGCAGCGCCCACTGGCCGGCGTGCTGGCGCATCCCGCCGGCGCGCAGCGTCAGCAGCAGCGCCGGCGCCGCACTCCATTGCGGCAGGCGCTGGATGCCGTAGGTCTCGGCGCCGTGGCCTTCTTCGACGACGACGAGCGCCACCGCGGCGCGGCGCATCACGGACGGGGTCGCCGCTTCGTGCGGCTGAACGGTGAAGGCGTCGAGACGGCTTTGCAGCAGGTCGCGCATGCGGCTTTATAGCGCCGCAAGCGGCTGGTCCGCGCTGCGCGCTCGGATCAGCCGCGCTCGAAGCGGAACACCGCGACGCTGGCCCGCAGATTGGGCCAGCGGCGCACGACGCCGCCGTCCTGAAGGCCGAAGCTCTCGGTCACGCGAAGCCCGCTCTTGCGTGCGAGCACCTCGAAGTCGGCGTAGGTCCCCACACGGATGTTGGGCGTGTCGTACCACTCGTAGGGCAGCGCCTTGGTCACCGGCATCCGGCCCGAGAGCACGCGCAGCCGGTTGGGCCAGTGCGCGAAGTTCGGGAAGCTGACGATGCCGATGCGGCCCACGCGCGCGGTCTCGCGCAGCATGTGCGCGGCGTTCCTCAGGTGCTGCAGCGTCTGCAGCTGCAGCACGACGTCGAAGCTCGCATCGTCGAACAGCGCCAGGCCTTCGTCGAGGTTGAGCTGGATGACGTTGACGCCGCGCTGTACGCAGGCGTGCAGGTTGGCGTCGTCGATCTCGATGCCGTAGCCGCTGCAGCCGCGCTCCCGCTGCAGCAGCTCGAGCAGCTCGCCGTTGCCGCAGCCCAGGTCCAGCACGCGCGAGCCCGGCGGCACGAGCTCGGCGATGACCTCGAGTTCGCGCCGCTCAGACATCGCAGCCCTGCCCCACGCGGTCGAAGTAGGCGCGCATCACGCGGTGGTAGCGCTCGTCGTCGAGCAGGAAGGCGTCATGGCCGTGCGGCGCGTCGATCTCGGCGTAGCTGACGTCGATGCGGTTGTCGACCAGGGCCTTGACGATCTCGCGGCTGCGCGCCGGCGCGAAGCGCCAGTCGGTCGTGAAGCTCACGAGCAGGAAGCGGTTGGCGCGAGCGACGGCGAAGGCCTTGGCCAGATCGCCGCCGTGCTCGCGTGCGGGATCGAAGTAGTCGAGCGCGCGCGTGATCAGCAAATAAGTGTTGGCGTCGAAGTAGCCGCTGAACTTGTCGCCCTGGTGGCGCAGGTAGCTCTCGATCTGGAACTCGATGGCCTGCGTGCTCCAGTGGCGTTCGGCCTCGCGCAGCGCGCGACCGAACTTGGCCTCCATCGCGTCGTCGGAGAGGTAGGTGATGTGCCCGATCATCCGCGCCACGCGCAGCCCGCGCCGCGGCACGACGCCGTGCTCGTAGAAATGGCCGTCGTGGAAATCCGGGTCGGTGACGATCGCGCGGCGCGCGACCTCGTTGAAGGCGATGTTCTGCGCCGAGAGGTTGGGTGCGGTCGCCACCGCGACGCAGTGGCGCACGCGCTCGGGGTAGCGCAGCGTCCAGGCCAGCGCCTGCATGCCGCCGAGGCTGCCGCCGAGCACCGCGGCGAGCTGCGTGATCCCCAGGCGCTCGATGACCCGCGCCTGCGCGTCGACCCAGTCCTCGACCGTGACCACCGGGAAGTCCGAACCCCAGGCGCGGCCGGTGGCCGGGTTGACGTGCATCGGTCCGGTCGACCCGAAGCAGGAGCCCGGGTTGTTGATGCCGATGACGAAGAAGCGGTCCGTGTCCAGCGGCTTGCCCGGACCGACGAGGTTGTCCCACCAGCCCTCGCGGCCCTGCTCGTCGACGCCGGCGACATGGTGCCCGGCGTTGAGCGCGTGGCACACCAGCACCGCGTTGCTGCGCGCGGCATTGAGCGTGCCGTAGGTCTCGTAGGCCAGCGTGTAATCGGGCAGCGCGGCGCCGCTCTGCAGCGGCAGCGGCTGCTGAAAGCGCATGAACTGCGCGTGCACGGGGGCAGGACTGGCCATCGACGAAAAACCCGGCGCCACTGCAAGAGGTGGGGCCGGGCGGGCGTCCCTCTTTAGCGGCATTTGTTGAGCGCCCGCAATTCGGACAAATCGGCGCTGGAGCGCGCAGTATAGCGAGCCCCAGGAGATGCCGGCTGCCGCAGTACAAGGTCGGGTCGGCAGTGTGGACGCGCCGACGGTAGGTGCGCAGCCGCTGCAGACCGCGGCTTTGGCGGCCGCTGCTATTTCGCGATCGTCTGCCTTAGCGCCTGCTCCCAGCGCGCCATCAGCTCCGCGGCGCGCGCGCGCGGCATCGTCGGATGGAAGCGCCGCTGCACCTGCCACTGCGCCGCGAGTTCCTCGCGCGACGCGTAGACGCCGACGGCCAGCCCGGCGAGGTAGGCGGCGCCGAGCGCGGTCGTCTCGGTGACCTGCGGCCGCACGACCGGAATCCCGAGCAGATCGGCCTGGAACTGCATCAGCAGGTCGTTGACGCTGGCGCCGCCGTCCACCCGCAACTCGGTGACCGCGCCGCTGCCGCCCGCGGCCGCGTCGGCCGCCATCGCCTGCAGCAGCGCTGCGCTCTGGAAGGCGATGCTCTCGAGCGCCGCGCGCGCGATGTGCGCCACCGTGCTGCCGCGCGTGAGGCCGACGATCGCGCCGCGTGCATCGGGCTGCCAGTAGGGCGCGCCCAGGCCGGTGAAGGCGGGGACGAACATCACGCCGCCGGCATCGGGGACGCTCTCGGCCAGGCGCTGCACGTCGCCGCTGCTCGTGATCGCGCCCAGGCCGTCGCGCAGCCACTGCACGACGGCGCCGCCGATGAAGACGCTGCCTTCGAGCGCGTACTCGCGCGCGGCCGACGTCTGCGCCGCCGCGGTGCTGACGAGGCCGTGCGTCGAGTGCCGGAGCTGCCCGCCCGTGTGCATCAGCAGGAAGCAGCCGGTGCCGTAGGTGTTCTTCGCCAGCCCCGCCTTGAAGCAGGCCTGCCCGAAGAGCGCGGCCTGCTGGTCGCCGGCGATGCCGGCGATCGGGATCGGCGCACCGAAGAGCGCGGCGTCGGTCTCGCCGTGGACGTGACTCGACGGATGCACCGCAGGCAGCAAGCTCTCCGGCACGCCGAGCGCAGCGAGCAGCGCCGGGCTCCAGCGGTTGTCGCGGATGTCGAAGAGCATGGTGCGCGCCGCGTTGCTGACGTCGGTGGCATGCAGCCGCCTGCCGGTGAGCTTGTACAGCAGCCAGCTGTCGATCGTGCCGAAGGCCAGCTCGCCGCGCTCGGCAGCCCCGCGTGCGCCGTCGACGTGATCGAGCAGCCAGCGGATCTTGCTGCCGCTGAAGTAGGGGTCGATCACGAGGCCGGTGGCGCTGCGCACCGTCTCGGCGATGTCAGCCCGCTCGCGCAGCTGCGCGCAAAGCGGCTCGGTGCGACGGTCCTGCCAGACGATCGCGCGGTGGATCGGGCGGCCGCTCGCACGCTCCCACAGCAGCGTCGTCTCGCGCTGGTTCGTGATGCCGATCGCGGCGATGTCGCCCGCCTGCAGGCCGGACGCCGCAAGCGCTTCGCGCGCCACCGCGAGCTGGGTGCTCCAGATCTCGTCGGCGTCGTGCTCGACCCAGCCGGGCTGCGGGTAGTGCTGGCGGAATTCGCGCTGCGCCAGCGCGACGATGCGTCCGTCGCGGTGAAAGACGATCGCGCGCGAGCTCGAGGTACCCTGGTCGAGGGCGAGCAGATGGTCGCGGGACATGGCGGCAGGCCTTTCGGCGGTTGCGGAACGAAGCTGCCGCAGACTCTGCCACAAGCCTTGCCGCTGCTGCCGCGGCGCCTGGCGCGCCGCGGCCGGCTCGGGCTTCAGGCGCGCGGCAGGCGAGCGTCGTGCGCGCGCGGAGCGGGCCTGCGGCTGAGACCAAGCGCCAGCAGCGCCAGCGCCAGCAGCGCGAGCATCGTCGGCTCGGGCACGACCGCGAGCGCGAGCCGTCCCATCAACGCGTGCGCTGCTGCAGAGGGATGCAGATCGTCGGAAAACAGCGAGACGTCGCACTGCGACGCGGTCGCGTCAGGGGCGAAGTACTGACCGGAGACCGATCCCTTTGTCAGGCAGGGCGTGGTGACGTTGCTGATGCCGTAGTGCGCGCCGCCGTTGTTGATCGCGTCGTCGTAGATCGCCTCGAGCAGGCCGTAGAGGTCCATCGTCATCAGGTCGAGGTCGATCCCGAAGCTGGCCAGTTGCGCTTCCAGTTGCGTTGCTCCCAACGCAAGTGCCGCGTTGAACTTCAAGGTCACGTCGGTCGACGCATCGACAACGCCTTTGGCGGCGGCCTCGGGCGTCTTGCCCAGGTCGGGCAGGGTGCCGATCAGCACGTGACGGGCGCCGGCCTGCGCTAGCAGGCCGACGGCATTGAGGACGCCGGTGGCTGTGCCTTGCGCGGCGGCGCTGCGGGCGACGGCGTCCGCGGCGTCGCTGCCGGGGTGGTTGTCACGCGCGTCGCGCAGGTCGTTGGCGCCGGCAAGCACGACGTAGAGCGCGTCCGGGTTGGCGGCGCGGGTCAGGCCGCTGCTCGCGGTGAAGACGCCTCCGTTCCAGTTGATCAACTGCCCGATCAGGCCGGTGGTCGCGCCGGCCGATCCGCTCAGTCCGGTGCGCGCGCCGCCATAAGCGTAGTTTCCGCCGCCGGGCGTGCCGAGGGAGATGACGCTACTGCCGTCGAACAGCAGGTTGGCCGGCAGCGCGCCGTTGGGCAGGTTCAGTCCCGCAGCCAACACCTCGGTCCACACGGGTCCGTCCGAGAAGCGGCCAGGGGCCGCCGAGTAGGTGGGGAAGGGCGTGGCGGGTGTGAACGCCTGAGTCAGAGCAAGCACGTTGCCGGTGTCGGAGAGGCTGTCACCGAAGACGACGAGCTCGCTGTAGGGCGATGCCTGCGCGCCGGAAAGCGGGATCAGCGCCGCCGCGGCAACGGCGGCGAAGCCGTGGACAAGGCGTCTGCCTAGGGTTGGGAACATCAGGGTCTCCTCGTCTTCGATCTGTCGGGGTCGTCCAAAGGGACGCGATCGTCCGTGCAAGATTCACGCCGAGGCGAGCCAAGTGGCTGATTCACAAGGTCTTTGGAGGATCCACCTGGTCCTTGCTCTTGTCGGGTGTCAATTTTCCCGACACGGCCTGGTCGTTCTCTCAGGCCAGGGCTTCGTCCAGCACTTCGATCCAGTGCCGCACCGGCGTCTTCGTTCCGGTCTGCAGGTGCTGGATGCAGCCGATGTTGGCCGAGACGATCACCGGGGCGTCGACGGCGGCCAGTGCCTGCAGCTTGCGGTCGCGAAGCTGGTGCGAGAGCTCGGGCTGCAAAACGCTGTAGGTGCCGGCGCTGCCACAGCAGAGGTGGCTGTCGGTGGGTGAGAGCTGGACGTCGAAGCCGAGCTCGCCGAGGTGCCGCTCGACGAGGCCGCGCAGCTGCTGGCCGTGCTGTAGCGTGCAGGGGGGGTGGAAGGCCAGCCGCGCGGGCGCTGCATCGCCCTGCCGGCGCATCCGCGGCCCGAGCAGCGGCACGAGCTCGGGCAGCAGTTCGCACAGATCCTTGGTCAGTTCGCTCACGCGCCGCGCCTTCTCGGCGTACTCCGGGTCGTGCGCGAGCGCGTGGCCGTAGTCCTTGACCATTACGCCGCAGCCGCTGGCGTTCATCACGATCGCCTCGACCTTGCCTTCGCTGGTGAGCCCGTCGACCAGCGGCCACCAGGCGTCGATGTTGCGGCGCATGTCGGCCAGGCCGCCGGGGACGTCGCCCAGGTGCGTGCGGATCGCACCGCAGCAGCCGGCCTCGTCGGCGACCAGCGTCTGGATGCCGGCGGCGTCGAGCACGCGCGCGGTGGCGCTGTTGATGCCCGGCATCATCGCCGGCTGCACGCAGCCCATCAGCAGCAGCACCTTGCGCGGGTGGCTGCGCGTGGGCCACAGGCGCGCGCGCCTGCCGGGGCTTGGCGGGACCTTGTCCTTGAGCACCGCGGGCAGCAGCGGACGCACCGCGCGCCCGAGTGCCATCGCCGGTGCGAAGGCGGGCGAGGTCAGCCCCTCCTTGAGCAGCCAGCGCGCGACGCGCTCGCCCGCGGGCCGCGGTACGCGCTGCTCGACGATGCCGCGGCCGATCTCGAGCAGATGGCCGTACTCGACCCCGCTCGGGCAGGTGGTCTCGCAGTTCAGGCAGGTCAGGCAGCGGTCCAGGTGCTGCTGCGTCTTGCGCGTGACCTCGGCGCCTTCGAGCACCTGCTTCATCAGGTAGATGCGTCCGCGCGGACCATCGAGCTCGTCGCCCAGCAGCTGGTAGGTCGGGCAGGTCGCGGTGCAGAAGCCGCAATGCACGCATTTGCGCAGGATCGCTTCGGCCTCCTCGCCGGCGGGCGTGCCCTGGAATTCGGGGGCGAGATGGGTCTGCATGCTGCGGACGGCGCGCTTACGCGGTCGGATCGGGCCTTCCCGCCGCACGCGCCGGACTCGGGCTCGCGGCAGCAAGGCGGTCGAGGGCCGCCCGCAGTGCCGGCAGATCGCCCTCGACCACCGACCAGACGACGTCGAGGTCCAGGCCGAGGTAAGCGTGGACGATGACGTTGCGGAACCCCGCCAGTTCACGCCACGGCACCGCAGGCTCGCGGTCCTTCGCCGCGCTCGAGAGGCGTTGGCTGGATTCGGTCAGGGTCTGCAGATTGCGCACGACAGCGTCCTGCACCAGGCGCGAGTTCATGAACTTCGTGCGCTCTCGCCCGGTGTAGTCGTCGATGCGATCGATGCAATCCCGCATGTGGGCCAGCAGGAGCGCGTCGCGATCGGTCACCGTCGTCACAGGGTCAAGGCTGAATCCAGCACTCGGCGCCGGATCTCGGGGTGGAGTGCGGCTTCGGTCACGACGTCCACACGTCGTCCGAGCAATTCCTGTGCGTCGACCACGATGCCGCCCAAGGCGAGGCCGCCGACACCCGGGGCAAGCGTCACAAGCAAGTCCACATCACTGTCCGGACCCGCGTCGCCCCGAGCCATCGAACCGAACACGCGCACACTGCTCGCGCCGTGGCGGCGCGCGATCGCGAGCAAGGCGTCTCGGTGTTCGCAGATCAGCGGATGCATGCGCAAAGTGTAGCGATCCGGGGCTGGGCAGCGTGGGCAGCGTGGACGAGTGACCCGGTTCGTCAGGGCCGCGGGAATGGCGTCCGCGCGCCCACCGTCCACGACGCTGCCCAATAGTGCGTCCAGCTCGTCCACGCGAACTCCCGCACGCGGGTGCCGAGCAGGGCACGCAGGTCGGCCTCGCCCGGGAAGTTCTTCAGCACCTCGTGGACGCTGCCGTCGTCGAGCTGGCGCGTCTGGTAGGTGTTGCCGGCGGCGTCGCGCCGCGTGATCGCGCTGCTGCTGCCGGGGACGTAGCGGTTGTCGAGCACGACGACGCGCGCACCCGCATCCAGGCGCGCATGCAGTGCGTCGATCCATCGCGGCAGGCGCTGCAGCGGGACATGGCTCCACCAGAAGCCGGCGAAGGCGGCGTCGAAACGGCCGTCGAGCGGTTCGAGCGCGTAGGCGTCGGCGCGCGCGAAGCGCACGCTCGCGGGCATCGGCTTGCTGCGCGCGATCGCGGTCGTCTCTTCGTTCAGGTCGGTCGCCAGCCAGTCGAGCGCGTCGCGCGCGCCGTGCACGGTCCACCAGCCGGTGCCGCAGGCGATTTCGAGCACGCGGCGGCCGGCGAAGCGCCCGCGGAGCCAGGCCTCCATTGCCCGCAGGTCGGCCTGGCGCTCGGGTTTGTGATAGATGCGTTCGTAACTCTCCGCGCGGCGACGGTAGTAGTCGACCAGATCGGTGGCCGGAGTCGCCGGGCCTGCATCCACGCTCGCAAGCACGCCTGCAGCCGAGTTCACACCCAGGTTCACAGCCACGGATAGAGCCGGCCGCGGTTGAAGATGCCCTCCGGATCGAAGGCGGCCTTGAGCTGGCGCTGGATGCGCTCCTGAACCGGCGGCAGCGGGGCGAAGGTGCCGGCGCTCTTGTCGGCGCCGCGAAAGAGCACGGCGTGCCCACCCGCCGCGGCGGCGGCCTCGCGCAGCACCGAAGTCGGGGCGCTCGTGCACAGCCAGCGCTGCGCGCCGCCCCATTCGATCAGCTGTTCGCCCGAGAGCAGCAGCGGCGGCGTCGTCTGCGGCACCGAGAGCCGCCACAGCGTGGCACCGGCGGCGACCGCCTTGTGCGCGCCGGCGAAGAACTCGTCCCGATGGTCGCGCAGCCCGGCCCAGAACGAGGCCGCCAGCACGTCGTCGACGACCTCGCCGCCCAGGGCCTTGCTCGCCGCGTCGACCGCCGCGCGCGCGCCGGCCAGGCGCAGCACCAGCATGCCGTCCCACCACGCACTGGCCGAAAGCGGCAGCGGCTGGCCAGCCCATTGGTTCAGCCGCTCGAGCGCCGTGGCCTGGTCGAGCTCGAAGCGCAGCGTGCGGACGCAGACCGGTGTCGGCAGCACCTTGAGCGAGACCTCGGCGATCACGCCGAGCACCCCCATCGAGCCGACGAGCAGGCGCGAGACGTCGTAGCCGGCGACGTTCTTCATCACCTGCCCGCCGAAGACGAGCAGCTCGCCGCGTCCGTTGATCATCGCGGCACCCAGCACGTAGTCGCGCACGCCGCCGACGCTGGCGCGCGCCGGACCCGCCAGGCCGGCGGCGACCATGCCGCCGACGGTCGAACCCTCGGCGAAGTGCGGCGGCTCGAAAGGCAGGCATTGCCCCTTCTCGGCGAGCGCCGCCTCGAGTTCGGAGAGCGGCGTACCCGCGCGCACGGTGACGACGAGTTCGCTCGGTTCGTAGCTGCCGATCCCGCGCAGCGAGCGGATGTCCAGAGGCTCGCCCGCGCGCGCACCGCCGTAGAAGGTCTTGCTGCCGCCGCCGCGGATGTCGAGCGGCCGGCGCCCGGCGTGCGCGGAGCGGACCTGCTCGAGCAGACGCTCGACGGCGGGCTCGTCGGCCTGCAGCGTCATCAGAAGCGCTCCAGACCGGGGAAGGGCATCAGGCCCTTCTTCACGTGCATCTTCCCGTACTCGATGCAGCGGTGCAGCGTCGGGATCAGCTTGCCCGGGTTCAGCGTCCCGCCCGGGTCGAATGCGGCTTTGAGTGCATGCATCTGCTCGCGCTCCTCGGGGCTGAACTGCACGCACATGCTCGCGAGCTTCTCGACGCCGACGCCGTGCTCACCGGTGATCGTGCCGCCCAGGCGCACGCTGGTCTCGAGGATGTCGGCGCCGAAGCGCTCGCAGCGCTCGAGCTGGTCGGGGTCGTTGGCGTCGTAGAGGATCAGCGGGTGCAGGTTGCCGTCGCCCGCGTGGAAGACGTTGCAGCAGCGCAGGCCGTAGGTCTGCTCCATTTCCTGGATCGCGAGCAGGATGTCGGCCAGCCGCTTGCGCGGGATGGTCGAGTCCATGCACATGTAGTCGGGGCTGATGCGGCCGCTGGCCGGGAAGGCGTTCTTGCGCCCGCTCCAGAAGGTCAGGCGCTGGGCCTCGTCCTTGCTCACCTCCAGGCGCGTGGCGCCGGCACCGGCGAGCACGTCGAGCATGCGCGCGATCTCCTCGGCCACCTCCTCGGGCGTGCCGTCGCTCTCGCACAGCAGGATGGCCGCGGCGTCGAGATCGTAGCCGGCGTGGACGAAGTCCTCGACCGCGGCCGTCATCGGCTTGTCCATCATCTCGAGGCCCGCGGGGATGATGCCTGCGGCGATCACCGCGGCCACGGCATCGCCGGCCTTGCGCACGTCGTCGAAGCTGGCCATGATGCAGCGCGCCAGCTGCGGCCTGGGGATGAGGCGCACCGTCACCTCGGTGATCACCGCGAGCATGCCCTCGCTGCCGATGATCGCCGGCAGCAGGTCCAGCCCCGGCGTGTCCAGCGCCCGCGAGCCGAACTCGATCGGCTCGCCCTCGACCGTGAAGCCGCGCACCTGCAGCACGTTGTGCACGGTCAGGCCGTACTTCAGGCAGTGCACGCCGCCGGAATTCTCGGCGACGTTGCCGCCGATCGTGCACGCGATCTGGCTGCTCGGATCCGGTGCGTAGTACAGGCCGTACGGGGCGGCGGCCTCGCTGATCGCGAGGTTGCGCACGCCGCACTGCACGGTGGCGGTGCGCGCGAGCTTGTCGATCTTCAGGATGCGGTTGAACTTGGCCAGCGCCAGCGTCACGCCCATCGGGTGCGGCATCGCGCCGCCGGACAGACCGGTGCCCGCGCCGCGCGCGACCACCGGCACCTGCAGGCGATGGCAGGCGACGAGCACGGCGGCCACCTGCGCCTCGGTCTCGGGCAGCGCGACGGCCAGCGGCCGCTCGCGGTAGGCGGTCAGGCCGTCGCACTCGTAGGGCGTCGTGTCCTCGCGCTGCCACAGCAGCGCGTGCGCGGGCAGCACCGCCTGCAGCGCCGCGACGACTTCGGACTGGCGCGCGGCGCGATCGATGTCGGTGTCGGCGGGGGCAGGCGAAGTGTTCATCGCAGTGCGCGAACTGTAGCCTCCGCGGCCTGCGCTCGCCTCAGCTCGCGGAGGTGTCGAAGGCGGGGTCCAGCGGCACCTGCAGCGCGGTGACGAGCTGGTTGGTCTTGGCCGCGAGGGCGACGACGCTCATCAGCTCCGCGTGCTGCGCGTCGCTCATGCCCTTGGCGCGCGCCGCGGCGGTGTGCGAGTGCACGCAGTAGCTGCAGCCGTTGACGGTCGAGACGGCGATGTAGATCAGCTCGCGCGTCAGCGGGTCGAGCGCAGCCGGTGCCGCCATCACCGCCTTCACCTCGGCCCAGGTGCGCTCGAGCAGCGGCGGGTCGAAGGCCAGATGACGCCAGAAGTTGTTGATGAAGTCGGTCCTGCGCGTGGCGCGGATGTCGTCGAAGACGGCGCGCACGCGCGGATCGGCCTCGGGGTCGGGAAGCGGGCGCGTCGTGCTCATCGGCAGGCCCCTGCGGTGCTAGCTGCACATCGCCCGGATGTCCTCGGGCACGGTGATGGCCTTGAGCTGGCCGTCGATGCGCTGCACGAAGGCGCGCGTGGCGCGGCCGTCGCACAGCAGCGTCTTGTCGCGCATCACGCGGTGGTACTGCACGAAGACCTTGCGCTCCCAGCGTTCGACCGTGGTGTGGATCTCGAGCCGGTCGCCGTAGGTCGCCGACTTGTAGAAGCGAGTGTTGATCTCGAGCATCGGCGTGCCGATGATGCCGCGCGTGCGCTCGAGCTCGCGCCAGCGCGGCAGGCCGCACTGGTGGAAGAAGTCCAGGCTCGCGGCATCGATCCAGCGCTGGAAGTTCGGGAAGAAGACGATGTCGGCGGGGTCGCAGTCGCCCCACTGGACATCGACGGTGAAGACGGTGGTGCGGCTCATCGTGCGTGCTTGTGGTCGAAAGGGCGTGATGGTACGGGGCGGGGCGCTTTCCTGCATCGCCATGCCCATGGCGTGCAGCAGGCCGCGGCTCGGCCCGGCCCGGCAGTGCCACCTGCGCAAGGGGGCTGCAGTGGCGCGAGGCCGTGATAAGGTGCGCGGCGCTCATCTTCGGGAACCCGCATGGCAAGAACCTACGAACAGCTGCAGCGCCAGATCGTCGCGCTGCAGGCGCAGGCCGAGAAGCTGCGCCGCAAGGAACTCGACGAAGTGATCGGCCGCATCCGCGAGGCGATCGCCTTCTACGGCCTCACCGCGGACGACCTGGGACTGAGCTCGAAGCCCGCTTCGAAGCGGCGCGCGGGCAGGACTGCCGCCACGCGGCGCGGGACGGGCAAGGGCGCAGCGAAGCGGCAGAGGGCGGCCGGATCCGCCAAGGCTGCCGCGGCCGCGGTGCTCTACCGCGACGAGAACGGCAACACCTGGGTCGGCCGCGGCAAGCGTCCTCAGTGGCTGCGCGATGCGCTGGCCGCCGGACGCAGCCTCGAGGACTTCAAGGTGACGGCTTCCTGAGTCGCCCGACCCCGCTCCCCATCCACCGCCGGAGCGCTCGATGAACCCGCACGATCCCGCAGCCGCAGCGCCGGTCGTCACGCATCGCCCGGAGGCGAGCCGCTTCGAAGCGCGCTTCGACGAGGGCGTGGCCGTCTGCGTCTACCAGCGCCACGGTGACGTGGCCGCGATCACGCACACCGAGGTGCCGCCCGCGCTGGAGGGCCGCGGCATCGCTGCCGCCCTCGTCAAGGCCGCACTCGACTGGGCGCGCGCCGAGGGTCTGCGCGTGCGGCCGCTGTGCAGCTACGTCGCGGTCTACATGCGAAGGCATCCCGAGACGCAGGATCTGCTGGCCTGAACGGTGCCGCCGCCCGGGTGAATCCATCACCACCGGGCCGCGCCGTCCTTCACCCACGCGAGGCGACTTGCGCAGCAGACTGGGCGCATGGCTGCGTTCCCCCGTCCCTCGCTGGCGCTCGAGGCCCCGGCCCGGGCAGCCGGCAGTGCCGTCGCGATCCAGTGGCTGGCTCTTCCCGGCGCCGAACAAGGTCTGCGCTGGCGCCTGCAGCGCTGGGGCAGCCTCTTGCCCGCGCTGTGTCGTCCGCATCGGATGCGCCTGGGCGCGAGCGCCCACTTCGCCACCCGCACGACGCCGACTGCGGAGCTGCAGCGACGATTCGACGAGCTCTTCGACCTGCGCCGGCCAGCGGCGTGCCGGACGCCCTATCCGTTCCTGTACACGCAGGGCGTGATCGATCTGCTGCAGGCGCGGATCTTCGCGGCGCTCGGTGCCGATCGGCGGTGCCTGTGGCTGCTGCGGCATCGCAGCCGCGTGCTCGTTCCCGATCCGGCACTGCTCGGCCGTGTGGTGCAGGACATCGACTGCAGCCTGGCCCGTGCCGTGCGCGTCGGGCCCGGCGAGGTGCTGGCGCTGCTGAACACCGAGATCGCGGATCCGGGCGGCCGGGTGCTCGCTTCGGTCGAGGACGCCTACCTCGTTCACGGCCTGACGATGGCCGACGCGGGGCAGGCCGAGGAGGACGACCTCCTGCGCCGTTCGGTCAGCCGGATGCGCCGCCACACGCGCGAGATCGCCGATGGAGCCGAAGCTCGCCGCGAGCGCATGCTCTACTGCAGCGCTGCGACGGCACGCCGCTTCGCGCGGCTGGCGGGCGGTTCCCCGCAGTCCCCGTACCCCTCGCCCGGCCTGCGGGACGGATCCGGGACACGGTACCGGGAGGCGCCGCTTGCGCCGATGCTCCTTCGGCACCTGCTCGCGCGCGAACTGGCCGAATGGGGTCTGGATCCCCGCCGGCTGGAGATCGTCTTCGTCGCGCCGGCCGCGGCCGGCCAGATGCTGCGGCTGCGGCAGGAGGGAAGCCGCTTCGAGCTCGTTGATCGGCACGACCGGCTGCTCGCCTTCGGCCGCATCTGAGGCACAACCACCGCCGGTGCACGCCTTGGTGCGCCCGGACGTTCAGGTCTCGGGTGCCGGCAGGGCTTGCGACCGATCCGGCGCTGCGCCAAGATCGGCGCGACCTCAACGCGAAGAGAGGCGAGATGAGCAGGATGACGGCAAGGGCATCGTCTCGGCGCACGGCGGACGGCCGCAGCGTGCTTTCCCCAGGGCTGGCCGACGCGCCGCTGATGGACATGCTGTGCTCGCACTTCGTGCTCACGCTCACCCAGCATCATGGCCCCAGGCTGAACCTGCGCCGCGACTGGGGCAGCGTGATGGGGCTGGTCGGGCGTCATCTGGTCTGGCCGTTGCCGGTGCTGGCGCGCGTGCGCGGCTTCCTCGGCAAGCGCTGCAAGGGCAGCCCGCCCTGGCGCGGGCACGAGACGCTTTCCGACGAAGCCTTCCTCGACCGACATGGGCTGTGGAGGGGCGCCTACGATGAGGGCTCGCTCTTCTTCTACCTCGACGAGTACGTCAAGGACGCGCACAAGGACCTGCTCGCGGTGCTTTCCAACACCTGCGACTGGCTGGCACGGCGGCTCAAGCGCGAATCGGCGCTGGTGCAGAAGAACATCGACGCCCTGGCCGGTCTGCTGCAGCTCAACCCTGCCGAGCGCGCGCTGCTGCTCTACGGGACGCTGGCGCGCTGCCAGCGCGAGCTGCGCGGGCTGCTGGTCGAGTTCAAGGTCTCGAACGCGCAGGAGGCCTACGCGGCGCTGGCCGCGGTGGCCGGCGTCGACGAGCGCGACGTGGCCGAGGCCCTGCGTGGAGGCTCGCGGCTGGAGCGCATCGGCATGGTCGAGAACCTGATCTCGGAACAGAACATCACCGACCTGGCCGACCTGATGAAGGTCAGCGAGCAGCTGCCGCCGGTGTTGATGCGCGAGTACGCCGGGCCCGCGGACCTGATGGCGGTCTTCACGCGCCCGGCGACCAAGAGCGAACTCGGCGTCGCCGATTTCGGCTTCGTCGCCGAGGATGTCCAGGTCCTGACCGAACTGCTGAAGAACGCCGCCGTACGCCGCGAACCGGGCGTCAACGTGCTGCTCTACGGGCCGCCGGGGACCGGCAAGACCGAGCTGGCGAAGGTCTGTGCGCAGGCCGCGGGGCTCGAGCTCTACGAGGTCGAGTACGCCGACCGCGACGGCAACAGCCTCTCGGGCCGGGACCGCTACCGCAGCCTGCAGATCAGCCAGGCCTTCCTCAAGGGCAGCGGCGGGGTCGCGCTGCTCTTCGACGAGGTCGAGGACGTATTCCCGCCGATCAGCAGCGAGGCCGCGCAGCTCATCGCGCGCCTGGACAGCGGCGACGCGCCGGCCTCGGGCAGCGTCAGCGGCAAGGCCTGGGTCAACCAGATCCTCGAGACCAATCCGGTGCCGGTGATCTGGATCACCAACCGCATCGAGCAGATCGACCCGGCGTTCCGGCGCCGCTTCCAGTACCACCTGCTGCTGCAGTCGCCGCCTCCGGGCGCGCGCGAAGGCCTGGTCACGCGCGCGCTCGAAGGGATCGCGGTGAGCCCGGAGTTCCCGGCGCGGCTGGCCGAGCGGCGGGGACTGACGCCGGCGCAGGTCCGCACCGCGGCGCGCTTTGCGCGTCTTGTCGGGTCCGACAAGGTGGCGGCCGAGGTCGAGGGCCTGATCCTGCGCCAGCTCGGCAACGCCGACCGCGCGCTCGGCGGCGGGGGTGCGGAGAAGGCGGCGCGCGTGGCCGTCACCTCGTACGACCTCACACTGCTCAACGTCGAGTCGCGCTTCGAGGTGCCGCGCATCATCGAGGCGCTGCGCCGCCGCGGCCACGGCACGCTGTGCTTTCACGGGGCGCCGGGCACCGGCAAGACGGCGCTGGCCGAGCACATCGCCCAGGCCCTGCAGCGTCCGCTGATGATTCGTCAGGCCAGCGACCTCGTGAGCAAGTTCGTCGGCGAGACCGAGCAGAACTTGGCGCGCATGTTCGAGGAGGCTGCGGCCGACGAAGCCGTGCTGCTGCTCGACGAGGCCGACAGCTTCCTGCGCAGCCGCCGCCGCGCCGAGCGCAACTACGAAGTCAGCGAGGTCAACGAGATGCTGCAGGGGATGGAGCGCTTTGCCGGCGTCTTCATCTGCACGACCAACCTGTTCGATGATCTCGACGAGGCGGCGCTGCGGCGCTTTACCTTCAAGATCCGGTTCCAGCCGCTGACACCCGAGCAGCGCGAGCGCATGTTCGTCGCCGAGGCACTGGGGGGGTATCCGCATGCCTTGACCGCCGAGCAGCGAGCACGGCTTGGTGCGCTGGACGAGCTCACCCCCGGCGACTTCGCCGCTGTGCAGCGGCAGGCGGAGATCCTGGGCGAGACCCTCGACGCCGACGCCTTCCTCGCGCAGCTCGAGAGCGAGCACCGCGCAAAGCCCGAGGTACGGCAGCGTCGTGGCATCGGCTTTGTGTCAGCAACTGCACATTCCCCGCGGGTCGGCGGCTGACGCAGGATTGCCGGCTCGATATCCTTGACGATCCGCGACGCGCCTCGTGCGCGTCGCGAGCGTCCCGTGTCCAGGAGTCGCTTGTCTCATGCCTTCCGCCGCTGATACTTCGGTCCTGCTGTGGGTCGCGTCGGCCTGCATTGCCTTCCTGGGCGCACGCACCTTCTTCGAATACCTGCGACGCCTGAATTACGACGGCCCCAGGGCGCTGTGGCGGGAGCTGTTGCTGGCTGCGCTGGCATTGACGGCCGCCTACTGGAGCGCGATGGTGATCGACATCGGCGCCCAGGGCCTGGGCTTCCAGATCGGCTATCAACCGGCGAAGATCTTCGGGACCCTGCTGGTGGCGATGGTTGCATTCGTGGCCGTTCTGGTGCTTGCGACCATGCGGCACGCCTGGCTGCTCAAGCTCGCCGCCGCGCCGCTTGCGGCGCTGGGGGCACTGGCGGTGCAGGTCGCGGTGATCTGGTCGATCGGCGCCGAGCCGGGAATCGCCTGGAATGCCGAACCGCTGGTCTTCGCGCTGCTGGTGAACCTGATCGGCATCGCCTTCGCGAGCGCTCTGGTCATCAGCACGCGTCGCGGCTCACGCGCCGACCGGCCCTCGCGCCGGCTGCTGGCGGCGCTGGTGCTGGGCGCCTGCATCGTCGCGGCGCAGGAACTGGTGGTTTCCGCGGCGGGGCTGGCGCAGCAGGTGGCGTCGCTGCACGCCCGTTTCCTGCCCGAGATGATCATCACTCTCGTGGCCGGTGCCGGCTTCCCGGTGGCGTTGGTGCTGATGCTCGTCGACCAGCGCACGCAGCAGCGCAGCCGTGCTTCGCAGCGGGCGCGCCGAAGACGCAGGCGCGCGGAAGGGGGTGCGGACACGGCCTCCGCTCCGGCGACGGTCGGCGACGCTGCCCTGGCCTCTTCCGAACGCAAGGCCCCGCCCGCGCATTGACCCCTTGCCGGGCAAGGCGGCCTGTTGAGCTTTTTCCGGGTACGCCGACGGTGTCGGCGGACAATCGCCGCATGACCGCAAGCAAGCCCAGTTACACCCGTGCCGCCTCACTGCCGGCACTGCTGCGCCAGCGCATCGTGATCATCGACGGCGCGATGGGCACGATGATCCAGCGCCTGAAGCTCACCGAGGCCGATTTCCGCGGGACGCGCTTCGCGGATCATCCGAAGGACCTCAAGGGCAACAACGAGCTGCTGGTGCTGACCCGGCCCGAGCTGATCGAGGGCATCCACGACGCCTATGTGGTCGCTGGCGCCGACATCATCGAGACCAACACCTTCGGCGCGACCTCGATCGCGCAGGAGGATTACGGCCTGGCGCACCTGGCGCGCGAGCTGAACGTCGCTGCGGCGCGCATCGCGCGCAAGGCAGCGAACCGCCACTCGACGCCGGAGAAGCCGCGCTTCGTCGCCGGGGCGCTCGGCCCCACGCCGCGCACCGCGAGCATCAGCCCCGACGTCAACGACCCCGGCGCGCGCAACATCAGCTTCGACCAGCTCCGCGACGCCTACCGCGAGCAGGCCGAGGGGCTGCTCGAAGGCGGCTGCGACCTCTTCCTCGTCGAGACGATCTTCGACACGCTCAACGCCAAGGCCGCGATCTTCGCGCTCGACGAGCTGATGGAGGACTCCGGCGAGCGCCTGCCGGTGATCATCTCCGGCACCGTCACCGACGCCTCCGGGCGCATCCTCTCGGGGCAGACGGTCGAGGCCTTCTGGCACAGCGTGCGTCACGCGCGGCCGCTGGCGGTCGGCCTGAACTGCGCGCTCGGTGCCGCGCTGATGCGGCCCTACATCGAGGAACTCGCGCGCGTGGCCGGCGACACCTTCGTCAGCTGCTACCCCAACGCCGGACTGCCCAACCCGATGAGCGAGACCGGCTTCGACGAGACGCCGCCGGTCACCGGCGCGCTGATGGAGGAGTTCGCCAAGGCCGGCTTCCTCAACCTCGCCGGCGGCTGCTGCGGCACGACGCCCGAGCACATCGCCGAGATCGCGCGCCGCGTGTCGCCCTACCGCCCGCGGAGCCTGCGCGATCCGCTCTTCACGGCGCTGCAGCCGGCCTGAGCGGCAGTCGCTCGCCCTTGCGTGCGCGCGGCGGCGTGCCGCGAGTCGTCGAAGTCGCGCTGACCGGCGCAGTGCCGATCCCTCGCCGATCACTCGCCGGTCAGCAAGCGCGCCGCCGTGGCGTAGCGCTCGGCGGTCGCGGCGATCACCTCCGCGGGCAGGGCCGGCGCCGGGGCGGTCTTGTTCCAGGGCTTGCCGTCGACCTGCGCCTGCTCGAGCCAGTCGCGCAGGTACTGCTTGTCGAAGCTCGGCGGGTTCTCGCCGCGCCCGAGCGCGGCGCGCCAGCCGTCGATCGGCCAGAAGCGCGACGAGTCGGGGGTCAGCACCTCGTCCATCAGCGTGATGCGGTCCTCGTCGTCGAGGCCGAACTCGAACTTCGTGTCGGCGATGACGATGCCGCGCGTGAGCGCATGGGCTGCGGCCTCGGTGTAGAGGCGGATCGCGATCTCGCGCACCCGCGCGGCGCGCGTCTCGCCGATCAGGGCTGCAGCCTGCTCGAAGCGGATGTTCTCGTCGTGCGCGCCGGCCTCGGCCTTGGTCGCCGGCGTGAAGATCGGGTTCGGCAGCGCGTCGGCCAGGCGCAGCCCCGGCGGCAGCGGCACGCCGCAGACCTCGCCGCCGGCCTGGTACTCCTTCCAGCCCGAGCCGGCGAGGTAGCCGCGCACGACCGCCTCGATCGGCAGCGGGCGCAAGCGCTTCACCAGCATCGCGCGCCCGCGCACCTGCTCGACCTCGTCGGGCGCGACGACCGAGAGCGGGTCCCCGCCGGTGAGGTGGTTGGGCACGATGTGCGCAAGGCGCGCGAACCAGAACAGCGCCATGCGCGTGAGCAGCGCGCCCTTGCCGGGGATCGGCTCGCCCATCACGACGTCGAAGGCCGAGATGCGGTCGCTGGCGACCATCAGCAGCCGGTCGCTGCCGACGGCGTAGTTCTCGCGCACCTTGCCGCGCGAGACCAGCGGCAGCGAGTGCAGCCGGGATTCGAAGAGTGTGCTCAGGCGATCACCTTGACCATCTCGAGCACCTTGTTCGAGTAGCCCCACTCGTTGTCGTACCAGGCGACGACCTTGATGAAGGTCTTGTCCAGCGCGATGCCGGCGTCGGCGTCGAAGACGCTGGTGCAGGGCTCGCCGCGGAAATCGGTGGCGACGACCTTGTCCTCGGTGTAGGCGAGGATGCCCTCGAGCGCGCCCTGGCTCTGCGCCTTCATCTCGGCGCAGATCTCGTCGTAGCCGGCTTCCTTCAGCAGCTCGACGGTCAGGTCCACGACCGAGACGTTGCTCGTCGGCACGCGGAAGCTCATCCCGGTGAGCTTCTTGTTGAGCTCGGGGATGACGACGCCGACCGCCTTGGCCGCGCCGGTGCTGCTCGGGATGATGTTCTCGAGGATGCCCCGGCCGCCGCGCCAGTCCTTGTTGCTCGGGCCGTCGACCGTCTTCTGCGTCGCGGTCGCGGCGTGCACGGTCGTCATCAGGCCGCGCTTGATGCCCCACTTGTCGTGCAGCACCTTGGCCACCGGCGCCAGGCAGTTGGTCGTGCAACTGGCGTTGCTGATGATCGCCTGGCCGGCGTAGGTCTTGTGGTTCACGCCGTAGACGAACATCGGCGTGTCGTCCTTGGACGGCGCGCTCATGATGACCTTCTTCGCGCCGGCGGCGATGTGCTTCTGCGCCGTCTCCTTGGTCAGGAAGAGGCCGGTCGACTCGACGACGATGTCGGCCCCGGCATCGCCCCACTTCAGCGCCGCCGGATCCTTCTCGGCGGTGAGGCGGATGCGCCTGCCGTTGACGATCAGCGTGCTGCCGTCGACCGCGATCTCGCCCTTGAAACGCCCGTGCACGCTGTCGTACTTCAGCATGTAGGCGAGGTAGTCGGGCTCGAGCAGATCGTTGATGCCGACGACCTCGATGTCGGGGAAGTTCTGCACTGCGGCGCGGAACACCATGCGGCCGATGCGACCGAAACCGTTGATGCCAAGCTTGATGGCCATGTCGGAAGACTCCTTGCGTTAGCTGGAAAGAACCTTGTGCACGGTGTCGGCCAGGTTCTTCACCGTGAAGCCGAAATGCTCGAAGAGTGCCGGTGCCGGTGCGCTCTCGCCGAAGCGGTCGATGCCGACGACGGCGGCGCAGCCGTATTTCCACCAGAAGTCGGTGACGCCGGCCTCCACCGCCACGCGTGGCAGCCTGGGCGGCAGCACCGCCTTCTTGTAGCGGATGTCCTGGCGGTCGAAGACCGTCGTGCTGGGCATGCTGACGACGCGCACCGCGATGTCGCGGCGCGCGAGCTCTGCCTGCGCGTGCAGCGCGAGCTGCACCTCGGAGCCCGTGGCGATGATCACCGCCTGCGCCTTCTTCCTGAGGCCCACCTCGGTGGGCTCGGCGAGCACGTAGGCGCCCTTGGCGATGTCGTCCAGGCCGGTCTTGGGCGCGTAGGGCAGGTTCTGCCGCGAGAGCAGCAGCGCGCTCGGCCGATGCGTGTTGCCGAGCGCGATCGCCCAGGCGATCGCGGTCTCGGCGGTGTCGGCCGGGCGCCAGACGTCAAGCCCCGGGATCATGCGCAGCGAGGCCGCGTGCTCGACCGGCTGGTGCGTGGGCCCGTCCTCGCCGAGGCCGATGCTGTCGTGCGTGAAGACGTGGACGACGCGCTTCTTCATCAGCGCGACCATGCGCACCGCGTTGCGCGCGTAGTCGCTGAAGGTGAGGAAGGTGCCGCCGTAGGGGATGAAGCCGCCGTGCAGCGCGATCCCGTTCATGATCGCTGCCATGCCGAACTCGCGCACGCCGTAGTTGATGTGGCGGCCGCCGTTGGGCGTGCCCTGCGCGTCGAAGCGCAGCGCCGGCGTTGCGCTCGTGTTCGTCAGGTTGGAGCCGGTGAGGTCGGCCGAGCCGCCGAGCAACTCGGGCATCGCCTGCGTGAAGACCTCGAGCGCGACCTGGCTCGCCTTGCGCGTGGCCATGGTCTCGGCCTTGGCGTGCGCGGCGACGACCGCGTCGACCGCGGTCTGCGCGAAGCCTGCAGGCAGCTCGCCCTTCATCCGGCGTTCGAACTCGGCCGCCAGCTCGGGGTAGGCGGCGCGGTAGGCCGACAGGCGCGCCTGCCATTCGCCGTGACTCGCGGCGCCCTGCGCGCGCGCGTCCCAGGCCGCGTAGATCGCTTCGGGAATCACGAAGGGCGGCTCGCTCCAGCCCAGCGCCTGCCGCGTCAGCTCGATCTCCTCGGCACCCAGCGGCTCGCCGTGCGCCTTGGCCGAGCCGGCCCGGTGCGGCGAGCCCTTGCCGATCGTCGTGCGGCAGCGGATCAGCGTGGGCTTCGTCGCCCCGCGCCGCGCCTTGGCGATCGCCGCGTCGACCGCATCGACGTCGTGGCCGTCGATCGGCCCGATCACCTCCCAGCCATAGGCGGCGAAGCGCTGGCTGACGTCGTCGACGTACCAGGGCGAGATCTCGCCGTCGATGCTGATGCCGTTGTCGTCGTAGAGCGCGATGAGCTTGCCGAGCTTCCAGGCGCCGGCCAGCGCGCAGGCCTCGTGGCTGACGCCCTCCATCAGGCAGCCGTCGCCGAGGAAGACGTAGGTGTGATGGTCGACGATCACGTGGCCGGGGCGGTTGAACTCGTGCGCGAGCAGCTTCTCGGCCAGCGCCATCCCGACCGCGTTGGCCAGGCCCTGGCCGAGCGGGCCGGTGGTCGTTTCCACGCCGGGGGCGATGTCGACCTCCGGGTGTCCCGGCGTCTTGCTGTGCAGCTGGCGGAAGTTGCGCAGCTCCTGCATCGGGAGTTCGTAGCCGCTGAGGTGCAGCAGCGCGTAGATCAGCATCGACGCGTGGCCGTTGCTGAGCACGAAGCGGTCACGGTCGGCCCAGTGCGGTGCCGCCGGGTCGTGGCGCAGGTGGCGGCTCCACAGCGCCACCGCCATCTCGGCCATCCCCATCGGCGCGCCCGGGTGGCCGGACTTGGCCTGCTGCACCGCGTCCATCGCCAGCGCCCGGATCGCGTTGGCCATCGCCTCCGTCGTCGCAGGCAGCATGGGCTGCACGGGGATGGCCGCGGCCGCGGTCAGGGGCTGCGCGGCAGCGGGGTCGTCGGGCGATGGCGTGGACATGCGAGAGGGCGCGCTCGTGACGCGGTCTGGCCTGGGGGAGCCTGGGATTGTAGGAGGGCGGGCATCGCCGCCGGCGTCGATCGCGCGCAGCATCGCAAGCTCTGCCGCGGCTTGGGTGCTGCGGCGGACCTCGGACATGCACGAAACGGGGAAGATCGTGACGCAGTCGGCGCCCGAGTCCGGCCGGCAGAGGGGCGGGCCCGGACAATGTCGCGTTTGCACGAATGATCCCTGCGTCGTTCGAAATCTCAGGCCGCAGTCGATGAACCCGCTCGTCTGGCGTCCTCCTGCCGGCGCCGGGCATCGTATGAGTCAAAGCGGGGGATCAGATCAAGGGAGACCATCGACATGAAGCGCTTGCACCGCCTTCTGGCGCCGACGCTCCTGGCATCGCTGTTGCTTGCGGGCTGCAGCGAGGACCCGGAGCGGCTTGTTGCCTCTGCCAAGCAATTCGCTCAGGAGGGCGAGCGAGAGGCGGCCTTGATCGAACTCAAGCGGGCCATCGAAGTGGATCCCGACTTCGCCGAGGCGCGCTTCCTGCTCGGCAAGTCGCTGCTGACCGGCCTTGACGCCCCCGCCGCGGTGATCGAGTTCCGCAAGGCCATGGACCTGGGCTACGCGGCCGACGAGGTGGTTCCCGAGCTCGCACGCGCGATGTTCCTGCAGGGCGAGTCGGAGAAGCTGCTCGACGAATTCGGGGCGAAGGCACTGGGCCATCCCCAGGCACGCGCCGATCTGTACGTGACGCTGGCGCAGGCCAACGCCAGCCTGGGCCGGCGGGAAGCCGCGCGCCGGGCGCTGGACGAGGCGCTGAAGGCGATTCCCGACTACGCGCCAGCCATGATCTTCGCAGCCCGGCTGCAGGCTGTCGGCGGCGACGTCGAGGGGGCGCTGGCGGCGCTCGACCGGCAGCTCGAGCGTTCGCCGCGCGACGCGCAGGCCTGGCGCGCCAAGGGCGACCTCCTGATGCAGGGCCGGCGCGACCTCGACGGCGCGCTGGCGGCCTACCGCCAGGCGGTCGACGAGCGGCCCCGCGACGCCGACGCTCAGTTCGCGCTGATGAGCGCGCTGCTGGCGAAGGACGATCTCGAGGGTGCGAAGGCGCAGCTCGAGGTGCTCGGCAAGGTCTTTCCGAGACACCCGCAGACCCTCTTCTTTGCCACCAGCGTCGCACTGGTTTCCGGCGATCTGGACAAGGCCAGGGATCTCGGCGACCAGCTCCTGCGGATCAGTGACGAGAACGCCAATGGCCTGCAGCTCGTCGGGATGATCGACGCCGCACGCCACGAATGGTCGCAGGCCGAACTGCACCTGGGCCGGGCGCTGCAGCTCAACCCGGGCCTGGGCGCGGCGCGGCGCGCGCTTGCCAGCGTCTACCTGCAGCGTTCGGAGCCGGCCAAGGTCCTGGTGACCCTGCAGCCCCTGCTCGAGCGGCCGGATGCATCTGCCGACGTGCGCACGCTCGCCGCGCGGGCGCACCTGCTCAACGGCGAGCTGGCTGAGGCCGAGAAAGCCTTCGCGGCGGCGGCGAAGAGCGCTCCCGGTGACCGGCGCAGCCAGGTGGCATTGGCGGCCAACCGCGCGCTGCTGGGCGACGGCCGTGCGGGCGTGGAGGCCTTGCGCAGCCTGGCCGCCGGTTCCGACGACACGCTGGCCGACCTGCCGCTGATCACGGCCCTGATGCGCAGGAACGACGTCAAGGCAGCAATGACCGCGATCGACGCACTCGAGAAGAAGCAGCCCGACAAGCCGATGGCAGCCAACCTGCGTGCGCGCCTGCTGCTGCAGCAGGGCGACAAGGCCGGTGCGGAGAAGGCCTTCCGGCGCGCGCTCGAGATCGACCCGACCTTCTTCCCGGCGGCATCGTCGCTGGCGCAGCTGGCGCGGCTGGCCGGGCACGAGGACGAGGCCGAGCGCATCGTCGACGAATTCCTGAAGGCCGCGCCGACGCACACGCAGGCGCTGATTGCCAGCGCGATGCTGAAATCGCGCCGCGGCGTCCCGCCCGAGGAGATCCTGTCCTTCCTCGATCGCGCGATCGCGCGCGTGCCGACCGATCCGGCCCTGCGCCTGGCGCGGATCGACTACCAGATGGCCACGCGCGACCTGAAGGGTGCGGTCGAGGCGGCGCAGCAGGCCGTGGCCGCGCTGCCCGAGGATGCTTCGCTGCTCGATGCCCTGGGCCGCGCGCAGGCCGACTCGGGCGACGTCAACCAGGCCCTGGCGACCTTCGCCAGACTTGCGAAGACGACTCCCGGATCGACTCGACCTCATCTGCGCATGGCCGAAGTCCAGTGGGCCGCCGGCCAGCGCGAAGCGGCGATCGAGGCGCTGCAGCGGGCGTATGCGCTCGACAAGACCAGCGGCGAGGTCCAGCGCGCGCTGATCAAGGCCTATCTCGACACCGGGCGTGCCGAAGATGCGCTGGGCGTCGCGCGCGAGGTGCGGCAGCAGCAACCCCGGCAGGAGGCCGGCTACCTGTTCGAGGGCAGCGTTGCGCTCGCGCAGCGCCGCGTTGCGCACGCGATCATCGCCTACCGGGAGGGCCTGGGCGCGGTGCCCGATTCGACCAACCTGGCCACACGGCTGCACGCCGCGCTTGCCGCTGACGGGCAGGCCGCCGAGGCCGGGCGCCTGGCGGCGCAGTGGCAGCGCCAGCATCCCGGCGATGCGGGTTTCCGCTCCTACCTCGGGGACCTGGCGCTGGCGCGCAAGGATTACCCGGCGGCGGAACGCCACTACCGCGACGTGCTCGCGATCCAGCCCGGCAACGCGCTCGCGCTCAACAACGTCGCCTGGCTGATGGCCACCGCGGGCAAGCCCGGCGCCGTTGCGCTGGCCGAGAAGGCGGTGGCGCTGATGCCGGACCGGCCGGCGCTGATGGACACGCTGGCGCTGGCGCTGGCTTCCGAGGGGCGCAAGGCCAAGGCGGTGAGCGTCATGCAACAGGCGGTCCGCATGGACGAACGCAACCCGCAGCTTCGGCTCAACCTGGCCCGGCGGCTGCTCGACGCCGGGGACAAGGGCGCGGCGAAGGCCGAACTGCAGGCACTGGCGGCGCTGGGCGAGCAGTTCCCGCAGCATGGCGAAGTGGCTGCGCTGCTGAAGACGCTCTGAGCACCCCCAGGGCCGGGCTGCGCCCGGCCCGCCCCCGCGGGGAATCAAGCCAAGCGGCAGGGCCGCATCGACCTGGAAGGCGCCGGGCACGTACCGCGATCGCTGCCCGTCGGCCGCAACCGGAAGTGTGTTCAGTGTCGAAAAAACTGACACATCGACCTCGGGCAGTCTCGTCCGGGGCTTGGACCCGTTTCGGCCCGGATCCGGAAAAACCTTTCTTGACAAGCGCTTACGTCCGATTGATGAGTTCGCGCGGGCCCGCGACGGCCATCTGGCACGGGTGTTGCTAATGTTCAAGCGATGATCCCTGATGGCGAATCGGGGATCTCGAGGACGAAAGACGACTGATCAAAGGAGCTGACATGACATCGGCCAAGCACAGGGCATGGAAGGCGGGGCATCTGGCAGCAGCGGCGGCGGCGCTGATGCTGGCCGGGGGGGCGGCGCAGGCCAATCCGATCACGCAGTGGGCCTATTCGACGAATTCGACGTTTTCGAATGCCACCTGGGATGGCCCGCCCGGTAACGGAGGGACCGGGTTCGGCACTTGCGCGGGCGTGCAGACGACGGCGGCCTACGAACTGTCCTGGGGTTGCGGTACGGGTAATTTTCAGATCGATACTGGCAACGCGGCCAACAACCGCAGCGCGCTGACGATCGGCAACGCGGCCGCGACCCCCCCGACCCGCACCGGCGGCGGGCCGGCTACGGGCTCCATCAACACGACGATCGGCTCGACGCCCAGTATTTCGCTTGGACAGGTCAAGCCGGGCATCTCGATCACGCACTGGAACAATCCGATCAACAGCACCTTCGGTACGCTGACTTCGGCGGTCATCACCGACACGCTGACGCTGACGCCCGTCGCGCCGTCGGAATACTCGGGTCAGCCGCTGGTGAATGCCCCGACGCTGACCTTCAACTTCAAGTTCCAGGAAACACCCAATTCGGGCGGGACTGGTGGACTCTGTGCGGACGGCGTTCATAACAGCCAGTACTCTCAGGGCTGCCCGGACCTCTTCGGCTTCGTCGGAGGCCTGACCCTCAACAACGCTTTCACGCACGTCGACTCCGGCGCAGATGGCATCCTGGGAAATACGGATGACTTCACGCGAACCTACTACGCGAGCGTCTTCATCCTGGACGACCAGGGCGGCGTGTTCGATTTCAGCACGTTGACGGCGGGCGAGTGCGCCGCCCTTGGCTTGCCCACGGGGTGCTTCGGCTTCCGCACTGCAGAGGCAGCAGCAACCACGGCCAAGTTCGCGTTCGCCGTGACCACCGACCCGATCCCGTACAACAACCCGGAGCCGGGTTCGATCGCGCTGCTGGGTCTGGGCCTGTTCGGTGCCGCAGCGGCGCGCCGCCGGCAGCGCAAGGCGGGCTGACGAGGGACGCGGCAAGCGCGCCGCCAAACGCGCAGAGGGCACGGGCGCAGCCCGTGCCCCTTTTTTTGCGCGGACCTGGCTGCCGGTCTCAGGCAGCCAGCGGGCGCGTCAGTTCGTCGACCCGCGCAAGCACCTCGGGCGTGAGCCGCTCCAGCACCGCGAGGGCGCCCAGGTTCTGCTGCAGCTGCTCGATGCGCGACGCGCCGGTGATCACGGTGCTCACGCGCGGGTTCTTCGCCGCCCAGGCGATCGCAAGCTGCGCCAGCGTGCAGCCGAGCTCGGCGGCGATCGGCGCAAGCCTGGCCACCGCGGCGTTCTTCACCGGGTCGACGAGCTCGTCGCGCAGCGAGGCGTAGCTCGCCACGGTCCCACGGCTGCCCTCGGGAACGCCGTCCCGGTACTTGCCGGTGAGCAGGCCGCCGGCCAGCGGGCTCCAGGTCGTCAGGCCCAGGCCGATCTCCTCGTAGAGCCGCGCGTATTCCTGCTCGACCCGGCTGCGGTGCAGCAGGTTGTACTGCGGCTGCTCCATCACCGGCTTGTGCAGGTGGTGGCGTTCGGCGATCTCCCAGGCGGCGCGGATGTCGGCGGCCGGCCATTCGCTCGTGCCCCAGTACAAGGCCTTGCCTTGGGTGATCATGTCGCTCATCGCCCAGACCGTCTCCTCGATCGGCGTCTGCGGGTCGGGGCGGTGGCAGTAGACCAGGTCGACATGCTCGAGTCCGAAGCGGCGCAGGCTGCCGTCGATCGCCTGCATCAGGTACTTGCGGTTGAGCGTGTTGCGGCTGTTGATGCCGCGGCCCTCGCGGTCCAGCCCCCAATAGAACTTGGTCGAGACGAGGTAGGACAGGCGCGGCCAGCCCAGGCGCTTGAGCGCCTGGCCCATGATCAGCTCGCTCTGCCCGAGTGCATAGCCTTCGGCGTTGTCGAAGAAGTTGATGCCGGCGTCGTAGGCGGCGGCGAGCATCTCGGCCGCGGCCTTGTCATCGACCTGGTTGGAGTAGGTGACCCAGGAGCCCAGGGAGAGCGCGCTGACGCGCACGCCGGCCCGGCCGAGGCGACGGTATTGCATGGATGCGATCCTCCGCGTGGACGACAAGGCGCAAGGGTAGCGGTTTTGCGCCCCGGTCCGGCTTGCGCCGAGAATGGCGCGAAAGCCTTCCTGCTGCGATGAATCGAACGACCCCGACATCGAGCCCGCTGCGCATCGCCGTCGTCGGCGCGGGCCCGGTGGGATTGACGCTGGCGCTGCTGGCTGCGCGGGTGCTGCCCGCCGCGACCGTGAGCCTCTACGACGCACGTCCGCTCGAGCGCGACGTCTGCGGCGACGCCCGGACGCTCGCGCTGGCGCTCGGCAGCGTGCAGCTGCTGCGCCGCCTGCACGCCTGGCCCGCGGCACAGGCCGAACCGATCCTGCAGGTCCACGTCTCGCAGGCGCCGCCGACGCTGGCCGCCGGGCAGGTGCAGATCACCGCGGCCGAGCAGGGCGTGCCGATGCTCGGCGCGGTGATTCCCTACGGGCCGCTCGTCGCGGCGCTGCAGCAGGCCTGGCTCGCGGCCGCACAGGCGGAGCCCGCGCGCCTGCTCAGCCGCTTCGGCAACGCGGTGGCCCAGGTGCGCGCGCTCGACGAGGGGGTCGAGGTCGACGCCGGCAGCGTCGAGATTTTCGAGCTCGCGGTGCTCGCCGAGGGCGGTGTCTACGGCGAGCAGGCGCGCAAGGCGCTGGTGCGCGATTACCGGCAGACCGCATGGGTCGGCGAGGTCGAGCTCGACGCGCCGGCCGGAAGCGGGCTGCGCGGCGTGGCCTTCGAGCGCTTCACCCGCCAGGGGCCGCTGGCGCTGCTGCCGCTGCCGCCATCACCGTCGTCACCATCGTCACCCCAGGGCCGGCTGCGCGCGGCGCTGGTCTGGTGCGTCAGCGCCGACGACGATCCGGTGCGCGCGCTCGACGACGAGCAGCGCCGCGTGCTCGTGCAGTCGCTGCTGCCAGCCGAAGCCGGGTTGCTGCGCCGGCTCGGTGCGCTCAAGTCCTTTCCGCTGGGCCTCAACGCCGAGCGCAGCCTCGTCGAGCGCGGCGGCAGCGGGCGCGGCGCCGGGCGCATCGTGCGCATCGGCAACGCCGCGCAGACGCTGCACCCGGTTGCCGGCCAGGGCCTGAACCTGGGCCTGCGCGACGCCTACGCGCTCGTGCACGCGCTGCGCTCGGCGCCCGACGTCGCGACGGCGCTGCGGCGCGTCGAGTGGGCGCGCGTGCCCGACCGCTGGAGCACGATCGCGACGACCGACCTCCTCGCGCGCGGCTTCACCTGGAGATGGCCGGCGCTGGGCCTGGCGCGCGGCACGGCGCTCGCGGCGCTGCAGGCCGTCCCGCCGCTGAAGGCCGCGCTGGCGCGGCAGATGATGTTCGGCCGCCGCTGAAGTCGCCCGGTGCCGCTACATGCGGCGGTGCGCCAGCGCCGGCAGCTGTGTGCGCACCTGCTCGATGCGCGCCGCATCGAGCTCGGCGAGCACGACACCCTCGCCCTCGGGGCAGCAGGCGAGCACCTCGCCCCAGGGGTCGACGATCATGCTGTGACCCCAGGTGCGGCGGCCGTTCTCGTGCTGCCCGCCCTGTGCCGGCGCCAGCAAATAGCACTGGTTCTCGACCGCGCGGGCGCGCAGCAGCAGCTCCCAGTGCTTCTGGCCGGTCGTGTAGGTGAAGGCCGAGGGCACGACCAGCAGGTCGCAGGGCGGCGCCATCAGCGCGCGGTAGAGCTCGGGGAAGCGCAGGTCGTAGCAGATCGACAGTCCCACGCGCAGCGACCCCGCCTGCAGCGCCACCGGCGCGTCGCCGGCTTCGAGCGTGCGGCCCTCGTCGTAGCGCTCGCGCCCGTTGTCGAACGCGAAGAGGTGCATCTTGTCGTAGCGCGCCCGCTGCGTGCCGTCGGGCCCGAAGACGAGGCAGGCGTTGCGCACGTGCGCCGCATCGGAGCCGGCAAGCGGCAGCGTGCCGCCGACGACCCACAGGCCATGGGCTTGCGCGGCCTGCGCGAGCATCCGCTGGATCGGCCCGTCGCCGCAAGGCTCGGCGATCGCGAGCTTGTCGTCGTCGCGCCGGCCGAGCAGGCAGAAGTACTCGGGCAGCGCGACGAGCTGCGCAGCTTCCGCGGCGGCCTGCGCGATCAGCGCGCGCGCGGCCTCGAGGTTGCGGTCGCGGTCGGTGCCCGAGACCATCTGCAAGGCGGCGATCTTCATGCGGGCATTCTCGTGCAGCCGCGACGAAACGGGGCGCTTGGGCAGAATCGTCGCTCGCCGCACGCGTACGGGGCGGCGATGGAGGATCGCGGAGGAATGGTTCAGCAGCTTGCGGTGCGGGCCGAGCACAGCCGCTTCGTGCAGCGCGTGCGCCGCCGCTATGCGAGCGAGCGCGCGCTGCTGCAGCCAGGTGTGCCCGATCGCGACACCATCATCGCGCTCGTGCATGCGCTGCAGCAGGGCGGACGGCCGCTGGCGGCGGCGCTGCGCGTGGCGCGCCATCTGGTGCTCGAGCGGCTGGTCGAGCTCGACGTCGAGCAGGGCGCGCCGCTGTCGCTCGTCACCGGCACGATGACGCAGCTGGCCGAGGCCGTCCTCGAGCTGGCGCTGGCGCAGGCGCTGGCCGAGGCCGATGCGCGCCACGGCGTGCCGCGCGACGCTGCCGGACAGCGCATCGAGTTCTGGATCGTCGGCATGGGCAAGCTCGGTGCGCGCGAGCTCAACGTCTCCTCCGACATCGATCTCGTCTACGTCTACGAGGGCGACGGCCAGAGCGATGGCGCCTCAGCCGCGGCGAACGACGCCGGGCGCGATGGCGCCGGTGCCGCGGTGCGCCCGATCTCGGCGCACGAGTACTTCGCCTTCGTGGCGCGGCGCCTCTACGCGCTCGTCGGCGAGACGACCGAGGACGGCTTCGTCTTCCGCGTCGACCTCGCGCTGCGGCCCGATGGCAACTCCGGTGCGCCTGTGTGCAGCCTGCGCACGCTCGAGACCTATTTCCAGGCGCAGGGGCGCGAGTGGGAGCGCTTCGCCTGGCTCAAGAGCCGCGTCGTCGCGCCTCGTGCCGCGGTCCAGGGGGCCCGGGCGCTGGCGCTGCGCGCGCTCGTGATCCCCTTCGTCTACCGGCGCTACCTCGACTACGGCGTCTTCGAGGGCCTGCGCCAGCTGCACCGGAAGATCCGCGACGAGGCGCAGCGCCGCGCCGCCGGGCGGCCGGAGCGGGCCAAGGACGTCAAGCTCTCGCGCGGAGGCATCCGCGAGATCGAGTTCATCGTGCAGCTGATGCAGGTTGTGCGCGGCGGCCAGTTCCCACAGATCCGCACACGGCCGACGCTGAGCGCGCTGCAACGGCTCTCCGAAGGCGGATGGATGAAGCCGGAGACGGCGCAGGCGCTGGCCTCGGCCTACGAGTTCCTGCGCCGCGTCGAGCACCGCATCCAGTATCTGGACGACCAGCAGACGCATTTGCTGCCGGCCGTGGACGCCGACCTGGCCTGGGTCGGAGCAAGCCTCGGGCTCGGCTGCCAGAACAATGCCTGTGAGCTGCTGGCGCGGCTGGACGAGGTGCGCGAGTTCGTCGCCGAGGAGTTCGACGCGCTGCTCGGCGAAGGTCGGGTGCCCGTCGCGCGCGAGGGCGGCTGCAAGCGTTGCGGCGGCAGTCCGGCAACGATCGACAGCCCGGCGCTGCACGAGGCGCTGCCCCCGGAACTGGCCGCGCGCATCCGCGGCTTCGTCGCGCTGCCGCGCGTGCAGGCGCTGCGCGAGGAGACGCGGCTGCGCCTGGGCGTGCTGGCCACACGCACCGGACAGGCCCTGCAGCGCGGCGACTGCACGGTGCTGGGTGCGCTGCGCTTCGTCGACTGGATGGAGCCGCTGCTGCGACGCGAGAGCTACCTGGCGCTGCTGGTCGAGCAGCCCGAGGTGCAGCGGCGGCTCCTGCGGCTGCTGGGTCTCGCACGCTGGCCGATGCAGTACCTGATGCGCCATCCCGGCGTCGTCGACGAACTCGCCGACACGCCTCTGCTGGACCAGCGCTTCGACCGCGAGGCCTTCGTTGCCGAGCTCGAGGAAAGACGCATGGCCTGGGCGCGCGCGGGCGAGGCCGACGAGGAGCGGCTGCTCGATGTGCTGCGCCATGCGCACCACGCCGAGGTCTTTCGCACCGTCGTGCGCGACGTCGAGGGCAAGCTCAGCGTCGAGCAGGTCGCTGACGACCTCTCGGCGCTGGCCGACGCGGTGCTTGCCATCGGTCAGCGCTGGGCCTGGAGCCTGTACCCCAAGCGCCATCGCGAGGACTGCGGGCTGGCCATCATCGCTTACGGCAAGCTCGGCGGCAAGGAGCTGGGCTACGGCAGCGACCTGGACGTGGTCTTCCTCTACGACGACGGCGACGAACCCGACCAGGATCGCGCGCTCGAGGTCTACGCCGGCTTCGTGCGCCGTTTCATCACCTGGATGACGCTACGCACCGGCGCCGGCGAGCTCTTCGAGATCGACACGGCGCTGCGCCCCAGCGGCGCCGCCGGCCTGCTCGTGACCTCGATCAGCGCCTTCGAGCGCTACCAGTCGGGCCGCGGCAGCAACACCGCCTGGACCTGGGAGCATCAGGCGATCACGCGCGCACGCTTCGCTGCCGGCTGCACCCGGCTGGCCGGGCGTTTCGAGGCGACGCGGCGGGCGGTCCTGACCGCCCCACGCGACGCCGCTGCGCTTCTGGGCGAGGTGCGGGCGATGCGGGAGAAGCTGCGCGCTGCGCGTCCGGTGCCGGCGACGCGCTTCGACGTCAAGCACAGTGCGGGCGGCATGCTCGACGCCGAGTTCGCGGTGCAGTACCTGGTGCTGGCGCACGGGGCGCGGCAGGCCGCTCTGCTGGACAACGCGGGCAACATCGCGCTGCTGCAGCGTGCCGAGGCCGCGGGGCTGCTGCCGGCAGGCGTCGGCACCGCCGCCGCCGATGCCTATCGCGAGCTGCGACGGGCGCAGCACCGGGCGCGGCTGGACGAGCAAGCGACGCAGTTCGAGCCCGAGTTGCTGGCGCGCGAGCGCGACGCGGTGCTGGCGCTGTGGCAAGCGGTCTTCGGCCCGTGAGCGATCGCCGCGAGCGGCTGGACGGCCTGGCGGTGATCCTGCTGCTGGGCTGCAGCGCGCTGTGGGGCATCAACCAGGCCGCAATGAAGGTCGCGCTGGCCGAGATTCCGCCGCTGACGCAGTCGGCGCTGCGCTCGGCCGGCGCCGGCCTGCTGCTGTGGCTGTGGTCGCTGGCGCGCGGCATCCCGCTGATGCAGCGCGACGGCACGCTGCGCGGCGGCCTGCTCGCCGGGCTGCTCTTCGCGCTCGAGTTCGGCTGCATGTTCGTCGGGCTGCAGTACACGACGGCGTCGCGCATGGTCGTGTTCATCTACCTGGCGCCCTTCGTCGTCGCGCTGGGCATGCCCTTCATCAGCCGCAGCGAGAGGCTCGACGGCGGTCAGGCACTGGGCCTCACGCTGGCATTTGCCGGCGTCGTCTGGGCCTTCGCCGAGGGCTTCGGGGTCCGCGCGGGCAACGAGCGCCAGTGGCTCGGCGACGCGCTCGGGATCGTCACCGCCGTGGTCTGGGGCGCGACGACGCTGGTGCTGCGCGGCACGCGGCTGGCCAGCGCGGCGCCCGAGAAGATGCTGCTCTATCAGCTCGTGGTCTCGGGCCTGGCCCTGGGCGCGGCCGCGCTGCTGGCCGGCGAGGTCTGGCCACAGCGCGTCGGCACGTTGCCGCTTGCGGCACTCGGCTTCCAGACGGTGATCGTGACCTTCGCCAGCTATCTCGTCTGGTTCTGGCTGATCCGGCACTATCCGGCAACGCGGATCTCGGCCTTCACGCTGCTGACGCCGATCTTCGGGCTGCTGGCGGGTGTGGCGCTGCTCGGCGAGTCGGTCACGCCGCGGCTGTTGCTCGCGCTGGCCGCGGTTTCGTGGGGCATCGCGCTTGTCAACCGCGTCGGGCGCCGCAGCGCCTGATCGGCTGATCCGTGGCAGGGTTCACGGACCCGGGTCCGATGCCGTGCCCGGGTGTGGTTCCGGACGCCGGCACGGAACTTTTGCGCCGCACGCCGATCACAGTTGGCGTCGTCCACTTTTCGCTGCTGTGCGGTCCAGGCGCAGGATGCGCCGGAACCTCCGGGTGGTTCTCCTCCTCCTCCTCCCTCCCTCGTTCATCCGGGGCGCCGCACAGCGGCCTTTTATGCTCGGGCGCGGGGCCACATGGGCTCCGCGCCGGTCCGGGCGCTACTTGAGCCAGCCCTTGCGCCGGAAGTAGATGAAGGGCGCGGCGACCGACGACAGCATCAGCGCGAGCGCCAGCGGATAACCCCAGACCTTGTCGAGCTCCGGCATGTAGCGGAAGTTCATGCCGTAGATGCTGGCGATCAGCGTCGGCGGCAGCAGCGCGACGCTGGCGACCGAGAAGATCTTGATGATCTTGTTCTGGTTGATGTTGACGAAACCCACCGTCGAGTCGAGCAGGAAGTACATCTTGTCGAAGAGGAAGGTCGTGTGCGAGTCGAGCGAATCGATGTCGCGCATGATCTGCCGTGCCTGCTCGAACTGCTCGGCATCGAGCAGGCGGCTGCGCATCATGAAGCTGAGCGCGCGCCGCGTGTCCATCATGTTGCGGCGGATTCGGCCGTTCAAGTCCTCCTCGCGCGCGATTGCCGCCAGCGCCTCGCCGGCGGTGTGGTCGTCCACGGTCTGCCGCAGCACGCGCGCGCTCACACGCTCCAGGTTGTCGTAGACGCCCTCGAGCGCGTCGGCGGAGTATTCGGCGTCGGCGTCGAAGAGGCTCAGCAGCACGTCCTTGGCGTCCTCGATCAGCGCCGGGATGCGCCGCGCGCGCAGGCGCAGCAGCCGGAACACCGGCAGATCCTCCTCGTGGATCGAGAAGAGCACGTTGTCCAGCAGGATGAAGGCCACGCGCACGTTGCGGCTGGGGCTGCGGTCGTCGCCCTCGATCAGAAAGTCGGAGCGGATGTGCAGCTCGCCGTTGTCCTCCTCGTAGAAGCGCGCCGATTCGACGATGTCCTCGTCGACCGCGTCCTGCGGGATCGTCAGGCCGAAACGCTCGGTGACCCAGCCCTTCTCCTCTTCGGTCGGGGCTTCCAGGTCGACCCAGATCGGCTGCACGCGGCGCAGCACGTCCGGGTTGCCGACTTCTTCCTGGAACAGCCGGCCGTTGGCCAGCGAAAAGACGTTGAGCATGCGGGCTCCGGCGGTGACGACGCGGTCCCGCTCGACGCGGCCTGCGTTCTCACACGGCTGGGGTGGGGGATTGCGTGACCGTCACCCGCAAGCGCCGTGGCCGGGGTGGACGGTCACCGTGGTCGGGGAACGTCCAAGGAGCCGATCTCCATGGTGAATAACCAATCAATTATCGCACTGCGAACCGATGGCGCACAGGCTCTCGAGCAAATGTGGTTCTGCCACTTTGCTTGATCCACCACGGGGGCGTGCTCAGGCGGCATCGAGCGGGTACACCGGACGGCGGATATGCGCGAACGGGAAGCGCGCGTAGTCCGAGGTCGTGACGCCGGGGCTGTCGCACTCGACGAGTCCCGCCGACAGCGGCACGAACACCGGCCGGCAGTACATGCGCGACTTCAGCAGCAGGAAGCGAAAGCGCGTCGGATCGATGCCCACGCAGTGGAAGACGCCCAGGTCCCAGGGTTCGTGCGTGCGCTCGGTGACGACGATCTGCGCGGCGCCGATGTCCAGGCAGACGCTGCGGCCCATCTCGCAGCGCATGCCGGTGTAGATCGGCCCGCTGACGACGTAGCTGCCGTCGCCGTGCGCGCGCACGACGCCGCGCAGGCGCAGCGGCTGCTTGTGCAGGCCAATCGTGGTCAGCGTCACCTTGTTGCCGAGTTCGACTTCGACTTCCTCGCCCACGGGGCATGCCGCCAGGCGGGCGACCGCCTCCGGGTCGCACAGCGGGCCGACGGCGATGCCGGAGAGCCCCTGCGCCAGTGCGGCCTGCAGCACGTCCATCGTGTCGCAGGTGCCGCCGGACATGCAGTTGTCGCCGTGGTCGAGCAGCAGCACCGGGCGCGAAGCCCCTGCGGCCAGCGTCTGCGCCCGGCGCAGCGAGGTCTCGAGCGGCTCGCTGCGGTAGACGTACTCGTCGCGCCGCTGCCAGATCTGCTGCGCGAGGCCATCGACTGCGGCCTGCGCCGGGCCTGGATCGTCCGCGCGGGCGGTGGCGACGACGCTGACGCAGGGCGCCTCGATGTCGGCGAGCGAGAAGCCGGCGAAGACGGTCATCGCGGGCACGCCGTCTCGCTCGAGCGCGCGAGCGGCGTCGACTGCGTCCTTCATCGCGCCGGCAAGCGTCGTGCTGCGCAGCGTGTGGCTCATCAGCGGCAGGCGATGCCAGCAGACGCGATAGCGCGCCTGGCCCTGCAGCATCTGCAGCAGAAGCCGCCCGGCATGCTCGCCGGTCTCGTACATGTCGACGTGCGGGTAGGTCTTGAAGCCGACCATCACGTCGGCGTTGTCGACCATCCTGCCGGTGATGTTGCCGTGCAGATCCAGCGCGACGCCGATCGGGACGCCGGGAGCTGCTGCGCGCACGCGCGCGAGCAGGTCGCCTTCGCCGTCGACGCTGTTCTCGGCGACCATCGCGCCGTGAAGATCCAACAGGATCGCGTCACAGCCGGGAGCGGCGCCGACGATGCGCCGCGTGAGCTCGTCGTAGGCCGCCGCGGCAACGGTCCCGCTCGGGTTGGCCATCGCCGAGACCGGAGTGACCAGGCTGGCCCCTGCGGCCTCGGCCAGGTCGATGAAGGCCGACATCGCGGTGCGCATGCCCTTGTTGGCGCGATAGGCGTCCTGCCCGTAGGCGGGCGCGAACGCCGCCAGCGGTGTGGCCACCGGTGAGAAGGTGTTGGTCTCGTGGTTGAGCCGGGCGATCAGGATCTTCATCGGTCACTTCGTCGAAGTTCGGTGTCGTGCGCAGCGGCATGCGGTGGCCGGCTTGTCGCCTGCGCCTGCCGGCGTTCGGCGTCGCCAGCCGCGCCCGAACATCGAGCCACCGGCGCGCGAGGGCCATTCTCTGGCTGCCTTGACGATCGCCGCAAGCGGCCCCATTTGCGAATCCGATGCCGAGCGCTCCGGCGCCCGCGCAAACCCGCCGCGCGGGGAGGGGGCGAGGGGCGGCGATCGATGGCCCTTCGAAACCTGACCGAGCCTGCGACCGTCTATGCTCGAACGCTTTGCCAGCGCGCGCGGACGGCGCCTTGCTGGGCCGACATGTCGAACAACAGCACCCGATTCATCTTCATCCGCCACGGCGAGACCGACTGGAACCGCGAGCATCGCTTCCAGGGGCAGATCGACGTGCCGCTCAACGCCACCGGACACGAGCAGGCGCGGCGCCTGGGGCAGCGCCTGGCCGATGATCCGGCCGATGTGCTGCTGGCCAGCGACCTCGAGCGCGCGCAGCAGACGGCGCAGCCGCTGGCGCGCGCCTGGGGTCGGCAGGTGCTGGCCGAACCCGGCGTGCGCGAACAGGCCTTCGGCGTGCTCGAAGGCCTGGATTTCCCGACGATCCAGCGTGAGCATCCGGAGCTCCTGCTCCAGTGGCGCGAGCACCGTGCCGACTACGAGCTTCCTGGCGGCGGCGAGAGCCAGCGCCGCTTCCATGCGCGCGTGCTGGCGACGGTGCAGCGTCTGGCCGCGGAGCACGCGGGGGCCACGGTTGCCGTGGTCACGCATGGCGGCGTGCTGGACATGCTCTGGCGCAGCGCGCATGCGCAGCCGCTGGACGGTCCGCGCCGCTGCGACATCCCCAACACCGGCATCAACCGGCTGCACTGGCGTACCGGCGTGCTGGTGATCGAAACCTGGGCCGACGACGCCCACCTCGAAGGCCTGCCGCCGCAGCCCCTGGCGCGCATCGCGCGCGCCTGAGCCCTCCCCCGCATCGCTTCGCGGCGTCGCCTCCCCCGCATCCCGCGCGCGTGGCAGGTGCTCTGCCCCGGCCGGCGACGTGCCGATCTATGCTTCCCCTCGCGTGCAGGATCAGGGCACGCGCGAAGGAGCGGGCATGTTCAAGCGCATCGACCACATCGAGCTCGTCACCGGCGACGAGGAGCGCGCGATCCGTTTCTACACCGAGGTGCTCGGTTTCGAGCTGCGCTCGCGCTACGAGGTTCCGGGCCTGAAGCTCGCCTACCTCGACCTCGGTGGGACGACGATCGAGCTGATGCACTTCACCGAGACGGTGCCGGCACCCCGCCCCGAGGGCGGCGAGCGCATGGGGTACCGGATGATGGCGCTCGAGGTCGACGACATGCAGGCCGCGCTCTCGATGCTCGCACAGAAGGGGATCGAGTGCAGCTGGGGGCCGCTCACCCGCCCGGCCTACGCCCGCGCCGAGATCCGCGACCCCGACGGCAACTCGATCGAGCTGCGGCAGTGGATCCAGCGTTGAGGGCAGACGCGCTGCGCCCGCCGTCTCGCGTTCGACCGTCTACTGCCAGCTCATCGCCGCGAGGTCGTTGACCGACAGCGGCACGTCCTTCCACAGACCCTTGACGCGGGCGTTGGCCACGGTGATGAAGGTCGGCTGGAAGAGATAGGCCACGACCGCCTCCTCGGCGACCATCTTCTGCGCGTCGGCCATCAGCTTGTTGCGTTCGCTGGCGTCGACGGTGGCGTTGATCTTGGCCCACAGGTCGTTGAAGGCCTGCGACTCGTAGCCCCAGTAGTAGTTGGGGCGCGCGAAGTTGCCGAAGTCCAGCGGCTCGACGTGCGAGACGATCGTCAGGTCGTAGGCCTTCTGGCCGTAGACACCCGACATCCATTGCGCCCACTCGACGTTCTCGATCTTCGCGTTGATGCCGACCTTGGCCAGCTGTGCGGCGATGACCTCGCCACCCTGGCGCGCATAGCTCACCGGCGGCAGCTTCATCGTCAGCTCGAGCGGCAGCGTCACGCCGGCCTGGTGCAGCAGCGCGCGTGCCTTGGCCTGGTCGAAGGGGTTGATGCCGGTGGTGTCGACATAGCCCGGCGCGCCGGGAACGTAGAAGCTGCCGATCGGCACGCCGAAGCCGTCGACCGCACCTTCGATCACCGCCTTGCGGTCGATCGCGGCCAGGATCGCGCGGCGCACGCGCACGTCGTCCAGCGGCTTGCGCTTGTTGTTGATCGCCATGATCGTCTTCGCGCGCGAGCCGCCGACGATGACCTGGAACTTCTTGTTGCCCTCGAACTGCTTGATGCTGCGCTGGACCGCCACGCGCGGGAAGACGTCGACGTCGCCCGAGAGCAGCGCCGCGGTCTGCGCCGCGACGTCGCTGATGAAGCGGATCGTCACGCGGCGCAGCTTGACGTCCTTGGCGTTGCGGTAGCCGTCCCAGCGCGAGAGCACCACGCTCGATCCCTTGTTCCAGGCGTCGAGCTTGTACGGGCCCGTGCCCACCGGCTTGGTGCCGTTGGTCGCCGCGCTCTTGGGCTCGACGATGATCGCCGTGCCCTGGCCGAGCTGGAACGGCAGGTCGACGTTGCCGTTCTTCAGGTTCAGCACGACCGTGTACGGGTCGGGCGTGTCGATGCGCTCGATGTTGGCGAAGACGGCCTTGTCCTTGTTGACGCTGTCCTTGTCGACCGCGCGCTCGAAGCTGAACTTCACCGCGGCGCTGTCGAAGGCTTCGCCGTTCTGGAACTTGACGCCGCGGCGCAGCTTGAAGGTGTAGGTCTTGAGGTCGGGGCTGACCGTCCAGCTCTCGGCGAGCAGCCCGGTGATCCGGCTGTCGCTGTGGATCTTGGTCAGCGTCTCGAAGATGTTGTAGAGCGAGACCTCGGCGATCGCCGACGCGGCGCCGGCGGTCGGGTCCAGTCCCGGCGTGGGCTCGAGCTGCATCGCCAGCACGAGCGTGTCCTTCTTCGACTGCGCCTGTGCGGGCGCCTGCAGCAGCAGCGCGGCAGCGGCCAGCGCAGTGGCGGTGAAAAGCGTGGTGCGGCGTCGGATCATGAAGGGGCCTCCAGGAGTGCAGGCCCCGATGCTACGGCTTGCTGGCCACCACCCGGATCGCCGGCGGTGCCGGCTCGGTCGGCCCGGACGGTTCCGGAGCCAGCAGCGTGCCGTCGCGCAGCCCGCGCACGGTGCCGAGCACGAGGCCGGCGATCACGAGCGAAGCCAGCGCCAGCAGCAGCACGCCGAGCTTGGCCATGAGTCCGGTCTCGCCGGCCAGGCGCAGCGTGAGGGCGGCCAGCGCCGCCAGCGGGAAGGACATGCCCCAGTGCGGCAGCCCGAAGGGCAGGGCGGCGATCGCGCGCGCCTGCAGCGCAACCCAGGCGGCCGAGAAGATCGCCATGCCCCACAGAGCCCAGGCGACAAGTTCGGGCGCGTCGAACTGCAGCGCTGCCAGCCCGACCACGGCCGGCGGTGCGATGAAGATGAAGCTCGCCGGGCGCAGCCGGTCGGGCCAGGGCCCCTGCACGAGGATGCGGGCGCCGATCAGGATCATCACCACCGGCCAGAACAGCAGTCCGGCGCCGAACTGCGCTGCCGACCACTGCGCATAACCCATCGGCACGCCGGCCAGCGGCACGAGCACGTTGCCGACGATTGGGATGAAGAGTGCCGGCGTGATGCCGGCCCACGAGAGCCCGTCCTGGCCGTTCCCCTTCCACCAGCGGCCGAGCACCCAGATCGTCACGAAGAGCTGCGATCCCGCGCCGATCATCCACAGCAGCGTGACCGGCGGTCCCTGCAGCCCCAGCGCATGCGCGACGGTGGCCAGCAGGATGATCGCGATCGGCAGCGCGGCGATGAAGCTGTGGCGCACCGGGTGCTGCCGATCCTCGGCCCAGGCTTCGGCGTGGTGCAGCCCGCGCAGCACCGTCGCGACTGCGAGCACGCCGAACACCGCTGCGGCGAGCAGCCCGATGGACAGCGCAGCCGCGGTGGCGGCCTCGCCCATCAGCGGTGTCGCGCGGTACCAGGCCAGCGCCAGGCCGCACAGGCCCATCACGATCGCGTACCAGCCGGGGAACAGGTATTTCAGCGGCGACAGCTCGGACCGCGCAGCGTTTCGCGGCGACGGGGCGGGGTTGCTCATGGCAGCAGGGAATCCTCGCTCGAGCTCACTTGAGCTGGGAGCCGTGCGAATCGAAGACGCTCACGGTCACCGGGATCGCCTCGCGCACGCTCTGCGTCACGGTGCAGAAGGCCTCGAAGCTGCCGAGGATGCGATCCAGGTGCTGCAGCGTGTCGCCCGGCACGCCGATCGTGATCGTCGCCTGCATCGAGAGCACGCGCAGCCGGTTCTCGGCGTTGCGGCCGACCTCGGCGGCGACGTCGCAGCCGATCGAGCCCGGATCCTGCTTGTACTTGCGCAGCGCGAAGAGCAGCGACGCCGAGAGGCAGTTGCCGACCGCTGCCGAGAGCAGCTGCACCGGCGAGGGGCCTTGCCCCTGGCCGAGCGGCGGCGGCTCGTCGGTCTGCAGCACCGCGATGCCCTCGCCGAACTGGGCGTGGAAGCGGTAGTCCTGCACCTGCGTCAGGCGGACGGTTTCGTTGTTCTGGCTCATCGCGGAGTCTCCTCGCTTCGGGGGTTCATGGGGATGGGGCTCAGCCGGACGCGGACGCGGTCCGGGGCACGATCAGCGGATCAGCGTACCTTGCCGAGCAGCGTCTGCACGTCGTCGAGCAGCGTGTCGAGTTCGCCTTCGGCTTCCTCGTCGAGCTGCAGCCGCTGCTGCAGCTCCTGCTGCATGTAGCACACGGTCATGCGCACGTAGGCGCCGTCCAGTGCCCGGCGCACCGCGGCCATCTGTGCCGCGATGTCCATGCACGACTGGTCCTCCTCGATCATGCGCTGGATGCCGCGCAGCTGCCCTTCCGCACGCTTGAGGCGGTTCAGGAGCTCGGTGCGCTTGGCCGCATCAATGAGCATCGGGGAGGACATGGTGCAGACCTCGTGATTGCCGGTGGGGGTATCGGTCATTGTCGTGGGTCGTGCCCGACCCTGCTCAGCGCATGCCGCAGCTGGCGCCGCCTTCGGGCACGCCCAGCTTGCGCAGCAGGATGCTCGGCCCGCAGAAGTTGGTGAAGCCCGACTGGAACAGGTTCAGGCCGACGAAGGCGGTGAACGCGAGCCACCACTTGCTGACGAAGATCGGGCTGCCTTCGACGCCGAGCGCCAGCGACAGCAGGATGAAGAAACCGGCGAGCACGCGGATGTAACGGTCGATGGTCATGACGGAACTCCTTCGGTGGGGTTGGGGAGGGTGGGTTTGGGGGAAGCTTCGATGCGCCGCCGGTACAGCGCGTAGTACAGGACCGGAATCACGACGAGCGTGAGCAGCGTGGACACCGCGATGCCGAAGAGCAGCGAGATCGCGAGCCCTTGGAAGATCGGGTCGTCGAGGATGAAGACCGCGCCGATCATCGCGGCCAGGCCGGTGAGCGCGATCGGCTGCGCACGCACCGCGGCGCTCTGCACGACGGCGTCCTTGAAGTCCATGCCGCCCGCGAGCTGCAGCTCGATGAAGTCGACGAGCAGGATCGAGTTGCGCACGATGATCCCGGCCAGCGCGATCATGCCGATCATGCTGGTCGCGGTGAACGGGGCGCCCAGCAGCGCGTGCCCGGGCATGACGCCGATGATGGTCAGCGGGATCGGCGCCATGATGACCACCGGCGTCAGGTAGCTGCGGAACTGCGCCACCACCAGCAGGTAGATCAGGATCAGGCCGACGCCGTAGGCCGCCCCCATGTCGCGGAAGGTCTCGTAGGTGATCTGCGACTCGCCGTCCCACTTCACCGCGTACTGGCGGAAGGGGTCCTCGGGCTGGCGGATCCAGTATTCGCCGACCTCGCCGCTGCCGGGCAGCGCGGCCTCGGCGAGCTTGCCGCGGATCGCGAACAGGCCGTAGAGCGGCGAGTCGGGGATCTCGGCGCCCTCGGCGCGACGGCCGATGTCGCCGAACACGTAGCTGACACCCTGCAGGTCCTTGGTGAAGAGCGGCTTGTCGATCACGCCCTGCTCGACGCGCACGAGCTCGGACAGCGGCACCATGCGCCCGTCGGCCGCGCGCATCGGCAGCGCCAGCAGCGCGGCAAGGCCGGTCTGCGCCTCGCGCGGGAGCTGGATGCGCACCGGCACCGGATACTTGCTGTGGCCGTCGTGCAGCCAGGCGGCGTCGGCGCCGGAGAGCGCGGCATGCACCGTCTGCGCGATCTGCGCGACCGGGATGCCCAGCGACTCGGCGCGCTGGCGCTGCACGCGCAGGAAGGCGCGCGGCGCGTCGGCGTGCAGGCTCGAGTCGATCGCCGCGATGTCGGGTGTCGCGTGGAAGGCGGCTTCCAGGCGTTGCGCGAGCTGCTGGCGGCCGGCCTCGTCGGGGCCGTAGACCTCGGCCACCAGCGGGCTCTGCACCGGCGGGCCCGGCGGAACCTCGACGACCTTCAGCTTGCCGCCGTGGCGCGCGGCGATCTCGTCGAGCGCCGGGCGCAGGCGCTGCGCGATCGCGTGGCTCTGCTCGTGGCGGTGCGCCTTGTCGACAAGGTTGACCTGCAGGTCGCCCTGCTCGGCGTCGGCGCGCAGGTTGTACTGGCGCACGAGCCCGTTGAAGGTGATCGGGCTTGCCGTGCCGGCGTAGCCCTGCAGATCCAGCACCTCGGGCTGCCTGGCGAGATGCGCGCCGAGTTCGTGCAGCGCGGCCGCCGTGTCCTCGAGCGGCGTGCCCGCAGGCATGTCGAGCACGAGCTGGAACTCGCTCTTGTTGTCGAAGGGCAGCATCTTCAGCACGACGCCCAGGCGCGAGTTCGGGATCGTCGCCAGCGACACCGACATCAGCACCGCGGCGAGCACCGCCGCGAGCAGCACCCAGCGCTTGGCCGCGCTGTCCAGCAGCGGACGCAGCAGCAGCTCGAAGAGCCGGGGCAGCTTGGCCGCGAGGCCCGTGGGCGCGGCATGGCCCTCGGCGTCGACCGCTGCAGACGCATGGCTCTTCATCAGCTTGACCGCAAGCCAGGGCGTCACCGTGAACGCGATCGCCAGCGAGATCGCCATGCCCAGGCTGCTGTTGATCGGAATCGGGCTCATGTAGGGGCCCATCAGCCCGGTGACGAAGGCCATCGGCAGCAGCGCGGCGATGACCGTGAAGGTCGCAAGGATCGTCGGGCCGCCGACTTCGTCGACCGCGGCAGGGATGATCGCCAGCAGCGGCTTGCCCGGCTCGAGCTGCTGGTGGCGGTGGATGTTCTCCACCACCACGATCGCGTCGTCGACGAGGATGCCGATCGAGAAGATGAGCGCGAACAGGCTCACCCGGTTGAGCGTGAAGCCCCAGGCCCAGCTCGCGAAGAGCGTTGCGGTGAGTGTCAGGATGACCGCCGCGCCGACGATCACCGCCTCGCGCCGGCCCAGCGCCAGACCGACGAGCAGGATCACCGAGCCGGTCGCGAACGCCAGCTTCTGGATCAGCTTGTTCGCCTTCTCGGCAGCGGTGGCGCCGTAGTCGCGCGTCACGGTGGCGTGCACGCCCTCGGGGATGACCGTGCCCTGCAGCGCCAGCACGCGTGCGCGCACCGCCTCGGCGACGTCGACCGCGTTCTCGCCGGGCTTCTTCGTCACCGAGATCGTCACCGCCGGGTAGACGCTGCCGGCCGTCGCGCCGCTGGCGGGCGCCACCGCCTCGACTCCAGTGGGGCCGGCTGGATTGGCGAGGGCTGCGGCGCCTGGCGTGTACCAGACGTAGCGCTGCGGCTGTGCGGCCGCCGCCTCGACGCGAGCGACCTCGTGCAGGTAGACCGGCCGGCCCTTGTGCACGCCGACGATGATCTGGCGGACATCCTCGGCATCGCGCAGGAACTCGCCGGTCTCGACCGAGAGCATGCGCCCCGGTGCCCGCGGGTCGACGACGCTGCCCGAGGGCATGCCGAGGTTCGCCGCGGCGAGCGTCTGCTGCAGGCGCAGCAGGTCTACGCCGCGCTCGCGCAGCCGGCTCGGATCGACGTCGACGCGCACGACGCGTCCCGGGCCGCCGATGGTGCGGACCTCGCGTGCTCCGGGCACGCGCTTGAGTTCGGCCTCCATCGTGTGCGCGACGCGCTCGAGTTCGAGCGCGCTCGCGGCGTCGTCGCTCCAGAGCGTCAGCGCGACGACCGGGACGTCGTCGATGCCCGTCGGACGCACGATCGGCGGCAGCACGCCCAGGCCCTGCGGCAGCCAGTCCTGGTTGGCGTTGAGCACGTCGTAGAGGCGCACCAGCGCCTCGGTGCGCGGCACGCCGACCTTGAACTGCACGGTGACTAGCGCCACGCCCGGGCGCGAGACCGAGTAGGTGTGCTCGATGCCGGCGATCTGGCCCAGCACCTGCTCGGCCGGCCGCGCCACCAGGTTCTGCACGTCGGCGCTCGCCGCCCCGGGGAAGGGGATGATCACGCTGGCCATCGTGACATTGATCTGCGGCTCCTCCTCGCGCGGCGTCACCAGCACCGCAAAGAGGCCTAGCAGCAGCGCGACCAGCGCCAGAAGCGGCGTCAGCGCGTTGGCCTGGAAGGCGGCGGCCAGCCGCCCGGAGATGCCCAGGCGCGGGGCGGCGCCTGCGGCGGGCTGCGTCAGGTCGGTACTCACTTCGGTGTTCACGTCCGTATTCGCTCGAAAAGTCAGCGGACGCTTACTGCGCCGGACGCGCGCCGGCGAGGCCGGCCTGTACCGCGTTGGCGGCGATCCTGTCGCCGCTCTTCAGCCCGGCGAGCACCTCGACGCCCTGGCTGCCATGCGTGGCGCCCAGGCGGACCGCGCGCAGGGCGAAGGCGTCACCCTGCGCGACATAGACCGCCGCGAGCTCACCGCGGCGCAGCACTGCCGCGTGCGGCACTTGCAGTGTCGCCGGGGCATCGGGTGCGGCGGTCACACCGATGAAGTGCACCCGGGCAACCTGTCCCGGCAGCAGCCCGGGAAGCGCGGAGCTGGGCAGATCAAGACGCCACTCGATCGTCTGCGAGACGGGATCGGCGCCGGCCAGTTCGGTACGGGCCGCGGGCGCGACACGCTGCCCGTTGGCCAGCTCGATCTCGATGCGACTCGCATGCCGTGCCGCCGGTGCCTGAGACAGCGGCACCTGCGCGGTCGCGCGCATCGCGCCCGGCGAATAGAGGGTCACGATCGGTCGCCCGGGGCTGGCGAGATCGCCCGCCTCGAGATGCGTCGCCAGCACCAGGCCGGAGAAGGGCGCGGTCACGGCGGCGAAGCTGCGCGCAAGCGCCGCCTGCGCGCGCGCCGCCTTGGCCTGCTGCACGCCGGCCTGCGTGGCCTTGTTCTGCATCAGCGCGGTGTCGAGCGCCGCCTGGCTCACGAAGCCCTGATCCCGCAGCTCCCGCGTGCGCTCGAGCGCCGTGCGCGCGTTCTGCGCCTCGGCCTCGGCCTGTGCGAGGGCAGCGTCCATGCGCAGCACGCCGGTCGTTGCGTCGCGCTCGTCGATGCGCGCGATCACCTGACCGGCTTTGACCGCGTCCCCTGCCTTGACGAGCAGCGCCTGCACGTTGCCGCCGATCTGCGCGGCGACCGTGGCCTGACGCACCGGTTCGATCTGGCCTTCGATCGACAGCGCCGTGCCGCCTTGGCCGGGACTGGCCTGGACGACCGGAACCTCGATCGCGAGCGCCGGCAGCGCGACAGCGGCCAGCAGCGCGGCCAGGACGGTCAGTGCCGCGACCGTGACGGGAGTGCGTGTCTTGATACCCATAAGGGTATCGTAGCAGATACCTATAAGGGTATCAAGAGGGGCGCGTCGGACGGCCGTTCAACCGTCGGATGCGCGCATCAGCCGCCGAGCCGACCGTAGAGGCGGGTGAAGTCCTGCAGTTCCTCGCCGTGCCAGGGCAGCACCTGGCTCCATTCGAAGCGCCAGCGCCACCACCCGCTGCCCTGCCCCGGATGGTTCATCCGGCAGTCGCTGCCCAGCGCCAGCACGTCCTGCATCGGCACGATGCAGGTCTCGGCGACGCTGGCCATCGCCGCGCGGATCAGCGTCCATGGCATCTCGTGACCGTCGGTGCCCAGATACGCGCGCGCGAAGTGTCGTTGCGTGTCGGCGGCCTTGGCCCACCAGCCGGCGACGGTGTCGTTGTCGTGCGTGCCGGTGTAGACGACACTGTTCGGCTCGTGATGGTGCGGCAGGTAGCGGTTGCCCGGGTCGCCGTCGAAGGCGAACTGCAGCACGCACATCCCGGGGAAGCCCAGGCGCCGGCGCAGCGCCTCGACCTCCGGGGTGATGATGCCGAGGTCCTCGGCGATGATCGGCAGCGGCCCGAGCGCCTTCGCGATCGCGTCGAAGAGCGCTTCGCCCGGGCCGGGCCGCCAGCGTCCGCGCACCGCGGTCGGCTCGTCGGCCGGGATCTCCCAGTAGTCGACGAAGCCGCGGAAGTGGTCGATGCGCAGCACGTCGACGAGCTCGAAGGCGCGGCGGATGCGCTGCACCCACCACGCGTAGCCGTCGCGCGCGTGCTCGGCCCAGCGGTAGAGCGGGTTGCCCCAGCGCTGGCCGCTGGCGCTGAAGTAGTCCGGCGGAACGCCGGCGACCACGCTCGGGCGGCCGCCTGCATCGAGCTCGAAGAGCCGCGGCTGCGTCCAGACCTCGGCGCTGTGCGCGGCGACGAAGATCGGCGCGTCGCCGACGATCCTCACGCCCCGGTCGTTGGCATAGCGCCTGAGCGAGGCCCATTGCCGGAAGAAGCGCCACTGGCAGAACTCGTGCAAGGCGATCGACCCGGCGAGCTCGCGGCGCGCGCTTGCAAGTGCCGCGGGTTCACGGCGCGCGAGCGCTGCCTCCCACTGCCACCAGTCCTGCCCCGGCTGCCGCTCGGACAGCGCCATGAAGAGCGCGTAGTCGGCCAGCCAGTCGGCGTGTTCGGCGCGAAAGCGCTCGAAGTCCTCGCGCTGCGCGGCGCTGCCGCGTTCGGCAAAGCGTGCTGCCGCGCGCGCCAGGCGCTGGATCCGGTACGGCTGCACCGCGGCGTAGTCGACGCGGCCGGCCTGCAGCGACGCTTCGGGTTCGAGCTCGCCGGCCTCGAGCCAGCCCTGGCGCTGCAGCTCGGCCAGGTCGATCAGCAGCGGATTGCCGGCAAACGCCGAGCTGCTCATGTAGGGCGAATTCCCCGGTCCGATGCCGGTCAGCGGCAGCACCTGCCACAGCCGCTGGCCGGCGCCAGCAAGCCAGTCGACGAAGTGACAGGCCGCAGGGCCGAGGTCGCCGCTGCCGTGCGGCCCGGGGAGCGAAGTCAGGTGCAGCAGCACGCCGCTGGCGCGGGGGAGTCTCATCGTCGGTCCTCGGCCTGTCCGGTCGAATCATCGGGCGCACCGGCCGCTTCCGTGCGGCCCTGCCCGGCATCGCGCAGCAGCAGCAGGCTGCGCGCGGGCAGGCGCAGGCGCGGCGCGCCGTGCCGTTGCCAGCTGCTGCGGCCGTCTGCCTGCGTCGTGTCGAGCTCGGCGACCCAGTCGCCGGGCGGAAGCTCGAAGTCGAGATCGTGGTCGCGGCCGTTGACGAGCAGCAGCAGCGGCGCACCGCCGCCCCCGGGGGCGCCGATCAGCGCGCCGAGCACGCGCGAGGTGCGGTTCTCCCACTCGGGCACGGTCAGCGGCCGGCCGGTACGGCGCAGCCACGCGAGGTCGGTGCGGCCCTTCCGGTCGGGCGCGCCGCTGTACCAGTCGCTGCCGAAGGGCAGAAGGCGCCGGCGCAGCGCGAGCACATGCGCGGTGAAGGCGAGCAGGCCCTGGTCGGCATGCTCCCAGTCGAGCCAGGTGATCTCGTTGTCCTGGCAATAGGGGTTGTTGTTGCCGCGCTGGCTGTGCCCGATCTCGGCGCCCGCGGCCAGCATCGGCGTGCCCTGCGCGAGCAGCAGCGTGGCCAGCAGCGCACGCTGCAGGCGCGCCCGCCGCGCGAGCACTTCGGGCCGGGTCGTCGGCCCTTCCCAGCCGCAGTTCCAGCTCAGGTTGTGCGGGTGGCCGTCGCGGTTGCCCTCGCCGTTGGCCTCGTTGTGGCGCAGGTCGTAGCTGACGAGGTCGGCGAGGCTGAAGCCGTCGTGCGCGACGACGTAGTTGACCGATTCCAGCGGCGCGCGCGCGCGCGGCTGGAACAGATCCGCCGAACCCGCCAGCCGCAGCGCGAACTCGCCGCGCGTGCTCTCGCCGCCGAGCCAGAACGCGCGCACGCCGTCGCGAAAGCGGTCGTTCCATTCGAGCCAGCCGTCCGGGAACTGGCCGAGGCGGTAGCCGTCCGGGCCCAGGTCCCAGGGCTCGGCGATCAGCTTCACGCCCTGCAGCGCCGGGTCCTGCGCGATCGCCTTGAAGAAGGCCGCGTGGCGGTCGAAATGCGTCCCCTCGCGCCCGAGCGCTGCCGCCAGGTCGAAGCGAAAGCCGTCGACGCCCATCTGCTGCACCCAGTAGCGCAGGCTGTCGAGCACGAACTGCAGCACGCGCGCCTGGCCCAGGTCCAGCGTGTTGCCGCAGCCGCTCCAGTTCTCGTAGCCGGCGCGGTCGCCCTCGGGCAGGCGGTACCAGCCGGCGTTGTCCAGGCCGCGCCAGGACAGCGTCGGGCCGCGCGCGTCGCCCTCGGCGGTGTGGTTGAAGACGACGTCGATGACGACCTCGATGCCCGCGGCGTGCAGCCGCTGCACCATCGCGCGGAACTCCTGCCTCGGCGTGGACGTGGCCGCGTAGCGCGGTTCGGGGCAGAAGAAGCCCAGGGTGTTGTAACCCCAGTGGTTGACGAGGCCGCGCGCGGAAAGCGCCGCCTCGTCGAGCTTGTGGTGCACCGGCAGCAGGCTGACCGCGGTGACGCCCAGGCGCTGCAGGTGCGCGATCGCCGCGTCGCTTGCCAGCCCCGCGTAGGTGCCGCGGAGCCTCGCGGGAACGCCCGCCATGCGCATGCTGAAGGCGCGCAGGTGCAGTTCGTAGAGCACGGTCTCGGCCAGCGCCCGGGCAGGCCTTTGCCAGCGCGGCGGCGGCCCGTCGTCGACGACGCGCGCCTTGTGCGCCGCTGCGGCGTTGTCGCGCCGGTCGGGCCGGCCCTGCTCGTCGCTGCCTCGGTGCGGCGCGTGCCAGTCGAAGCCGCCCTCGGGCACGACGATCTCGCGCGCCCAGGGGTCCAGCAGCAGCTTGCCCGGGTTGAAGCGATGCCCTTCCTCCGGCCGCCAGGGGCCGTGCGCGCGCAGACCGTAGACGAGGCCGGCGCCGGCGCGCGGCAGCCGGCCGTGCCAGACGTCGCCGCTGCGCGCCGGCAGCGCGCCGCGCAGGCGTTCGCAGCGGCCCTGGTCGTCGAAGAGGCAGAGCTCGATCCGCGTCGCGTGCCGGGAGTAGACGGCGAAGTTGACGCCGTCGCCGTCGACGTGGGCGCCCAGCGGCCAGGGCCGCCCGGGTTCGAGGCGCCAGGCCTGCGCCGGCATGCCTGCCGGCAGCGGCACCGACGGCTGCGCGTCGCCGGCGCCGGCGTCGGTGTCCGCGTTGGCACAGGGCAGGTTCAGGGCGTCCACTGCAGGAAGACGGTGGCCAGCGGCGGCGCGGCGAGCACGATCGACTGTGCGCGGCCGTGGCTCGCGACCGGTTCGCTCTCGGCCGCCCCGAGCGGCAAGCCGAGGTTGCTGCCGCCGTAGTGCGCGGAATCGGTGTTCAGGCGTTCGACCCAGCGTCCAGGCTGGGGCACGCCCAGGCGCAGCCCGGTGCGCGGGACCGGCGTGAAGTTGCAGACGACGAGCATCGCGCTGCCGTCGCGCGCGAGGCGGACGAAGGACAGCAGGCTGCGCTCGGCGTCCTCGTGGTCGATCCACTCGAAGCCCTCGGCGCTGCAGTCCAGGTCGTGCAGCGCCGGACTGTCGCGGTAGAGGTGGTTCAGGTCGCGGACGAGGCGCTGCACCCCGGCGTGTTCGGGCGCTTCGTCCAGCAGGTGCCAGTCCAGGCTGCGCTCGTGGCTCCATTCGCGTTCCTGCGCGAACTCGCCGCCCATGAAGAGCAGCTTCTTGCCCGGGTGGCCCCACATGAAGCCGTAGTAGGCGCGCAGGTTGGCGAAACGCTGCCAGCGGTCGCCGGGCATGCGCCCGATCAGCGAGCCCTTGCCGTGCACGACCTCGTCGTGCGAGAGCGGCAGCACGTAGTTCTCGCTGAACGCGTAGACGAGGCCGAAGCCGAGTTCGCCGTGGTGGTGCCGTCGATGCACCGGGTCGCGCTGCATGTACTGCAGCGTGTCGTGCATCCAGCCCATGTTCCACTTGTAGTGAAAGCCCAGGCCCCCGGCGTAGGTCGGGTGGCTGACGCCGGGGAAGGCGGTGCTCTCCTCGGCGATCGTCACCGCCTGCGGGCGCTCGCCGCCGACGACCTCGTTGAGCCGCTTCAGGAAGGCGATGGCCTCGAGGTTCTCGCGCCCGCCGTGCACGTTCGGGATCCACTGGCCGGCGGCGCGGCTGTAGTCGCGGTAGAGCATCGAGGCCACCGCGTCGACGCGCAGCCCGTCGGCGCCGTAACGCTCGAGCCAGTAGAGGGCGCTGCCGACGAGGAAGTTGCGCACCTCGTTGCGCCCGAAGTTGTAGATCAGCGTGTTCCAGTCCTGGTGGAAGCCCTCGCGCGGATCGGCGTATTCGTAGAGCGCGCTGCCGTCCAGCCGCGCCAGCGCCCAGTCGTCGGCGGGGAAGTGCGCCGGCACCCAGTCCAGCAGCACGCCCAGGCCCGCGGCGTGCGCGCGCTCAACGAAGCGCAGCAGCCCTTCGGGCGCACCGTGGCGCGCGGTCGGTGCGTACAGCCCCGTGCTCTGGTAGCCCCAGCTCGCGTCCAGCGGATGTTCGGCGACCGGCAGCAGTTCCAGGTGCGTGAAGCCCATCTCCGCCGCATAGGGCACGAGCTGCTCGGCGAGCTCGTCCCAGTCGAGCCACTTCCAGCCGTCGCGGCGGCGCCAGCTCGCGCAGTGCACCTCGTAGATGCTGATCGGCGCGTCGATCGCGTTGGCGCGCTCGCGCGCGCGCGACGGCGGCAGCGCCGCGGGCAGCGGCGCGACGATGCTTGCCGTGGCCGGCCGCAGTTCGGCGCGGCGCGCATAGGGATCGGCCTTCTGCGGCAGCAAGCGCCCTGCGGCGTCGAGGAGCTCGAACTTGTAGCGCTCGCCGACCCCGACGCCGGGCAGGAACAGCTCCCAGACACCGCACTCGCGGCGCAGCCGCATCGGGTGGCGGCGGCCATCCCACGCGTTGAAGTCGCCGACGACGCTTGCGCGTGCGGCATTGGGCGCCCAGATCGCGAAGGCGGTGCCGTCGACGCCGTCGACGCAGCGCGGGTGCGCGCCCAGCACCTCGAAGGGGCGCAGGTGCGTGCCCTCGGCAAGCAGCCAGGCATCGAGCTCGCCCAGCAGCGGGCCGAAGCGGTAGGGGTCGTCGAACTCCTGCGCTGCCGGCGGTGGGTCGCCTTCTGCCGCTTTCGGCAACCCGGCTGGGTGCGCGCGCAGCCGATATCTGACCGACGGCGAGGGCAGCTCGCCTTCGAAGAAGCCGGCCTCGTCGCGGCGGATGAGCGGCAGCGCGCGCTCGTCGACGAGCGCCTCGACCGCGGTGGCGCCGGGAACGAAGGCGCGCAGCCAGCAGCGGCCGTCGGCGTCGAGATGCGGCCCGAGGCGCGCGAAGGGATCGGCCTCGCGTCCCTCGACGATCGCGCGGACCTCGGTGGGGCTGAGCATCGGCGCCTCAGGGTCTGCGAGTCATGTCTTCACGGAGGCTCTCATCGCTGCGGCCGCACGCCCCAGACCTGGCGCGCGTACTCGCCGATCGTGCGGTCCGACGAGAAGTGGCCCATGCCGGCGACGTTGGCGATCGCCTTCGCCGCCCAGGCGTCGGGGTCGCGGTAGGTGGCGTCGACCCGTTCCTGCGCCTGCAGGTAACTCTCGAAATCGGCCAGCAGCATGTAATGGTCGCCGCCCCAGAGGAGCGCGTCGACGAGGCTGCGGTAGCGCCCGGGTTCGGTCGGCGAGAACTGCCCGCCGGCGATCGCGTCGAGCACCGCCTTGAGCCGCGCGTTGCCCTCGTAGAGCCGCAGCGGCTGGTAGCCGGCGCTGCGCCTCTTTGCCACCTCGGTCGCCGAGAGGCCGAAGATGAAGATGTTGTCGTCGCCGACCTGCTCGCGGATCTCGACGTTGGCGCCGTCGTCGGTGCCGATCGTCAGCGCGCCGTTGAGCGCGAGCTTCATGTTGCCGGTGCCGCTGGCCTCGGTGCCCGCGGTCGAGATCTGCTGCGAGAGATCGGCGCCGGGCATCACGAGCTCGGCAACCGAGACCCCGTAGTTCGGCACGAAGACGAGCTTGAGCCGCCCGCGCAGGCGCGCATCGGCGTTGATCGTCGCGCCGACGTCGTGGATCAGGTTGATCACTGTCTTGGCCGCGACGTAACTCGATGCCGCCTTGCCGGCGAGGATCACCGTGCGCGGCACCCAGCGCGAGAGCGTCGGATCGGGGTCGGCGAGCATCGCCTGGTAGCGCGCGACGACGGACAGCACGTTGAGGAGCTGGCGCTTGTACTCGTGGATGCGCTTGACCTGGACGTCGAAGAGGCTTCCCGGGTCGACCTCGACCCCGGTGCGCGCGGCGATGAACGCTGCCAACCGCTCCTTGTTCGCGCGCTTGACCTCGAGGAAGGCGCGGCGAAAGCCGGCGTCGGCGGCCAGCGGCGCAAGCCGCGCGAGCCGCGCCAGGTCCAGGCGCCAGTTGGCCCCGTTGCCGACTGCGCCTTCGGCGCCAGCGCGCGTGACGAGCGCCTCGTCGATCAGCGCCGAGAGCCCCGGGTTGGCCTGCGCCAGCCAGCGCCGCGGCGTGACGCCGTTGGTCACGTTGATGAAGCGCTCGGGCCAGAGCTGCGCGAAGTCGGCGAAGAGGGTTCTGGCGAGCAGCCCGGAGTGAAGTGCCGAGACGCCGTTGACGCGGTGGCTGCCGACGACCGAGAGGTGCGCCATGCGCACGCGCCGTTCGCCGTCCTCGTCGATCAGCGACAGCCGGCGCAGGAAGCCGTCGTCGCCCGGGCGCGCCGCCTGAGCCAGCGCGAGGAACTCGGCGTTGATGCGGAAGATGATCTCGAGGTGCCGCGGCAGCACATGCTGCAGCAGCGCCACCGGCCAGGTCTCGAGCGCCTCGGGCATCAGCGTGTGATTGGTGTAGCTGAAGACGCGGCGCGTCGTCTCCCAGGCCGGCGCCCAGGCGATGCCGTGCTCGTCGACGAGCAGCCGCATCAGCTCGGCGACGCCGATCGCCGGGTGCGTGTCGTTGAGGTGGATCGCGACGCGCTCGGCGAGGTTGCCGAGCTGGCCGTACTCGTCCAGGTGGCGCGCGACGATGTCCTGCAGGCTGGCGCTGGTGAAGAAGTACTCCTGGCGCAGCCGCAGCTCGCGCCCGGCCGGGGTGCTGTCGTTCGGGTACAGCACCCAGGAGATGTTCTCGTACTCGTTCTTGAACTCGGCTGCGCGCGCGTAGTCGCCGCTGTTGAACGCGGCGAGGTCGATCTGCGCCGGCGCCACCGCGCGCCACAGCCTCAGCGTGGCCACGCGCTCGGTCCCGTGGCCGGGGACGACCATGTCGTAGGCCTTGGCGTGCACCTCGCCGGTGGAGTGCCAGTGCGAAGCCGCGCCGGCCGCCGTTGCCGGCTCGACCCAGCCGCCGAAGCGCACCGGGTAGGTCACGCCCGGGCGCGGGAACTCCCAGGGCGAGCCGTCGAGCAGCCAGGGGTCGGGCCGCTCGACCTGGCGCCCGTCCTGGATGCTCTGCGCGAACATGCCGAACTCGTAGCGGATGCCGTAGCCCCATGCCGGCAGGCCGAGGGTGGCCATCGAATCGAGGAAGCAGGCCGCCAGGCGCCCCAGGCCGCCGTTGCCCAGCGCCGCGTCGGCCTCGGTGGCGGCGATGTCCTCCATGCGCATCGCGTGCGTGTGCGCCGCTTCGGCGGCCGGCCCCTGCAGGCCCAGCGCCGCAAGGGCATTGCCGAGCGTGCGCCCGATCAGGAACTCCATCGACAGGTAGTAGACGCGGCGCGCGCGTGCGGCGCGGTCGGCGGCGTCGGTTGCGACCCAGCGCCGCGCGAGCTGCTCGCGCGCGACCTGCGCGATCGCGTGCATCATGTCGGTCGGCGTCGCCGCGGCCGGTGCGGTGGCGATGGTGCCGAGCAGATGGCGGTCGACGGCCAGCGTGGTCGAATCGGCCAGGGGAGCGGGGGGTTTCATTTCAATACCGCCCGGCCGTTCCGAAGGGATTGAACGCCCCCCGGGGGGCAGCGAGCGCAAGCGAGCGTGGGGGTTGCATTTCGGGTCGGGGACGCGGTTCCTCGGGCATTTCGGGACGCTGCCCGGAGCCAGGGCGTGCGAGCATAAGTCAGTGCCCGTCGCCGCCGGTGCCCGCGGCAGCGTCGAAAGCGGCGGCGGCGCGGAAGGAAACACGGGAAAGGAAGATGCCATGGCCTCGATCGACCTTGCACGCAGCCTGGACCTGCCGCGCCAGTCGATGGCGCTGGTGCTCGCCGGTGGCCGCGGCAGCCGGTTGAAGAATCTGACCGACAACCGCGCCAAGCCCGCGGTCTACTTCGGCGGCAAATTCCGCATCATCGACTTCACGCTCTCGAACTGCCTCAATTCGGGCGTGCGCCGCATCGGCGTGATCACCCAGTACAAGAGCCACAGCCTGCTGCGCCATCTGCAGCGCGGCTGGGCCTTCCTGAAGAGCGAGATGAACGAGTTCGTCGACCTGCTGCCGGCACAGCAGCGCGTCGACGAGGAGAGCTGGTACCGCGGCACCGCCGATGCCGTCTACCAGAACCACGACATCGTCAGCGGCTATCACGCGCGCTACCTGGTCGTGCTCGCCGGCGACCATGTCTACAAGATGAACTACGCGCTGATGCTCGCCGACCACGTCGCGATGGGGCGTCCGTGCACGGTCGGCTGCATCGAGGTGCCGCGCAGCGAGGCCAGCGCCTTCGGCGTGATGGCCATCGACGAGGACCGCGGCGTCACCGGCTTCGTCGAGAAGCCGGCCGACCCGCCGGCGATGCCGGGCAAACCCGACCGGGCGCTGGCCAGCATGGGCATCTACATCTTCGACGCCAAGCATCTGTTCCACGAACTCGCGCGCGACATGGCCGACCCGGGCTCCAGCCACGACTTCGGCAAGGACATCATCCCGAAGATGGTGCGTGCCGGCGAGGTCGCCGCGCACCCCTTCGGGATGAGCTGCGTCGGTACGCGGCCCGGGCAGGAACCCTACTGGCGCGACGTCGGCACGATCGACGCCTATTGGGACGCGAACATCGACCTCACCGCGACCGACCCGCTGCTCAATCTCTACGACACGCACTGGCCGATCTGGACCTATCAGCCGCAGCTGCCGCCGGCCAAGTTCGTGCACAACCAGGACGACCGGCGCGGGCAGGCGATCGAGTCGCTGATTTCCGGCGGCTGCATCGTCAGCGGCGCGGTCTATCGCTCGGTGCTGTTCTCGCAGGTGCGGGTGCACTCGTTCTCGTCGGTGAACTGGTCGGTGCTGCTGCCGGGGGTGCAGGTCGGACGCCATGCGCGCGTGCACCGCGCGGTGATCGACCGCGACTGCGTGATCCCGGACGGCCTGGTGATCGGCGAGGACCCCGTGGCCGATGCGGCCCGCTTCCACCGCACCGAAGCCGGGATCACGCTGGTGACGCGCGACATGCTGCGCGCGCTCTGAAGGCGGGGCGGCGATGACAGCGGGAGCGGCAGCGGCGCAGGGATCGGCAGCGGCGCTGCGCGTGCTGCACGTTGCGGCCGAGGTCTTCCCGCTCGTGAAGACCGGCGGCCTGGCCGACGTCGTCGCCGCCTTGCCGCCGGCGCAGGCGCAGGAGGGCGCCGACGTGCGCCTGCTGCTGCCCGGGCTGCCCGCGGTGCTCGATGGCTTGCAGGCGCTGCAGCCGGTGTGCGAGGTCGGAAACTGCTTCGGCGCGCTGCGCGTGCGCCTGCTGCGCGGGCGCATGCCGGACAGCGGCCTGCCCGTCTACGTCGTCGACGCGCCCTACCTCTACCGCCGCGGCGGCAACCCCTACCTGCGTGCCGACGGCAGCGAATGGCCCGACAACCTGCAGCGCTTTGCGCTGCTGGGCTGGGCGGGCGCACACCTGGCGGCGGCCGATGCCGACCCGCAGTGGAGTGCCGACGTGCTGCACGCGCACGACTGGCACGCCGCGATGGCCTGCGCCTACCAGGCCGAGCGCCCGGCGCCGCCCGCGGGGACCGTCTTCACGGTCCACAACCTCGCCTACCAGGGCCTGTTTGCGATGGAGGACTGGCAGACGCTGGGCCTGCCGGCACGCCGGATGTCGTCCGAGGGCCTCGAGTTCCACGGGCAGCTCAGCTTCATGAAGGCCGGGCTCAAGTACGCCGACCTCGTGACGACGGTCAGTCCCAGCTACGCGGCGGAGATCGCCACGCCCGAGTTCGGCTGCGGGCTCGACGGCGTGATCCGCGCACGCGGCGCCGCCGTCCACGGCATCCTCAACGGCATCGACACGACGATCTGGGATCCGGCCGCCGACGCAGCGCTGCCCGCCCGCTACACCGCCTCGCGCCTGCAGGGCAAGAAGGCCTGCAGGCGGGCACTGCAGGCCGAGCTCGGCCTGGAGGCCGACGAGCGCGCGCTGCTCGTCACCGTGGTCAGCCGCCTGACCGGGCAGAAGGGCATGGATCTGCTGCTCGCGGCGATGCCGGCGCTGCTTGCGCAAGGGGTGCAGTTCGCGATCCAGGGGACTGGCGATGCGGCACTCGAGGCCGCCCTGCGCGCGGCGCAGCAGGCGTACCCGGGTCGCGTGCACGCCTACGTCGGTTACGACGAGGCGCGCGCGCACCGGCTGATCGCCGGCGCCGACGCGATCCTCGTGCCCTCGCGCTTCGAACCCTGCGGCCTGACGCAGATGTACGGCCTGCGCTACGGCACGCTGCCGATCGTGCGCGGCGTCGGCGGGCTGCGCGACACGGTCTTCGACCTCGACGAGGCGATGCGGCCTGGCGATCGCGGCGCCGGCAGCGGCACCGGCTTCGTCTTCCACGAGGCGACGCCGCAGGCGCTGGCGCAGGCGGTGCAGCGCGCGGCGGCGCTCAAGGGCGACGCGCCGCGCTGGCGCCGCGCGATGCAGGCGGCGATGGCCCGGGACCACGGCTGGCGTGCCCCGGCGCGTGAATACCTGCAGCGCTATCGCGCGCTGGTCGAAGGCGCTGGCGCGGCGCAGGGCTGAAACGGAACCCCCACGCTCGCTTCGCGAGCTGCCCCCCGAGGAGGCGCTCAGTACCTTCGGAACGGCCGGGCGGTACTGAGGCACCGGTCCGCAGCAGCTCCGCCCCTGGACGCCGGGGGGCGAGCTCGCGTCCGGCGCGCCGCGGCCAGTGTCAGAACGGGATGTCGTCCTCGAGGTCGTCGAACCCGGTGCTCGACTTGGGCGCGGCGGGCTTGGGCGGTGCAGCGGGGCGAGCCGGCGCCGCCGCGCGCGCCGGTCGCTCGCCGCCGCCGATGTCGGCGTCACCGCCGCCGTCGCGGCTGCCAAGGAGCTGCATCTGGTCGGCGATGATCTCGGTCGTGTACTTGTCGACGCCGTCCTTGTCGGTCCACTTGCGCGTCTTCAGCCGTCCCTCGACGTAGACCGGTCGCCCCTTTTTCAGATACTCGCCGGCGATCTCGGCCAGCCGGTCGTAGAAGACGACGCGGTGCCACTCGGTCTCCTCCTGGCGCTCGCCGCTGCTCTTGTCCTTCCACTGGCGGCTGGTGGCCAGCGTGACGTTGCAGATCGCCGCGCCGCTGGGCGCATAGCGGACCTCCGGATCGCGGCCGAGGTTGCCGATGAGGATGACTTTGTTGACCGAGGCCATGGCGCGCTCCTGGGGCTGCTGTGCGGATGCGACGCATGATAGCGACGGCCCCGCAACGAGCCATCGCCCCGGAGGCGGCACCCATCCGGTGGCCCTCGACGCGGCGGCGCCTGCGGCGGCCGGGGCGCAGCCCGGCCCTGGGGCGCCTTCAAGGAACGAAGGGCCGCTCCCGAGTTCCTTGACCCCCACGGGGGGCGGGCCGGGCCTGGGGCCGGCCCTGGGGGCGCTATTAACCCGTCTTGGCGACCTTCACCGTCCAGGCCTCGGGTCCGGCTTCGAGGTATTCCCAAGTGAAGGGCTGCTTGCTCTCGGCCTCGATCTGGTAGTAGAGCGGCTTCGGGTCATGGTCGTTCGTGAAGACGAAGGCCTGGCCGGGCTGCAGTTCGTCGAAGGCGCCGAAGACCATGTCGTGCCGCTGCGCCGGCGGGTAGGGACGCACGTCGAATTCCTTGACGACCGGGATCGACGCCGCGGCCGTCGCCTTCGCGGCCTGCTTGGTGACGTGGACGACGACCTCGCCGGGATCGCTCTTCTTCACCTCCCAGGCGAACTGCCCGGGCGCCTGCTTGCCCAGCAGTTCGCGGATGTCGGCCGGTTCCTCGGCGGCGATGATCTCCATCGTGTCGCCCTCCTCCATCATCCCGTAGCGGTGCGAGATGACGTATTTGCGCGCCTTGCCGTCGACCTTGCGCAGGTCCATCAGCGTGGCCACGCCGCTGTCGCCGCGGCCCTTGGAGGCTTCCAGCCGCGTCACCTTCACGCGCCAGTCGGTGCCGCCGCGCTGCAGGTAGTCCCAGCCGACGACGTCGCCGTGCGCCGAGCGGAACTCGTAGAACAGCGGCATCGGGTCGTGGTCGTTGATGAAGACGAAGCTCTGCCCGACGGGCAGGTCGCGGAACATCTTCAACAGCTTCTTGTGGCGCTCGATCGGGACGAGGACGCGCACGTCCAGGGTCTCGATCGGTTCGGCGGCAGTGGTCATGAAGTCCTCCGGTGCGGATGCGATGCGGCCTCCAGTGTGGGGGCGCGTTTCGATGGATCAGTATCGGCGACATCGGGCGCCCGAAGCGGGCAAACCCTGATGCGCGCATAGTTGCTCGCCGTAGGCAAGGCCCGCGCGACAGCCACGTCCACCGCGCTGCATGCAAGCGGCGCACGAGCGACGGCCGGCCTTGCCGGCGCTTGCATCGCCGAGCGGCGTGCAGCAGCGATTAGCATCGCGGGCAACCATGACTGCCGCGCTCGCCGACGTTCCCGTCTCTGCCCGGCAGGTGCTGCGCTCGGTGTTCGGTTACGGCGAGTTCCGCGGCCAGCAGCGCGAGATCGTCGAGCACGCGATCGACGGCGGCGACGCGCTGGTGCTGATGCCCACCGGCGGCGGCAAGAGCCTGTGCTATCAGGTGCCGGCGATCGTCCGTCACGCGCGCGGCCAGGGTGTCGCGGTGGTCGTCAGTCCGCTGATCGCGCTGATGCACGACCAGGTCGGCGCGCTCGAGGAGCTGGGCGTGCACGCGGCCTTCCTCAACAGCACGCTCGAGGGCGAGGAGGCGCGCCAGGTCGAGCGCGAGCTGCTCTCGGGCCGGCTCGTTCTCGTCTACGCGGCGCCCGAACGCATCCTCACGCCGCGCTTCCTGGCGATGCTCGATTCGCTGCACGAGCGCGGGGCGCTCTCGCTCTTCGCGATCGACGAGGCGCACTGTGTGAGCCAGTGGGGCCACGACTTCCGCGAGGAGTACCTGGGCCTGTCGGTGCTGCACGAGCGCTTCCCGGGCGTGCCGCGCCTGGCGCTGACCGCGACCGCCGACGCGGACACGCGCGCCGACATCCAGGAGCGGCTGCAACTGCAGGACGCGCGCGTCTTCGTCGCCAGCTTCGACCGCGGAAACATCCGCTACACCATCGTCGAGAAGGACGACGCGCGGCAGCAGCTGCTGCGCTTCGTCCGCGACGAGCATGAAGGCGACGCCGGCATCGTCTATTGCCAGACGCGCAGGAAGGTCGAGGACATCGCCGACTGGCTCGCCGCCCAGGGTATCGCTGCGCTGCCCTATCACGCCGGGCTCGACGCCGAGCTGCGCCGCCGCCACCAGGATCGCTTCCTGCGCGAGGACGGGATCGTGATGGTGGCGACGATCGCCTTCGGCATGGGCATCGACAAGCCCGACGTCCGCTTCGTCGCGCACCTGGACCTGCCGAAGAACATCGAGGGCTACTACCAGGAGACCGGGCGTGCCGGCCGTGACGGCCTGGCCGCCGACGCCTGGATGGCCTATGGGCTGGCCGACGTCGTCAACCAGCGCCGGATGATCGACGACAGCGAGGCGGACGAGGATTTCAAGCGCCAGCAGCGCGGCAAGCTCGACGCGCTGCTGGCGCTGGCCGAGGCGCACGATTGCCGCCGCGTGCGGCTGCTGGCCTATTTCGGCGAGACCTACGCCCCCGCCGGGGACGTTCGGCTGCGTTGCGGCAACTGCGACAACTGCCTGCAGCCGCCGGCGACCTGGGACGCGACCGAGGCCGCGCGCATGGCGCTGTCGTGCATCTACCGCTTCCAGCAGCACAGCGGCTTCGGCTTCGGCGCCGGGCACCTGATCGACGTCCTGCGCGGCAAGCGCACCGACAAGGTGCTGCAGCGCGGGCACGAACAGCTCTCGACCTTCGGCATCGGCGCCGAGCTCGGCGAGGCGCAGTGGCGCAGCGTGCTGCGCCAGCTGCTTGCCGCGGGGCATCTGCGCAGCGTCGGCGACTACAACACGCTGGAACTCGCCGGGAGTGCGCGTGCGGTGCTGCGCGGCGAGGTCGCGGTGCGGCTGCGGGTTGCGGCCGCACCGCCTGCGCGCGGGCGCAGGGGGATGCGTGGCGGGGCCGGCGACGCCAAACCGGCGGCGTTGCCGCTGGACGAAGCCGGGCTGCTTCGTTTCGCCGCGCTGAAGGCCTGGCGCGCCGAGGTCGCGCGCGAGCACAACCTGCCCGCCTACATCGTCTTCCACGACGCGACCCTGGCCGAGATGGCGCGCGAGCAGCCGCTGACGCTGCCGGCGCTGGCCGCGATCGGCGGCGTCGGCGCGAAGAAGCTCGAAGCCTACGGGGAGGCGATCCTGCAGGTGCTCAAAACTGCGCCCGCAGCCGCTTGAGGCGCGCGCTTCAGGCCGATTCGGCGGCGTCGGCGGGCGGCGCGGCGAAGCTGCGCGCCATCGCCACCGCAACCGACACCAGCGCCCAGACGACCAGGAAGCCGAGCGAATAGACCGCCATCGCCGGCAGGGGCTCGCCCTGCGCATCGGTCCAGTCGATGGTCGCTGGATCGAAGGCCGAGAAGACCAGGCCCACGAGCGGGATCGTCACCAGGAAAGCCGGCCAGAGGACCGAGAGCCAGCGGACCGTGCGAACTTGCATGCTCGAATTCATCGACGCTTTCTTTGCGTTGAATCAAGAAAACGTACTTTCGGCCCGCCGCCGATCCGCCGCAAGCAGGGAAAGCCCGCGCCCGGGGCGCGCGGGCGGTGATGCTCAGCGCGGCACGACGAAGGTCGATTTCTCGTCCAGCCGCACCGTCGGGTCGCCCGTGTGCGCCGGCAGCCGCTCGATCGCGAAGTGCATCGGGTGTGCGCCCGGGCCGACCTGCTGGGCGGACTCGTGCGGGATCTGCACGTGCAGCGTGACCCACTGCGCCTCCGCCGGGCCGAGGCTGAGCGCGTTCCTGTCGGCGATCGTGATGCCCGGGACGCCGTCGACGCTGAAGCGGTAGGTCTGCGGCTGTTCGGCCTGGTTCATGACCTGCAGGCGGTAGACGTTCTCGATGCGGCCGTCCTCGACGATGCGCGCCAGCGCGGCGCGATCGCGCACGACATCGACCCGGAAGGGCTTGCGCACGGTCAGGCTCCAGGCGAAGGCGATGATGATCAGCCCGAGGATCGCGGTGTAGATCAGCACGCGCGGGCGCAGGATGCGCGCGAACATCTGCTTGCGCGTGAGGTGCTGCTCCAGGCCGTTCTGCGTGGCGTAGCGGATGAGCCCGCGCGGATAGCCCATCTTGTCCATCACGCCGTCGCAGACGTCGATGCAAGCGGCGCAGCCGATGCATTCGTACTGCAGGCCCTGGCGGATGTCGATGCCGGTGGGGCACACCTGCACGCACAGCGTGCAGTCGATGCAGTCGCCCATGCCCGCCTCGCGGTGATCGATCTTCTTGCTGCGCGCCCCGCGCGGCTCGCCGCGCTCGGGGTCGTAGCTGATGATCAGCGTGTCCTTGTCGAACATCACGCTCTGGAAGCGCGCGTAGGGGCACATGTACTTGCACACCTGCTCGCGCAGCCAGCCCGCGTTGCCGTAGGTCGCGAAGCCGTAGAACAGGATCCAGAAGGTCTCCCACGGCCCCAGGCCCAGCGTGACGACCGCGTGGCCCAGCGTGCGGATCGGCGTGAAGTAGCCGACGAAGGTGAAGCCGGTCCAGAGCGCGAACGCGATCCAGGCGGCGTGCTTGCCGCCCTTGCGCCAGAGCTTCTCGAAGTTCCAGGGGCCGGCGTCGAGCTTCATGCGGCGCACGCGGTCGCCCTCGAAGCGCTGCTCGATCCACATGTAGATCTCGGTGTAGACCGTCTGCGGGCAGGCGTAGCCGCACCACAGGCGCCCGGCCACCGTCGTGAACAGGAACAGCGCGTACGCGCTGATCATCAGCAGCGCGGTCAGGTAGATCAGGTCCTGCGGGTAGAGCACCAGCCCGAAGATGTAGAAGCGCCGCGAGACGAGGTCGAAGAGCACGGCCTGGCGGTCGTTCCACATCAGCCAGGGCAGGCCGTAGAAGACGATCTGCGTCAGCCAGACGAAGATCCAGCGCCACTTGGCGAACAGGCCGGTGACCGCGCGCGCATAGATCTTGCGCTGCTTCTGGTAGAGCGAGACGACGGTGACCGAGCTGTCCTCGTTCGTGCCGGCGGCGCCGGCGGCCTTGGGCGTGGTGGTGCTGTCCATGGGGTGCTGCGATCGCGGGGAAGGGGTGGGCTGCGCCTTTCCTCTGTTTTCAGGTGCGGCGCGCGACCATGCCGATGAGGGCCGAGCGGCCCCGGTGGCCGCTGCCCTCGCTGAGCTCGGCCTCGTAGCTGCGCAGTTCGGTGATTTCGAGCTCGGCAAAGACCTCGCGCAGCAGGTCTTCAGTGTAGAGGTGTTCGACCTGCGGGGGGCCGCCGGTGCGGTACTCGAGCTGCTTCGGGGTGTAGCCCTGCAGGACCAGGGTGCCGCCGGGCGCCAGCGCCTGCACCATGCGCGCGAACAGGCGCTGCCTGCGTGGCGGATCGGCGAACTGCACGAAGATCGCGGCGATGCCGTCGAAGGCCGCATGCGGCCAGCTCCAGTTCTCGACGTCGGCCAGCGCGTAGTCGACCGTCACGCCGCTGCGGGCGGCGAACGCCCGCGCCTTGGCCACGCCCACCGGCGAGATGTCGAAGGCCTGCACCTGCAAGCCCTGCTGCGCGAGCCAGACGCTGTTGCGACCTTCGCCGTCGGCCACGCTCAGGACACGCTGCCCTGGCCGCCAGACGGATGCGTGCTCGCGCAGCCAGGCGTTGGGCTCGGTGCCGAAGAGGAAGCCTTCTGCGGTGAAGCGCCTATCCCAGGTTGCGGCGGCGTCGACGAAGGCGGGAGGTGGAAGGGAGTCGGACATGCTGCTCGTTGGGGTTGCCGCCCGGCAGGTGCGCACTCGCGCGCCTGCCGGGCGCCAGTGTCGCCTAGGCGCGGCCCGGGCGCCAGCGCCGGCCTTGCCAGGTCGCGAGCAGCGGCCAGGCCACTGCCATCGCGATGCCGGCCGCACCGGCGGCGATCGCCAGCAGGTTGGCCCAGTCGACCCAGTAGGCCAGCTCGCCCAGGCTCGAGCGCGACCACATCGGCAGCGTCAGGATCACGGCCGCCGCGGCGAGAACGCCGATGGCGACGGTTCCGGCCAGGCCTGCGCGCCAGCCTGCGCTGCCGCGCACCAGCGCAGCGGACCACGCGGCGATCAGCAGCACGAGCAATGCGAGCAGCCAGGGCAAGACCGTGAGCGCGATCTCCCACAGGATGTTCATCGCCAGCCAGATCTCGTACATGACATGGGCTCCCGTAGTCCTTGCTTGTCTAGACGCGGCCCTTGATCACCGCCATGTAGGCGGGTTTGAGCATGTGGTACTTCATCAGCCAGGCGAACCAGCTGTCCTGCAGGGGGTCGATCATCGGCAGCGAGGGGACCAGCCGGCCCTCGTAGTCGAACTCGATCAGCATCGCCGAGCCTTCGCGGGTGATCATCGGGCACGAGGTGTAGCCGTCGAACTGCAGTGCCGGCGCCTGGAGGGCGATGACCGCGGCGAGGTTGCCCGCGACCACCGGCGCACTCTTCTTCACCGTCGCCGCGGTCTTGCCGCGCGGCGTGCCGTTGATGTCGCCGATGCCGAAGACGTTCGGGAAGCGTCGGTGCTGCAGCGTCTGCTTGTCGACCTCGAGCCAGCCGCCCGCGGCGAAGGGCCCCTCCTGCCAGGCGAGGGCGCTGGCCTTGACCGCATCGGGCGCGCGCATCGGCGGCACGACGTGGATGAAGTCGTAGGGGCGCTCGCTCTTCTCGCCCTCGGGGCTGGTGAAGGTCGCCCGGCGACGACCGATGTCGATCGCGCTGAGCTTCTGGGTCGTCTCGACCTCGATGCCGAGGTCGTTCCAGCGCGCGAGCACGTTGTCGTTGACCGCCGGAACACCGAACACGTTGCCCAGAGCCGAGACGAACTGCAGCTTCGAGCGTCCGAGCGTGCCGGCGTGGGCGACGCGGTCGCGCAGCATGAAGGTCATCTTCAGCGGCGCGCCGGCGCACTTCAGCGGCGTTGCCGGCAGGGTCATCAGCGCCTCCCCGCCCTTCTCGGCGAAGGCCTGCATCGCGGTCCAGGTCGCGGTGGCCGCCTGCGGCCCCGGGTAGACGCTGGCCAGGCCCTCGCGGCCGATCGCCTGTACGTCCATGCCCTCGATCTGCGCGTAGTCCAGGTGCACGCCGGTGGCGACGACGAGGAAGTCGTAGCCGATGCGCCGCCCCGACGCGGTGACGACCGTATTGGCCTCGGGCTCGAAGCCGGTGACCATCTCCTTCACCCACTCGACGCCCGCGGGTTGCAGCGCCACGTTGCGCTCGCGCACCTTCTCCACCGGCCAGACACCGGTGGCCACCAGCGTGTAGCCGGGCTGGTAGTTGTGCTCCTCCTTGGCGTCGACGATGGTGATCCTCACGCCGTCCAGCAGCGCCTGCAGACGGTGCGCCACCGCGAGGCCGCCCAGGCCGCTGCCGGCGATCACGACGTGCGCCTGCGTCCGGGTGCGAGCTGCCGCCACCGGGGCCGCCAGCAGCGCACTGGCAGCCACCGGTGCGGCGACGGCCAGACCCAGCACATGCCTGCGGCCCAGCGCGGGCGTGATCCCGGGAACAGGCTTCGATTCCTGGCGCCTCATCGCGTCCCCTCCGCTTGGTCGGTGATACTGGGTGGAGTATACCGACAATACCCCATACGGTATCAAGTCCGAGTGCCCTGCTCAAGCTTCGCCGATGTTCGCGAGGCCCGGCGCGCGGGCGCCTGCCGCGCCGTGCCACCTAGAATCCGCGGTCTTCGCCGTGCCTGCGCCCGCCCGATGCCGACGAGCCCCCCTGCCCCTTTCGCGCTCACCGCGCTCACCGCGCTGTCGCCGCTGGACGGCCGCTACGCAGCAGCGCTGGCGCCGCTGCGTCCGCTGCTCTCCGAATACGGACTGATGCACCGGCGCGTCCAGGTCGAGATCGAGTGGCTGATCGCGCTCTCCGACGCCGGCTTTGCCGAGTTCGCGCCGCTGCCCGAATCGGCGCGCAGCCTGCTTCGGGCGCTGGTGCAGGATTTCGGCGAGGCCGACGCGCAGGCGATCAAGGACATCGAGAAGACGACCAACCACGACGTCAAGGCGGTCGAGTACTGGATCAAGTCGCGCGTTCGCGCGCATGCGGACGCGTTCCCCGGGCTGATGCACTCGCTCGAGTTCATCCACTTCGCCTGCACCAGCGAGGACATCAACAACACCAGCCACGCGCTGATGCTCGCCGCCGCACGCGAACAGGTGCTGCTGCCGGCGCTGGACCGCGTCGCCGCGCAGCTGCAGGCGATGGCGCATGCGCACGCCGGCGTCGCGATGCTCAGCCGCACGCACGGCCAGACCGCGAGCCCGACGACGGTCGGCAAGGAGGCGGCGAACGTGCTCGCGCGGCTGCGCCGGGCGCGCGAGCAGATCGCCGCGGTCGCGCTGCCGGCGAAGATGAACGGCGCGGTCGGCAACTACAACGCGCACCTGGCCGCCTGGCCCGGTTTCGACTGGGAGGCCTTCAGCCGCCGCGTCGTCGAGGAGCGCCTGGGGCTCACCTTCAACCCCTACACGATCCAGATCGAGCCGCACGACGGCATGGCCGAGCTCTTCGACGCCATCGCGCGCGCGGACACGATCCTGATCGACTGGTGCCGCGACGTCTGGGGCTACATCTCGCTGGGCTACTTCAGGCAGAAGACGCGCGCCGGCGAGGTCGGCAGCTCGACGATGCCGCACAAGGTCAACCCGATCGACTTCGAGAACGCCGAGGGCAACTTCGGGCTGGCCAACGCGCTGCTCTCGCACCTGGCGCAGAAGCTGCCGATCAGCCGCTGGCAGCGCGACCTCACCGACAGCACCGTGCTGCGCAACATGGGGGTGGCGATCGGCTACGCGCTGCTGGGGCTCACGAGCCTCTCGCGCGGCATGGACAAGCTCGAGCTCAACGAGGCAGCACTTGCTGCCGACCTCGATGCCGCCTGGGAGGTGCTGGCCGAGCCGGTGCAGACGGTGATGCGGCGCTTTGGGCTGGCCGATCCCTACGAGCGGCTGAAGGACTACACGCGCGGCAAGGCGATGACGCGCGAGGCCATGCACGCGTTCATCGACAGCCTGCACGAGCTGCCGGACGCGGAGCGCGTGCGCCTGAAGGCGCTGACGCCGGCGAGCTACACGGGGCTGGCGCAGGCGCTGGCGCGACGCATCTGACCGGCATCCGGACCCGACGGGATCTTGTTCATGCGTTTCACCGAACAGCTTGCGGCGGCGCAGCAGCGCAACGGCTCGATGCTCTGCGTCGGGCTCGACCCGGACCCGGGCCGCTTCCCGGGCGCGTGGAAGGGCGAAGCCTCGCGCATTGCCGAGTTCTGCGCGGCGATCGTCGACGCGACGCGCGACCTCGTCTGTGCCTTCAAGCCGCAGATCGCCTACTTCGCCGCGCACCGCGCGGAGGACCAGCTCGAGCGCCTGCTCGCGCATATCCGCCGCGTCGCGCCCGAGGTGCCGGTGATCCTGGATGCCAAGCGCGGCGACATCGGCGCCACCGCCGAGCAGTACGCGCGCGAGGCCTTCGAGCGCTACCGCGCCGACGCGCTGACGCTCTCGCCCTTCATGGGCCTGGATTCGATCGAACCCTATCTGCGCTGGGAGGGCAAGGGCCTGTTCCTGCTCTGCCGCACCAGCAACCCGGGCGGCGCCGATCTTCAGGCGCAACGGCTCGAAGGCGGCGAGCTGCTCTACGAGCGCATCGCACGCCTGGCCGCCGGACCGTGGAACCGCAACGGTCAGCTCGGGCTGGTCGTCGGCGCCACCTACCCGCGCGAGGTGCAGCGCGTGCGCGAACTGGCGCCGACGCTGCCGCTGTTGATCCCGGGCATCGGCGCGCAGGGTGGCGACGCCGCCGCGACCGTGCGCGCCGGCTGGCGCGGCGACGCCGGGCGCACGCGGGCCCCGATCGTCGTCAACTCCTCGCGTGCGGTGCTCTACGCCAGCGCCGGCGACGACTTCGCCGCCGCTGCGCGCGCCGCCGCGCTGGCCGCGCGCGACGAACTGCAGGCCGCACGCAGCGCGGCATTGTGAGCAGGATCGCACAGCGGCCCCGGTTTCGATGGGGGTGACAATCGCAGCCGTCTAGGCATGCTCACCGCTTCACCGGGTGCCGTCGTCTTGTCCCCCGAAACCCAGATCGACGAATCGCTGCTGGCCGACGCGCCGGACTCGGTGTTCGAGCGCGCGCCCGGCGGCGCGCGGACGCCGCAGCTTCAGCCGCCCCCGCGCGCGGCGATGCCACCGCTGATCGTTCGTCATCTCTTCTTCGCACTGACCCTGCTGGGCGCCGCCGCGGCGTTGATGGTGACGCAGCTCGTGCTGCCGCCGGAGCGCCGCTGGCTGCTGCTGGCGGGGTTCGGCCTGCTCGCGCTCGGCAGCCTGGCCTGTCTGCGCGTGTCCGAGCGGCGCCTCGAATGGGCGCTCGCGGCGATGGTCACGCTGGCGGTCATCACGACCTCGCTGGGCGCGGTCTTCGTCGGCAGCGGGCTGACCGTCGCGGCCTTCGCGCTGCACACGCTGCTCGCCTGCGCCTTGTGCGCACTGCTGCGCCGGCGCTTCGCGCTGCCGGTGGTGGCGATCATGGCGCTGGCGGTCGTGGGCGTGGCGCTGGCGACGCCGGCCGGCGCGCTGCCCGCCGGCGTCGGGCTCGTCACCCAGACCCTCGTTCACCTGGTCGTTCTGGCGGCCGGTGCCGCCGGCGGACTGGCGATGGCGCGCATCGTCGCGCGCCACACGCGCGCTGCCGAGGAACGCGAGCACCGCTTCCGCAGCCTCCTGGGCATCGCGGCCGACGCCTACTGGGAGATCGACGAGCGCTACCGTGTCGTGGCGACGAGCGCGCGCCGCCAGGTTCCTCCCGGCCACGGGTTCGAGCCCCCCGTCGGCGCGGTGCCCTGGGAGCTGCCCGAATTCGGCTGCAGCGAGGACACGCTGGACCTGCTGCAGGCCGATCTCGATACGCGGGTGCCGTTTCGCAACCTGCCGGTGCAGTGGCGGCCGCCGAGCGGCGCCGTGCGCCATCTCGTCGTCAGCGGCGAGCCGCGCTTCGACGAGCGCGGCGTCTTCACCGGCTATTGGGGTGTGGCGCGTGACGTCACCGGCGAACTGCGGGCACGCCAGGCGCTGGCGGCCACCGAGACGCGCTACCAGGAGCTGTTCTCCCGCATCCCGACGCCGCTGGTGCTGCATCGCACCGGCCGCGTGATCGACGCCAATCCGGCGGCGGTCGAGCTCTTCGGCTTCGATTCGCTGGCGTCGATGATCGGTGTGGACCTGCTCACGCGCTACGAAAGCGGCGATTCGCGCGAGCGCGCGCGCCGCCGCGCCGAGCATCTCGATCAGCTGCCGATCGGCGAGGGCCTGCCGGTGGCCGACTTCCGCGTCAGCGGCCGATTCGGGCGCCGCCTCTCGGTGCGCGCCACGGGCGTGCGCGTCGAGGCCGACGACGGCCCCGCGGTGCTGACGATCTACGTCGACGACACCGAGCGCCGTGCGGCCGAGGAGGCCGTGCGACGCTCGGAGGCGACGCTCTCGCATCTGGTGGCCATGAGTCCGGACGTGATCACGCTCACCGACCTGGCCACGGGCCGCTACCTGATGGTCAACCAGCGCTTCGAGCGCCTCACCGGCTACAGTGCCGCCGAGGTCGTCGGCCGCACCTGGGTCGAGCTCGGCATCTGGCAGGACGCGAAGCTGCGCGACGACTTCGTCGCGCAGCTTCGCCAGGGCGAGCGCGTGCAGGAGCAGGCCGCGACCTTCGTCACCAAGGCCGGACAGGCGGTGCTGATGCGTGTCTCCGGCGCGCGTTTCGGAATGGACCGGCGCGAGTACCTGGTGATCAACGCGCGCGACGTGACGACCAGCGAGCGCGAGCGGCAGGAACGCGAGGCGATCCTCGAGACGGCGCCGATCGGCATCGCCGTCACGCTCGGCCAGCGCTTCGTGCTCGTCAACGCCTGGATGGAGCACATCTTCGGCTGGGGGCAGGGCGAGCTCGCCGGCCAGCCGCAGGACGTGATCTGGGGTGACGAAGGCGTCTTCGCGCAAGCGGACGCCGAGCTCGCGGCGCGCCTGGCGCACGGCGAGCAGATCGAGGCGGACGTCGAAGGTCGCCGTCGCGACGGCAGCCGCTTCGTCGCGCAGGCGATCGCCAAGGCGATCGACCCCGAGCACCCGAGCGGCGGCGGCACCCTCTGGGTGGTGCAGGACGTCACCGAGCGCCGCGGCATCGAAGCCGCGCTGGCGCGGGCACGCGACGAGGCCGAGGCCGCCAGCCGCGCCAAGAGCGCCTTTCTCGCCAACACGAGCCACGAGCTGCGCACCCCGCTGCACGGCATGCTGGGCCTGGCCGATCTGGCGCGGGCGCCGGGGCTCGACGAAACGCGGCGGCGCCAGTACCTCGATCAGATCTCCGAGAGCGCGCAGTCGCTCACCGGCATCATCAGCGACATCCTGGACCTCTCGAAGATCGAGGCCGGCAAGCTGCAGATCGAGACCGCGGTCTTCGACCTCGGCGAGTTGCTGCGTGCGGTCTGCCGCGCTTATGGGACGCTGGCGCAGGGGCGCGATCTGGCGCTGCAACTGCGGCTGGAAGAGGGCACCGACTGCGCCGTGCGCGGCGACCCGCTGCGCGTGCGCCAGATCGTCGGCAACTATCTCGGCAACGCGATCAAGTTCACCTCGGGCGGCGAGGTCACGCTGCGTGCGCGGCGCGAGGGCGAACAGGTCTGCATCGAGGTGCACGACAGCGGCGAGGGCATCGCGCCCGAGGTGCAGTCGCGGCTCTTCCTGCCGTTCACGCAGGCCGACGAATCGACGACGCGACGCTTCGGCGGCACCGGGCTCGGCCTCTCGATCTGCCGCGAGCTGGCGCAGCTGATGGGCGGGGCGGTCGGCGTGCAGAGCCAGCCCGGCAGCGGCAGCCTCTTCTGGGCGCGCCTGCCGCTGCCGGCGGCCGCGCCGGCGCCGCCTTCCCCAGCGCAGGAGGAACAGGTGTCCACCGTCCGGCTGCGTGGGGCGCGCGTGCTGATGGTCGAGGACAACGCCGTCAACATGCTGATCGCGGTCGCGATGCTCGAGCGCTGGGGCGTCGAGGTCGGGCAGGCCAGCGACGGGCGCGAGGCGATCGACGAGGTCGAGCTCGCGGCAGCCGCCGGCCGCCCCTACGAGGTCATCCTGATGGACCTGCAGATGCCGGTGATGAGCGGCTACGAGGCCACGCGTGCGCTGCGGACGCGTGCGGCCGGGCGCAGCGTGCCGATCATTGCGCTCACGGCTGCGGCGCTGGTGAGCGAGCGCGAGCAGGCGCTGGCCGACGGCATGGACGACTTCCTGACCAAGCCGATCGACGCCGAACGGCTGAGCGGCGCGCTGACGCGCTGGATCGGCGTGCGCCACACCTGAATGTCGATCGACGGTCGCGGACGGCGGTGCTGCTCGTGATGCGCGCAGGACTGAGCCCCGGACGACGGCAGCGACCCGGTGCCTTGCGTGCCATCATCGACCCCGTGCGCGATGCGGACGCGAGGCCGCCTTGCCGTAGTCAGAGCGAGCGCGTCAGGCGCAGGTGCTCGAGCCGCAGCGAGAGCGCGAGCCGCAGGTCGCGCGCACGCTCGCGAAGTGCGCGCGCCTCGTCGGCGTCGCTGCTCGCGTCGGCTTGCGCGAGCAGCGCGGCGATGCGCTGCATCAGCTCGACCTCGGGCGGCACGACGCCGGCGTCCTTGAGGATCTTCATGCCCATGCGCAGCTCCTCGGGCGTCTGCAGGTAGCCCTCGATCGCCGCCAGCGGCTTGCCGTAGCTGGGCGCGCGCTGCAGTTCGCCGCTTGCCTCGCTCTCGCGCAGCATGCGCGCGATCTGCTCGTCGAAGTCGCGCACCGCCTCGCGGCGTTCTTCGGGGGTGCGCAGCAGCGGGCGTTTCATCGCGACGGCGGTTCGATCAGGATGGGCGCGGGGCGGTCCGGGACGAACGCGATCTTGCAGCGAATCGGCCGAGCTGTGCGGGGCGGGCTTGCGCGCTCAGGACGCAGGCTCGGGTGGCTGCGGCCAGGGGTGCAGCGGCGCGCGCAGCTGCTCGAAGGCGCGGGCAAGACGCAGCACGCCGAGGTCGTCGTGCCGCCGTCCGCTGATCTGCAGCCCGATCGGCAATCCGCTTGCCGTGTGGCCGGCGGGGACGCTGATCGCCGGCTGCTCGCTCATGTTGAACGGCAGCGTGAAGCCGATGTGGTGCATCGCGCGCGCAGCGTCGTTGCTCGGCATCGCCCACTCGGCCGGGAAGCTCGGGACTGGGCTGACGGGGCTCAGCACGAAATCGAAACGCTGCGTGGCGGCGACGGTCGCGTCGCGCAGCGCGGCGATCTGCGAGAAGCCGGCGAAGAGCTCGGCGGCGCCGATCGAGGCGCCCGGCGCGACCCAGTCGCGGATGAAGGGCAGCACGCGCGCGGCGCGCTCGCGCGGCAGCGCCGAGATGTCGATCCACGAGCGCACGCGCCAGAAGCGGTCGATGCCTTCGGCCATCTCGGCGCCAAGGAAGGGCGCAAGCGACTCGACCTGCGCGCCCGCGGCCTGGAAGCGCCGCGCCGCATCCTCGACCACCGCGCGTACCTCGGGATCGACCGGCAGGCCCCAGCCGGCGTCGAGCTGCAGCCCGAGCCGCAGGCCCTTCACGTCGATATCCAGTGCGTGCCAGTCGATCTCCGCCGGGGGCAGGCTGGTCGCGTCGCGCCAGTCGGGGCGGCTGAGCACGCTCATCATCAGCGCCGCGTCGGTCGCGCTTCGCGTCATCGGGCCCGCGACGCGGCCGATGTAGGGCGGCTTGATCGGCACGCGGCCGTTGCTGGGCTTGAGGCCGACGATGCCGCACCAGGTCGCCGGCAGCCGGATCGAGCCGCCGATGTCGGTGCCGATGTGCAGCGGCCCGTAGCCGGCGGCCGCCGCGGCCCCGGCGCCGGCGCTGCTGCCGCCGGGGTTCTTGCTCAGGTCCCAGGGGTTGCGCGCGAGCTTGTGGAAGCTGCTCAGGCCCGAGGACAGCATGCCGTAGTCGGGCATCGTCGTCTTCGCGAGGAAGACGCAGCCGGCCTCGCGCAGCCGCGCGGCGGGCGGCGCGTCCTCGGCGGCGGGAATCAGTTCGGTCGCCGCGGTGCCCAGCGGCACCGCAACGCCGCGGGTGGCGATGTTCTCCTTGATCGTCACCGGCACGCCGTCGAGCGGCGAGAGCGGCTGCCCGCGCTGCCAGCGCCGCTCCGACTCGCGCGCCATCGAAAGCGCCGCCTCGGGTTCGAAGGCCCAGAGCGCGCAGAGCTGCGCTTCCCAGCACGCGATCCGCTCGAGCACCGCTTGCGTCACCTCCACGGGCGAGAGTTCACGACGGCGATAGGCCTCGCTCAGTTCGTGCGCCTGCAGTTCGTGCAAAGCGGGCATGGGGCGGACTCCTTCCTGCGGGTTCAGGCTGCGGCGACCGCGCCGCGCCCGGGTACGGCGGCGAGCAGCCGCTGCGTATACGGGTGCTGCGGCGCGTGAAAGAGCTGCTCGGGCGCGCCCTGCTCGACGATGCGGCCCTGCTGCAGCACGATGACCTCGTCGCAGACCAGGTCGACGACCGCGAGATCGTGGCTGATGAAGAGGTAGGTGACGCCGAAGCGGTCCTGCAGGTCCTGCATCAGGTTGAGCACCTGCGCCTGCACCGAGACGTCGAGCGCGCTCACCGGCTCGTCGGCGACGATGAGCTGCGGGCGCGTGATCAGCGCCCGCGCGATCGCGATGCGCTGGCGCTGGCCGCCGCTGAACTCGTGCGGATACTTGTCGAGGTCGGCGCTGCGCAGGCCGACGGCATCCAGCGCCTCGGCGGCGCGCTCGCGCTGCTCGGCGCGGCCGGCACCGTGCAGCACGGCCAGCGGCTCGGCCACGGTCTGCAGCACCTTGCGCCGCGGGTCCAGGCTGCCGTAGGGGTCCTGGAAGACCATCTGGAAACCGGCACGCGCGCGGCGCAGCGCGCCCGCGTCCAGCGCAGCCAGGTCCCGGCCCTCGAAGCGGACCTGTCCGGCGCTCGGGTGTTCGAGCGCCATCACCAGGCGCGCGAGCGTGCTCTTGCCCGATCCCGATTCGCCGACGATGCCAAGGCTTCTGCCCCGATGCAGCGTGAAGCTCACGCCGGCGAGAGCCTGAACGGAGGGCCGCGGCGCGAAGAGCCGCTCGCGCGGCAGCCGGTAGACCTGGTGCACGTCGCGCACCTCGAGCAGCGGCGGTTGGCTCGTGCCATCCATTCCGGGCGCGTTCATGCCTTGGCGACGTCCTTCCAGCGGATGCAGCGCACCGCGTGCCCGGGCCCGACCTCGTCCAGGGCGGGCAGCGCGCGACGGCATTCGTCGACGACGAGGGCGCAGCGATCGGCGAAGGGGCAGCCCAGCGGCAGGTCGGCGAGCTCGGGCACGCGCCCGGGAATGGTCGCAAGCCGCGTGCCCCGCGGCAGGCCGATGCGTGGCCGTGCGGCGAAGAGCCCGCGCGAGTAGGGGTGCGCCAGGCGCTCGAAGACCGCCGCGGTCGGCCCGCTCTCGACCACGGTGCCGCCGTACATCACGAGCAGGCGCTGCACGGTGTCGGCCATCACCCCGAGGTCGTGGCTGATCAGCAGCAGGCCCATGCCGTCCTCTCGCACGAGCTCGCGGATGAGGTCCAGCACCTCGCGCTGGATCGTCACGTCCAGCGCCGTCGTCGGCTCGTCGGCGACGAGCAGATCGGGCCCGCAGGCCAGCGCGATCGCGATCACCACGCGCTGGCGCTGACCGCCCGAGAGCTGGTGCGGGTAGGCGTCCAGCCGCTGCGCGGCTTGCGGCAGCTGCACGCGCTCGAGCAGGCGCAGCGCCTGCGCGCGCGCTGCCGGGCCCGAGAGGCCCTTGTGCAGCCGCAGCGATTCGCCGATCTGCCGGCCGATCGTGTGCAGCGGATTGAGCGCCGTCATCGGCTCCTGGAAGACCATGCCGATGCGGTTGCCGCGCACGCGGCAGTATTCGGACTCTGGCAGGCCGACGAGTTCCTGATCCTGCAGGCGGATCGACCCCGACACGCGCGCGCCCTCGGGCAGCAGGCCCATCAGCGCCAGCGCCGTCATCGACTTGCCGCAGCCCGACTCGCCGATCAGGCCGACGGTGTCGCCGCGCGCCATCGAGAAACCGATCTCGCGCAGCGCGTCGGCCGGGCCGCGGGAGGTGGCGAGCGTGACGCGCAGGTCGGAGACGGCGAGGAGGTCGGACACCCGTCAACGATAACGGAGCGCGGCGTCCGACCCGCTGCGCCGCTCAGCGGCGGCGCCAGTAGCCGTCACGCCAGCGCCAGCCCGGTCCGCTGCGGTACCAGTAGCCCGGCACCCAGGCGCGACCCGGGGACGGCGGCATCGCCCAGCGTCCGCCGATCCACACGTGGCGCCCGAGCTGCCAGGTCCAGTAGCCGCCGATCCATACGTAGCCGGGCGCCGGCGGCAAGGGCCGCACCTCGTAGCGCGGTGGCGGAGGCGCGACCTCGACCACCGCGCCTTCGTCGTAGCCGCCCGGGCCCGGACCGGCCGGCGCAATGATGCAGCCGGTCAAGGCCAGGCCGAGCGCGGCCGCAGCCAGGGGTCGCCATGACGATCCGATCGCGAAGCTCATGAACATTCCTCCGTTCGTTGCGCGTTCCGACGCCTCATCAACGGGGGACGCGTCGCTCACGGCGACACAGCAACGAAGCTTTACCTGCCGCGGACGGACAGCCGGCCGCGACGTGCGGCAGCGGTTGCGGGAGAGCGGGTCTCGAGCGGCGTTCAGGCGGCGACTTCGCAGCGATTGCGTCCGCCCGCCTTGGCGCGGTAGAGCGCCTGGTCGGCCTGCAGGTAGAGCGGATCGAAACCCGATCCGGCCTGCGCGGGGCCGGCAGTCACCAGGCCGATGCTGCAGGTGACCTTGCCGTGCGTGCCGAGCGCCTCGGCCAGGCGCAGGCGCAGGCGCTCGGCCAGCGCACGCGCCGCGTTCGCGTCGGTCTGCGGCAGAAGGACGAGGAACTCCTCGCCGCCCATGCGGCCGACGCGGTCGTGCGCGCGCACCGAGTTCCTGAGCACCGCAGCCGCGCGTTGCAGCACCAGGTCGCCTCCAGGATGCCCCAACCGGTCGTTGACCTGCTTGAAGTGGTCCAGGTCGAGCAGCAGCAGGCTTGTCGCATGGCCGTGTCGCAGCGCGCGGCGCAGCTCCTCGTCGACCAGGCGCACGGTTTCCATCCGGTTGGCCAGGCCGGTCAGACTGTCTCTCGTTGCCGCGCGCTCGAGCGCCTGGGTCAGACGCTTGTTCTTCACGTGCTGGCGCCAGGTGATCGCTGCCAGAACCCAGCCAAGCGCGCAGGCCGTGATGCCGTTGAGCCGGCTGGCCATCAGTGGTATCGGATCGTGGTGCATGATCCCGATCACCGTCCAGAAGCCGCCCAGTGCCGCCCCATAGAGCAGCGCCGAGGCGAGCGGGTGCATCACGACGATGACTCCGGTCAAGGTCGTCGCCAGGAGGAAGGTCGTGATGTTGGCGCCCACCAGCTGGTCGATCGCCACGAAGGCCAGGCCGTAGCCCAAGGCGACGCTCGCGGCCAGCAGCGGCCAGACCCGGCCCAGGAACGACGGCGCGGGGGCAGAACGCAGGAGCGCGTGCGCACCGACGGCGAGCAGGGCGAACGACGCCCCCATCGCCAGGTGGGCGACGCGCAGCCATTCCTGCCAACGCTGCGTGGGCGGGTCGGCGCTGGCGGCCATCTGCAGGAGCAGGAGGCAGAAGAGGTCGACGATCGGGATGGCCAATCCCATCCAGCGGACGCGGCGCAGGTTGTCGGCATCCAGCAGCGCAGCGATTCCGTCTGCGTGATCGGCCCCCTCGCTGCTTCCCGGCGGCGAGGCGGGGAGCGACAGGTCGTCGCGAAGCGATGTGAGCTCGTGGTTCACGAGTCCTTATCGGCCGCGTCGCGGAAAACTTTCGCCACCCTTCGCGTGCCGGGCGATCAGCCGTCGGCTTGCGCGGCAATGCGGCGCAGCGCGTCCTCGAAGACCTCGGGCGGCTGCCCGCCGCTGATCAGGTGGCGACGGTCGACCACGATCGCCGGCACCGAATGAATGCCCGCGCGCTGCCAGAACTGCTCGCGTTCGCGCACTTCTGTCGCGTACTCGTCGCTGCCGAGGATCGCGCGGGCGCGGGCGGGGTCCAGGCCGGACTCGGTCACCAGCTCGACCAGCACCGCGGGGTCGCTCGTGCTGCGGCCCTCGCCGTGGTAGGCGCGCATCAGCGCGTGCTCGAGCGCACGTTGCGCGCCTGGATCGACCTCGCCGGCCCAGCAGAGCAGCCGGTGCGCATCGAAGGTGTTCCAGACGCGGGGGCGCGAGCCGAAGGCAAAGCCCAGCTGCGCCCCGCGCTCGCGGATCGCCGCCTGCGTCTGCGCGATCTGCTCGGGCGTGCGGCCGTACTTCGCCGCGAGGTAGGCCACGGTGTCCTCGCCCTCGGGACCCATGCCGGGGTTGAGCTCGAAGGGCTCGAACGAGAGCTCGACCGCGATCTCGTCGCCGATCGAAGTGAGCGCCTGCTCGAGCGCGTGCAGGCCGATCGCGCACCAGGGACAGGCGATGTCGGAGACGAATTCGATCTTCATGCGGTCCTCCTTCGGGCTTCTCCGCGCTCCTTTGCGTCGCGATCAGCGCTTGCGCGCCAGCTTGGGGTCCATCAGGTCGCGCAGCCCGTCGCCCATCAGGTTCAGGCCGAGCACGCTGAGCACGATCGCCACCCCGGGCCACACCGCGAGCATCGGCGCCTGGAAGAGCAGCGTCTGCGCTTCCGAGAGCATGCGGCCCCAGCTCGGCCGCGGCGGCTGAGTGCCCAGGCCCAGATAGGAGAGCGCCGCCTCCGCCAGGATCGCGGTCGCAAACGAGATGCTGGCCTGGACGATGAGCTGGTTGGCGATGTTGGGCAGCACATGGTCCAGCGTGATGCGCCACGCGCTCTTGCCGGCGGCGCGCGCAGCGAGCACATACTCACGTGCCCAGACCGCGTTGGCGGCGCCGCGCGTGATGCGCGCGAACACCGGGATGTTGAAGATGCCGATCGCGACGATGCTCATCACGAGCCCGGGCCCGTAGATCGCGGTCAGCATGATCGCGGTCAGCAGCGCTGGGAACGCGAAGGTGAAATCGGCGGCGCGCATCACCAGCTCCTCGACCCAGCCGCGCCGGGCCGCCGCCAGGCAGCCGAGCGCGACGCCGACGATGACGCCGATGCCCACCGCGATCACGCCGACGAGGATGCTCGCCTGCGCACCGACGAGCAGCTGCGAGGCGACGTCGCGCCCGAAGGTGTCGGTGCCGAGCCAGTGCGCCGCGCTCGGCCCCTGGAGCTTCTTCGCGATGTCGATCTCGGCGGCCGGATGCGGCGTCCACACCAGCGAAACGAGCGCCGCCAGCACCAGCAGCAGGGTCAGCAGCCCGCCGACGACGAAGCTCGGATGCCGCAGGGCGCGCGACCAGAAGCCCGGCGCGCGCGCGCGGCGAATCGGAGCGACCGCTGCCGCGGCGGCAGCGGCCGGGCGGGGCGAAGGACGCGATTCAGGCATCGGCGCGCCGCAGCCGCGGGTCGACGACTGCGTAGAGCAGGTCGACGACGAAGTTGACGATGACGACGATCGCCGCCAGCAGCATCACGACGTCGCGCACGACGACGAGATCGCGGTTGCTGATCGCCTGGAACACGAGCCGGCCGATGCCCGGCAGCACGAACACGTTCTCGACCACGATGGTGCCGGTGATCAGGTTGGCGAACTGCAGGCCGCTGACGGTGAGCACCGGAATCATCGCGTTGCGCAGCACGTGGCGCCACATCGCCTGCCGCTGCGACAGGCCCTTGGCGCGCGCGGTGCGTACGTAGTCCTCGCGCATGACTTCGAGCACGGCCGAGCGCGTCATGCGCGCCAGGATCGCCGCCTGCACCAGCGCCAGGCTGATCGCCGGCAGCAGCAGGGCCAGCAGCGCTTCGCCGGGGCTGCCGCCTTCGTCCTCGGTCCAGCCCGGGAACCCGCCGGCGCTGACCCACTGCAGCTTCACCGCGAACAGCAGGATCAGCAGGATCGCGAACCAGAAGTTCGGCACCGCGACGCCGAGCTGGCTTGCCGCCATCACGCCGAAGTCGCCGGCACGGTTGTGGCGTGACGCGGCGTAGACGCCCAGGCCCAGTGCGAGCACGACGGTGAGTGCCATCGCGATCACCGCCAGCGGCAGCGTCACGCGCATGCGCTCGGCAATCAGCTCCGCGGTGGGCACGCCGTAGCTGATGCTCTCGGCGCTTTCTCCCTGCAGCCAGCCGCCGACCCAGTCGAGGTAGCGCACGAGCGGCGGCTGGTCCAGCCCCATCCTGGCTTCCAGCGCGGCGACGGCCTCGGGCGTGGCGGTGTCGCCGAGGATCACTTCGGCGGCGTTGCCCGGCAGGAGTTCGAGCACCGCGAAGACCAGCGCCGAGGCGACGAACAGCGTCGCGACGAAGGTCGCAAGCCGCTTGAGGAGGAAATGGCCCATCGGCGACGATGATGCCTCATCGGGATCCCGATTCCGGCTCCAATTCCGGTTCTTGCGCTGGACTCGAGGCCCGATGTCGATGTTCATCGCAGGCCGCCCCGTGGCCACGAGCCCCTGTCGTCCATCCGCTGCCGGCGTCGGCGCGCGGGCAGGCGGCTCAGACGCTCGTGCGGCACTCCCAGGCGGCGATGCGGGGATCGTCGGCGAGCGTTGCCGCCAGCCAGGGCAGCGCCTGGCGCAAGGCCGGCGCGAGCGTGTGCGGCGGGTTGACGACGAAGACCTGGCTGCCCAGCAGCCCGAGCCCGCGCTCGCGCGGCGCCTGTACCGTCAGCCGCGCCAGCAGCCAGCCTTTGCGCGCGACGCCGTCGACGGCGGCGACGAGCCGCTGCGGCAGCCGCGCCGCTTCGAGCAGCTGAAGCTGCGGCAGCCAGACCAGCACGACTCCTTCCGCGAAGCGCGCGAGCGCCTCACGCACCGCGGCGAGCACCCGTGCGTAGTCGGCCTTGATCTCATAGGGCGGGTCGATCAGCAGCAGGCCGCGACGCGTCGGCGGCGGCAGCTGGCCCCTGAGCGCCGCGAAGCCGTCGGTGACGTGGACCTGCACGCGCGCGTCGCCGCGCATGCGCGCGGCCAGGCGCGCGTGGTCGGTCGGATGCAGTTCGAAGAGGCGCAGCTGGTCCTGCGCGCGCATCAGCCGCCGGGCCAGTTCCGGCGAGCCGGGGTAATGTCGCAGGGCCGGTCCGTCGTTGAAGCGCCGGACCTCGTCGACGTAGCGCTGCACCGCCGGTGGCAAGCCTGGTTCCGCCCAGAGGCGGCCGATGCCGCCCTCGTGCTCGCGGTGCTGCTGCGCATGACGCGACGAGAGGGCATAGGCGCCTGCGCCGGCGTGGGTGTCCACGACGCGGTAGCCCTTCTCCTTCTGGTTCAGGTGATCGAGCACCGCCACCAGCGTCATGTGCTTGAGCACGTCGGCGTGGTTCCCGGCGTGAAACCCGTGTCGGTAGGCGAGCATGGTGCGACTGTGCCATGTCCGCGGGTGGTGGCGCGGCGGTCGCGGCGCGGCTCGAGCGCCGCGTCCGGGCAAGTTCAGCGCCGCGTGCGCGCCAGGAACAGCTCGCGCAAGTTGACTTCGCGCGGTCCGGGTTCGAGCGCGATCGCATCGCCGGCGGTGATCGGACCCGGTTCGATCACCGCGAGGTAGCTGCCGCAGTAGCCCGACTGTCGCATCAGGCTCGAGGCCTGCAGGAAGCCCATCGCCGCATCGAACTTGTAGCAGGGGCGCCGCGGCTCGCTGACGGCGAGCACGCAGCCGGGCAGGCGCAGGCGGTCGCCGATCCACAACCGCTCCTCGCGCAAGCCCTCGATCGTCAGGTTCTCGCCGAAGGCGCCGGGCGCCAGCGTGTGCCCCCAGGGGACGACCTGCGCCTGGGCACGCACCGTCTGCCAGAAGGCGAAATGCGCGAGCGGGTAGGCGTAGACGGCCTTCGAGAGCCCGCCGTGCGCGCTCGGGTCGGCCTGCTCGTCGCCTTCGAGCCCGAGCGGGCTGACGTGGACCGGACCGGGCTGCGGCTGCTTGTCGTAGCCGGTGAGCACGCGCCGGCCCTGGATCTCGCGGAACACCGCGCGGCCGACATTGACGCTGTGCACGCGCATCGTTTCGGCGGCGGCCATCTGCGGGTTGTCGTTCCGTTCGTCGAGCTCGTCGGGGCGCAGTCTATCGGTCCGGCCGGGATGATCGGGACGGCCGTGGCCTCGGCTCGCGATCCTTGCGCTGGTGCGCATGTCCTGCATGCTCTATAAGCGCTCGGCAGAGTTCTTGTTGCAGGAGCAGAGATGCAGTATCACATCGACGGTTTCCGGCCCGGGGATCCCGATGTCCTGCCCGCGGCCCCGGGACACCGGCGCCCGGGCGATCCGCTGCCGGCGACCGTGGACGTGCTCATCGCGGGCTCGGGCCCGGCGGGGTTGTGCCTGGCGGCGCAGCTCGCGCGCGAGCCGCGGATCCGCACGCTGCTGGTCGAGGCGAAGCTCGGCCCGATGGAAAAGGGCCAGGCGGACGGCATCAGCGTGCGCACGATGGAGATGTTCCAGGCCTTCGGTTTCGCCGAGAAGGTCAAGCGGGAGGCGGTCTGGATCAACGAGACCACGTTCTGGGCGCCCGGCGCCACGGCGGACCGTCTCGAACGCGTCGCGCGCGTGCAGGACGTTCCCGACGGCGTCTCGGAGATGCCTCATGTGCTGATCAACCAGGCGCGGGTGCACGACCTGTTCCTCGATGTGATGCGCAACGCGCCGACGCGCCTCGTGCCGGACTACGGGCTGAAACTGGTGACGCTCGCGGTCGATCCCGCGGCAGGCGCCTACCCGGTGCGCGTGACGCTGGAACACACCGCGCCGGGGCGGGAAGGGCAGACGGTGACGCTGCGCGCGAACTACGTCGTCGGCTGCGACGGCGCGCGCTCGAACGTGCGCCGCGCGATCGGCGGCGCGCTGCACGGCGATGCCGCGCACCAGGCCTGGGGCGTGATGGACGTGCTCGCGGTCACCGACTTCCCCGACTGGCGGATGAAGTCCTTCGTGCGCTCGCGCGACGCGGGCACGTTGATGGTGCTGCCGCGCGAAGGCGGCCACCTCGTGCGCATCTACGTCGAGCTCGACCAGCTGCGCGAGGACGAGCGCGTCGCCGAGCGCGGGCTCGGCGCGGCCGACATCATCGCCAAGGCTCAGCGCATCCTCGCCCCCTTCGTGCTCGATGTGAAGGAGATCGTCTGGTGGTCGATCTACGAGATCGGCCACCGTCTGACCGACAAGTTCGACGACGTGCCCGAGCACGAGGTCGCCACGCGCGCGCCGCGCGTGATGCTTGCCGGCGACGCCTGCCACACGCACAGCCCCAAGGCCGGGCAAGGCATGAACGTCTCGATGGGCGACACCTTCAACCTGGGGTGGAAGCTGATCGCGGTGCTGACCGGCCGCGCCGGCCCGGCGCTGCTGCACAGCTACTCGGGGGAACGCCGCGCGGCGGCCAAGGCGCTGGTCGAGTTCGATCATCGCTGGGCGCGCGTCGTCGGCGGGCACGAGGACGAGGACGGTGCCGATCCGCTGCCGCGCGTGGCGCGCGAGTTCGTCGCCAATCTCCCCTTCACCTGCGGGCTGACCGTGCAGTACGAGGCCAGCGCGCTGACCGGTGCAGCCACCTACCAGGCGCTGGCTCGCGGCTTCGACATCGGCAAGCGCCTGCATTCGGCGCCGGTCGTGCGCCTGGCCGACGCCCGGCCGATGCAGCTCGGCCACTGCATCGAAATCGGACTGCGTTTTCGCCTCTTCCTGTTTGCCCCGGACGGTGACCGCGGCGCGCCGGGGGGCGCGGTCGCGTCGCTGTGCGAGTGGCTGCAGCACGATCCGGCGTCGCCGCTGCGCCGCCACACGGGTGCGGGCGAGGACGTCGACGCCGTGATCGACACCCGGGCCGTGTTCCAGCAAGGTGTTCGCGAGCTCGAGTTCCAGGCGATGCCGAGCCTGCTGCGCCCGCATGTCGGGCGTCTCGGGCTCTGCGACTACGAGAAGGTGTTCTGCGCCGACACGCGAGGCGGGCAGGACATCTTCGAGCTGCGCGAGATCGACCGGGTGGCCGGCTGCGTCGTCATCGTGCGCCCGGACCAGTATGTCGGCCATGTCCTGCCGCTGACCGTGCGACGGGAGCTTGCCGACTACTTCGCGGGCATTCTGCGCGTTGGCTCGGGCGCGCCCGCAGTCGCGGCGAGTTGACGCATCGCTTCATGCGTCTATTGCATAAGGACATCCGGACCCGTGGTGCCGGCTGCGGGCGACGGGGGCACAATGCCTTCCCCCGGTCCGGTAGGCCGGACAGCGAGGCACCCGGAGCGCAGCCTGCGCCTCGGCGTGACCCGGTGAGATCGAGCCCGATCGACGACGTTCGCGGTATTCGGCGAGCCTCGAGAGGCGGCCTGTGCCACAAGCCGGCGCAGGCGATGTGCCTGTTCGGGGTTGGCCCAATCCCGCTTTCCCGTTTCGATCCTGATTGGAGCTTGCATGAACCGACCCGTGCTGGAGGGACTGCCCCTGAATACGCCCGCCTACGTCAAGCACCAGCGTCTCGTGTCCTGGGTGGGAGACATCGCTGCGCTCACCGGGGCCTCCGAGGTCTACTGGTGCGACGGCAGCGATGCCGAGTACCAGCGCCTGACCGAGCAGCTGGTCGCCGCCGGGACGATGCAGAAGCTGAACCCGGCCAAGCGCCCGGGCAGCTTCCTCGCGCGCAGCGACCCCGACGACGTCGCGCGCGTCGAGGACCGCACCTTCATCTGCAGCGAGCGGCAGGAGGACGCCGGCCCGACCAACAACTGGATGGCGCCCGCCGAGATGCGCGCGATCCTGCAGACCGGTGACAAGGCGCTCTTCAAGGGCGCGATGCGCGGGCGCACGATGTACGTCGTGCCGTTCTCGATGGGGCCGCTGGGTTCGCACATCAGCCACATCGGCATCGAGCTCACCGACAGCCCCTACGTCGCGGTGAGCATGCGCGTGATGACGCGCATGGGCCGTCAGGTCTTCGACGTGCTGGGCAGCGACGGCGACTTCGTCCCCTGCGTGCACAGCGTCGGCGCGCCGCTGGCGCCCGGCGCCAAGGACGTGCCCTGGCCCTGCAACAAGACCAAGTACATCGTGCACTACCCCGAGACGCGCGAAATCTGGTCCTACGGCTCGGGCTACGGCGGCAACGCGCTGCTGGGCAAGAAGTGCTTCGCGCTGCGCATCGCCAGCACGATGGGGCGCGACCAGGGCTGGCTGGCCGAACACATGCTGGTGCTCGGCGTCACCAACCCGCAGGGCCGGAAGTACCACGTCGCCGCGGCCTTCCCGAGCGCCTGCGGCAAGACGAACTTCTCGATGCTCGTGCCGCCGGCGGGATTCGACGGCTGGAAGGTCACGACGATCGGCGACGACATCGCCTGGGTCAAGCCGGGCCAGGACGGGCGGCTCTACGCGATCAACCCCGAGGCCGGCTACTTCGGCGTTGCGCCGGGGACCAACGACCACACCAACCCGAACTGCATGGCCTCGCTGCGCGAGAACGTGATCTTCACGAACGTCGCGCTCACCGACGACGGTGATGTCTGGTGGGAGGGCATGACCGACGAGCTGCCGGCGCACCTGATCGACTGGCAGGGCCGCGACTGGACGCCCGAGATCGCGCGCGCCAACGGCCAGAACGGCAAGCTGCGCCCGGCCGCACACCCGAACGCGCGCTTCACGGTCGCCAGCACCAACAACCCGGTGCTCGATCCCGAGTGGGACAGCCCGGAGGGCGTGCCGATCGACGCCTTCATCTTCGGTGGCCGCCGCAGCACGACGGTGCCGCTCGTCACCGAGGCGCGCAACTGGGTCGAAGGCGTGTACATGGCCGCGACCATGGGCAGCGAGACGACCGCGGCGCAGGCCGGCGCGCAGGGTGTGGTCCGCCGCGATCCGTTCGCGATGCTGCCCTTCATGGGCTACAACATGTCCGAGTACTTCCAGCACTGGCTGGACCTCGGCGAGCGGCTGCAGCGCGAGGGTGCGCGGCTGCCGCGCATCTACTGCGTCAACTGGTTCCGCAAGGGCGCCGACGGCAAGTTCGTCTGGCCGGGCTACGGCGAGAACATGCGCGTGCTCGAGTGGATGCTGCGCCGGCTCGAAGGCCAGGCCGGCGGGGCCGAGAACGTCTTCGGCATCTCGCCGCGCTACGAGGACCTGCGCTGGGACGGCCTGAGCTTCACGCCCGAGCAGTTCCAGTCGGTGATCGGCATCGACAAGGCCGCATGGCAGCAGGAGCTGGAGCTGCACGCCGGGCATTTCGAGCGCCTGGCCCACAAGCTGCCGGCCGCACTGCCGGCGACGATGAAGCGCATCGAGGCCGCGCTCGCGGCCTGAGCCGGCATCTGCCGCCCCCGGATTGAAGCTGCAGCTGCTCTCGGACCTGCACCTCGAGAGCGAGCGCTTCATCCCGGTGCCGGCGCCGGGGGCGGAGCTGCTCGTGCTCGCCGGCGACATCGACGCGCGCTGGCGTTCGCTCGCGCGCTTCGCGCAGTGGCCGGTGCCGGTGCTGTTCGTTCCCGGCAACCACGAGTTCGACGGCCGTGAGCTGCGCGCGGCCTTGCCGGCTCTGCGCGTGCACTGCCGCTCGCTCGGCATCCGGCTGCTGCATCGGGAGTCGGTCGTGCTCGGGGGCGCCGACGGCGTACCCGTGCGCTTCGTCGGCGTCGTGCGCTGGAGCGACTACGAGCTCTTCGGCGCTGCGGCGCGCCCGCGGGCGATGCGCGCGGCAGCGCACTTCCTGCGCCTGATGGCGGCCAGCTGCGAGGGCAGGCCCTTCGGTCCGGAAGCGGTGCGCGCCGAGGGCCTGGCCGACCGCGCCTGGCTCGAAGCCGAACTCGCGCAGCCTTCGCATGGGCGCTGGGCGCGCACGGTCGCCATCACGCACTTCGCGCCGAGCGCACGCAGCGCCGATCCGCGCTTTGGCGCGCAGCCGACGACCGCGAGCTTCTGCAACGCCGACGAGGACCTCATCGTCCGCGCCGACCTGTGGCTGCACGGGCACCTGCACTGCCGCCACGACTACGGGATCGCGCGCGCCGCAAGGGCACCGGCCCGCGTCGTCTGCCAGGCGCGCGGGCTGCAGCGCAAAGGCGAGGCGCAGGGTCACGATCCGATGCGGCTCATCGAGGCCTGATCGCGGGCGCCGACGGGGCCGACAGGGGCCGACCTCTACGACAGCATCGAACGGCTCGGCCTCGCCCGGGATCGGTGGGCGACTGCGCCCGCACCTGCCGCGCAGCATCGCGGAGCCCGGTTTTCGCGAGCTTTAGAGTCGGGCACCGAGCGCAAGCGCCGCGTCATGCGCCACACTTCGCTTGATGGCGGTGCGGTTGCCGCTGCGAGGAGAAGAGCTTGAAGATCCTGGTTGCCGTCGACGGAAGTTCGTACACCAAGCGCATGCTCGGCTACCTGGCCGCCCATGACGAATGGCTGGGCAGCGCGCACGACTACACCGTGATCCACACGGTGCCGCCGGTGCCGCAGCGTGCGGCCGCGGTGCTCGACAAGAAAGTCCTCAAGGACTACTACGACGCCGAGGCGGAGAAGGTCTTCAAGCCGATCCGCACCTTCTTCGAGCGCCGCGGCATGCGGGCCGAGTACGTGACCAAGGTCGGTGCCGCCGGCGACCTGATCGCCAGCACGGCCGAGAAGGGCGGCTTCGAGCTGCTGATCATGGGCTCGCACGGGCACGGCGCCCTGCGCGGCTTGGTGATGGGCTCGGTGGCCTCCAAGGTGCTGGCGAACTGCAACACGCCGGTGCTGCTGATCCGCTGAGCGCGGCCCGCGTCGCGCGGATCAGGCAGGATCCGCGACCGCGGCGAGCGGTCCCGGCCGCAGCGGCGCCGTCGGGTCGAGACCCGCCTTCGGCTTCAGTCAGCCGCGGGCTGCACGAAGCGCCGCCACCAGGCCACGCCGGTCCGTGCCTCGGTTCGCGCACTGCTGTCCTCGTCCTCGGGCAGCATGCTCAGCTCGAGGCCGAATGCGGTGCCGAGGTCGGCCGGTTCGCAGGGATCGGGCTCGCCCGCGCGACGGCGCCAGAGGGCGAGCAACTGCAGGGGAATGCTGGATGCGCTCATCGCGTGGCCTCGTGCCGGTTGACGGGTGCAAGCAGTGTCCGTGTTTCGCGTCGGCGAGGAATCCCCGATGTAGGTGACGCGCGTGCCTCAATTCACGGCACATTGCGCGGCGCGCGTCGGCGCGTGCCTCCGCCGCCACGGCGTGCAGGCTTGCGTCGGGCGTTGGGGTGCGCATGCGGGCTCTGGCGCGGGCGCGAGGCATCGGCGATCAGCATCACGGCGCGTACGAGGTCCTGCACCGCTTCCGAGAGGTCCGGTGGCGGTTCGAGCGTCTCGATGACTTCGAGCAGCGTGTCGCTGTCCTCGAGATCCTCGGGATCGAAGTGCAGATACAGCAGCGCCAGCGGTTCGATCAGCGCCGGATCGTCGATCGCCATCAGCGCCGGGAAGCGGTCCTGCGCGGCGGCAAAGCCCGCGACCCAGGGCAGCATGGCGTCCGACGGCGCGTCGCTGTCCTCGAGCTCGAAGACCCAGGGGTCGAACCAGTCGCGGCGCGCGATCGCGCGCTCGAGCGCGGCGTGCCGGCGCAGGACCTGCGCGCGCAGCGCTGCGTCGTCGAAACCCGGCGGCTCGGGCCGTCCTTCGAGGTCGATGACGCCGGGCCACCAGGCCTCGAGCGGCACCTGCTGCGGCTGCAGCAGCACCCCGCAGAGGTAGCCGTCGAGCGCGCTCACGTCCAGCGGCTCGAGCGGCGCCGGCACCGCATCCAGAAGCTGCTGCAGCTGCCCGGGGTCGGGTTCGCCGCCTGAGGTTCCAGGCGGTGTAGACGGTCGGCTCATGTGACGTTTTCCTTTCGCATCCCCGAGCTCCGGGATGGGCAGCGCGGCGGCGAGCTCCTACAGTGTCTGCGAGCTTCGGCGCTGGCCCGGTGGCTCCGTTGACAGATCCGACGAAGCCCTCGTCGAGGGTTTTGGAGCGGCCCGAGTCGCCTCGTGCGGCGGGTCGCTCCCCTTTTTTTTCTTAGACTGTAAGCGTTGCCATCGAAGGGGAAGCTCATGGGTGCCGCTGCAGCCTACGCATCGAACGCCGACGTCGGGCACTGGATCGCGGGTGCGCCCACGCGCGGCCACGGCACGCGCAGCCAGCCGATCTACAACCCGGCCACGGGCGCGGTTGCACGCCAGTTGCTGCTGGCCGACGAGACCGACGTCTCGGCGGCCGTGGCCGCGGCCGGTGCCGCGCAGCCGGCCTGGGGCGAGATGCCGCCGATCCGCCGCGCCCGCGTGCTCAACGCTTTTCTGGCGCTGCTCAACGAGCACAAGGACCGGCTCGCCGCGATGATCACCGCCGAGCACGGCAAGGTCTTCAGCGATGCACAGGGCGAGGTCGTGCGCGGCATCGAGATCGTCGAGTTCGCCTGCGGTGTCCCGCAGCTGCTCAAGGGCGATTACACCGACCAGGTCTCCACCGGCATCGACAACTGGACGATGCGCCAGCCGCTGGGCGTGGTCGCCGGCATCACGCCGTTCAACTTCCCGTGCATGGTGCCGATGTGGATGTTCCCGGTGGCGCTGGCCTGCGGCAACGCCTTCGTGCTCAAGCCGAGCGAACGCGACCCGAGCCCGAGCCTGCT
>Ga0209096_1000183_pt1 | contig 90113 bp, 77 predicted proteins | sample AD_UKC034_MetaG_FD_184407 | JGI IMG/M metagenome (GOLD analysis project Ga0209096, IMG submission 184407) | Active sludge microbial communities of municipal wastewater-treating anaerobic digesters from USA - AD_UKC034_MetaG (SPAdes) (version 2) | ecosystem: Engineered > Bioreactor > Anaerobic >... | reverse complement strand
ATTAGCAAGGCGCAGTCCCGGGGATGCGGGACCGCGCCTGGAAACAGGAACAGCTCAAGCCCCCGACCCGCCGGGCGGGTCGAACATTGGTAGCCCCGGGCGCGAGCCCGGGGTTCGTGTCGCCGACCATCGCCAAGGCGCAACCCGCAAAGCGGGTCGAACGTGGTTCAGCCCACGAGGGCAATTGTGGAGTGCCACGGACAGGTGACCATGAGGCAGCGGAACTGCCCAGGCGATCTTCACGCCCCCGGCACATTCGACCCGCTTCGTGGGTCGCCCCGGCTCAAGATGTGGCCGAACAGACCCCGGGTTTCACCCGGGGCTACCCATATTCGACCCGCGTGCCGCGGGTCGCCGGAGGGATACCGGCGGGGCGTAGATACACGGGCGCATCCAGCGTGAGGTGATGCTTGCTGGCACGCTCCGCCACCCGAACGATCGCAGGGTTCCAGCTCCGCGGAATTGGGCTCTAGATCACGATCATGATTATGATCACGAGTACGATCACAATCGCGAGCACGAGGCTGAGACACGAGCCTGTCGGCACGCCGTGCACGTCGCGGTAGCACTCGTCATCGTGGAGCCCTTCCCAGTGCCGGCGCGCCTCTTCGAGGTCGTCATCCGAAGCGGGTTGCGTCGGATCAGGCAATTGTTCATCAGCCATTGTATGCGTCCCCCCTTGTAGCGATCCCCGGCGTCAGCGAGTCCGCCGGGTGGCTGCCGCCGTTCATGATGATGAAACTGTTTGCCCGCATGGTGATTGATGTCGCGCGGGGGAAGAAGGATCCCCCGACTCCCATGTGACGATGGCTCCCATCCAGCGTGTGTGTGACTGAAGACAATGACCGATGATCAGTGGTCAGAAAAACAGTGTTCGCCCGGCGATGCTCACGCTCGCCGGCCCAGTGCTTCGGCCAGCCGCCGCCCGAGCGCCAGCGCCGCCTCCTGCTCGCTGGCCTTGGCCAGCGAACCGTCGGGGTTGAAGGCCTTGTGGGCGAAGGGCACGACCAGCTGGTCCGGCAGCACCAGCACGGCCAGATGATTGAGGAACAACCGGAGCAGCATCAGGCTGCGGATGCCGCCGAAGCCGCCCGGCGAGGCGGCCATGATGACCGCCACCTTGCCCTTGAACGCCATCAACCCCGGCTCGTCGTCGCTCTCGGTGCGGGAGGCCCAGTCCAGGGTGTTCTTGAGCAGCGGCGTGAAGGCGCTGTTGTACTCGGGCGACGCGATGAGGAAGCCGTCGTGGGCGGCGAGCAGCTGCTTGAAGGCGCGGGCGTGCTCCGGCATGCCGTCACTTTCCTCCAGATCCTGGTTGAAGAACGGCATGGGATAGTCCGCCAGGCTGACGAGGGTGACTTCGGCGCCGGCGGCGCGGGCGCCGGCGGCGGCGATGCCGACCAGCCGCTGGTTGAACGACTCGGCCCGGGCGCTTCCCGAGAAGGCAAGGATTCTGGGCATGGCGGTGTCCTCCGGTTGGATTCACTCTATTGTATCGCGAAAATCCGGTGCCTGTCGCCATGCCCTATTTCGCATCAACATTTTGCAGGCGGCGAGGTGTCGGTGCTTGCGCCCGGCGGAACGGCGCGGTACCATTAGCGTTTTGTGACGCGCCCCGGTGGCGCCGTCGTCCCATTCGAACGCTTGGATGCCGTATGGCAGGGCACTCAGACAACGTTTCGCACCACCAACTGGCCGGCTGGATGCGGGGAGCCGCATATGCGGTGGTGATCGTCGTTCCGCTTCTGGTTATTCCCGGCCTGGAGACCCCGTTTTCGACGCCCAAAACCATCGTGCTCGCGGCCTGGGTGGCGCTCGGCCTGGCAGCGCTCGTTTGGGCGCGGGCCAACCCGCTGGCGCGGCTGGATCCGGTGCTGTTCGCCCTCCTGGCCGGCTGGCTGGGAGCCGTCGCCCTGTCGGCCCTGACGGGCGCCGCGGCGTCGCCGGCGGCGCTACTGGCGGCCGTGCTGCCGGCGGCGGCGTTCATCGTGCTGCTGGGATTGCGCCCGAAGCCGGACGGACTGATGCGTGCCGCGGCCGCCGCCGGACTGGCGGTGGCGCTGGTCGCCGTGTTGCAGTGGGCCGGCGCCGACCCCTTCCGCCTGTTCGGGTGGACGGGACCGGCGGGCGGTTCGGACCGGCTGCGGGTATTCGCCACCCTGGGCAATCCCAACTTCGTCGCCGCGTTTCTCACCGCGGCCCTGCCCGCCGTGTGGGCGGCGGCGCGGACGCTGGCGCCGCCGTGGCGCCTGGCTCTCATTGTGCCGGGTGCCGCCCTGGTGACCGGCGGCATCCTCGCCACCGGCTCCCGTGCTCCGGTCGCGGCCGTGCTGGCCTGGGCGGGTTGGGCCCTGCTCCGCAGCGCGGCGCGCCGGACGCGGCTGGCGCTGGGGCTGGCGCTGGGGTTGGCGGCGGCGGGCGCGCTCGTCGTGATGCTTTCGACGGCCCGGCCGCTGGACGAAACCATGCGGGGGCGCGCCCACATCTGGCGCACCGCGCTGGCCCACGTGACCGAGGCGCCGTGGCTCGGCTTCGGTCCGGGCGGATTCGAGCTCTTCTTCCCGCGCTGGGAGACCGACCGGCTGGCCGCGGCGCCCGCAACCGAACGGCGGTTCGCCGGACTGGCGGCTCACGCGCACAACGACTACGTGGAGGCGCTGGTGGACCACGGCGTCCTCGGACTGGCGCTGTTCGTGGCGTTCCCGGCGGTGATGCTGTGGCGATTCGCGGCCGCCCGCAAGGCCGAACCGACAGCGGCCGCCGCGGGGGCGGCCGCCGGGGCGGTGGGCGTCCTGGCCGTGGCCTGCGTGGATTTCCCGTTTCACCGACCGGCTGAAACGTTTTTCTTCTGGCTCTATCTAAGCATCGTATGCGACGCAATCTTATCTTTTCCGACGGCGCCGAAGGAACCGCAGGCGGTTACCCGGCAGGCCGCTCCGGAAGCCAATTCAGGAGGACCCGTATGAGTGGCAGTCTGATTCGCAAGGTGGCCCTGGCCCTGGTGGGCCTGGCTCTGGTGCTCGGGTTTGCCCGGGGGGCGCTGACGAAATTTCAGCAGCAGCGCCAGGCGATCATCGCCAAGGCCGAGGCGGAGCGGAACCGGCTGGGGATCAACGACCGGAAGACGCTGTACGCCAAGTATCCGACGCCGGAGATCGGACTGGTGACCGCGGCCTGCCTGGCGCCGGGCGAGACCGGTGAAGTGATCCTCAAGGGCCAGTTCCCGCCCGGCACCAAGGTCCTGTTCGATTCGGACCGGATCGAGGTGCTCCGGGAGAACATCACGCCCACCGAGTACCGCGCCACGGTCAAGGTGCCGCCGGACATCACACCGATGTCGGTCCGCATCGAGGTCATCACCCCGGTGAGCGCCGCCCACGCCAATCGGGACAACGTCATCGTGATCACCGGCAAGTACGAGTGGCTGCTCAAGGCCGCCAACGGCTGGCGGATCCGGGCCTTCCTGCTGGAGGACAACCGGTGCCAGGCGGAGAACGGCAAGATGAAGTACACCGTGGAATTCTACCGCGGCGCGGAGACCAAGCCGTTCGAGACCCGCACCGCGACACTGCGCTACGACCAGTACAGCACCACGACACCGTACAATTTCGACATCGAAGCGGAGGTTGCCGGGGGGAAAGCCCAGAAAGAGATGGAGGAGATCGCCCGCAAGTTCCAGTCGGGCAACCTGTCCGATGCGGAGATGACGAAACTGATGGCCCGGATGGAACAAATCCAGCAGGAACTGCAGGCGGAGTACGCGAAGATGGCCTCGCCCGATTATATCCGCCAGCTCGAGGAAAAGAAGCAGCAGTTCGGCTGCGAGGACATGTACCTGAAAGTGACGGGCACGCAGGTCGACGGCTACCTGCGGTGCAGCGAGAAAGTGGGCAGCGAGATCGCGCTCACGGGCACAATCAAGTACATGGGTCGGTAGGGGACCGACGGGTAGTCGGCCGAACGTTTCGAACTTGAAGATCGACAACCGGCCGGGCGTCCTTCCAGGCGCCCGGCCGGTGTTTTTTCATCGTCGGGTAACAGTCAGTGGGGCTATCGGTGAATGGGTGAATTGGTGAATCGGTGAATAGGTGAATGGGAAAGGCAGGACATTGGTGTTGGGAACTGGGATCCATAACCTAGGACCAAGGTCCCAGAACCCAGGTCCCAGATCCGATTTCCAATATCCGCATTACGGGAACGAGCCTCAAGTCTCGAGCCTCGAGCCCCGATTACGATGACGAACTACAGCCTGAACATATAGGAAAACTTCACGAAGAAGATCCGGGAGTCGTTGATGAACTCGTCGCTGGTGCGGATCAGCTCCCGGCTGCCGCGCGTTTCGATCAGGTTCAGGTTCTCGTGGTCCGAGTTGTACCCCACATACAGCGCCGTGTTCGGGTGCCACATGTAGGTGAAGAGGACATCGATATTGAAGCGCTTGGTCTTCTCGAGCGACGACAGCGTCGTGGAGGGCAGGGTGGTGTCGTACTGGCCGATGAGCCGCAGAGACATCTCCGGCGTGAACTGCAGGTTCCACTTCGACCTGAAGATGTGGTTGTTGTAGATGGCGGCCGGGGAGGCGCGGTCGGTGAGGCGGGAGAAGAGATAGGTGTTGTCCACCCGGAGCCGGGTGTTGGGCTGAAGGATGATCTGCAAACTGGCGCCCATCCGGTTGGCCACCTCCGGCTCGGCGCCTTCGGCGGGCACGTAGTTGATGCCCGTGCCCCAGTTGAAATCGGCATCGATGCCGACCTGGGGCCACAGGTTGGTGTTGAATGACAAATAGTTCCGGCCGTAGCCGTAGTCCCGGTCGGTCTCCAGGCTGTCGAACTCGTCGGGGCGCAGGCGCGACCGGAGGAACATGCGCCCGACGCCGAACTGGGTTTTTCCCGCAAGTTCCCAGGTCAGCTCGGGGATGAATTCCCAGTCCAGGCGGGTGCCGTCGTGGGCCCAGCTGCAATCCACCCAGACTTCCGGGCCCCAGGCGATGAGCACCGGCCCTTCGGGGCGGAAGCTGTACTCGACGTTCTGGCCGATCCCGCGGATGTCGCTCCGGGTGTTGTAGCCCACCTGGGTGTCGTAGCCGGAGCTGCGGTCGTCGTACGAGAGATAGTAGTCGAACGAGCGCCCCTCCCTGCTCAGTTCCACCTGGTAGGCGGGCCCGGCGGCGGTGGTGCCGTCGGGTCGTTCGGTGGCGCTGGCCACGCCCTGCATGTTCAGCATCCAGTTGTCGTCGAGCTTGAACCGGGCGTCGAGGCCGCCCACCCGGTTGAAGCCGCCGTTGAACGTGCGCTGGGTGAAGATGAAACCCACCGACGACTGGTGGAAGATGTCCCGCCGCACCCGGACGATGCCGAACTGCGCCCGTTTGCCGAACTCCGGATCATCCGGGTCCGCCATCTCGCCGGGCGCCTCATCGTCGGCCCACAGGGCGCCCACCGCCCAGGGGCCCGCCTTGCCGGTGAAGCGGACGCCGAACTGGGGATCGATGATCCGCCGGGTGAACACCAGGTTGATCGGGGTGCCGAAGTAGTCGGCGTTTTCGAGGAAGAACGGCCGCTTTTCCGGGAAATACACCTCGAAGCGGCTGTTGACGGTGACCTGGGGGCTGTCCGATTCCACCTGGCTGAAGTCGGGATTGACGGCCACGTCGAACACGAGGCTGTCCTTGAGAACCACCTTGGCGTCCACGCCGCCGTCGAATTCGGCCAGGTCGCTCACCCAGTCCGGGCCGTTGACGCTGTCCGCTTCGATGCTCCGCCAGGACCGGAAGACGCCGTAGGGGATGAACTGCAGGTTCCGGCCCGGCGAGATGCCCCGCAGGCCGGTGGCCCGCGCCTGCTGGTTCAGCCGGCCCGCGAGCCGGCTGGAGATGCGCGGCCAGAACGCGTTTTCGGTGGTGCGCGGGATCGCCCGGTTCAGGATGATGCCCCACTCCTGTTCGGGCGCGCTGGAAAACCGGAGCGACCGGAACGGGATCTTGAACCAGACGGCATAACCCTCGGCAGTCAGACGCCCCTCGGAGTACCAGAGCGTGTCAAAGGATGAATCGAAATTTTCCCCTTCGTTCCAGATGGCATCCCACTGGATGCCGAAGGGATTGGTCAGGAAGGCATAGGCGCGGCGCCGGTCGTTGAAGGTGTCCAGCATGATCTCGACGTTGTCGTCGAGGAAGACGTTCTCGCGGCGGGTGAGCCGGGCCCGGATCTTGTCCGGCTCGCGGTCGAAGGCCAGGAACACGACGTAGAGGTTGTCGGCGTCGTACCCGAGGTACACCTCGGTCCGTTCCGACAGCGGCTCGCCGTCGCGGGGTTCGGACTGGATGAAGCCTTCCACCCGGACCATCTCGTTGGCGACGGCGCCTTCGGGGCGCATGTCGAGAAAATCATCCAACCGCGGCGCGGCGCTGAGCCGGGGGATCTCGATCACCGGCGGGGGGGTGACCGGCTGGGCGGTCAGCGGCGCGGTTCCGGCGGCGACCAGAAGCAGCAGGACGGGGAACAGTCCGGCGACAACCGGGTGGCGCCGGCCCCTGTCCTGACTGAGGCACAGGTGCCGGCGGGCGGATCGGACGGTGCAACACATGTCTCGGATAACCTCGGTACGCTCGTCGAAAACCAGTATACGCGAATGCCTTGCGCGGGTTGCAAGAATCTCCGCAGCTGTGACCGTGGTCACAGGTCGTGGGCGTCGCCAACCGAATCCGGTGCACGCCGGCGTTGATCCGGCGGCCGTTTTCTGGTATTCATGGCGGCACGTCCCCCGGGAGAGTGGCGGCCGTGACCCAGCCGGTGATGCGTCTGCGCTTTTACTATCGCTTCGAGGAATTCGCCGAGGCGCTGCGCGTGCTCAAGCGCGGCCTGTTCCTGTGGATGCTGATTTCCGGCGGGCTCACCGTCGTGCTCACCGGCGCGGTGGCCGCCTGGTTTGTGGCGCTGGCGCCGCATCAGCTGTTGGGTTACGCCCTGGGGGTGACCGGTCTGCTGGCGGGGATCGTGCTGCTGCGGCTGCCCAGCCGCCTCGTCGCCCGGGCCTGGCGGGCGAACCCGCAATTGGCCGACCAGCGGACGGTGCTCCTGGGCGACGACGGCGTCACCCTGCGGGCGGCGGCGCTGGAGAAGACGGCCGCCTGGGCCGATCTGCGGCGCGTCTACGAGACGCCCGACATCTACATCCTCCGCCAGACCGACGATTTCCTCTACATCCTGCCGCGCCGCGCCTTCGGCGGCGAGGGGCGGGAGGCGCGCTTCCGCGAGCTGCTGGCCCAGTGGGCACCGGCGGTGCCCGTCATCGTCCGCCGCCGCTGGGTAGCCCGGCGGACCTGATCCACCCGGACCCCATTCCCGCTGTGCAGGGCGCGCCGTTGGAATGTCCCGCCGGCGACGTCACCGCCCCGGAATGGCCCGCGGATGGGTCATCAGCGCCGGATTCAACAGCTCGTTCAGCGCGGCCTCGTCCAGCAGGCCCTGCTCCAGCGCCAGCTCCCGCACCGGCCGGCCGGTGTGCAGCGACTCGTGGGCCAGCCGGGCGGCGGCCTCGTAGCCGATGACCGGCACCAGCGCCGTCACGATGCCGGTGGAGCGCTCCAGGAGCTCGCGGCAGCGCTCGCGGTCGGCCCGGATACCGGCGACGCACCGCTCCCGCAGGACCGTGGCCGCCCGCTCCAGCATGTCCATGGACAGAAAAATGTTGAAGCCGATGAGCGGCTCGAAGGCGTTGAGCTCCAGCTGGCCCGCCTGTGCCGCCATGCTGATGGCCACGTCCAGGCCGATCACCTCGAAGCAGACCTGGTTCACCACCTCGGGGATGACCGGATTGACCTTGCCGGGCATGATGGTGGAGCCGGGCTGCATGGCCGGCAGGAGGATCTCGCCGATGCCGCCGCGCGGCCCCGACGACAGCAGCCGCAGGTCGTTGCAGACCTTGGAGAGCTTGACGGCGATCCGCTTGAGCACGCCGGACAGCTGCACGTAGGCGCCGGCGTCGGACGTCGCCTCAATGAGGTTGGGCGCCGTGATGAGCGACAGGCCGGTGATCTCGATGAGGCGGGCCCGGACGCGGTCGGTGTAGCCGGGCACGGTGTTGACGCCCGTGCCGATTGCGGTGGCCCCCATGTTCATCTCGTGGATGAGCCGCGCCGCCTCGCGCAGCCGCTCCATGTCCTCGCCGATGGTGATGGCCACGGCGGCGAACTCCTGACCCAGGGTCATGGGCACGGCGTCCTGAAGCTGGGTCCGGCCCAGCTTGAGCACATCCTTGAACTCCTCCCCCTTGAGGGCGAAAGCGTCCTGCAGCTGGCCCATGGCGTCGAGCAGGCGGCGGATCTTCCAGATGGCCGCGAGCTTGAGCGCGGTGGGGTACACGTCGTTCGTGGACTGCGACAGGTTCACGTGGTTGTTGGGGTGGCAGGCGGCGTAGTCGCCCCGCGGCCGGCCCAGCAGCTCCAGCGCCCGGTTGGCGATCACCTCGTTGGCGTTCATGTTCGTGGACGTGCCGGCGCCGCCCTGGATGACGTCGACGACGAAATCAGCGTTGTACCGGCCGTCCATCACCTCGTCGGCGGCCTGGACGATGGCCGCGCCAATGTCCGGCGGCAGGATCTTCAGGTCCATGTTGGCCTGGGCCGCGGCCTTCTTGATGGCGCCCAGGGCACGGATGAGCAGGGGGAACCGACCGATGGCCACGCCGGTGATGGGGAAGTTCTCGACGGCGCGCAGGGTCTGCACGCCGTAATAGGCCCCGGCCGGAACCTGCCGGGCGCCCAGGCTGTCGTGCTCTTCGCGATGGGTCATGGCCGCCTCCTGGATAATTTCAGACGGCCATGTTTTCACAAGACGGATTGGGAATCAAGGGGCGACCGGCGGCCTCCGGGGAGAGGCCGCCGGCAGGGGATTCACTTCTTGTCTTTGAGCTTCTGGGCGACGGCGGCCAGGCCCACCAGGATGAGGCGGGCGCGGTTGGCGGCCGGGTTCTTGCGTTCCGGATCCATGGCCAGGGCCTTTTTGAAGTCATCGGCGGCTTCCTTGACCTTGCCCAGGCGGAAATGGACTTCGCCGCGGTTGACGTAGATGGTGATGTCGTTGGGATTAATCCGGGCGGCCTTGTTCAGCGCCTGGAGCGCCGCCTCGTTGTCGCCGGTCCGGGTGTAGAGGGCGCCGAGGGCCGACTGGACCAGCTTGTGGTCGGGATCGAGCACCGCCAGTCCCTCCAGTACCTTCTGGGCCGACTCGGTGCGTCCCTGGGTGTAGTACAGATGACCGAGCTGCAGGAGCCCGTGGAACTCCGCGTCGGTCATCCCGGCCACTTCCTTGAAGGTCGTCTTGCCGTCGAATTTTCCGTCGATGATCCGTTTGTACTTCTTGTCCGCCATATCTCCCTCCTTTCTTCCTGATTGTCGGTTCAGCGTCCCGGCACGGACATCCCGCCGGACGACAGGTTCTGTCGGCGAGGAAATTCATTCGCGGCCGTGTCGGAAGGCGTGTGATACTGAAAAAATTGTATCACGATTGCGTGAAACCGGCACTGTTTTTTGATGGCCGCGCGCACCCGGTCCGGCGGCCGCCGACAGACGACCGATCCGAAGGGTCGGCTAGGGTTGTTTCGGGGTGGCGGGCTCCAGCTGGAGATCCTGATCCAGCATGATTTCGAGCAGGGTGCCCTTGACGAGCTCCACGTCCTCGCCGCGGGTGGTGAGGACGCCGGCCAGGCCGATGAGGCCGCCGATCGTGGCGCCGAGGGCCGCGCCCTTGCCGCCGCCGGCGATGACGCCCACCACGGTGCCGGCGCCGGCGCCGCCGGCGATGACCGCGGCGTCACGGCCGGCGCTGTCCTTCCCTTCGTAGCGGCCTTCGCGGTCCACGATCTGGCCCTGGTCGGAGCCCACGCCGATCAGGGTGGCCGAGATGACCGTCTCGGAACCGTACTTCGGCTTCAAGCGCTCGAACTTGAGGGTCATTTCGCCGCGCCCCGACACGCGGCCGGGCCGGCTCACCGCGCCCACTATTCCCTCGATGATGGAGCCTTCGGGGATGGCCAGGGCGTTGCCCACGAAGATGTCCCGGGCGACCACCGCGGTGAAGGGGTCGCCGCGCTGGTTCATGCGCGTGGTCAGGTAGTCATTGAGCTGGAGCAGGATGGAAGTCCCGGCGGGCAGCACCACAGGGCCCGTCGCGGAGCGGCGCTCGCCGGCCTCACCGGGGGTGCCGGCCTGCTGGAGAGCCTCCTCGAGCTGGGTGAACCGCTCGACCACGATGTTGAGCCGGCCGTTGTAGCCGTCCTCGTAACCGCGGCCGAAGCCGTTGCGGAAGGCCATCTGGTAGATCACCTCGTACATCCACTTTTCGTTGTACCCGCGGGTGGCCTTTTCGTAGAGCGGGTGAGTCTTGAAGTCGCTGTAGCGGTTGTAGCGCTTGTCGTTGACGCCGTTCTCGAAGCCGTCGAGGTAGCCGTTCTGAAAGCCCATCCCGGCGCAGGTGAGGCGGAGCGTGGTCTCGGTGTCCAGTGCGGCGGCCGGGGCGGCGGACGCCGCGGGCTCCTGCGGCGCGGCACAGATCCAGGCGGCCATGGCCGCGACGATCCAGACCAGCCAGATGTTGCGAACGAAGCAGCGTGCCATGTTGGCCTCCCGAAAACCGGATTAACCCCCTTTCATGATGCACCAACTCCGCCTTTGGTTCAATGCGCGCGTGCGGAGGCGGACATCGGACCTCGGATATCGTGCTCGTAATCGTAATCGAGGCTCGAGGCTCGAGACTAGAGGCTCGTTCCCGATCCCTCGTGCTCGTAATCGTAATCGAGGCTCGGGACTAGAGGCTCGGGGTTCGGGATTCGGGGATCGGGGCTCGGGGCTTCCCTTTTGTCTGATGTTGCCCGTCTTACGTTTCCCGTCTCCCGTCTTTCGTCTCCCGATTTACCGATTGGCAGATTCACCCATTCACCTGTTCACCCATTCTCCATGCCCCGATCCGTGGCCGAATCCACAGCAGGGCCCGACGGATTCAGCGCGGCAGCGGTTCCACGAGGAGGCCGCGCTCGGGGTGGCGCCGGTCGTAGCGGATCGCGACCCGTTTCAAGCCGTCCTTGCCGTACCGAGTAGTGACGAGGGCGAGCCGGCCGTCCCGAAGCACCGGCTGAAACTCATATTCGCATCCACCGTCGCCCCCCGTGTACATTGCCTCCCCCCGGGTGCCGCCGTGCGGTTCCATTTCCTCCGTCTCGACGGATTCGAAACACGATTCGTAGCGCACCGATTGCACGTTCAGCGTCTTCCCGTCGGGAGACAGGCACAGCCAGATCAGGTCGCCCTCGGTGCCCGCTCCGCACATGGTGCTACCCCCCGGCCAGCGGGAGCAACCGATCACCCAGAGCAGCACATACACGCGGCCGTCGCCGGCCGCCCGATCCATCAGCCCGTAGGTCCAGCCGCCCGCGGCGCCGATGCGCTCGTCCAGGTCGGTCACAACGCCCTCGCCCGGCCCGGCCAGGAGGCGGGTTTCGTACAGCCACAGGTGCCAGTCCGGCTCGTCCACCAGCCGGGTGACGACCGGCGGCACGTAAGGCGCCGGCAGGAGCATCCGTTCGATGCCGTAGCTGCCGCTCTGGGGATCCTCCCCGCGGGTGACCCACTGGAGAGATCCTCCGGTCAGGCACAGGTAGCCGGGGACCAGCCGGGCCATACGGGCCGTCTCGTCGGTCATGGGCAGGCGGACGGGCGTGCCGAACGCCATCTCCCAAAAGGTGGCCGCGTCGGCCCACCGCCGGCTCGTGGATGAGGAGACGAGCTTTTCCTGGACGGTGGCGGCGGGGTCGTCCACGTCCAGCGCGTCCACGAGATAGAGCAGGCCGCCGAGCTCCAAACCGCCGCGGCTGATGGCGCCGGCGAGCTCCACGCGGAGCCACACGGAGTAGCCTCCCGCCTCAGGGCGGAAGAGGTGGCGGACGGCGCCCGGGACGGGCTCCGGATCGGCGGCGCATGCCCCGGGGTGGAGCCGGAGCTGGGTCAGGCCCAGGGGCCGCCGGAGGGCGCGCCGCGTGGCGCTCAGGCTGGCGCTGACTTTCCGGCTGAAGGAATCCGCCTCGCCGCCGGTTTCCATATCGGCGTTCAAATCGTCCACCGCACCGCGCAAGGCGTCGATTTCCTTCACTACGGCAGGGTCCGCCAGCCAGACCTCCAGGTGGTCGGACACGAGCGCGGCCCCCTCGCCGAAGCACGGGCGATCGTCGCGCACCCGCGCCTGGAGGTAGAAGACGCCCTCGTGCGCGGTCAGCCGGTAGCGGAGGGACAGATCGTCGGGACCGCGCCAGGGCGTGCGCTGCAGCCGGACGTGGGCGGCCGTGGTGTCCGTCCAAGCGGCCGCCCCCAGCGCCGACTCCACCTCGGCATCCAGGGCCGGCGCCTGGGCCATGGCGACGGCCGTGGTGACGACGATCAACCCGATGGTCAGGACACGAATGACAGAACGCATGGTCACCTCCGGAAAACATTCAGGCGGCCACGGGTACCGCCGGCGTCCATCATGGCGGCCGAAGTTGAAAAATATATGAAGTCCTGGCGAAATCACAGTGGAATCGATTCGGTGAATGGGTGAATGGGTGAATCTGCCAATCGGTAAATCGGGAGACGAAAGACGGGAGACGGGAAACGTAAGACGGGCAACATCAGACAAAAGGGAAGCCCCGATCCCCGAACCCCGATTACGATCACGAATTACGATTACGATTACGATCACGACGGGCCAGGAACTCCTATCGCCTCACTGTTTACAGTTTACCGTTCACTGTTCGCTTCCCCGCGTTGACACTCCGCGCCGATTCCAGTAGAATCGCCCGTCATTCTGTCACCCGGAGCACCCCATGGAGCCGAAGCATCCGATCGTCGTCACCAGCGCCCTGCCGTACGCCAACGGGCCCATCCACCTGGGCCACCTGGTGGAGTACATCCAGACGGACATCTACGTCCGCGCCCTCAAGCTCATGGGCGAGGACGCCATCTACTGCTGCGCCGACGACACCCACGGCACGCCCATCGAGGTGAACGCCGCCCGCCAGGGCATCACCCCCGAGGCGCTCATCGCCCGGTACTACGACGAGCACCGCCGCGACTTCGCCGACTTCGAGATCCGCTTCGACAACTTCTACACGACCAATTCGCCCGAGAACAAGGAGTTCAGCGACTTCATCTTCTCCGCCGCCCGCGCCAACGGCGACATCTACACGAAGGACGTGGAGCTCACCTACTGCGACAGATGCGGCCGCTTCCTCCCCGACCGCTACGTCAAGGGGCGCTGCCCGCGCTGCGGCGCGCCGGACCAGTACGGCGACAACTGCGAGCGCTGCAACGCCACCTACGCCCCCACGGAGCTCGCCGACCCGTTCTGCGTGGTGTGCGGCACGCCGCCGGGGCGGAAGACGTCCGGCCACTACTTCTTCAAGTTGGCCAACTACGCCGAGCGCCTGCGGGCGTGGCTGACGGGCAACGCCAAAATCCAGGACGAGATCCGCAACTACATCCTCACCTGGATCGACGAGGGGCTCCGCGACTGGGACCTTTCCCGCGACGCGCCCTACTTCGGCTTCCCCATCCTGGGCGAGACCGACAAGTACTACTACGTCTGGCTCGACGCCCCCATCGGCTACATCGCCTCCACCCGCAACTACTGCACCCGCACCGGGCGCGACTGGGAGGCGTTCTGGCGCCGGCCCGAGGGGCGCGTCCGCCACATCATCGGCAAGGACATCATCTATTTCCACTTCCTGTTCTGGCCGGCCATGCTCATGGCCGCCGGCTTCAACCTCCCCGAGAGCATCCTGGTGCACGGCTTCCTCACCGTCAACGGCGAGAAGATGAGCAAGAGCCGCGGCACCTTCATCACCGCCCGCGAGTACCTCGACAAGCTGAACCCGGCCTACCTGCGCTACTACTACGCGGCCAACCTGTCGGCGAAGATGGCCGACGTGGACCTGGACCTCGAGGACTTCAAGCGCCGCGTCAACGCGGAACTCATCGGCAACTTCGCCAACTTCGCCAACCGGTCGCTGACCTTCCTGGCCAAGAACTTCGACGGGGTCACGGGCGACTTCGCCGAGCCGGAGCTCGAGGCCAGGATCCTGGAGAAGGCGGCGAAGGTGATCGGGCACTACCGGGACGTGGAGCTGCGCGCCGCGGTGCGCGAGATCCTGGAGATCGGCGACATCGGCAACCGCTACTTCCAGGAGCAGGCGCCATGGGCGCTGCTCAAGACCGACCGCGCCCGCGCCCACGCCGTGACCAGCTTCACCGTGAACCTGGTGCGGATCCTGGGGACGCTGTTCAAGCCCATCGTGCCCCGCCTGGCCAACGACCTGGAGCGCCAGCTGGCGCTGCCGCACCAGACGTTCGAGCACCTGGCCTTCGACCTGAAGGGGCACCGGATCGGCGAGCCGGCCATCCTGATCCAGAAGGTGGACCAGGTGGACATCGTGCAGAAGGATCCCATGGCCGCCATCGACCTGCGCGTGGCCCGGGTGCTCGCCTGCGCCTCCCACCCGAAGGCGGACAAGCTGGTGGTGCTCCAGATCGACCTCGGCGCCGAGCAACGCCAGATCTGCGCCGGCATCCGGGGGTTCTACACCGACGCGGAACTCACGGGCAAGAACCTCGTGGTGGTGGCCAACCTGAAGCCGGCGCAGCTCCGCGGCCAGGAGAGCAACGGCATGCTGCTGGCGGCCTCGTCGGCCGACGCCCTGGGCGTGCTCACCGTGGACGCGGCGCCGGGCACGCCGGTGCGCGCCGCCGGCATCGAGTTCGACGGCACCCCCCGCATCGAGATCACCGACTTCCAGAAGGTGTCGCTGGCGTCGCAGGGCGGCCGCCCGTTCTACAACGGCAAGCCGCTCCAGGCGGCCGGCGCGGACGTGACCGTGGACCGCGGCGTCGACGGCGGGATCAAGTAGAGGTACCTCGCGGCCTCCGGCTGCGAGCCGTCCGGCATGCCTGACCGAATCGGCGAACCGGCGAACCGGCGAGCCGGCGACGGATTCACCGCGGGGGACACAGAGGACACAGAGCATCTGAGGACGTTTAGAGTTTATTTTTCCGCCTCAATTCTGAGTTTTTGGCTCTGTGGAGGGGAATGATGAGACGAACCGCTGTGCTGCTTCTTGTCGCCGCGTGCTCGGCGGTGGCGCTGGCCGCGGGCGGATACGAGATCGAGGCGATCCGGCCGGTCTTCAACCCGGACACACCGGCCTTCGGCGATTTCACGGTAGAGGTGCAGGTCCGCAACACCCAGACCCAGCCGGCCGAGGCGGCGGTGACCTGCCTCTACCTGGGTCTGACCCACTCGGGCGTCTACTTCAAGGACGAGCCGCAGGTCGTCAAGCAGTACCAAATGGTCAAGCTCGGTCCGGGGGAATCGAAGACGATCGTCTTCGACAAGGGCTTCGCGGGCTACCACCCGGAAACCCTGGGGGAACTCATCGTAAGCGTCGCTGGAACGGGCGTCGTGAAAAGCCTGCCGCTGCAAACAAAATTCCCGCCTGGTAGCCAGGACTGAGCGGTCAGCCGCGTGCCGCGCCTCGCGGCCGCGGGTTCGTCCGGCGCGTCCAACCGAATCGGCGAGACGGCGAACCGGCGAGCCGGCGACGGATTCACCACAGGGGACACAGAGGACACAGCGCGCCAGAGGGATCTTCGTTCATCGGTGATTCCGGATCGATACGTTCGGATGACCGTGATCGCTGCGTTGGCGGCCTGGCGGGGTGGCGACATGGCGAGCATCCGGTTGATCCGGCGTACGGGTTTCAGTCTCGTGCACCGCGTATCTTCTTGACCAGCGAGTAGACGCCCTGGGCGAGGAGGGCGGCCAGAATCAGGTAGACGTACCACGGCAGGTTGCGGCCGAAGAGCAGGACGTAGAGGTACGGCGTGGCAGTGGCAGCCAGGAACACCGAACTCCACAGGGTGATCCGGCTCTTGTCCTTTTGGGCCACCGCCCTGATGAGGCGGTAGATGGAGTAGTAGAAGACGGGGGCGCAGGCGACCATCAGCCCGAGGAAGACCCATGGATTCACGGCGTACTGAGCGCGGGCGGCCGCCGCCTGGTCGTTGATCCATGCGATGATGCTATCCACGACTGCTCCAACCGATGATTCGGGGTATCCCGGTGGCATGGCCCGCCGGGAATTCTCGTCAGGATCATATCACACGAGGGCAGAATGTTCGGAACGACAGCAGGCGGCAGGTTTCATTTTCAACCGATGAATCGCTGATTCGATCCGTTCGTGCCCGGAATTGTGGTCGGAAATCGAACTTCGGACCTCGAAATCGGGCCTCGAGGCTCGATGCTTGAAGCTTGTTCTCGATTCGCTCGTGCGCGTAATCGTCGTCCCAAGCCGGCGGAGCCGGAGCCAAGCGGTGAGTTGGCGGTGAATGGGCCCGAGACCGTGCGTTAGGGGTACACTCCTTCTCCACCCCGCACAGCGGAGCTGGTGCCCCCGTAGCCCGTCCGTTTACGGACGGGTTCAGCAGTAACCGAGCCCCGAACCCCGAGCCCCGAACCCCGAGTCCCGAACCCCGAGTCCCGAACCCCGAGCCCCGATGATTGTGCTAAAATGGCGGCACCATGAAATCCAAGTGGAGCGGTGACATGGCGGAACCTCCCCGAGACTCCGAAGATCGCGCAACAGATCATCCGGCTGGGGATTCTCCCGAACCGAACGAATCTCCCTCGCCGGCCCCGACCGGCCCGGTGGCGGGCGTGGGCGTGGCCTGGCTGGTGACGCTGGGCGTATCCACCATTCCCGACATGGCGTGGGTCCATTACATCGGCTCCGTCCCGGCGGGAATGATCGTGTTCAAGGCGGGGCTCCTGGCCGGCATGGCCGTCCTCGGCCTGGCCTGGAAGAACCTGCGGCACCTGTGCGCCTATTTCACCCTGCTGCTGGTCAACGTGCTGGGGTGGTGGGCCATCGACCGCGTGCGCGCCCTGCCCACGGTGGCGGCGTGGGAGGAGGACGCGGGATGGGTCGCCGGGATCATGGCGATCCAGCTCATGAAGCTGGCGCTGGCGGCGGTCACGATCCTGGCGCTGCTCCTGGTGATGCGGCGGCGGCAGGCTGCCTTTCTGACGTTTGGCGAACTGGGCGCGCCGGCGAAGCGGGTGCCCTGGCTGGGGTTGATGCATCCGACGCCCTGGAAAATCTTCGGGCCCATCGTCGCCGTCACGGCCGCCACGATGATCGGGCTGTTCATGTGGCTCGCCAATCGGCCCACCGCAGAGGTCCTCACCCACACCGTCCCGCTGGTCGGGACGGTCCTGTTCTACTCGCTGCTCAACGCCTTCAGCGAAGAGATCAGCTACCGCGCGTCGCTCGTGGCGCCCCTCCACCGGGCGGTGGGCAAGAACCAGGCGATGGCGCTGACGGCGGTGTTTTTCGGGCTCGCCCATTACGCCGGCGGCGTCCCCCTGGCCGTCTTCCCCACCCTCGTGATGACCGGTTTCCTGGGGTGGCTCATGGCCAAGAGCCTCATCGAGACGAAGGGCCTGGGCTGGGCCTGGTTCATCCACGCGGTGGGCGACATCCCGGTATTTTTCTTCCTGGCGGCCAACTCGGTCGCCGCAGGACAGTGATCCAGCCCCGGTGGAAGACCGCCGGCCAGGTAAGCGGACATCGGAGATCGGACTTCGGGCTTCGTGCTCGTAATTCGTAATTCGTTATCGTGATCGTAATCGAGGCTCGAGACTCGAGAATAGAGGCTCGTCTCCATAACGCGAACTTCGGACATCGGACCTGGGTTCTGGGTCCTGGGGTCTGGGTCCTGGATCACAGAACCTAGATCCTCTTACTCATTCACCCATTCACCCATTCACCTACTCACCCATTCACCCATTCGCCGGCGGTGCGGTGATTGTCCCGCCGCCTTGACACCGCCGGGCGGGCCGTTTATAGTGCACTTAAATTTTTCCATCCGAGGTGCGAGCATGCTGCAGGACGCCTTTTTGGAGCTCTTGCGCCGCGCCGCCTGCGACCTCCCCCCTGACGTGGAGGCGGCCTTGCGCCAGGCCTACGACCGGGAGGAGGCGGGCCAACCCGCCAAGAGCGTGTTCGGGACGATCCTGGAGAACGTGGTCATGGCCCGCGAGGCCTCCACGCCCATCTGCCAGGACACCGGCTCCATCAACTTCTACATCGACTTCCCGGCGGGCCAGCGGGAGCAGGACTACTGCGCCGCGGCGGAAGCCGCCGCCGCCGAGGGGACAAAGCGGACCTGCCTGCGCCCCAACGCGGTGAATCCCATCACCGGCAAGAACTCCGGCAACAACGTGGGCGTCAACGCCCCGTTCTTCCACTTCCACCAGTGGGAGGAGCCGTACACGCGCGTCCGGGTGATGCTCAAGGGCGGCGGCAGCGAGAATGTGGGCGCCCAGTACCGGCTTCCCGACACGAGCATCGGCGCGGGCCGCGACCTGAAAGGGATCAAGAAGTGCATCCTGGACGCCGTGCTCAAGGCCCAAGGGTTCGGCTGCTCGCCGGGCGCCATCGGCGTCGGGATCGGCGGCGACCGGATGACCTCGTACCTGCTGTCCAAGGAGCAGTTCTTCCGCCGGCTGGGCTCCGTCAACGAGGACGCGACCCTGGCCCAGATGGAAACGGAACTCTACGGCAAGCTCAACGAGCTGAATATCGGCCCCATGGGGTTCGGCGGCAAGACCACCGTCCTGGGCGTGCACATCGGCGCCCAGCACCGCCACCCGGCCACCTTCTTCGTGGCCATCACCTACATGTGCTGGGCGTACCGGCGCAAGACCATGATCATCCGCGACGGGGAGGTGCGCTATGAAGATTAAGCTCCAGACGCCGATTTCGGAAGCGGACATCCTGAAGCTGAAGGTGGGCGACGAGGTGGAGCTCAACGGCACCATGGTCCTGGCCCGCGACATGGGGCACAAGTGCATGGTGGAGGAAAAGCCCGATTTCATCCGGCCGTTCCTGGCCGGCGGGATCATCTATCACTGCGGCCCGGTGGTGCGCAAGGACGAGGCCGGCGGGTGGCACTTCGTGGCCGCCGGCCCCACCACCTCCAGCCGCGAAGAGCCGTACCAGGCCGAGGTCGTCGGCGAGTACGGCGTGCGCGCCGTATTGGGCAAGGGCGGGATGAAGGAGAAGACCCGCGCCGGGCTCATGCAGCACAAGGCCGTCTACCTCCACGCCGTGGGCGGGGCGGGGACGCTGCTGGCTCGCCGCGTGGTCCGGATCATGGACGTGTTCAAGCTGGAGGAGTTCGGCACGCCCGAGGCGTTCTGGGTCATCGAGGTGAAGGACTTCCCCGCGGTGGTGACCATGGACGCCCACGGCGGCAGCCTCCACGACGACGTGCTGAAGGATTCCACGGCGCGCGCCAAGGGCCTGCTGGACTGACGGCGCCCGGATTCGTAATCGTCATCGTAATTCGTAATCGTGCTCGTAATCGTCATCGAGCCTCGAGCCTCGTTCCCATCCCTTCGGACATCGGACTTCGGACATCGGATAATCAGACGTGGAACATCGGCTCTCGACCCGCGTTCCAGAGTCCAACACTCTGATTCCCATTAACAGAATCCCGACGCATTCTTTTGGTGATATCTGATATCCGATATTCGAAATCCAATCTGTCCGTGGTCATCCTATTCAACAGTCCATCACGTAAACTACTGTTAATATTGTGTATAAACGATGACTCGAAATTTAACGCAAAATGAAATATTGTATTGCACCCGGGGATTCGTTGTGTTATTTCTTTACAATTAAAAGGAAATTGTAAAATGTCAACACATCGCATCACCCGGCACCAGGTCTTGGATATCCCTTCAAGCGAGAGCGTGAATATCTATTGGGAGCGTCAGCCGCTCAGCGCCCGCCGCGGCGAGATGATCAGCTCGGCGCTCATCGCCAACGGCGTCAAGGTGTTCGGCCGGCACCACCGCGACGGGACCGGCCAGGGCCTGTTCTGCGCCAACGGCCAGTGCTCCAAGTGCATGGTCATCGCCAACGGCATGCCGGTCAAGTCGTGCATGACGCCGGTGACGGACAACATGATCGTCGCGAGCTGCGACGGCCTGCCCGAACTGCCGGCGGCGGACGCGGCGCCCGATCTCCACGACATCCCCGAGACCGAGACCGACGTGCTGGTCATCGGCGGCGGCCCGGCGGGCCTGTCGGCCGCCATCGAGCTCGGCCGGATGGGCATCCGCACCCTGCTCGTGGACGACAAAAACGAACTGGGCGGCAAGCTGGTGCTCCAGACCCACAAGTTCTTCGGCTCGGTGGAGGACTCGCGGGCCGGCACCCGCGGCAACCGGATCGGCCAACTCCTGGGCGAGGCCGTGCAGGCGGATCCCCACATCGAGGTATGGCTCAACAGCACCGCCGTCTTCGTGTTCAGCGACCGGAAGGTGGGCGTGCTCCGCGACGGCGCCTACCGCCTGGTGCGGCCCCGGGTGGTGCTCAACGCCGCCGGCGCCCGGGAGAAATACCTCCAGTTCCCGGGCAACCACCTCGTGGGTGTGTTCGGCGCCGGCGCCTTCCAGACGCTGGCCAACCGCGATCTGGTGCGCCCGTCGGAGCGCCTCTTCATCATCGGCGGCGGCAACGTGGGGCTCATCGCCGGCTACCACGCGCTGCAGGCGGGCATCCCCGTGGTGGGGCTGGCCGAGGCCATGCCCCGGTGCGGCGGCTACCAGGTCCACGCCGACAAGCTGGCGCGGCTGGGTGTGCCCATCTACACCGCGCATTCCATCGTCTCGGCCAACGGCGCCGAGGCCGTGGAGTCCGTCACCATCGCCCGCGTGGACGAGCGGTTCCGCCCCGTCCCCGGTACCGAGAAGACCTTCGCCTGCGACACCGTGCTCATCGCCGTGGGTCTCAACCCCATCGACGAGTTCACCGCGGAGGCGCGCGCCGCCGGACTCCCCGTCTTCGCCGCCGGCGACGCGCTGGAGATCGCCGAGGCCTCCTCGGCCATGTTCAACGGACGCATCGCCGGCCTGCAGGTGGCGCAGGCGCTGGGCGCCCCGGTGGACGCGATCCCGCCCGCCTGGCACGAGAAGGCCGAGATCCTGAAGTCGCACCCCGGCCCGGTGCAGCCGCCGGCGGCGCCGCCGGCCGACACCGGGGTGCTGCCGGTGATCCACTGCCGGCAGGAGATTCCGTGCAACCCGTGCGCCACCGTCTGCCCCACCCAGTCCATCCGGATCCAGGGGGATCCCATCATGGGCCTGCCGTACTATGAGGGGAGCTGCACCGGCTGCGCCCGGTGCGTGGCCATCTGCCCGGGCCTGGCCATCACCCTGGTGGATTACCGGAAGGACCCGGAACATCCCACGGTCACGGTGCCGTACGAGGTGTTCAACTACCCGGTGGCCGTCAGCGACACGGTGCCGGCCGTGGACATCGACGGCCGGCCCCTGGGCGATCTGCCGGTCGTCGGAGTGGTCCGGAACACGGCCAACCGGATGCAGCTGGTCCGGCTGCGCGCCCCCCGGGAGCTGGCGGTGCGGGTGGTGTCGTTCCGCATCCAGGACGAGGCCGTGACGCGCCCGCTGGCGGAAACGGTCCCGGTGCCGGCCGACGGCGACAGCGCCTTCGTCTGCCTGTGCGAGCGCGTGAGCCGGGCGGAGGTCCGGGCGCTGGTGCGGCGGGGCGTGACCGACGTGAACATGATCAAGGCGGTCACCCGGGCCGGCATGGGGGCCTGCGGCTCCAAGACGTGCGAGACCATGATCCGGCAGATCCTCCGCGAGGAGGGCGTGCCGGCCGAGGCGATCACCCCCAACACCAAACGGCCCGTCTTCGTGGAGATCCCCCTCGGGGTGTTCGCCGGCGAAACGGACCCGGAGACCCGCTCATGAACCGGACTACCTATGACGCCATCGTGATCGGAGCGGGGTCGGTGGGCGTGCCGGCGGCGCTGGCGCTGGCCGGGCAGGGGCTGTCGGTCCTGGTGCTCGACGAGCACCCGTCCCCCGGCCAGGGAAACAACAAGAAGGCCATCGGCGGCATCCGCGCCACCCATTCCGACTTCGGCAAGATCCGGGTCTGCCAGCGGAGCATCGAGCTCTTCGCCCGTTGGGAGGAGGAGCACGGCGACGACATCGGCTGGTTGAGCAACGGCTACAGCTTTCCCGCCTACAGCGAGGCGGACGAGCGCAAGCTCAAGGAGCTGATGCGGGTGCAGCACGAGTTCGGGCTGGACATTCGCTGGCTTGCGGCGGACGAGTACGCCGAGCTGGCGCCGGGCATCAGCCGGGAAGGATTGCGCGGATCCACCTATTCGCCGGGCGACGGCAGCGCCTCGCCGCTCCTGGCCATGGGCGCCTTCTATTTCAGGAGCCGCGACCGCGGCGCCGTCTACCGCTTCGGCGAAACGGTCACGGGCATCACCACCGCCGCCGGCCGGGTCACCGGGGTGGTGACGGACCGCGGCGCCTACGGATGCGGCAGCCTCGTCAACGCGGCCGGCAACAATGCCCGGGCGGTGGCCGAGCTGGCCGGCGAGTCGTTCCCCGTGCGGCCGGACAGCCACGAGGCGGCCATCACCGAGCCGGTGGCGCGCTTCTTCGGCCCCATGATCGTGGACATGCGCGCCGGCGCGAACTCGCTCAACTACTACTTCTACCAGAACCGGGAAGGGCAGGTGGTCTTCTGCATCACTCCGCACCCCCCCATCTGGGGGGAGGACAATGCCTCCACGTCGGTGTTCTTCCCCCAGGTGGCCCGGCGGATGGTGTCGCTGTACCCGCGGCTGGCCAACCTCAAGGTGCGGCGCGCCTGGCGCGGCCAGTACCCCATGACCCCCGACGCCTTCCCCATCGTGGGCCGGACACGGAGCTGTCCGAATTTCATTCAGGCGATCGGCATGTGCGGCCAGGGCTTCATGTTGGGGCCGGGCCTGGGCGAACTGCTGGCTCGGCTGGTGACCGACGCGCTCACCGCGGAGGACGCCCGCATCCTGCAGAGCTTCGATCCGTATCGCGCCTTCACGGGCACCGAGGCGTTCCAGTAACGCGGCTATCGGCATTCATGTTCGTAATTCGTAATCGTAATTCGTAATCGTAACTCGTAATTCGTAATCGTAATCGTAACTCGTCCTCACTATCCAACGCGCCTTTTTTACTTCCGTACCGCGCGTTCGATGAACGCGCGCCGGCGATCCTTTGTTGACATTGAGCGCAATCGGCCGCGCCGCATTATCCCCGCGCCTCTTCAAGGCCGATCGCCGCCAGAGGTCTCAGGTACGGGTACGATGCCCGCATAATGAAGACGAGACTCGATTACGGGCACGATTACGAATTACGATGACGATTACGATTACGAATTACGAGCACGAAATCCGAAGTCCGATTTCCGCGTCACGGTAACGAGCCTCGAGCAACGAGCCTCGATTCCCCAGCCGCATCGATTCAGATGGAAAAAAGAGGGCGCCGGTCGGGCAACCGGCGCCCCGGAGGCTTACCCCTATTGGCTGAGGTAAGGTTGGAGGAGCCGGAGGAATCCCTGGAATTCCTCCGGTACAGGCATGAGGGCATCGGATAGGATCTTCCGGTGGTCGATCAACTTCTTGTAGAAAGTGTAATTGGCCTTCCGGTCGATGGTCAGGGTCGCGCCCTGGATCGATATTCCTGCAAACAGACCTTTGCTGCGCGAGTAGGACAGGATGCCGGCCCGCAGGGTCAGGTCGGTGCCCGCCTCGGCGTTGCGGCCCACCGGTCCGGCAGTGGCGGCCGCGTCGCCGCTGAAAGTGAAGTTGTCGGACAGGATGGCGTCGACGCCGCGGGGATTCTGGACCAGCAGGATCAGGTCCACCGCCTGGCCGCCGAGCTGCAGGCCGAAGCTGCCGCCCTTGATGGCGACGAAGCACGGATTGCTCCAGCGGTCCTTCTGCCGGCGCACCATGATGCCGTATCCCGCCCGGCCGCCGAAGATGAACGCCCCCTCCACCACGTGGGGGATGACGATCACCGCCTCGCTGCCCGCCAGCAGCTTGTCGGGGATCCCCTGTTCGGGGATGTTCAACACTTCCTCCAGCACCGCCGTGGCGTTGGCCATGCGGCTCACGGTCTTGTTGCGGCTCAACGCCAGCGCCGGCGTCCCGAGGCCCAGGCCGAGAGCGGCGACGAGCAGTCCGGCGACGCACGGCGTCAGCAGGCGGGGTGCAGGTGTCGTCATGTTCAACCTCCCAAGGCGGGCGGATCGTCCGCGGCCGCCGGCGCGGGCAGCGCCCGCACCGGCCGCGGCCATTCCGCCCGGAGGGCCGGCGGCGCCAGCGCGCCGGCCTATTCCAGCTTCCGGCGCAGGTACGCCGGGATGTCCAGCCGCCCGGGCGCCACGTCGAGCCCGGAGGCCATCCGCATGTCGGCCACGCAGACCGTCTCCATGGCCGTCTCGGCGGCCGGCTTGCCGACGGCGGCGGTCGTCTGCTGGCCCGGCGCCGGCATGGCCGCCTTCGCCGCCTGGGCTTCGAAGCCGGTGGCGATGACGGTGATCTTGATCTTCTCGCCCAGCCCCTGGTCGTAGACCACGCCCCAGATGATGTTGGCGGTGGGATCCGCGGCATCCTGCAGCACGGCGGCCGCCTCGCTGATGTCGTGCATGGTCATGGAGTCGCTGCCGGTGACGTTCATGATGACGCCCTTGGCGCCGTGGATCTGGCAGTCTTCCAGGAGCGGGTTGGAGATCGCCCGGCGGGCGGCGTCGGCGGCGCGGTTGTCGCCCTCGCCCACGCCGATCCCCATCAAAGCGATGCCCATGTCCTGCATGATGGTGCGGACGTCGGCGAAGTCCAGGTTGATCATGCCGGGCACCGTGATCAGGTCGGAAATCCCCTGCACGGCCTGGCGGAGCACGTCGTCGCAGACGTTGAACGCCTGCATGAGCGGCGTCTTCAGGTCCAGCGCCTGGAGCAGCCGGTCGTTGGGGATGGTGATGACGGTGTCGACGCAATCCTTCAGGTCCTTGAGGCCCATCTCGGCCTGGGAGGACCGCCGCCGACCCTCGAAGGTGAACGGTTTGGTGACCACGGCGATGGTCAGCGCGCCCAGCTCGGACGACAGCGACGCGATGATGGGCGCGGCGCCGGTGCCCGTACCGCCGCCCAGCCCAGCCGTGATGAACACCATATCGGCGCCTTCGAGCTGCTCGATGATCCGCTCGGTGTCCTCGAGCGCGGCGGCGCGGCCCACGTCGGGGTTGGCGCCCGCGCCGAGACCCTTGGTCAGCTTGCCGCCCAGCTGCAGCTTGATCTGGGCCGCGCTGCGCTCCAGGGCCTGCAGGTCGGTGTTGGCCGCGATGAATTCGATTCCCTCGACCCGGGCCTGGATCATCCGGTTGACGGCGTTGCAGCCGCCGCCGCCGACGCCGACGACCTTGATCTTGGCGCCGACGCGGCCTTCCTCCTCGAACGTGAACAGACGGTTCGGAACTTTGTTCATGCCTTCCATGTTGCTCCTCCTCCAGCTATATGCTGAATAATTCTTGGATCCAGTTTTTCACCCGGTGCGACGTCCGGACGACGCCGGCGCGGCCGCCGACCAGCCGGTCGTCCAGCGACGACTCGCGGCGCGTCATCGCCAGCCGGGCCTTCTGAAACAGGCCCACCAGCGACGCGTAGGCCGGCGAGCGCAACTCCTCCGGCCACGCCTCGAGGGGGACGGGCTCGCCCAACCGGGTGGGCACGTCCAGGGCCCGCTCGGTGAGCCCCGCCAGCTCGCGCAGCGCCGCGCCGCCGCCGGCGACCACGCAGCCGGCGAACTGACCGGGCTCGAAGCCGGCCATGGTGATCTCGGTGCGGGTCATCTCCAGAATCTCCTCGATGCGCGGCTGGATGATCTCGGTGACGATCTGCGGGGCGATCTGGCGGACCCGGCCGGTGCCGGTGCCCTGGACTTCGAACGGGCCGGCATCCTCGCCGGCCTGCGGGTTCAGGGTGCCGTGCTGGCACTTGATCCGCTCGGCTTCCTTGAGTGTGGTGCGCAGGCCGACGATGATGTCGCGGGTGATGTGGTCGCCGCCCACCGGCACGCTGAAGCTGTGCTGGATCTTGCCGCGCTGGAACAGCAGGCCGGTGGTGGTGCAGGCGCCGAAATCGAGGAAGATGGCGCCGAACTCCCGCTCCTCCGGGCTGAGGACCGCCTCGGCCGCGGCCAGCGTCTGCAGAGTCATCTTCTCGACGCTCAAGCCGGCCTGGTTCACCGCCTTGGTGAAGTGGGTGATCTGGGTCTTGGGCAGGGCCAGGATGTGCAGCCCCACCTCCAGCCGCTTGCCTTCCATGCCCAGCGGGTTGTCGACCTCCATGTTCTCGTCCACCAGGCACTGGCGGACGATGATGTGGAGCGTCTCCAGCGTATGCGCCAGGCTGACGTTGGAGGCGGCGTCGATGCACTTCTGGAAGTGGGCGGTGTTGATGGGCACCGCGTTCGAGCCCATGATCAGGGTGCCGCTGCTGTTGAAGCTCTTCAGGCCGCGGCTGTTGATGCCGAGAAACACCCGGTTCACCTCGGCCTGGGCGGACTTCTCCGCCTCCTGGAGGGCGGCGCGGATCGAGCCGCTGACCTCGTCGAGATCCACGATGAGCCCGTTACGGGTCCCCTTCGCGGCGGCGGCGCCGAAGCCGAGCAGCGCCAGCGACTGGTCGGACTCCAGGCGGGCGATGCCGGCGTACACGCGGGTGGAGCCCGCGTCCAGGACGCCGATGAGCCGGTCTTTTTTACTCAGTGCCATGGGGGGCCTCCTGCGGGGTCGCCGGGGGGATCTCCATGGGCCGGACGATCACCCGGTCGTCGAAACGCATGTCGATGACGGCGATGGGGCCGTTCTCGGCCCGCGCCCGGTCCACGATCTGGAAGAACCGCTCCAACCGCTCCGCCTGCTTCTCGTTGCCCAGATGCACCCGGGGATTGCCATCGAGGGGGATCACCGTCAGGTTGGCCAGGTCGGTCAGATCCACCTCGGAGAGCTTGGCGGACAGCTTGTCGGGCCGGTCGTCGATCGCCGTGAGGAAGGCGACGTACATCCGGATCCGCTCGAGATTCTCGTCGGCGGCCATTGGGTCCGTGCCGTCATGCAGCCCCACCAGCACGGGCCGATCGATGGCGTGCACGGCGGGCACGTACTCGTCGAGGAACACCCCGTCGGCGTCGAAGAGCCACAGCTTGTCCATGCGCGTGATCCCCACGGGCACCCGCTCCACCACCTTGATGTAGAGCCGGTCGGGGTACACCTTGCGCACCGTCACCGCCCGCACCCAGCTGAATTTTTCGAGACGGTCGCGCAGCGCGTCGATGTCCAGGCGCATGAGGTTGCGCGGGAAGGCGCTGTGGATGAGCGTCAGCACGTCCTGCCGGTCCAGGTTGCGGCAGCCATCCAGGACCACCTGGTTGACACTGTACAGGCCCCGGTCGCGGCTGTAGGTGTACATCAGGAACAGCGCCGTGAGCACGAGGACCACGGCCGCCAGCTTTACGGCGACGAGCAGCGCCCGCCGGATGCCCCGGGGCGGTTCCGGCCGGTTGTCGTCGTCCAGGGGGGAGAATTTGCGCAGGAACGCCGATTCGTCCGAGATGGGGATGCCGGTCCGGATGGAATCGTTGTCGCGGCTGCCGGGGTTACTCATGGCCGTTGTCCTCGCCCAGGGCTTCCAGGATCAGCGGGGTGACCTGGTTGATGTTGCCGGCCCCGAAGACGACCACCAGGTCGCCGGCGGCGGCCAGTTCCGCCACGGCCTCCGCCAGGCGGTGGAAATCCTCCTCGTACCGGACGTCGGGATGGCCGCCGGCGCGGATCGCGGCGGCCAGCGCCCGGCCGGACACGCCGGGCAGGGGCGTCTCGCCCGCCGGGTAGATGGCGGTGGCGAACACCGTGTCCGCGCCGCCGAACGCCGCGGCGAACTCCCCGCCGAGGGCGGCCACCCGGGAGTACCGGTGCGGCTGGAACACCGCGATCAGCCGCCGCGGGCCGGTGGCGCGCGCCGCCTCGAGGGTGACGCGGATCTCGGTGGGGTGGTGGCCGTAGTCGTCCACCACCCGCACGCCCCGCCGGGTGCCGCGGAGCTGGAAGCGCCGGTCCACGCCCTGGAATTCGGCCAGCGCCGCCCGGATCGCGTCGGGCGCCAGCCCCAGCTCCAGGCCGACGGCGACGGCCGCCAGCGCGTTCTGGACGTTGTGGCGGCCCGGTACGGCCAGGCGGAATGTCCCCAGCGACGTCCCCTGCTGCACGACGTCGAAGCGGCTGCCGGCGGACTCGATGGCGATCCCCTCGGCGCGGATGTCGGCGTCGGGCCGGAACCCGTAGCTGCGGATCCGCCGGTCGAGCCGCGGCAGGATGGCCCGGACGTTGGGGTCGTCGAGGCACAGGATCGCCGTCCCGTAGAAGGGCAGCCGGTGGACGAAGGCGGTGAACGCGTCGAGGAGCCGGTCCAGGGTGCCGAAGTGCTCCATGTGCTCCGGCTCGATGTTGGTCACCACGGCCACGGTGGGGAAGAGCTGGAGGAAGGAGCCGTCGCTTTCGTCGGCCTCGGCCACCAGGAACTCGCTCTGCCCCAGGCGGGCGCTGCTGTCGAAGATGTTCAACCGGCCGCCCACCACGGCGGTGGGATCGACGCCGGCGTGGTGCAGCAGCACCGCGATCATGGAGGTGGTGCTCGTCTTGCCGTGGGTGCCGGTCACCGCCACGGCGAATTTCATCCGCATCAGCTCGCCCAGCATCTCGGCGCGGGGGATCACCGGGATCCGCAGCTCGCGGGCGCGCCGCACCTCGGGGTTGTCCGGGCCGATGGCCGTGGAAACGACCACCACATCGGCACCGTCCGGGTGGCCGGCCGCATGCCCCGCGGCGACGCGCGCCCCCAGGCGGGCCAGCCGCCGGGTGATCTCGGTGTCGCGCAGGTCGGAGCCGGACACTTCGAAGCCCAGGTTCAGGAGCACCTCGGCGATCCCGCTCATGCCGATGCCGCCCACGCCGACGAAATGCACCCGACGCGCCCGGCGGTACAGGGCGGCGTAGGTCTGGGCCGGCCCGGTGGGCCAGCCCGGCGGCGGTTGCGGGACGGCGTACATCATTCGGCGTACTCCCGCGAGAAATTGATCACGACGCCCATGGCCAGCAGGTTGATGAGCAGCGACGTGCCGCCCATGCTGATGAAGGGCAGGGGGATGCCCTTCGTCGGCCCCAGGCTGATCACCATGGAGGTGTTGATGAGCACCTCGATCACGATGAGGGTGATCAGGCCGAGCCCGAGCCAGTTGAACATGGGCACGGGGTTCTGGATGGCCGCCTTGATCCCCCGGCAGAACAGGTAGCCGAACAGGGCGACGATGGCCAGGCAGCCCAGGAAGCCGAGCTCCTCGCCCACCACCGCGAAGATGAAGTCGGTGTGCGGCTCGGGCAGGAAATACAATTTCTGTGTGCTCTCGCCGAGGCCGAGGCCCCAGAAGCCGCTGTGGCCCATGGCGATGAGCGACTGGTTGATGTGATAGCCGATCCCGCGGGGATCGGCGTCCGGCGCCATGAACGTCCGGATCCGGTTCAGCATGTACGGCGACGACAGGACCACCACCACCAGCACCGGCAGCACGGCGGCGCCGGCGAGGGCGAGCTTGAGCACGGGGAATCCGGCCAGGAACAGGTACAGCAGGACGATCACGAGCAGGATCACGACGCTGCCCAGGTCCGGCTCGAACACGATCAGCGCCAGCATCGGGACGATGGGGGCGGCGATGCGCAGCAGGTGCAGGAACGGCCGCTCGCGCAGGTCGGGCGCGCGGCTCAGGTAGTAAGACAGGAACAGGATCGTGGTCAGCTTGGCCAGCTCCGACGGCTGGAACGAGACGCCGAACGCGTGCAGCCAGCGCTGCGTCCCGTTGATGGGCGACTGGGTGAACACCAGCGCCAGCAGGACGTAGGTCACCACCAGGGCCGTCGCGACCACCCACCGGTTGGTCAGCCACTGCAGCCGCATCTGCACCACCAGCAGGAAGACGAACACGCCGATCGCCGCCCAGGCGAGCTGGCGGTAGAACAGGAAATGGGGCGAGTGAAACTTGGCCTGGCTGGTGGGGATCGAGGCGCTGAACACCATCACCAGCCCCACACACACCAGGATGAGGGTGGCCAGGAGCATCGAGCGGTCCAGATTCCAATCCAGCCGGATCATGGTTCCAACTCCCGTTTCAGAGCCAGCACGTCGCGCCGGAACACTTCGCCCCGGTGCTCGAAGTTGTCGAACATGTCGAAACTGGCGCAGGCGGGCGACAGCAGGATCACGTCGCCCTCCGCCGACAGCGCGAAGCCGGTCCGGATCGCGTCGGCCAAATCGCGGCAGCGCGAGCGGGGGACATCCGCCGGGAGGGCGCGTTCGATCTTGTCGGCGGCCTGGCCGATGAGCAGCACGTGGCGGACCCGCTCGCGGATGGGGCGGGCCAGGGGCGCGTAGTCGCTCCCCTTGTCCTTGCCGCCCAGGATCAGCAGGATTTTCCGGTCAAACGACTCGATGGCCAGCAAGGTCGAGTCGACGTTCGTCGCCTTCGAGTCGTTGTAGAACGTCCGGCCGCGGATCGACGCCACCGGCTGCAGCCGGTGCGGCAGGGGCTCGAAAGTGCGGACGCCCGCGGCCAATTGCTCCGGCTCCAGCCCCAGCAGGCGTCCCATGAGCACGGCCGCCAGGACGTTCTCCAGGTTGTGCCGGCCGGGGAGCGGGATGTCGCTCCGCGGCATGACGGCGACGGGCTCGCCGCCGGTGCGCACCCAGATCGTGCCGTCCGCCAGGCCGGCGCCGTTCAGGGCGGCGGGGTCGCCCACGGGCCGGGCGTCGAAGGTGTACACCGGGCAGCGCAGCCGCGCGGCGCCGGCGGTCAGCCGCGCGTCGCCGGCGTTCAGCACGGCGGCGTCGCCGGCCTCCATATTTTTGAAGAGGTTCCACTTGGCCTCGGCGTACGCGTCGAGCGAGGCGTAGCGGTCCATGTGGTCGGGGGTGATGTTCAGGATCGCCGCCACCCGCGGGCGCAGCGTGACGATGGTCTCGAGCTGGAAACTCGACAGCTCGGTGACGAAGCAGGCGCCCGGCCGGTCGACGCCGACGAAATCGCTGAGCGCCTGGCCGATGTTGCCCACCGCGTAGGCCGGCCGTCCCGACAGAGCCAGGATGTGGGCGGTCAGGGCGGTGGTGGTGCTCTTGCCGTTGGAGCCGGTGATGCCCACCATGGTGCCGCGGATCCAGCGGGACGCCAGCTCCACCTCGCTCCAGACCGGCACGCCCTGTTCGCCGGCGCGGACGAGGAAGGGCACCGTCAGCGGGATGCCGGGGCTCAGCACCACGGCGCGGGCGCCGGCGAGCAGGCTCTCGGGATGGCCGCCGAGGTGCAGTTCCAGCTCGCCGGGGGCGACCCGGGCGGCGTCCTCGAGGACAGTGAGCGCCTCACCCAGCTCGCCGGCGGACTTGGTGTCGGTGACCAGCACCCGGTGGCCCCGCTGGAGCAGCTGCCGGGCGGCGGCCAGCCCGCTGCGGGCCAGGCCCATCACCACGTACGTCTCGGGCACGAACAGCGGGTTCATGGCTGCCTCCCCTCGACGGAATCGCCGGCGCGCAGGGCGCGCACCAGCCGGTCCAGGCCGACGCCGCGGGAGCCCTTGACCAGCAGGAGCATGCCCGGCGCCAGCTCGCGGCGGACCTCGGCCAGGGCGGCGACGGCGTCGGGCACGAACCGGGCGGCCTGGCCGGCGGCGGCGGCGGCGGCGACCATCTGCTCGGCCTGGCCCTGGACGCCGATGAGGAGGCGGCAGCCGGTGCGGGCCACCAGGGCGCCCACCTCGCGGTGCAGTGCGGCGGACTCGGGGCCGAGCTCGCGCATCTCGCCGGCCACGATCAGCGTCGGCGGGCGGCCGGACCAGCGGGCGAGCGTCTCCAGGACCGAGCGCATGGCCTCGGGGTTGGAATTGTATGCGTCATCGACGAGCCGCACCCCGCCGGGCAGCTCGTGCAGCTCGCCGCGCATGGCGAAGGGGCGGATGGCCGCGGCGGCTGCGGCGACGGCCTCCGGCTCGAGGCCGAGGCTCAGCGCCACGCCGGCGGCAGCGGCGAAGTTGAGCAGGTAGTGGCCGCCCAGCATGGGCAGGCTCACCGGGATGTCCCGGTCGCGCCAGCGCAGGGTGCCCTCGGTGCGGCCGTCGGCGGCGACGGCCCAGCGGACGAGCCGGACGTCGGCCCCGTCCGTCTGGCCGAAGCTCACCGCGGTGCGGCCGGCGGAGGCGGCCAGCCGGCGGACCAGCGGGTCGTCGGCGTTGTACACGAACACGCCGCCGGGCTTCATCCCGGCCACGATCTCGCCTTTGGCGGCCGCCAGCGCCTCGCGGTTGGGGAAAAACTCCAGGTGCACGCTGCCCACGTTGGTCACCACGGCCACGTCGGGCGGCGCGGCGGCGCACAGCGCGGCGATCTCGCCGCTGGAGCTCATCCCCATCTCCAGCACGGCCACCTCGTGCTCCGGCCGGAGTCCGAACAGCGCCATGGGGATGCCCAGGGTGTTGTTGAAGTTGCCCGGCGAGCGGAACACGCGGTAGCGCGCCGCGAGCAGCTCGGCGGTGAATTCCTTCGTGGTGCTCTTGCCCGAGCTGCCGGTGACACCCACGATCCGGCCGCCCCAGCCGCGCACCCGCCATGCGGCGAAGCGCAGCAGCGCCTGACGGGTGTCGTCCACCAGCACGAGCGGCAGCCCCGGCACGCCGTCGGGCACCCGGGTGACCACGGCGGCGACCGCGCCGGCGGCCTGCGCGTGGGCCGCGTAGTCGTGGCCGTCGGCGGCCGCCGTGGCGATGGCCACGAACACCTCGCCGGCTTTCAGGTTGCGCGAGTCGTTCTGCAGCCCCGCGACGGCTGTGTCGCCGCCGCCTCGGGGCAGGGCGCCGCCCATCACGGCCGCCAGCTGGGCCACGGTGAGGCGGGGCGCCGTCATGGCCGGCCTCCCGCGGACGCCTGGAGCAGCGCCAGGGCCGTGGCATAGTCGCTGAAGGGGATGACCTGTGTGCCGATGATCTGGTACCGCTCGTGGCCCTTGCCGGCGATCAGGATGGTGTCGCCGGGACGGGCCAAGCCGATGGCCGCGCCGATGGCCGCGCGGCGGTCGGTGATGCGCCGGAAATCCTGCCGGACACCCCGGATGCCGTCGACGATCTCGTCGATGATGGCGTCGGGGTCCTCGCTGCGCGGGTTGTCGGAGGTCACCAGCACCACGTCGGCGGCCTCGGCCACCACGCGGCCCATGCGCGGACGCTTGCCGCGGTCGCGGTCGCCGCCGCAGCCGAACACCACCACCAGCCGCCCGGTGGTGAGCGTCCGGAGGATGGCGCAGGCGTTGGCCAGGGCGTCCTCGGTGTGGGCGTAGTCGACGAACACGCGCACCGGGTGGCCGGGGAGCACTTCCTCGAGGCGGCCGGGCACGGGCGGCATCGCCGCCAGCGCGGCCAGGAGGTCCGTCTCGCCCACGCCGGCCAGCACGGCCGCCGCCACGGCCTGGACCACGTTGTGCAGGTTGCCCCGGCCCGTGAGCGGCACCGCGAGCTCGTGGTCCCGGCCGTCCCAGCGCAACGTGGCGCAGAGGCCGGGCGGATCGAAATCGTAAGCCAGGATGCGGAAGTCGGCGTCGGGCGACGTGCCGGTGCCCACCGCCTCGCCGCGGAACGCGCTCTTGAACTCGCGGCCGAACGGGTCGTCCACGTTGAACACCGCGCGGCGCGGCAGGGGGCCGTTCCGGCCGTCGAACAGCCGCGCCTTGGCGTCGGCGTAGGCGGCCAGGTTCGGGTAGTAGTCGAGATGATCGCGGGTCAGGTTGGTGAACACGGCGGTGTCGAACACCAGGCCGTGCACGCGGTGCAGCGACAGGGAGTGCGCCGACACCTCCATGATGAGCGGACCGCCGCCGCTGTCGGCCACCTCGCGGGCGAAGGCCAGCAGCTCGGGCGCCTCGGGCGTGGTCCGGTCGGCGGGGATGTCGCGTCCGTCGAAGCGGTAGGCCACCGTGCCCACCACGGCGGGCCGACGGCCGGCCTGCCGGAAAATCGCCTCCAGGATGTAGGTCAGGGTGGTCTTGCCGTTGGTGCCGGTGATGCCGACGAACGGCACGGCCAGATCGGGCCGGCGGTGCACTTCGCGGGCAACCAGCGCCATCGCCGGCCGGATCTCGGCCACCTGGATCCAGTTCCAGGCGAGGATCTGATAAAAAGTAGGGGGCAGTTCGGATAGAACGGTGATCGCGCCCCCTTCCCGCGCCGAAGCCAGGAAATCATGCCCGTCGTGCTTCTCCCCGCGGACGGCGGCGAAGATGCCGTCGCGGCACACCCGGCGCGAGTCGCAGGCGATGCCGCCCACGGGCGCGCCCGGATTGCCATGGAAGGCCACGGGCCGGAGTTGCTGTAAGATGTCAAATACGCGCATATATGTGATGCCCGAAACCGAAACGGAACGTGCCGATCGTCTACTGCCGCTCGGCCAGCCGGCCGTCGGCCGCCGGCGCCAGGGTGCCGGTACGGGACAGCTCGGTCAGCCGGTGCGGTTCGTTGGTGAACCACACCGTGCAACGCGTGGACGGCTTGATCAACGCCCCCGGCGGCGGGATCTGCTCCACGGCCAGGCCCGACCCGCTGGGTTGCAGGATCAGCCCGATCCGCGCGCACTCCTTCATCACCTGGCGGAGGCTCTTGCCGGTGAAATCCGGCATCGTGAACGAATTTTCAGGAATCAGCGCGATCACCGTCTCCCGGGAGGCTTCCTCGACCGGGAGCAGGACGTCGACGGGCGCCGGCGCCGGCGCGGCGGCCGGTGCGGCGGCGGGCGGCGGCTCGACTGCGGCCAGCCGCTCGGGGGCGACGGGTTCCGTCGGTTCCACCTTCCGGAGCATCAGCACCTGGCGGGCGATCTCGGCGAAGACCGGCGCGGAGACGTCGCCGCCGTGATAGTGCGGATGGGGTGAATCGTAGATGACGGCGATAACGAACTCCGGGTGGTCGGCCGGGGCGAAGCCCACGTACGAGGAGACAAACTCGGTGGGTGAGTACGTCCGGAGCTCCGGATCGTACTTCTGGGCGGTGCCCGTCTTGCCGGCCACGCGGTAGCCGGCGACGGCGGCCTTCTTGCCCGTGCCTTTCGACACCACCATCTCCAGCGCGTTGCGGATGATGCCGGTGGTTCGGGACGACAGGACGCGGACGCGTTCGGGCTCCTCCCGCTCCACGAGCCGGCCCTGGCTGTCCAGCACCCGGTCCACCACGTAGGGGCGGACGAGGTAGCCGCCGTTGGCGATGACCGCCATGGCGCGCAGCATCTGGACGCCCGTGACGCCCACCTCCTGGCCCATGGAGATGGCGCCGATGGAGATGCCGCTCCAGCCCGAGTGGTGCTGGATGCGGCCCGGCTCCTCCGCGGGCAGGTCGATGTCGGTGCGCTGGCCGAAGCCGAAGGTGCGGATGTACCGGTAGAGGCCCTCCTCGCCCACCCGGAGGCCCAGCTTGATGGCCCCCACGTCGGACGAGTTGGCCAGAACCTCGTTGAAGGACAGGTTCTGGAACGCGCGATGGTCGCGGATGATGTGACCGGAGAGGGAGATGTAGCCGTTGCCGCAGTCGATGACGTCGTCCGGCGAGGCGATCTCCTCCTCCAGGGCCGCGGCGACGGTGACGATCTTGAACGTGGAGCCGGGCTCGAAGTACCGCTCCACCGCGAGATTGCGCAGGTTGGCCGGCGGCGTGCCCTTCAGGTTGCCCGGATCGAAATCGGGCCAGGCGGCCAGGGCGAGGATGCGGCCCGTCTCCGGCTCCATGACGATCACCATGCCGGTGGCGGCGTTGAATGCTTCAATGCCGGCGGCCAGTTCGCGCTGGGCGATGTGCTGGATCCGGCTGTCGATGTTCAGGATCAGCGAGTGGCCCCCCTGCGGCGCCCGCAGGGTGGTGGTGGTGAGCACGTTGAGCCGGCCGTCCTTCTGGATGAAGAGTTCGCCCGGCTGGCCGCGGAGCGCATCCTGGTACTGGCGCTCCAGGCCTTCCAGTCCGAGCTCCGTATCCTGCCGCAGGCTCACCGCCCCCAGGATGTGGGACGCCAGCCGGCCGTTGGGGTAGACCCGGCGGTTCTCCTGGAGGAGACCGACGCCGGCGAGATTGAGGGCCTGGATCTGCTGGGCTTCCTCATGGCTGATGAAGCGGCGGATGTAGCGGAACTTGAGCGGTCCGTTCATCTTGACCAGGATCTGGCGGGCGTCCAGGCCGAGCACGCGGCCCAGCTCGCGGGCGGCCGTGTCCTTGTCCTGGATCTCGGGAGTGTACACATAGACCGAATCAAACGGGATGCTGGCCGCCAACGGCTCCAGACGACAGTCGAGGATACGGCCCCGGGTGGCCGGGACCTTGATGATGTCCTCCTGTTGGCCGCGGGCCTGCCGGGCCAGCTCGTCAGCCTGGAACACCTTCAAGTAGAAGACTTTCCCAAGCACCAGGAGCTGCCACGCGCAGACGACCCCTACAAACAGGAGAAGCCGCTTCTTGTGGAGCAGCGTGTTGTCCATCCGATCCTTGCCCTAACCTGAACGTGCCTTACCTTGCCTCGCTTGACTGTTTCGCCGTCTCGGCCGGCGCGGCGTTCATGGCCAGCCGCTCGGCTTGCCCGGCCGAGAGTCTGGACGTGTCCACGAAATGCACCTGGGCGAGATCCAGGGGTTTGAAGCCCAGGCGCTGCGCCTCCGCCTCGAGACGGGCGGGCGCGGTCAACGCGCATTCCTTCATCTGAATGGCCGAACGCTCCTGCTCCAGGCGGCCGAGCTCGGCCTTGGCCTGCTCCATCTGGTAATCCAGGGCGACCAGACGGTTGGGGATGTAGATGTACCCCAGCCCCAGCAGGAAAATCAGGATGATCCCCAGGACGACGTAGATGATCTCCCGGGTGCTTTCATCCCGGTTGCGGTGCTTGACCCGATAGTTGCTGACTTTCCTGTCGATGACTTGGCCAACCATTTGTTTCCCCTTTCCGCGCGCCCCGCCGGGCGCACGGGCTCAAATCCGTTCCGCGACCCGCATCTTGGCGCTCCGCGCCCTCGGGTTGAGCCGGATCTCCTCGGCCGTGGGCACCTCCGGCTTGCGGGTGATCAGCCGGACGCGCTCCCGGCGCGGGCAGCCGCACAGGTCGGGCGGCCGCCGGCAGATGCAGTGTCCGGCCAGGAGCTGAAAGTTCTGCTTGATGATCCGGTCCTCGAGCGAATGGAAGCTGATGACCACGAGCCGTCCGCCGGGGAGCAGCAGGTCGAACATCTTCTGGACCAGGTCGCCCAGCCCTTCGAGTTCGTTGTTCACGGCGATCCGCAGCGCCTGAAAGGTGCGGGTGGCCGGGTGGATCTGGCCGGGCCGGCGCGGCCCCAGGGCCCGCTCCACGATGTCAGCCAGCTCGGCGGTGGAGGCGATGCGGCGCAGCTGCCGCACCTCGCGGATCCGCCGGGCGATGCGGCGGGAGTGGCGCTCCTCGCCGTAGGTGAAGATCAGGTTGGCCAGCTCCTCCTCCGGCAGGCTGTTCACGAGCTGGGCGGCGGTGACCTTCTGGGTCTGGTCCATCCGCATGTCCAGCGGGCCCTCGGTGGAGAAGGAGAAGCCCCGCTCCGGGTCGAGGAGCTGGAGGGTGGAGACACCCAGGTCCAGGAGCAGCCCGTGGATGGCGGTGATGCCCAGCCGGTTCAGGATGAGGGGCAGGTTCTTGAAATTGTCGCGGCAGAAGGTGACCTGCTTGCCGAAGCCGTTCAGCCGGGTGGCGGCCAAGGTGAGCGCCTGCTCGTCGCGGTCCACGGCCACCAGGCGGCCGCGCGACGACAGGCGGCGGGCGATCAGTTCGGCGTGGCCGCCGTGGCCCACGGTGCCGTCCACGTAAAGGCCGTCGGGATCCTGCACCAGATGCGCCACGGCCGCGTCCGCCAGGACGGTCCGGTGCTGGAGCGATGGTTCGGCGTTGCAGGTCAATAGTCCTTCCAATGACATGTGCATCGGATCAAATTCCAAATCCCTGCAGTTTCTCGAACACCTCGGGCGAGGGGAAGTCCTCCTCGGCCCGGCGGTCGGCATGCTGGCGGTCCATGACCACCAGGAAATTGATCCCGCCCATCACGGCCACCTCGGCGTCGAGGCCCACCTTGTCGCGCAGGTGCTGCGGCAGGGCGAGCCGGCCCTGATCGTCCACCGTGCGCTCGGCGCCGAAATAGTTGGCGGTCATGATGAAACGCTGTTTTTCGGGCATGGAGTCCGGCACGTCCATGAGGCGCTGTTCCTTCTGTTCCCAGACCTTGAGGGGGTAGATGCAGAGCTGGTGGTCGCGCAGCACCGTGAGAAACACGTCCGGCCCGTAGTCGCGGAACAGGCGCTCCCGGAAGACCGCCGGAACTTTCAGCCGGCCTTTCTCGTCGATTTTCGCTTGCTCGAATCCTCTAAACATTTTAAACTGAACCCGTCCAAGCGATGACCGAGTCGATCCACAATGATCCACTTTGGTCCAATTTAGGTCAATTTTAGTCCACCGTCCCACCACTGTCAAGAAAAAATGTGATTTTTCTCACTTTGCGGAGCCGCTCATGAAATCAGCCATCGTCGGTCTGAAGTACACGGGGAAGAGCACCATCTTCAACATCCTCACCCGGGGGCAGGGACCGGCCCAGCCGTCCGGCCGCCAGGAGGTCGTCCAGGGGGTGGCCCCCATCCCGGATCCGCGGCTGGACCGGCTGGCGGCGCTGTACCAGCCGCACAAGACCACGCCGGCCACCGCCCAGTACGTCGATCTGCCGGGCGTCGAGGCCGACGAGCTGAAGGAGAGCACCTTCCTCGGGAGCCTCCGGCCGGCGGAGGCGCTGGTGCACGTGGTCCGGGCCTTCGACTCGCCCGTCGTCCCGCACCCGCTCGGGAGCGTGGACCCGGCGCGCGACGCCCTCAACATGGAGCACGAGCTCATCTTCGCCGACCTGTTCCAGGCGGAGAAGCGCCTCGAGCGCCTGGAGAAGGACCTGAAGAAGATCAAGAACAAGGAACTGGAGGCGGAGCACGCGCTGCTCGTGCGCCTGCGCGGCCACCTGGAGGAGGAGCGGCCGCTGCGGGAGCTGACGCTCGCCGCCGAGGATGAGCGGCTGGTCCGCGGCTTCACCTTCCTGTCGCAGAAGCCGCTGCTCGTCGTGGCCAACCTGGACGAGGCCGACGTGGCCCACCTGGGCGACGTGGCGGCGCACTGCGGGCTGGGCGACTGGGGCGGCCGCCCGGCGGTGGTGGTGACGGGCGTCTGCGGCAAGATCGAGGCGGAGCTGGCGGGGCTGGCGCCCGAGGAGGCGCGGGAGTTCATGGCCGAGCTGGGCATCGCCGAGCCGGGCACCGCCCGGCTGCTGCGGGAGAACTACCGGCTGCTGGGGCTCATCTCCTTCTTCACCGTGGGCAAGGACGAGGTCCGCGCCTGGACGATCCCGCAGGGACTCAACGCCCAGCGCGCCGCCGGCGTGATCCACACCGATCTCGAGAAGGGGTTCATCCGGGCCGAGGTCTGCCGCCAGGAGGACCTGGTGGCGCTGGGGTCCATGCCCGCGGTGCGCGAAAAGGGGCTGCTCCGGCTCGAGGGGAAGGAGTACATCGTGGCGGACGGCGACGTCTTCCACGTGCGCTTCAACATATAAATAGGATACGGACCGCCCGGCGGCGGGAACCGAACGGGCTTCCCAACGTACAATACGGTGATCCGAACCGCCGGAGTCCCGGCGCGGCGCCGGCACGGGCGGTTCGGGGGACGGCTGAAACTTTTCCCCGCAGGGGCAATCCAAAGCGTGAGACGCGGCCAACGGAGGACGTTATGAATCAGGGCAAGCAGAAAGCGGTTTACCTCTCCATCCTGGTACTGGCACTGCTCATCGGCATCGGGATCGGCACGGTGATCACCTTCCGGGCCTCGGCGGAACACCAGCCGGTGGCCGACAAGATCCGGATCCAGGGCGAGGGGAGCCCCCTGTCGGTTTCCAGTCGCCTCGACATCGTGAGCGGCTTCGCCGGCGTGGCCGACGCCGTCGGCCCGGCGGTGGTCAACATCAGCACCAAGACCAAGGTGAAGCTCAGCAAGATGCACCAGGAGATGGGGCCGTTCGGCGACGACTTCTGGCGGCGCTTCTTCGGTGACGAGATGCCCCGCGACTACGTCCAGCGCAACCTGGGCTCGGGCGTGATCGTGGACAGCAAGGGCTTCATCATCACCAATAACCACGTGGTGGAGGACGCCGACTCCATCACCGTCAAGCTCCGGGACGGCCGCGAGTTCGAGGCGACCGTGGTAGGCGCCGACCCGGGCGGGGCCGAGGGCGGCGCCGACCTGGCGGTGATCCGCATCCACGACGCCAAGCCCCTGCCGTTCGCCCGGATCGGCGACGTGGAGAAGCTCCAGATCGGCGAGTGGGTGGTGGCCATCGGCAGCCCGTTCGGGCTGGAGCAGACCGTCACCTCCGGCATCGTCAGCGCCAAGGGGCGCGCGTTCCCCAGCCAGTCGCTGTTCAGCAACTACATCCAGACCGACGCCGCGATCAATCCCGGCAACAGCGGCGGCCCGCTGGTGAACCTGCGCGGCGAGGTGGTGGGCATCAACACATTCATCGAGACCCGCACCGGCGGCAACCTGGGCATCGGCTTCGCCGTGCCGTCCGACGTGATCGTGGGCGTCTACAACCAGATCGTGGAGCACGGCAAGGTCCGGCGCGGCTACCTGGGCATCAGCATGAACACCCTGCCCATGACCGACGCCATGAAGGCGCACTTCAAGCTCAAGGGGAAGGGCGGGGTGCTGGTCACCGACCTGAGCGGCGACGATTCCCCCGCCAGAGCCGCCGGCATCCAGCCCGAGGACGTCATCATCGCCGTCAACGGCAAGCCGGTGGGCGATCCCGACGCGCTGCGCGGCGTCGTCGCCAACCTGGCCCCCGGCACCAAGGTGCCGGTGACCCTGGTCCGCGACGGCCGGGAGCTGACCAAGGAGCTCACGCTGAAGGAACGGCCGGGGCAGCTCGCGGCCCGCAGCGGCCGACCCATGGATATCGACGCGGCCGACGAGACGCCGAAGCCCGAGATCGGCCTCACCGTCGAGGATATCCCGCCCCGCCTGGCCGAACAGCTCGACCTCAAGGCGGACGCCGGCGGCATCCTGGTGACCGAGGTCAAGCCGGGCTCGCTCGCCGACGACGCCGGGCTCATCAAGAACGACATCGTCATGACGCTGGACGGCGCCAAGGTGGAGACGGCCCGCGCGTTCGTGGAGCGGGTGCGGAGCCTCAAGGCGGGCGAGTCGGTGGTGATCAAATTTCACCGCTTCATCGAGCGGACGAAGCTGACTTACTACACCTCGTTGACCAAACCGTAACCCGGCGGGGGGCGCAGCGCCCCCCATGTTTTCGTGTTTGCCGAAGGCCGCCTGCTTCCGCAGGCGGCCTTTTTGCCATGTGTCGCCTCACCGCCGGCACGCTGCCGCCGGTGGTGGCTAAAAACTCGTTGTGTTGCCGTGATACATCAATCATAATTAAAATACTTTTGAAATTCACGATGGAATCGACGACGGCGCCCTTGGAGATCCGGATGACCGCCATGGCACGTGACCCGATCCGCCCGCGCAAACCCGCTGCGCCCGATCACGACCGAACGTGCCGAGCCTGGTTGCTCCACGGAGAGCCGAGCGCTTTCGCTGATCGAGAGCGTCGTCGTCCTGCAGGAGGTGCCTGATGTCGAATCGGCGTTTCATCCGTCGTTGCCGTATCTGGCCGCTCGGCGCCCGGCTGGCCGGGCTGGCGGTCCTGCTGGTCTTGCTGGCCGGCTCGGCCGCCGCCGGCACCGACGTGTGGGCCAGCCACATCACCGCCGCAGATGGCTGGAAGACCAGCATCTCGATGTTCAACCCCACGTACAACAATCCGTTCGGCATCCAGTACACGCTGCACAAGTACGGTCCTGATGGGAGCCACCTCGGTTCGGAGAGCGGGACCGTCGAGCACGGTTCCGGCTGGAGCACGATACCTCCCGAAACCCTGAACTACGAGGGCTCGGCCCACATCGTCTCGGACGACAACCTGGTGGTCAAGCTGGCGTACCAGTTCGGCGACACGCCGAGCGTGTGCGAGTTCTACCTCAAGGGCGGCGTGCAGACCCAATGGATCCTGCCCAACTCGGTGCGGCCGTGGATGGACTGGACCGGGCTGGCGGTGATCAACACGGGGGACGCCTCCGTCGACATCACGGTGGCGGCGCACAAGGACGGGGTGCCGGTGGCGGTGATGGCCGCGCCGGTGACTCTGGCGCCGCAGGCGAAGTACGTGCGCCTGTCGGACCAGATCTGGGCGGGGATCGGGTACACCGACGCCGACACGTTCGTGGTCACGGCCAGCGCGCCGATCCAGGCGCCGCTGAGCATCACGGGGAACCACGCCCAGGACCGACACCTGTTCTTCGCCGCCCAGCCGAGCACACCCATTCAGGATCCCCTGGTTGGCACGCCGGCGGGAACGGACGTGTGGGCCAGTCACATCACGGCGGCGGCGGGGTGGCGCACGGAGATCTCCGTCTACAACCCCGGCCTTGTCAACGGTGACATCAACCTGTACCGGTACGACGAGGCGGGGGCGGACCTGGGCGCGCAGGCGGACACGGTGGCGCCGAACGCTTGGCGGCGACTGGACGGCGCGTGGCTGCAGTACGAGGGCTCGGCGCACATCACGTCGAACCGGTACCTGCTGGTGAAGCTGGAGTTCCAGTACGGCGACACGCCCAGCGTCTGCGAGTTCTACCTGGCCGGCGGCCGGTACCATCAATGGGTCCTGCCCAACGCCGTCCGGTCCTGGATGGACTGGACGGGCCTGGCCGCCGTGAACACGGATGCGGCGACGCAGGAACTGGTGTTCGTATCGTACCTCGATCACATCGCCGTCGGTTACACGAGTGCCGATGTGGAGCCGCGGGCCAAGCTGGTCCGCCTGACGAACGGCATCTGGCCGGACGTCGGCTACCGGGATCTGGATACCGCCAGTATCTCTTGCCCCTCGATCTGGGAAGGCCGGATGATCGCCGCCCCCATCAGCATCACCGGCAACACCGCCCAGGACCGGCACCTGTTCTTCGCCGCTCAACCCATGCCGCCCAATGAATCCGGGGCGACGGTCTGGGCCGACGACATCGTGGGCCTGCTGTATTACGGCCGCCACGAGTCCTTCGACCAGGGTTCCCTGTCGGGCGAACCGTGCCGGGGCGCGGACGAAACTCCGTTCACCCATGCGCTCGGCCGGAACTTTGCGATGATGGAATACGAAGTGACGCGGGGGATGTGGGCGGCGCTCCAGGCCGTGCAGCCCTCCCTGCCGGCGGATCCCAGCCACCTGTGGGGCGGCGACGCCGACGACCAGCCCGTCCAGCGCGTCACGTGGCCCGAGGCGGTGCTGTTCGCCAACCTGCTCTCGGCGCATCGCAACCTGAAGCCATGCTATTACACGGACGCGGCCTTCACCGTCCCGGTGACCGCGGCCAATTACACCGCCGGACCTTTCTTCTGCGATTTCGACGCGCCCGGTTTCCGGCTGCCCACCGAGGGGGAGTGGGAATATGTGTGCCGGGGCGGCTTCGACACCAACCCGTTCCCCAATCGACCGTATTTCATGGAGGACAATTATTCGGCGGCGAACTGTGGCGCGGCGTCCGCCGCCGGCATGTATCCGACCCTGGAAACGCTGGCCTGGTTCGCGGCCAATTCCGGGGGCCGGACATCCCCCGTGGGATTCACCATCGTCAATCCCTGGGGCCAGCTCGACTTGCTGGGCAACGTCTGGGAATGGTGCTGGGACTGGTACGCGGCCTATCCCGCGGGCGCCGTGACCGATTATGCGGGTCCGGGTTCGGGGACACAGCGGGTGGTGCGCGGCGGGGCCTGGGACCGCGACGCCCGGGACTGCCGCGCCTGCAATCGGGAATCCTACAGCCCGGACACGCGCCTCAATTCGGTCGGCTTCCGCCTCGTGCGGACGTACCCGTAACGGCCGCAGGCCGCATTCGACGATCCTGCCGTACGCCGCATTCGACGATCCTGCCGTAGGCCGCATTCGCCGAATGCGGCCAGACGGCAAGCCGAAACGACTGACGATCGCTCCAATCAGCGCCGTGACGTTGCCAGGCGCCGGATTCGGGAACACCGCAATCTTCGCCGCCGGTGCGCGTTCATCGAACGCGCGGTACGTGCGCAGGCCGCATTCGCCGATCCTGCCGTAGGCCGCATTCGCCGAATGCGGCCAGACGACACGATGGCAGGATCGACGATTGCGTGAATCAGCACCGTGAAGTTGCGAGGCGCTGGATTCGATGGTAGCGAATGGCATTCGCCTCCGGCGCGCGTTCATCGAACGCGCGGTACGTGCGTACGCCGCATTCGACGAATGCGGCCAGACGACACGATGGCAGGATCGGCGATCGCTCCAATCAGCGCCGGGACGGCCGCGTGATCCCGTACCGCCGGATCTTGTTGTAGAGCGTGGTCCGCTCGACGCCCAGCACCTCGGCGGCCTTCTTGATGTTCCATTTCATCAGCGGCAGCACCTTGAGCAGGTGCCGTTTCTCCAGCTCCTCCAGCGACAGGGACGCCGGCAGCGTCGCCGGGTCCGTCTGGAGCGGCGGCAGGTCCAGGGGCTGGATGTAAGTGGACACGGTCATCACGGCCGCCCGTTCCACCGCGTTCTCCAGCTCGCGGGCGTTGCCGGGCCAGTGGTACTGCTGCATGAGCTGACGGGCCGGCTCGCTGAAGCCGATGATTTTCCGGTTCGTCGCCGCGCAGAATACCCTCAAGAAATACTCGGCCATCAGCAGGATGTCCTCCCGCCGGTCGCGCAGGGGCGGGATGTGGATCTGGATGGCGCCGAGCAGCAGGTACAGGTCCTCGCGGAATTCACCTGCCCGCGCCAGGGCCGCCAGGTCCCGGCTGTCGGCGGCGATCACGCGGCAGTCCACCGGAAGCTCCAGCGTGCCACCCACCCGCCGGAACGTCCGCCGCTGGAGGGCCTGCACGAGCTCCCCCTGGACCCGCGCCGGCAGCGCGCTCACATGGTCCAGGAACAGGGTGCCGCCGACGGCAATCTCCACCCGGCCCCGTTTCGGGTACGGGACGCCGTCGGGAGACCCGCACTCGGAGCCGAAGAGCTCACGCTCGGCCCGGTGTTCCGGAATCGCGCTGCAACTGACCATCACCATGGGCAGGCTGCCCCGGCTCGACGCCGTGTGGATCGCGCGCGCCACCCGTTCCTTGCCGCAGCCGTTTTCGCCGGTGACGAGGACGGGGACGTCGGTGGCGGCCGCGTCCGCGATCACCTGCCGGATGTGCTCGAACGTCGGACTCCGGCCCAGGAGATCGCCGTCTTTGCGGTAGGCCTCCATGACGGCCTTGAGCTTGGCGTTCTCGTCGACCAGATCCCGGTACTTGACGAACTTGAGGGCCGCCAGCCCCACCGCTTCCCGCTGCAGCGGCGGCACGATGTAGTCGAAGGCGCCCAGGCGCATGGCTTGCACGGTGGACGTGCCGGCCACATCGGGGGTGATCACCGTCACCTCGATCGCCGGGTCCAGCAGCTTGACCTGGCGGAGAAGCTCCAGGCAGTCCATGTCGGGCAAACCGATCGCGGTCAGGATAAAGTCGGCATGCTCCTCCCGCAGGCGGCGCACGGCGGCCTCGCCGCTGGGCTCGGCGACGGCGTGAAAGCCGTCGGCCTTCAGCCAGCCGGTGATCTGTTCGCGGACGTTGGCGTCGCTGTCCACGATGAGGACGTTGAGATGTTCCGGACGCATGGCGGTGGCTCCCCCTGAATGTCGTTGCGGTTGCGGACGGCTCACCGGACCGGAATTCCCGCGCACAGGCACCGCGCCGGTTCTCGTTTCAGGGCATGCAACCGACGAACCGTTCCGATTCGCCGGCGGAGCCGTTTCCTCAACCGCATCAGAGTATGACAAAAAGGGGGTAAGAAATCAAAGCACTTTCGGGCTGGTGTGCAAAATATCTACAGACGATGTCTGTTTTTGATGCATGATGAACCGCAACCACTAACGTCCCAAGAAACTCAGGATGGCGTCGCTGGAGGCCTGGAGGAGCGGGGAGGGGAAGAGTCCGAAGACGATGGTCAGCACGCCGCAGGCGACGATCACGATGCCGGCTGCGGCGGGGACCTTCACGGCTTCGGGCTCGCCGGGCTCCTGCATGAACATCACCACCACCACCCGCAGGTAGTAGTAGACGCTCACCAGGCTGTTCAGGATGGCGATGATGACTAGGGTGTACAGCTCCCGTTCCATTGCGGCGCTGAACAGGAAGAACTTGCCGATGAACCCGGCGGTGGCGGGGATGCCCGCCAGCGACACGAGGCAGACGGTCAGGGGGAAGCTCAGGACGGGTTGGCGGAAGCCCAGGCCGCGGTAGTCGTCGATGGCGACGCGCGTCTCGCCGGGGCCGGACACCAGGGCCACCACCGCGAAGGCGCCGATGTTCATCAGCAGGTAGGCGGCGAAGTAGAAGAGCATGGCCGCCAGACCGGTGGCGCTGGCGGTGACCAGCCCGATGAGCAGGTAGCCGGCGTGGGCGATGGACGAATAGGCGAGCAGCCGCTTGATGTTGCGCTGGGGGATGGCGCCCAGGTTGCCCACCAGCATCGTGAGCACCGCCGACACCAGCAGCAGCTGGGTCCAAACCGGCTGGTCGGGGGGGACGAGCTGGAACAGGATGCGGATCAGGGCGGCGAAGCCCGCCGCCTTGGGGCCGACGGACATGAAGGCGGTCACCGGCGTCGGCGCCCCCTCGTACACGTCGGGCGTCCACACGTGGAAGGGGGCGGCGGCCACCTTGAAGCTGAAGCCCGCCACCACCAGGCCGATGCCCAGCGCCAGCAGCAGCGGCAGGTCGGCCACGTGCGTGAAGGCGCTCATGAAGCGGAACACGGCGCCGTAGTTCGTGCTGCCGGCCGCGCCGTAGATGAGGGCGATCCCGTAGAGCAGGATTGCCGAGGAGAAGGCGCCCATGAAAAAGTACTTCATCCCCGACTCGTTGGAGCGGGGGTCCCGCCGCCGGAAGCCGGCCAGCACGTAGGTGGCGATGGAGAGGATCTCCAGGCCGACGAAGGTCATGACCAGGTCGGCGCCGGTGACCATGAAGTTCATGCCCGCCGTGGCGAACAGCAGCAGCGTGTAAAACTCGCCGTGGGGGAGCGCCTCCCGCCGCAGGTACCCCGCCGTGCCGAGCACCATGAGGACGCCGATGGCGGCGAAGAGCAGCCGGCAGTAGGCGCCGAACAGGTCCAGGGTGACCATGCCGTGGAACAGCGCGTCGGCCGGAACGCGCGGCGTCAGCAGGACGGCGGCCGCGCTGCCCGCCAGCCCGGCCACGGCCAGCACGGCGCCGGCGGCCCGGCCGTGCCGGCCCAGGAAGGGCTCCGCGACCATGATCAGGACGCCGGCCGCGCACAGGACGATCTCGGGGAGGATGGCGGGGATGAACAGCTCGTTCACGACGGACTCCTACCGGATGGTGGGCGCGGCGGCCTGCGGGGCCGGGGTGCCCGGCCCGACGCCGCCCGCCGGCAGCCGGTCCACCTCGTGGATCACGGGCGGCGGCTGCCGGACCTGCTGCACGCGGGCCAGCGCCTTCTGGAGGCTGGCATCCATGGGCCGGAGGAAGGTGCTCGAGTGCATGCCCATCCACACGATGAGGATGACGATGGGGATCAGCGTGAGCTTCTCCCGCAGGTTCAGGTCGGCCAGGGCGCGGTTCTCGTCGCGGTTCAGCGGGCCCAGGAAGACCCGCTGGTACATGGTGAGCATGTAGACCGCCGACAGGATCAGCCCCGTCGCCGCCAGGATGCCGTAGGTGGCGTTGCCGGCGAACGCGCCCTGGAGGATGAGGATCTCGCCGACGAAGCCGTTGAGACCGGGCAGGCCGATGGACGACAGGGTGACGATCATGAACAGGGCGGCGAACACGGGCATCCGGTGGGCCAGCCCGCCGAACTCGGCGATGAGGCGCGTGTGCCGCCGGTCGTAGATCATGCCCACCAGGAGGAACAGCGCGCCGGTGCTCAGACCGTGGTTCAGCATCTGGTACGTCGCCCCCTGGACGCCGTAGATGTTGAACGCGAACAGGCCCAGCATGACGAAGCCGAGGTGGCTCACCGACGAGTAGGCCACCAGGCGCTTGAGGTCGGGCTGGACCATGCACACCAGCGCCCCGTAGATGATCCCGACGAGGGCCAGGACGCAGACCCAGGGGGCGAGAGTGACGCTGGCCTCGGGGAAGAGCGGCAGGCAGAAGCGCAGGAAGCCGTAGGTGCCCATCTTCAGGAGCACGGCGGCCAGGACCACCGAGCCGGCGGTGGGCGCCTCGGTGTGCGCGTCGGGCAGCCAGGTGTGGAACGGGAAGAGCGGCACCTTGATGGCGAAGGCGATGCCGAACGCCAGGAAGAGCAGGATCTGGCGGTCCAGCGGCAGCGCGAAGCGTCCCGCCTCCATGGCCGCCAGGATCTGCGGGTAGTCGAAGGTGAAGGCGCCGGCGGCCTGGCCGTGCCAGTAGTAGAGCGCGATGACGGCCACCAGCATGAACAGGGAACCGAACATCGTATAGAGGAAGAATTTCACCGCCGCGTAGATTCGGTTCTTGCTCCCCCAGACGCCGATCAGGAAGTACATGGGGATGAGCATGACCTCCCAGAACAGGTAGAAGAGCACCAGGTCCAGCGACAGGAAGACGCCGAGGATGCCCGACTCGAGCACCAGCATGAAGATCATGTACTCGCGGACGTGCTTCGTGACGGACCACGAGCCCAGGATGGCGACGGGCGTGATGAAGGTGGTGAGCAGCACGAGGAAGAGCGAGATGCCGTCCAGGCCCAGGTGGTAGTTCACCTGGAAGCCGCCCATGGCGAACCAGCGGTGGAACTCCTCGAGCTGGAAGTCGGGGCTGGCGGACTGAAACCGGGTCAGCAGCACGAGGGACGCGGCGAAGCCGGCCAGCGCGGCGGCCAGCGCCACGGCCCGGTGCGCCCCGACGCGCGCCCGCGGGATGAAGGCCAGGCCGACGGCGCCCAGCATGGGCAGGAAGACGACGATGCTCAGCAGGTGTTCCATACGCCTAGCCAAACAGGAAGAGTACGTACAGCCCCACGCCGATGGCGCCCACCGCCACCCAGCCGAGGTAGGTCCGGGTCAGCCCGTTCTGGACGCGCCGCGCCCCGTCGCCGAGCCCGCGGACCATCGCCCCGGCGCCGTTGACCAGGCCGTCGACGAGGCCGGCGTCGAAGATCTTCCAGAGCCACTGCTCGGAGATCCACGCCAGCGGCCGGACGATGACGCGGTCGTACAGCTCGTCCACGTAGTACTTGTTGAAGACCAGCCGGTGCGCGGCGCCGAGCCGCTTCTCGTCGTCGGGGAGCGCGCCGCGGCGGACGAACACCAGCCAGGCGGCGGCGATGCCGAGCAGCCCCACCAGCACCGCCGCGCCGGTCACCGCCAGCTCCTGCGCCAGGCTGTGGGGGGCGTGGGCGCCCCCGGCGGCGGGCGGCAGCTGCGCGAAGACCGGCTGGAGAAAGTCGCGGAACGTGTTGGGGCCCAGCCAGGCCGGCAGCCCCACGAAGCCGCCGACGGCGGCCAGCAGCGCCAGCACGACCAGCACCGCGGTCATGGGTCGCGGCGATTCGTGGACATGGTGGCGCTGCTCCTCGGGCACGCGGGTCCGGCCGTGGAAGGTCAGGAAGACCAGCCGGAACATGTAGAACGCCGTCAGGCCGGCCGCGAGCGTGGCCAGGCCGAAGAACACCAGGTGGCCGCGCGCGCCGCCGGCGAACGCGTGCCACAGGATTTCGTCCTTGGAGAAGAAACCGGCCAGCGGCGGCACGCCGGCGATGGCCAGCGCGCCGATCCACATGGTGGCGGCGGTGACGGGCAGGTATTTCCGCAACCCGCCCATCGCCTGCATGTCCTGCTCGTGGTGCAGGGCCAGGATCACGCTGCCGGATCCGAGGAAGAGCAGCGCCTTGAAGAAGGCGTGGGTCATCAGATGGAAGATGCCGGTGGCGTAGGCGCCCACGCCGAGCGCCACGAACATGTAGCCGAGCTGGCTGACGGTGGAGTAGGCGAGCACCCGCTTGATGTCGCGCTGGAACAGGCCGATGGTGGCGGCGAAGACGGCGGTCAGCGCGCCGATCAGCCCCACCCAGAACAGCGTCTCGGGCGCGCGGCCGTACAGGGGATTGGAGCGGACCACCATGTAGACGCCGGCGGTGACCATGGTGGCGGCGTGGATCAGCGCGCTCACCGGGGTGGGGCCCTCCATGGCGTCGGGCAGCCAGACGTAGAGCGGGATCTGGGCGCTCTTGCCGGTGGCGCCCACGAAGAAGAGCAGGGTGATGGCGGTGAGCACGCCGTAATGCGCCTCCACGGGCAGGGCGGCGACCTGCGCGAACAGGGTCCGGAAGTCCAGCGTGCGGAACGTCACGAACAGGAGCACCAGTCCCACCACGAAGCCGAAGTCCCCGATCCGGTTCACGATGAAAGCCTTCTTGCCGGCCGCGGCGGCGCTCGGCTTGTGGAAGTAGAAGCCGATGAGCAGGTAGGAGCAGAGCCCCACGCCCTCCCAGCCCAGGAAGAGGAGCAGGTAGTTGTCGGCCAGCACCAGCATGAGCATGGCGAACATGAACAGGTTCATGTAGGCGAAGAAGCGGTAGTAGCCGGCCTCCGCCCACATGTAGCCGATGCTGTAGACGTGGATCAGGAAGCCCACGCCGGTGACCACCAGCGTCATCACCATGGACAGCGGGTCGAGGAGAAACCCGAAGCTGGCCGAGAAGTCGCCCGACTCGATCCAGCAGAAGTAGTCCGCCTGCACGAGACGCTCCGGCAGGTTGAGGAAGCGCTGGAAGACGATCGCCGCCAGCAGGAACGAGGCGCCGGTGGCGCCGCAGGCGATCCAGTGGACCAGCGGCTTGGGCAGGCGGCGTCCGAACAGCCCGTTGAGGAGGAAGCCCAGCAGGGGGAGCAGCGGGATCCAGAGCAGCAGGCTGTTCATCGCCACCTCGACGTCCCGTCAGTACTTCATCAGGTTCAGCTGGTCGGCGTCCAGCGTCCGGCGGCTGCGGTACAGGGCGATCACCAGCGCCAGCCCCACCGCGGCCTCGGCCGCCGCCAGGACGATCACGAAGAACACCACCACCTGGCCGTCAAGCTGGCCCAGCCGCCGGCTGAAGCCGATCAGGGCCAGGTTGGCCGCGTTGAGCATCAGCTCGACGCAGAGAAACATGACCACCAGGTTGCGGCGCATGAGCGCGCCGATGATGCCGATGGCGAACAGCAGCGCGCTGAGGATCAGGACGTGGAGCGACGGGACGGGCATGGGCTAACTCCCCGCGGGGTGCTTTTTCTTGGCCAGCACCACGGCGCCGATTATGGCGACCAGGATGAGGATCGAGACCGCCTCGAACGGGAGCAGGTATTTGTTGAAGAGGAGCGCGGCCAGCGTTTCGGTGTTCCGGGCGGCGCCGGGGAGGTCCGGGGTGTCCGCCGGCGGCTGCCAGGTGGAGAAGGCGAAGGCCAGCAGGGCGAACAGTCCGCCGCCCAGCAGCACGCCGAAGAAGACCCACAGCCGGTTGTGGTTCCGCAGGACCACTTCGGAGAACGGATCCAGCAGCATGATGACCACGAGGAAGAGCACCATGACCGCGCCGGCGTAGACCACCAGCTGGATGATGCCGATGAACGGCGCGCTCAGGATGAAGTAGATGATGGACAGCGCCGCCAGGCAGACGACCAGCGACAGGGCGGCGTTCATGGTTTTCTTCTGCAGGATGAGATTGAGGGCGGCGAGGACGGCGAGGAAGGCGCTGATGTAGAACAGAACGACAGTCATGGCCACCTTTCGGTGTCGTCAGGATTGGTGAATGTCAAAGCTCGCTTTATCAAGCGTTTGTAAGGACTCATACTAAACGACCCCCGGTTTTGATGTCAAGTGATTTTCGTTGTCCGCCTCTCCGATTTCTGTTATATATAGCGTACGATTGGAGAACGTCCGCATGATCACCGGTTACAACACGGAAGTCACATTCAGCGGGATCATCTATCACGTCCAGACCGAGGACATGGGACTGGACATGAAGAAAATCATCACCCACGTTTACAAGGGCGGCGCGATCCTCCTGTCGAAAAAGACCGCTTACGACCATCTGGTCATCGAGGGCTCGGACGAAGCCAAGATCAAAGCCCTGATGAACGACCAGCATAAGACGATCCTCCGGATCATCCAGGCCGGCAAGCTGGAGACGCTGCGCAAGAAAGTCGAGGAGGCGGAGAAGCAGGAGCCGGCGCAAGCCGGTCCCGAACGCGAGTCGGCCGTTCAGGTGGCCGGCATGGCCGAAATGGACGAAGAGATCCAGGAGTCGGTTCGGGAGATCGAGCAGGAGATCGACGGCTCGCTCAACATGCTCCTCCAGAAGTTCATCCAGAAGGAAGCCAAGCCGAAGAAGCTCAAGGTCGAGGTGGTCGCCGGCACCGAGATCGTTTCCGGCCAGCCGGCGGTGCTGCGGGTCTATTCCCGCGACGCTTCCACCTCCCAGCCGCTGCCCGACACGAAGGTGGTGATCAAGGTCATCGGCATGACCTTCCGCCCCGCCGTCTACACCGGCCGGACCGACAAGAACGGCGTGTACACGCTGAACATCATCGTGCCCGAGTTTTCCGCCGGCCAGGCGGCCATCCTGGTCCAGGCCTCCTCGGAGTTCGGGACCGACGAGCTGAAGCTGAAAATTTCCCGCCGCATCTGATACCTTCGCCACCGTCGACTCCGCGGCCGGCCCCCGCCGCGTCACGTTGCGGCGGTCCCCGCCGGCGGGAATCCACATGAGGTGAACGGATGTTTTACCGGATCAAGGACGAACTGGCGGATTGCCTGCAGGCGCGCCTGGCCGAGGTGTTCGGCGTCAGCCGCGAGCAGTACCGCGTCCAGGTGCAGTATCCCGCCCGGCTGGAGTTCGGCGATTTCGGCGTGTCGTTCCCGTTCGAGCTGGCCAAGGTGCTGCGCCGGTCGCCCCAGCAGATCGCCCAGCAGTTCCTCGACGGCTTCCGGGCGCCCGCCTACGTCCGCCGGATCGACACCGCTGGCGGCGGCTACATCAATTTCGCGGTGGACCGCTGGAGTCTGTTCCTGGACGCCGTGCGCGCGCTGCGGTCCGGCCGGCTGTGGCCGGAGTTCGAGCCCGACGCCGGCAAGACCATCGTGGAGCACACCAACATCAATCCCAACAAGGCGGCCCACATCGGGCACCTGCGCAACGCCATCCTGGGCGACAGCCTCGTGCGCCTGCTCCGCTTCAACGGCAGGCGGGTGGAGGTGCAGAACTACATCGACAACACCGGCGTGCAGGTGGCTGACGTGGTCGTCGGCTTCCTGCACCTGGAGCACCAGGGCGTCGCCGAGGTCGCCGCCATCGAGGGCCGGTTCGACTACCTGTGCTGGGACCTGTATGCCCGGGTGGCGCGTTTCTACGAAGCGTCCGAAACCAACGCCCGGCTCCGGGGCGAGGTGCTGCACCAGATCGAGGCGGGCGACAACGCGGTGGCCGAGCTGGCCGACCTGATCGCCACCCGGATCGTCAACTGCCACCTCGACACCATGGAGCGGCTCGACATCCGTTACGACGTCCTGCCGCGGGAGAGCGACATCCTGCACCTGCACTTCTGGGACACCGCCTTCGCCCAGCTCAAGGCGCGCGGCGCGGCGGAGCTGGAGACGGCGGGCCCCAACGCCGGCTGCTGGATCATGAGGTACCAGAAGGACGGGCAGGAGGACACCAAGATCCTCGTCCGCTCGAACGGCACCGTGACCTACACCGGCAAGGACATCGCCTACCAGCTCTGGAAGATCGGGCGGCTGGACAAGGACTTCCATTACGAGCCGTTCCGCGTGTACGACGACGGCCACACGGTGTGGGCGTCCAGCAGCGCGCCGGCCACCGCGGACGCCTCGGACCTGCAGCCGCCCCGCTTCGGCGCCGGCGACCGGGTGTTCAACGTCATCGACGCGCGCCAGGCCTACACCCAGAACGTCGTCTTCGAGGGGCTGCGCCGGCTGGGCTACACCGACGAAGCCGAGCGGAGCGTGCATTTCGCCTACGAGATCGTGGCGCTGTCGCCGCGCTGCGCCCAGGAGCTGGGCTCGGAGCTGTCCGACGAGGACCGCCAGCGCGCCCACGTCGAGGTCAGCGGGCGCAAGGGGCTGGGCGTGAAGGCCGACGACCTGCTCGACCGCCTCGAGGAGAAGGCGCGGCGCGAAGTGGACGTCCGGAACCCCGACATGGCGCCCGAACAGGCCGCGCGCACCGCGCGCGACATCGCCATCGGCGCGCTGCGCTACTTCATGGTGCGGTTCTCGCGCAAGGCCCTGATCGTTTTCGATTTCGACGACGCCCTCAACTTCGACGGCGAGACAGGGCCCTACCTGCAGTACTCCGCGGTGCGCGCCCGGAACATCGGGGTGAAGTACCGCGAGCATTACGGGCTGGGTGAGGCGGAAGCGGCGGCGGCCCTCGACGACCTGCTGGCGGCGTCCGCCGTCGAACTGCCCGACGACGTGTGGGAGCTTCTCACGCAGGCACTCAAGCTCCGCGACGCCGCCCGGGCCAGCCTGGCCGGCCAGGAGCTCGCCGCGTTCGCGAAATACCTGTACACCCTGGCCCAGCGGTTTTCGAACTTCTACAACAGGCACCGCATCATCGGCGAAGAGGATCCCGTGTGGCGGCTCGTCTTTCTGGCCGTGGTGCACATCTATTACCAAGGGATGCAACAAGGTCTGGACATCCTGGGCATCCCCATACCGGAGCGGATGTGACGATGCGACACCGGATCCTGCCGGCCCTGGCCCTGGCCGTGGCGCTGCCCGCGTGCCTGCTGGCGCGCGACTACAGCTACGACCTCTTCACGGTGGAGGAGGTGAACAAGCTGCGCATGGCCACCCCGGTCAAGTGCGCCACGCTGCATGAGCGGGTGGTGGCGCGCTACGTCAAGGCGGTCCAGCACGCGGTGCAGCTGCGCAACTACGAGCGGACCGCCCGGCTCGGCGACCAGCTCAGCCAGGTGATGGACTATGTGCTGCGGGACATTCGGGAGTGCTTCGAAAATCCGAAGAACCGGAACAACAAGCAGCTCCGCCAGGTGGAGATCCAGTTCCGCAAGGACGCCGTGCTCCTGGAGGGGATCCAGCGCGACCTGCCCCTCATCCACCGGGAGAGCCTCGATCCGCCGGTCCGCAAGCTGGTCTACGTCCGGCGCCAGCTCTTCCGCTTCATCAACAACCTGGACGAGGAGGCCGTGATCGAATGAGGCGCGTCCTGGCGGCCGCGTGGTTGACGGTGGCGGTGCTCGCCGGCTGGGGCCGGCCCGCCGACGACTACCTGCTGCCGAAAGAGGACACGCTGCTGCGCGATGCCGAGGGCTTCGAGCTGCGCAGCTACTACCGGTTGCGCGTCGTCTCCCGCCGGATCGATGCGCTGGAGTGCCGCCACCGCCCCGACAAAGCCTTCGACTGCGGCAAGCGCCGCGACCGGGATCCCCTCATGGGCGCGCTCGACGAACGGTCCGACGAGCGGCTGCTCCGCGATTACCGCGAGGCGCTCCGGGTCATGCTGCTGAACGTCGAGGACGTCTTCGCGTCCCACCGCGGCCGGGTCGTGGAGAAGGTCCTGCTCGACCTGAAGAAGCAGGCGGATCACGACGTCGAGGTCCTCGACGCGATCGAGGGCGGCCTGAAGGAACCGGCCGAGCTCCGGACCGCCTGGGAGCAGGCGCGGTCGCTGGCGCTCAAGGCCGCCGCCGGCGCCCGCAAGGGCCTCGAGCGCATCTCCCGGTGACGAGGTGCCTGTGTCCGCTCCCGCACTCCCCGTGGTGGTGATCATCGGCCGGCCCAACGTGGGCAAGTCCACCCTGTTCAACGCGCTGGTGGGCGCCCGCCGCGCCATCGTCGGCGACGAGCCGGGCATCACCCGCGACCGGCTCTACAGCCAGGTGGACTGGAACGGCAAGCGGTTCCGCCTGGTGGACACCGGCGGCATCCTGCCCGACGAGCGCGAACGCATCCCCCGCGAAATCCTCAAGCAGGCGGCCGTGGCCCTGGCCGAGGCGGCGGCGGTGCTGATGGTGGTCGATGCCGCCGCGGGGGTGCACCCCATGGACGCGGTGATCCACCGCCTGGTGATGGAATCGGGCCGGCCGTTCTACCTGGTGGCCAACAAGGTGGACGACCCGCGCCACGAGCCCTACACCCTGCCGTTCTACGAGTTCGGCGTCGACTACGTCTATCCGGTGTCGGCGGAGCACAAGCGCGGCCTGGACACCCTCCTCGAAACGGTGTGCGCCGACTTCCCCGTCCCGGACGCCCCGGACGCGCCGCTCCCCGAGACGCGGGTGGCCATCATCGGCCGGCCCAACGTGGGCAAATCGTCGCTGGTGAACGCGCTGGTCGGCTCCGAACGGGTCATCGTGAGCGAGATCCCCGGCACCACCCGCGACGCGGTGGACACCGAGCTCGAGACCGACGGCTGCCGCTACCGACTCATCGACACGGCGGGGATCCGCAAGAAGAGCCGCACCCACCTGCACGCGGAGAAGCTGAGCGTCATCCTCGCCCGCAAGCACCTGGAGCAGGCGGACCTGGCCGTGCTGCTCCTCGATCCCATCGAGGGCGTGACCCACACCGACGCCACCATCGCCAGCTACGCGGTGGAGGCCGGCCAGGCGCTGATCCTGGGCGTCAACAAGCTGGATCTCATCCCCGACCCCGAACGCTTCCGCAAGGCGTTCCAGGCGGAGACCAAGCGCCAGCTCCGCTTCCTGGACTACGCGCCGCTGGTGTTCTTTTCGGCGAAGACCGGCCGGAACGTCCACCGGCTGTTCCCTGTGATGCACCGGGCCGCCGAGACCCGCCGCCTCCGGATCACCACCGGCACGCTCAATGCCTTTTTCCGGAAAATGCTCCGCGAGCGGCAGATCCAGGCCCTGCCCGCGGAGGACCACGGCGTCAAGTACATGACGCAGGTCGCGGTGGCGCCGCCCACGTTTGTGGTCTTCCTCCGCCGGGGCCAGCGGCTGGCCGTTTCCGAGGAACGGTTCATCATCAATCAAATACGCAGGGAGTTTGAGTTTTACGCCAATCCGATCCGCTTGATCCAGCGCAGTTGAAACCTCGTTGATTATTGACAAATCGCTTTGCGCAGCTTATGATGAATCGCAGGCGACACCGATACCCGTCTGCAGGATGGTTTCATGAAGCGCGCAGGAATCGAGGAACGCGTCTATGCGGCCCACGGCGGCCTGACCCACCGGGAGGTCGAGACGGTGGTGTCCGAGGTGCTCGATCTGATCAAGGCGGCCCTGGTCCGGGGCGAGCGCGTCAAACTCAAGGGCTTCGGAGTGATGGAGGCGGTCGCCCGGAAGGGGAAGCGGGGCCGGCATCCGAAGACGGGCCAACTGGTGGTGGTCGCCCCCCGGAAGACCATCGTCTACCATTACTCCCGCAACACGTGGCTGGGCATCGATGATGGAAGTGACGAATAAGCTCTACTACAAGATCGGCGAGGTGTGCGAGATCACGGGGATCGAGGCGCACGTGCTCCGCTACTGGGAGTCGGAATTTCCCGTGCTGCACCCGCTGAAAAACAGCGCCGGCCAGCGCGTGTACCGCCAGAAGGACATCGAGCTGGTGCTGCGCATTAAACGGCTCCTCTACCAGGACGGTTTCACCATCGCCGGGGCCAAGCGCCAGATCCGGGAATCGCTGGCCGGCCACCGGCCGGCTCCCGAGCCCGAGGCCGCGCCGCCGGCCGCCGCGGCCGCGCCGGCCGCCGGGCCGGATCCTCGGGCTGTCCGCCAGCTGCGGGCGGAGCTGCAGGAGATCCTCGACCTCCTGGAGCGGTGGGAACTTCCCTCGTGACCGGATTTTCTCCTTGACGACCCTGTGTTCCAAGCATACAATAACGATCTTTTTGGGCGGATATTTACACGGATCAGCGTCGGGACGTAGCGCAGCCTGGTAGCGCACACGCTTGGGGTGCGTGTGGTCGGAGGTTCAAATCCTCTCGTCCCGACCATTTTTTTTATCCGGTTCCTCCTTCCGGTTCACATGAGCGGGGCATTCCTGATACTTCTCACCAACGACGACGGCATCGGCGCGCCGGGGCTCACCCACCTGGAGCGCGCTCTGGCCCCGCTGGGCCGGGTCGTCACCGTGGCCCCCGCCGGCGAGCGGAGCGCCGCGTCCCACTCGCTCACCCTCATGTCGCCGCTGCGCATCCACGCCGCCGGCGACGACCGGTACGCCGTGGACGGAACCACCGCCGACTGCATCCTCGTCGCCATGAACAAGATTCTCCAGCAACCGCCGCACCTGGTGGTTTCGGGGATCAACGCCGGCAACAACCTCGGCGACGATACCGTGTACTCCGGCACGGTGGCCGGCGCCCGCGAGGGCTCCATGTACGGCATCCCGTCCGTCGCGTTTTCACTGCGCTACGCCGCGGTGATGGACTTCGCCTTCTGGGCCGGCCGGGCGGCGGCGCTCTGCCGGCGGCTCCTGGACAGCCCGCTGCCGCCGGGGATTTTCCTGAACGTGAATTTCCCCGATGCCCCGCCGCGCGGCGTCCGCACCACCCGGTTGAGCCGGAAGTTCGCCCGCTCGTCCATCTACGAGAACGATGATCCGCGCGGCATGAAGTACTACTGGATCGGCGAGGACGAGAGTTCCTGGGACCAGGCGGACGACACCGATTTCTGGGCCGTGACCAACGGCTACGTCTCCATCACGCCCCTGCACCGCGACCAGACCTCGTACGACATGATCGAGGCGGTCCGGGAGGCCTATGAGCAGGACTGACCGGGCGCTGGCGGAGGCCTGCCACGCGCTGGTCCAGTTCCTCGTTCGGGAAGGCGCCATCCGCAACCCGGCGGTGGCGGACGCGTTCCGGCAAACCCCACGGCACCGCTTCGTGCCGGCCGATCTTCTCGCTGAGGCCTATGCCAACCGGGCCCTCCCCGTCGACTGCGGGCAGACGATCAGCCAACCGTGGATGGTGGCCGTCATGACGGAGCTGCTGGCTCCCGAGCCGGACCACACCATCCTGGAGATCGGCACGGGCACCGGCTACCAGGCCGCGATTCTGGCCCGGCTCTGCCGCCGCGTGGTGACGGTGGAGCGGATCCCCGAGCTCAGCGAGCAGGCGGCGTGCCGTTTTCGCCAGCTCGGCCTGACCAACATCGTCTGCCGCGTCGGCGACGGGACCCTCGGCTGGCCGGTGGACGGGCCCTACGACGGCATCGTGGTGACGGCGGGCGCGCCGGGAATTCCCGCGGCCCTGAGCGCGCAGCTGCGCGACGGCGGCGTCATGGCCATCCCGGTGGGCGACCGGTTCTGCCAGACGCTGCTCGCGGTCCGCCGGGCGGGTGACGCCTTCGTCACCGACGCACACGGCGACTGCGTCTTCGTCCGCCTCATCGGCCGGGACGGGTGGGCGGCCGAATGATGCGGCCGCCGGCGGACGGCGTCCGCCGCGGCGGAACGGCCGCCACCTTTTCGCTTGACTCCCCCGGTAAAAGGTGGTTAAATCCGCATTCGATTTTCTGAGTCGGGGCGTGGCTCAGGCTGGTTAGAGCGCACGGTTCGGGACCGTGAAGTCGGAGGTTCAAATCCTCTCGCCCCGACCATTTTTATTTTATGCCCACTCGTTTCGAGGTCAGCGGACTGGTTCAGGGCGTCGGCTATCGGTACTTCGTGTACCGGCAGGCAGTCCACCTGGGCCTGCGCGGCTTCGTCCGCAACCAGCCCGACGGATCCGTCGAGGTGGTGGCCGAAGGGACGCCGGATGCCCTGCGGGAGCTGGAAGACCTGCTGCGGCGTGGCCCCGCCCACGCGCAGGTGACCCGGGTGGTGCGCTGTCCCCTCGAGGCCGTGCCGGTGGGCGCAGATTTCCGCATCGAGGTGTGAGCATGGAAGCACTCAAGCAGATCGTGCGCGAGATCCCCGATTTTCCCAAGCCGGGCATCCTGTTCTACGACATCACCACGCTGCTGCGCGACGCGAAGGGCTTCGCCGAGGTCATCGACATCTTCGCCCGTCACTACCGCGACCAGAAGCTGGACGCCGTGGTGGGCGTCGAGGCGCGCGGATTCATCTTCGCCGCCGCCGTGGCCAACCGCCTGGGCCTGGGGTTCATCCCCGTGCGGAAACCCGGCAAGCTGCCGTACCGCACGGTGAGCCAGTCGTACCAGCTCGAGTACGGCACCGACACCCTCGAGATGCACGCCGACGCCGTCCGCCGGGGAGACCGGATCCTGCTCATCGACGACCTGATGGCCACCGGCGGCACCGCCCGGGCGGTCGCCGAGATGGTTCGGGGGCAGGGGGGGGATGTGGCCGGCATAGGCTTCGTCATCGAGCTCGAATTCCTGAGCGGCCGCAAGTTCCTGCCCGAATATGAAATCTTTTCTATCCTGAAGTATCAGAAGTAGATCGCGACCCGCAGAAATTGCAAGCGGATCAGGTAATTCGGTTGACAAAGCCGGCAAATAGTGCTAAAAGCACATTCTTATTTTTCGGGCGGACAGGTTTCGCGCCTGTAGCTCAGGAGGATAGAGCACCGGATTCCTAATCCGGGTGTCGGGGGTTCAAATCCCTCCAGGCGCAAAAATAGGTAATCATCGCAATAAGGTGGTTTGAACGTGGGCAAGCGACTGACACGCAAAGAAATCAAGAAAAAAGACCCCATCACCGAAGCCCTGCAGAAGTTCTGGGCCCTGTGCCTGGAGAACCGGCGATACCTCGTGATCGGCCTCTCGGTGATTCTGGGCGCGATCATCGTCGTCATGCTGGGCACGCTCTGGTACAACCGGTCCCAGTCCTCGCGGGCCACGGCCCTGCAGGAGGCGCGGGAGATCTACAACGCCCGGGTGGACACCACCCTCAAGGCGCCGCAGGACGGCGCCTACCCGAGCGAGACCGCCAAGTACGAGGCGGCGCTGAAGGCCTTCCAGAGCGTCGAACAGAATTACGGCAGCGCCCAGGAAGGCCTGCTGGCCACCTACTACAAGGGCGTCTGCCAGCGCGAGCTCGGCCGGGCCGCCGATGCGGAAAAGACGTTCCGCGCCGTGCTCCAGGACGCCGACGATCCGTTCATGGCCCAGGTGGTCAAGCTGGCTCTGGCCGAGACGCTTCGGGTGCAGCGCAAGTACGATGAGGCGCTCCCCCTGCTGAACGAGCTCAGCCAGGCCACCAACCCGGCCGTCACCAGCGAGAGCGTCGCCTACACCAAGGCGCTCTGCCTGGAGGAGAAGGGCAGCTTCAAGGAAGCCTACGACGTCCTGAAGGCCGCGAAGGCCGCCCTGGACGAGAAGGGCAAGAGCGGGGACTATGTCAGCCCGTATGAATCCGTCATCAGCAGCCGGATCGATTTCCTGAAGGCCCGCCTGGGTGACGCGCGGCCGGCCAACTCCTGACCCCGGACCGCCGAACCTGCTCCGACGGACCGCAAGCCGGACTCGAGAGTAGACTGATGTTTTTGGATATTTCAAAACTCGAAGTCGAGACCGTCCGCCACGAATACACGTTCTCACCGGCGGAGGTAGGGTTCGACTACAAGGGTTACGAGCTGGCGGACGCGTTCAGCCTGAACGTGGAGGTCACGAAGAACAGCCGCCAGGAAGTCCTGATCAAGGGAACGATCGCGGGTCCGATGCGGGTGTTCTGCGACCGCTGCCTGGAGCCGTTTGTGCTGGCGATCAACCCGTCGTTTCAGATCGCCATGATTCCGGCCCGGACGGCCGGCGCCGAGACCGAGGACGAGATCGAGGCGGATCGACTGGACGAGAACGTCTATACCGATCCGCGGATCTCCCTCACGGACCTGATGACCGAGCAGATCATCCTGAACCTGCCGGCCAAGATGCTGTGCCGGCAGGACTGTCAGGGGCTCTGCGCCCGCTGCGGCGGCGATCTCAACCAGGGCGAGTGCGCATGCACCGCCACCGGATCGGATCCCCGCTGGATGCTGCTGCGGGAAATGCAAAAACGAATGAAGAAGTAAGGAGACTTCGATGGCCCACCCCAAACACCGACATTCCCATTCCCGGACGCACAAGCGGCGGGCTCATGATGCGCTGGAAACCAAGAGCATCTCCCTCTGCCCGAACTGCCGGGAGGCGAAACTGCCCCACCGGGCGTGCCCGCACTGCGGTTACTACCGGGGCCGCCAGGTGATCGCGGTCAAGAAGGAAGAATAAGAGCGCTGGAGCAGTATGGGCGCCGAACCTACGTTCCGGGTGGCCGTGGATGCGATGGGGAGCGACAACCATCCCGGTCCGGAGGTACTCGGAGTCGTGCAGGCTCTGAAGCAGTACCCCGGCACCCAGGCCATCCTGGTGGGCGACCGCAAGGTGATCGAGCAGCACCTCCAGGAGGTGCCCGCGGCCGGCCTGCCGCTGGAGATCGTGCATACCGATGAGTGCATCGGCATGAGCGAGCATCCGGTCATGGCCATCCGGAAGAAAAAGAACAACTCGATGCGCCTGGCCATGAACCTGATCAAGGAAGGCCGGGCGGACGGCTTCATCACCGCGGGCAACACCGGGGCCGGCATGACCCTGGCCAAGCTTGTGCTCGGCGCCTGCCGCGGCGTGGACCGGCCGGCGCTGGCCACCGTGGTCCCCTCCATCAAGGGCACGACGATCATCGTGGACGTCGGGGCCAACGTCGATTGCAAGCCCCTGCACCTCGAGCAGTTCGCCATCATGGGGCACGTCTACGCCAAGATGATCTTTGGGATCGAAAAGCCCCGGGTCGCCCTCCTGTCCATCGGCGAGGAGGAGATCAAGGGCAACGACCTGATCAAGGAAGTCCACCAGGCGCTGAAGCACGCGCAGCTCAACTTTGTGGGGAACATCGAGGGGCGGGACGTCTATGTCGGCGACGTGGACGTCGTGGTGTGCGACGGCTTCGTGGGCAACGTGGCCCTCAAGATCAGCGAGGGGGTCATCGCCGCCATCATGCACCAGCTGAAAAAGGAACTCGCCAGCGGGCTCCCCACCCAGGTGGGCGCCCTGCTGACCAGGCCCGCCTTCCGCAAGCTGAAGAAGAAGATCGACTATTCCGAGTACGGCGGCGCGCCGCTTTTGGGCGTGCGCTCGCCCGTCATCATCGGCCACGGCCGTTCCAACGCCAATGCGATCAAGAACGCCATCCGGGTGGTCCGTGAGTTTCATCTCCACCAGCTGTCCAGCAAGATCGAACAGGAGATCGAACTGTTCATGCAGGAAAACCGCCGACGCGAGGTCTGATTATGTGGGATATGGCACTGACCGAGGAGCAGAAGGAAATCCGGGACCTGGCCCGCAGGATCGCCAAGGAACAGATCGAGCCGGTTCGCGCCGAACTGGACGAGAAAGAGGAGTTCCCCTGGGCGATCATGAAGGTGCTGGCCGAGGCGGGCCTGTTCGGCGTGTACATCCCGGAGGAGTACGGCGGGTTCGGCAAGGGCATCTATGAGCTGTGCCTCGTGACCGAGGAGCTCAGCAAGGTCTGCGGCGGCGTGGCGGTGAGCTACGCGGCCTGCGGCCTCGGCTCCTACCCCATCATCCTGATGGGGAGCGAGGAACAGAAAAAGAAGTACCTGCCGCAGATCGCCAGCGGCGAGAAACTGGCCGCCTTCTGCATCACCGAGAGCGGCGCCGGCTCCGATGCCGGGGGCATCCGCACCGTCGCGCGCAAGGACGGCGACTATTACTACCTCACCGGCACCAAGCAGTGGATCACCAACGGATCGGTGGCCGACATCTACACCGTCATCGCCCTGACCGACAAGTCCAAGGGGCCGCGGGGCGCCTCGGCGTTCATCGTGGAGAAGGACTTCCCGGGCCTGTCGTACGGCAAGAAGGAAAAGAAGCTGGGCATCCGCGCCTCGTCCACCACCGAGGTGGTCCTCGACGAGTGCCGGGTGCCGAAGGAAAACCTGATCAGCCGCGAGGGAATGGGCTTCATCGTGGCCATGCGCACCTTCGACCACACCCGCCCCGGCGTGGCGGCCCAGGCGCTGGGCATCGCCGGCGGGGCCTTCGAGTACGCCCTCCAATACGCGCACACCCGCAAGCAGTTCGGCAAGCCCATCAGCTCCTTCCAGGCGGTCAACCACATGCTGGCCGACATGGCCACGCAGATCGAGGCGTCCCGGGCGCTGATCTACAGCACGGCCCAGATGATCGACGCCGGCAAGGCCAAGAACATCTCGAAGCTGTCGGCGATGTGCAAGCTGCTGGCGTCGGACACCGCCATGAAGGTGACCACCGACGCCATTCAGATCCTGGGCGGCTACGGCTACATGAAGGACTATCCCGTGGAAAAGATGTTCCGCGACGCCAAGATCACCCAGATTTACGAAGGCACCAACCAGATCCAGCGCAACGTCATCGCGTCCGAGCTGATCAAGGAAGTCGTCTCGGAGCACAAGAAATAAAGGAGTGTCGGACCGCATGAGCAAGATTGCGTTCATCTTCCCCGGCCAGGCGTCCCAGTACTCAGGCATGGGCCGGGAAATTCATGACAGCCGCCCCGAGGCCGCGGAGGTATTCCGACGCGCCGACGAGGTCCTCGGCTTCCCCCTGTCCGCCATGTGTTTCCAGGGTTCGGAAGACGAGCTGAAGCTCACCGAGAACACCCAGCCGGCCATCCTGACCGTCAGCGCCGCCGTCCTGCGGGTGCTCCAGCAGCGCGGCTTGAAGCCCGACTTCGTCGCCGGGCACAGCCTGGGTGAGTATTCCGCCCTCGTCGCCGCCGGCAGCCTGACGTTCGAGGACGCGGTGCTCGCCGTCCGCAAGCGGGGCCGCTACATGCAGGAGGCGGTCCCGGTGGGTATCGGCGCGATGGCGGCCTGCATGGGCATGGACCTGGCGACCGTCGAGAGCGTCTGCGCCGCGGTCCGCGAGGGCCAGGTGCTGGTGCCGGCCAACATCAATTGCCCGGGGCAGATCGTCGTGGCCGGCCACGCCGAGCCCGTCGACCGGGCCATCGCGCACGCCAAGAAGCAGGGTCTGGGCCGGATGATCCGCCTGCCCGTGAGCGCGCCGTTCCACTGCGAGCTCATGCAACCGGCGCAGGAAAAGATGGCCCAGGATCTCGGCCGGATCGCGTTCGGCGACCTGGCGGTGCCCCTCGTCACCAACGTGGACGCCCGGTTCATCACCGCGGGCGCGGACGCCCGGGACAGCCTGGTCCGCCAGGTGACCGGTTCGGTCCGGTGGCAGGCGTCGGTGGAGGGATTGGTTGCCGCGGGCGCCGACGTGTTCGTCGAAGTGGGGCCCAAGACGGTCCTGTCGCAGATGGTGCGCAAGATCAGCGCGACGGCCCGGACGTTCGCGGTGGAGAAACCCGCCGAAGTCGACGCCGTGCTGGCCGCGCTCAAGACCGCGTGAGGAGGAGATGATGGACAAGCCCGTGGCGGTGGTGACCGGCGGAGCCCGCGGCATCGGGGCCGCCATCGCGGACGCCCTGCTCGGAGCCGGTTTCGCGGTGGCCATCGCCGACATGGACCTGGCGACCGCCGAGGCGCTGGTGGCGTCCAGGGGATTGCCGGCCGGCGAGTTCCGCGCCTATGCGCTCAACGTGACCGACGAAGGCGGGGTGGCCGCCGTGTTCAAGCAGTTGCAGGCGGATTTCGGCCGGATCGACGTCCTGGTCAACAACGCCGGCATCAACCAGGACAACCTGATCATGCGGATGAAAATCGAACAATGGCAGCGGGTCCTGGATGTCAATCTGACCGGCACCTTCCTGTGCACCCGGGCGGTGATTCCGGTGATGATGCGACAGCGCGCGGGCCGCATCATCAACATCGCCTCGGTGGTCGGCGAGATGGGCAACGCCGGCCAGGCCAACTACTGCGCGACGAAGGCGGGGCTCATCGGCTTCACCAAGGCGGTGGCGCGCGAAGTGGCCTCCCGCAACATCACGGTCAACGCGGTGGCGCCGGGTTACATCGACACCGAGATGACCCGGAATCTGCCCGAGGCGGTGAAGCAGGAATTCGGCCGCAACATCGCACTCGGCCGACCCGGCCAGCCGGAGGATGTCGCCCACGCGGTGACGTTCCTCGCCGGTCCGGGCGCCGCCTACATCACCGGCTTCGTGCTGGATGTCAACGGCGGCATGTACATGTAAATCGGAATTAACCGTTATCAACAACTTTTCGAGTGGAGGATATCATGGCCAGTATCGAACAGAAAGTGAAGGAGATCATCGTCGAGCGGTTGGGCGTCAACGAAGCGGATGTGACTCCGGAAGCGTCCTTCATCGATGATCTGGGCGCCGACTCCCTGGACACCGTGGAGCTGGTGATGGCCTTCGAAGACGGGTTCGGTATCGAGATCCCGGACGAGGACGCCGAAAAGATCACGAACGTGGCGCAGGCCATCGAGTACATCAAGGAAAAGGCCGCTGACGCCTAACCATTGAGCACAACATCCGAGGGGAAGCGCACGCGCTTCCCCTCAATTTATCTACAAGGGAAAAAACGATGAACACTCGTCGAGTCGTAGTGACCGGTGTGGGGATGGTGTCGGCCCTGGGGACCGGCACCGATAAAGCGTGGCAGAATATCGTCGCCGGCGTCAGCGGCGTGGGCCCCATCACCCTGTTCGACGCCGCCGAATTTTCGGTTCGGATCGCCGCGGAGGTGAGGGATTTCAACGCGGAAGACTTCATGGACAAGAAAGAGGTCCGGAAGTACGACCGGTTCATCCACTTCGCCCTGGCCGCGTCCGAGTTCGCCGTGAAGGGCTCCGGGCTGCCGCTGGAGGCCACGGATCTGAACCGGGCCGGCGTGTACATCGGCTCGGGGATCGGCGGATTCGCCACCATCGAGGCCGAGCACGAGAAGCTGCTCAAGGGCGGCCCGCGGAAGATCTCGCCCTACTTCATCCCGGCCACGATCATCAATCTGGCCTCGGGGATGGTTTCGATCAAGTTCGGCCTCAAGGGCCCGAACTGCGCCTGTTGCACCGCCTGCGCCACGTCGTCGCACGCGGTGGGCGACTCGTTCCGGATCATCGCGCACGGCGATGCCGATGTCATGATCGCCGGCGGTTCCGAGGCGGCGATCACGCCCATGGGCATCGGCGGATTCGCGTCCATGCGGGCGATCTCGGCCCGGAACGACAATCCCGCAGCGGCCAGCCGCCCCTTCGACAAGGAGCGGGACGGCTTCGTCGTGGGTGAGGGCGCCGGCGTCCTCGTGCTCGAGGAGCTGGAACATGCCCGCCGGCGGGGCGCGCCGATCGTGGCCGAGATCGTCGGTTACGGGATGACCGGCGACGCCTTCCACATCACCGCGCCGCCGCCCGATGGCGACGGGGCGTACCGCGCCATGCTGGCGGCCGTCCATGACGCCGGCATCCGGCCGGAGGACGTGGACTACATCAACGCCCACGGCACCTCGACGCCGTTCAACGACAAGCTGGAAACCATCGCCATCAAGCGGGCGTTCGGCGACCACGCCACCCGGCTGCGGATCAGCTCCACCAAGTCGATGACCGGCCACCTGCTGGGCGCAGCCGGCGGACTGGAGGCGGCCATCACCGCGCTGGCGCTCCGCGACCAGGTGATCCCGCCCACAATCAACTACGAATTCCCCGACCCGGAGTGCGACCTGAACTATACGCCCAACGCCGCGGCGCGCGTGCCGCTGCGCTACGCGCTCTCCAACTCGTTCGGCTTCGGCGGGACGAACGCGGTCCTGCTCTTCAAGCGGTACGAAGCCTGAAGTCCCGCGCCCAATCGGAGGTGGCATGAAAATCGGAGTCTGCATCAAGAAGGTTCCCGACACGGAAACCCGGATCCGGATCGCGCCCGACGGCCGGCAGGTGAGCCTCGACGGCGTGTCCTTCATCATCTCGCCGTATGACGAGTTCGCCATCGAAGCCGCGCTGCAGCTCAAGGAGAAGGCCGGTCAGGGCGAGGTGGTCGTCATCGCCGTCGGCGACGAGGATACCGGCAAGGTGATGCGCAACGCGCTGGCCATGGGCGCCGACCGGGCCGTCCTGGTGGCTGATCCGGCCGTCGTCGAGACCGAGCCGTACGACGTCGCCCGGATCCTGGCTGCCGTCGCCCGCAAGGAGGGCGTCGAACTCCTGCTCTTCGGCAAGCAGGGCGTGGGCCAGGATTATCAGCAAGTGCCGACGCTGACCGCCGAGGTGCTGGGCTGGCCGGCCGCCGCCGTGGTGGTCGGGCTGGAGATCGCCGGCGGCGAGCTGACCGCCACCCGCGAGATCGATGGCGGCGAGGAAGTCGACCGGCTGTCCCTGCCGGCGGTGGTGTCGGCCCAGAAGGGGCTCAACACCCCGCGTTACGCGTCGCTGAAGGGAATCATGGCGGCCAAGAAGAAGACCATCGAGACGCACGCCCTCGCCGCGCTGGGTCTGGCCCCGCTGGCGCAGCGGAGCTGGGAGGTGGTCCGGCTGGAAATGCCGCCCGCCCGTGCCGCCGGCCGGCTCATCGACGGCGAGCCCGAGGCCCAGGTGAAGCAGCTGGTGGAGCTTCTGCACACGGAAGCGAAGGTGCTCTGAGAGAGGAAGGGAGACAATCATGGCCCAAGGCTTTTTGGTATACGTTGAAAATCGGAACGGCCGGATCCGCAAGGGTTCGCTGGAGGCCCTGGCCACCGCCCGGCGCCTGGCCGATACGCTGGGGCGGACGGTGGACGCTGTGATCGTCGGTGACGACGCCGCGGCGGCCCAGGCGGCCCGCTTCGGCGCCCACCGCCTGTTTCGGGTGGCGCCGGCGGACGTCTTCGAGTCCCGCGACGGCGTGGTGGAACTGCTCGCCGGCCTGGTGCGGCAGGAATCCCCGGCCTGGATCGTGGCCAGCGCCACGGCCGCGGGCAAGGACTGCCTGCCGGCGCTGGCCGCCCGCTTCGAGCGGTCGGTGATCCAGGACGCCACCGAGGTCGCGATCGAGGGCGGCGAGCTGCTGATCAAGCGGCCCATCTACGCCGGCAAGGCCTTCGAGGTGGTCAGGCCGGCGGGGGCGCTCGCGTTCCTGTCGCTGCGGCCCAACGTCTTCCCGGCGGCGGAGGCCCCGGCGGTTGCGACCGTCGTGGAGCACGCGGCGGCCGTGGATCCGGCGCGGGTCCGCACCCGCGTGGCCGAGGTGCGCGAGACCGCCGGCGGCAAGGTGGAGCTGACCGAGGCCGCGATCGTCGTGTCCGGCGGCCGGGGCATCAAGGCGGCGGAACATTACCCGTTGATCGAGCAACTGGCCGCCGCCTTCGGCGGCGCCGCGGGCGCGTCCCGTGCGGTGGTCGACGCCGGCTGGGTGGCCCATCACCACCAGGTGGGCCAGACGGGCAAGACGGTGTCGCCGACACTCTACGTGGCCGTCGGCATCTCGGGCGCGATCCAGCACCTGGCCGGCATGTCGTCGTCCAAGTACATCGTGGCCATCAACAAGGATCCCGACGCCCCCATCTTCAAGGTGGCCGACTACGGCATCGTGGGCGACCTGTTCCAGGTCGTGCCGCTGCTGATCGAGGAAGTGCGGAAGCTCAAAGCGTGACCGGGGTGAGGGCGTGCCGCTGATCGAACTGCGGGACATCACCAAGAGTTTCGGCGACAACCGGGTGCTGCAGGGCATCAGCCTGCAGGTGGAAGCGGGCGAGACGCTGGTGGTGCTCGGCCGGAGCGGCATCGGCAAGAGCGTGACGCTCCTCATCATCACCGGCCTGCTGGCGCCGGATTCCGGCCAGATTTTCCTCCAGGGCCAGGACATCACCCGCCTGCGCGAACGGGACCTGATCCCCGTCCGCCGGCGGTTCTCCTATGTTTTCCAGTCCGGGGCGCTGTTCGATTCACTGACCGTGTTCGAAAACGTCGCATTTCCCATGTCGGAGTCCCGCGGCCGGGAGGATCCGGAGACCGTCGCGCACGTCCAACGGATCCTGGAGCACCTCGATCTCGCCAAGGTCGCGGATCTCTACCCCCAGGAGCTGAGCACCGGCATGAAGAAACGGGTGGCCATCGCCCGGGCCATCGCGGTGCAGCCGCTGGCGATCCTGTACGACGAACCGACCACCGGCGTGGACCCTCTCACCGCCAAGCTGATCAGCCGGACGATCAAGGGGCTGCAGCAGCAGCTGGGGGTGACGTCCATCGTTGTCACCCATGATCTGAAATGCGCGCGGATGATTGCCGACCGGGTGGCCTTCCTGCATGACGGAAGGATCTACTTCCACGACACCTTCGACCGCTTCCTCGCGTCCGACCTGGACGAGCTGGTCCGGTTCAAGCACTCCCTGCCGTCATTGCTGCGCTACATTGGGGCCTGAAGCCGACTATTCCAACTGGATCACGTAGCTGCCGGCCGCCTTGTCGTGCAGCGCCTGCTGGGCCGGATTGTTCAGGGCGAAGAACCAGCCGATCACGAATGCCCAGACCAGCGTCCGCACAACGCCGTTCTTCAGGCCGATGGGATTGCCCTGCTTGTCGATCACGGCCAGGTTCAGCAGCCGCTTGCCGATGGAACGGCCCAGCACGCCGTTCGAGAAGGTGAGGTACATGAAGGGGAGCAGCACGGCGCCGAGCAGGCTCATCAGCAGCGGAAACAGACCCTCCCCCTCGCCGGCGCTGAGACCCAGCGCGACGCTGCCCAGCAGGCTGAGCAGCCCGGTGATGACCAGGTCGATGATCACGGCGATCACCCGCTTCAGCGGCGTGGCGGGCTGGAAACTGGCCAGCGCGTCGGTGCCGCCCAAACGCACCTTGTCGCGCGCCATCTTAAAGGAGTTGCGGAAATAGGGGACTGCGCTCAGTTCGGCCCACTTGGCTTCACCCTTCCGGATCAGATCGGTGGCCAAAACGCTGCCGCCGAGGATCCACTCCTCGATGGTCCGCATGTCCAGGTTCTCGTAGATCTCATCCCCGATCTTCATCGACCAGACCTTGTCATCCCAGGCCGAAGTCAGGCCGTCGCCCGCATCTTTTACTTCCGCCTTGGCGCCGGCGGGCGCATCGCCCCCAGCTGTTGCAGCCGGTCCCGGCCCGGCCGGCGCCTCGGCCTCCGGCGGCGCATACGCGGTGGCGGGCTTCTCGTCGGGCAGGTCTTTGAGCCGGATTTCGATCCGCGATTCGGAGGGAACCTCCATGTCGCCGGACGCGCTGAACGCCGCATCGGCAGGCAGGAGTTCCATGAAGCAGTTGGGGCAGACCCTCTCGGCGCCCACCTCGGTGCCGCAGGACGGGCAAACCGCTCCCTGGGTTTGGGGCTTGGTCTGGAAGACGTCGGCGATGATGTCGGCGGAGTTGAGGATGTCCGACACGGACTCCTTCAGTTCGTTGCCGAGCACCGCCGGACCCTGCGGTGCGGCGGCCTTGGCGGCGGCCGCCTTGTCCGGGGTGATCTCTTTGAAGAAATCGTCGTCCAGTCCGATGGACGGCGCCGCATCGGCCGCCGCCGGCGACCCGATGATGGCGGCGAGCGCGTCTTCCATGGGTGGTTTGGCGGCGGCTGCCGGGGCGGTGGCCGGGGCGGCCGGAGCGGCCGGCGTCGGTCCAAGAATGCCCTCCAGGTCGAGGTCCAGCCCGTCTGACTTGGCCATTCCGGCAGGCTGGTCCTTGCCTCTGAATTCGCCGGTGGCGCCGAGGAGCAGGTCACCCTGCTGGGGCATGAGGTTGGTGCCGGTGGTGGAGAGGTAGCGCGAGAGCTGCGTGTCGATCTCCGGCGGCCGCTGCACCTGGAACTGATGGCTGCAGGTGGGGCATTTGGTGCGGACGGGATTGACCGGCAGCTTGCCCACTTCGATCCAGATGAATTTCTTGCACCCGTCGCAGCGGATGGGCACCTTGTCGCGGACCATGCAGAAGTAGGCGGCGATGTGGGCTTGCACGGCGGTCGCGTCGAGGCAGTGGATCTGCTTGCCGTGCAGAAAGCGGTACGTCTCCTCGCTCATGCCGACGATCCGGCCGTTGGCGATGAGTTCGGTCACCACGTGCCGGACATTCTGGTCGATGTTGCGGCTGGGGAATCGGAATTCGTTGGCGGAGAGGGAGGAGAACGGCGCGCGGACGATCATGGGAAAGCCCACGACGCCCAGGTCGATGTAGCGCTCGCCGGTCTCGAACTCGCCGCGGGCGTAGGCGGCGATGAAGTTGATGTTGGCAAAGGGAAGATCGAACATCCGGTCCACCCGGATGTCCTTGGCGCGCGGGCTGATCCACTTGGCGTAGTGGTGTTTCACCTCCGGGCCCGTGGGCGCGGGGTGCGGCTTGACGATATAGATCTTGTCCATCAGGCGCTCAAGACTCATAGGCGGTCCTTGGGGAAATTTGGAAAAATTATAACAAATCCGTCCGGCCGGGACAACTGCGTCGACCGGCGCGGGTCACAGTTCCTTTTTTTCAAAGTGGAGGCGGCGCGTTGGGGTCGACGGGGCCTGCGGCGGCAGGCGCCGGTTGCGGCGCCGGTGGATGAGAAAAAAGGGCAGGGCGAGGAGCAGGCCCGCCGCCAGCCCGATTCCCAGCGGCACCGGCTGGAAGTACTCGAACAGGGTGCGCTCCACCGTGGGGTACGGCACGAGGAGCGGCAGGTCGAACAGGGGGAGCGGTTCCGACTCGATGGCCGAGTGGAAGCGGAACACGAGGTCGGCGTCCTGGCCGGCCTGGGGGACGATCTCCCACACCCACAGGTCGGTGTTGTCGCGTTCGGGCGACTGGATCTGGCGGAGCTCGAGCCGGGCGGTCCGGTTTTCCAGGGTGAAGGCGAGCTGGGGAAAATCCTTCAGGTACTTCAGGAGCAGGGCCAGGTCGGGATCCTGCCGGGGATCCAGCTCCCGGGCCGGACGCATCGCGGCCGCCAGGGTGAGGCGCTGCGGCCGGCCGGCCGCCAGCGTCGCCGGCGCCGTGATCTCGACGGCGCCCAGCGACAGCTCCTTGAGCCGGACGTCTACGCGGTATGTCCGCCGGTCGGCCTGCTGCTCGCGGTTTACCCGGAAACTCAGCACCTGCCGCGACAGGAGCTTGGACTGGATCACGTTCTTGTCGTGCTGCAGCTGGAACATCTCGCGGGCCAGATCCTTGTCCTTGGTGGCCAGGACCTCGAGCTGGCGGGCCAGGGTCTGCTTCTCGGCCTGCGCGGCGGCCAGGTTCCGGGTCAGCTCCGCCTGGGTGTTCTCGAGCCGCGCGATGGCGGCTTCCATCTCCTGGACGCGGGACTGGTACGCCCGGTTGCCGGCGGAGAGCTGCGTGTAGGCGCCGGCCAGCGCGTCCAGGAGTTCGGCGGCCGGCGTCGCCGGCGCCGACTGCAGGCCGGCCTCGGTGCAGGCGGCCCGGATGGCCCGCTCCAGCTTCTGCGCCTCCCCCTCGGTTCGGGCCAGCTGTTTTTTCAGCTCGGCCTCGGTGGTCTGCAGCAGGCGGATCCGCTCGCGCAGGTCCTTGCCGGCCGAGTCGAGGACGGTTTTCTCCTGCTGGATGGCGTTGAGCCTGGTCTGCACGGCGTTCTTGTCCCGCTCCAGGGCCGCCAGCCGTCCGGACAGCTCCTCGACGCGGGCGCCGGCGGACTGGAGGTCGCGCCACAGCGCCTTGCCCACCGGGTTGGCGCGGGTGACGATCTCGTGCACGCCCTGGTCGGGCATGTCGGCGGTCCGGGCTTCCGCCTCGACGAATCCGGCGTACCGGTCCTCGATGTACTCGCGCTTGGCCGACTCGATCTCGGTGTAGCTCAGACCGGTGGTGAAGAACTTGGCCAGCACCTGGTTGAACTCCTCGCCGGGGGGGCGTTCATCCAGCGGCGCGGGGAACTGGTAGCGGATCTCGGCCTGCTGGCGCAGATCGAGGGAGGTGAACTTGAGGCGCACCTCCCGGCTGCCGAAGTCGACGTCGGTGATCCGCACCTGCTGCCCGACGCCGAAGATCGTGGGCCCCTCGACCTCGGAGGTCAGCCGGTAGCGGCTGCCGGAGACGAACACCTTGATGGTCCCCGCGGGGAGGGGGACTTTCAAGAAGAGAGTCTTGTTCTGATATCGCTGGACGTAGGCCGATTTCCAGGCCGTGCCGGACTGGGCGGTGACCGAACCCGCCGCGGCCAGCCCGATCAGCAGAGCCACCGGTGCGCGGAGCCGAAGGATAGCGTTCACTCGAGGCATTGTATCAAATGGCTTGGGGGATGTTAATGGAAATGATACAATCCGCGGTCTGGAAGACTAGAAGCATCAAGGTGATGAGATGAACGCGATCCCGGATTCAAACCCCGCGGTCCGGCTGGTGTCACGGGCGGATTTCCCCAGCCGGTACGGGGATTTCGAGATCTTCGGCTTCGAGCATCTGCCCACGGGCGAGCCGTTCGTGGTGCTGGTGCGCGGACCGCTCGACGGCGAGGCGGTGCCGCTGCTCCGCATCCACTCGCAATGCCTCACCGGCGACGCGCTGGGCTCCCGACGCTGCGACTGCGGCTACCAGCTCCAGACGGCGCTGCGCCTCATCCAGGAGTCCGGCTGCGGTCTGCTGATCTACCAGCTCCAGGAGGGACGCGGGATCGGAATCCTCAACAAGCTGATGAGCTACCAGCTCCAGGACGAGGGCGCCGACACGGTGGAGGCCAACCAGATGCTCGGTTTCGAAGCCGATCTGCGCGAATACGCGGCGTGCGGCGAGATCCTGCACCGCCTGGGGGTGAACCGGGTGCGGCTGCTCTCCAACAATCCGTCGAAAATCCGCTCGTTGGAGGCGGCGGGGATCCGCGTCATGGAACGCGTGCCCCTGGAGATGCCGTCCGACGAGCGCTCCAACCAGTACCTCAAAACCAAAAAGGACAAGCTGGGTCATCTGCTGGACCAGGTGTGAGGGGGAGCGTTCCCGCAGCCGGGATCGCCTGTCCGCCTCGGACCACGAGCCGCCTGCAGCCGGAGCTCAGCGCGGGCGCGGGTGGCAGACGAACGCCTTGGGCAGCACCTCGCAGCGCCTGAGGTTGTACGGGAGGGGGAAGTCCTCGCCGGGCGGCATGGGGGGGCGGTTGAGCCGGCCGGTCTGGTTGGCCAGCACCGCCGCCAGGCTGTCGGGCACGGTCACGCCGTCCACCCTGAGCTTTTCCACCCGGTAGCGGCCCACCCCTTTGTCGGAACGGAAATGGATCTGCGCCTCGTAGCGGTGCTCGCCCGACAGGATCCAGACGAAGGCCCGGTGCAGCGGGGATTCCAGCTTGATCTTCGCGCGCGCCAGGTCGGCGGTGACCAGGGCATGCACGCGGTCCTTGTCCAGCCGGACGCGAACCTCGCGGGCCGCCGAGTAAAACAGCTCATCCCGATGCACCTCGATGTAGGCGTTGACTTCGTCCTCCGAAACCCGGAGCGACGCCGGGGGCCGTATCGATTTGAGCTGGATGATCTTGGCTTCGCAGCGACCGGCCAGCGTCCGGAGGTCGGGCCTGGCCGGCGTGGCGGCGAGGAGCACGGCGCCGAGGCTCAGGAGCAGGGCCGCCGACGCGCCCGTCCAGCCCGCCGGTCTCAAAGCTCGCCCTCGAGCATGAAGTAGAGTTCGCGGGATTCCTCGAGTTCCTTCAGCGTGCGCGACATGTTCTGGATGAACTCGTCGCGGGGCATGGCCCGGTCCACGGCCTCGCCGCTCAGCGACTGGAGCGACACCACCCTGATCTTCCGCTTCAGGATGAAACTGACGAGCTTCAGGGCGTCCAGCGAGATGGGCACGTCCAGGTTGCCGTTGATGCAGTTGACCACCTCGCGGGCCACGCTGTCCTCCACGGACGAGATCTTCTGCAGTTCCCGGATGACCATCTTGCGGTAGGTGGAGAAGAAGGTCTGGTATTCGACCTTCAGCCGCTCGACGGTGTCGATGATCCGGTTGATCAACGCCTCCACGTTGGTGGAGGAGTTCATCCGGAAGCCGCACAGGCAGCGGGGGGACCGCTCCAGGACTGCCGCGGTGGGGAAATCGCACTCCCGCTCCTGGAGCATGGCCATCATCCGGTACAGCGATTTGACGCTGTACGAGTTGATCGTGATGACGCGGGCGAGCCTCGGCAGGTTCTTCCACCACTCGGTTTTCATGAGGAGCGCCAGCTCGCTCTTGTCGGTGAGGCCGTTGAGGTGCCGGTCGTGCACCGCCAGATAGTGCTGCGTGTAGGCCTGTTTGAAGAGCTGGTACTTCTCCTGGTAGTAGGCGCGCCGCCCCGCGTCGATGAGCTTGGTGGGCCGCTCGAAGAAATTGGACAGCTCCAGGCGCAGGTTTTCGATCGCCTGGTCGCCGGTCTTGTCGGAGGTCAGGATGTAACTCTTCGTCTCCTGGAAGGCCGGCATCCATTGCAGGAAATCGCGGATGTTGCCGATTTCCTTGAGCACCGACTGGAACGCCTTCAGGTTGTTGGAGAAGGTGCGGGCCAGCACGGCCAGACCGTCGTCCAGGTTGTACTGCTGGTTGACGATGTTCTCGACGATGTTCTCGATGGCCTTGGCGTTGCGGTGGCACGACTGCAGCTCCCGCCACAGCAGGGTGGTGACCATCTCGTTGGGGATCTGTTGCAGCATCTGCTCCAGCGAGTTGCACCGCTCGAAATCGAGCCATTCCGGGAGCAGGTTCTTGAGATGCTTGCGCGACTGCGTGATGCCGCCCGTGGCCTCGATCTGGGTGTTGCACAGGATGTAGCCCCACTGCAGCAGCTCCGGCAGGGGGAGCACTTTCTCCTCGATGGCCTGGACCGAATCGAAGTAGGTCAGGTCGAACTCGCCCGACAGGCTCATGCGGTTGAGCACGTCGAGGTCGGCCTTGTTGCTCTGGAAGATCTTGATCTTCCCCGCCGCCACCAGGGCGATGAGGATGATGTCCACCAGCGACTGGTTCAGGCCGTAGGGTGAGTTGGCGAACGATTTGTAGAAGAAGGCCAGCGGGAAGGTGATCTGCGGGTACGACCCGATCAGGAAGATGACCTCGGCGATGAACTGGGATTCGAGGAAATTGTCGGATTCCGGTTCGAAGCGGTAGGTGCTGCCCGCCTTTTTGACCAGATGCAGGGGGAGGAGGACCTTCTCGGCGAACTCGCGGCCTTCCGGCCGGTCGATGTCCTTGCGGAGGAAAATCTCCGCCGCCTGGGACCGGCTCTTCTCGGCGGCGTCCACGAGCTCGAACTTGGGGTGCAGGGGGAAGTACTCGTCGTAGACTTCCACCAGCAACTGCTTCAGGAACGGATGCAACTGGTCCGGTTCCGGGCAGCCGTCGGCCAGGCATTGGGATGTCTGGTTGTAGTGCAGGATGCCGTCGGCGAAATACTTTTTCTGCAGGATGGCGCGGATGTCCTCGTCGACCGCGCGGAGGCGGTTCTGATATTCCTCCTCCATGTCGAAAAAGCGGTAGCGGTGCTCTTCCGACGACAGGACGGAGGCCACTGCGAAGCGCTGGATCTCCTCGGGGGTCAGCTGGCCCGGTTGGAGGATCAGCAGCTGGGGGTACTGGATGACCAGTTCCCGGATGGTTTTCAGCGGCCACTTCTCGTGGTGGGGCGACAGGATCCAGAGCTGCCAGTCGTAGACCTTGGCCGCGCCGTAGGCGGCGCCGGTTTCGCCCGCGCCGTGCGGCTTGGGGAGACCTTCGGGGAACGTGTCGCACCAGTCCTCGGTGTCGGTCTTGTCGGCCAGCTCCTGGAGCAGCGACTGGCTGCGGAGCTTGAGGGGCGTCACGTGGAGTTGCTCGTACCGATCGGCCCAGCCGGCGATGCCGCGGCGCGTGGTGCCCCGCCAGATGATGGTGAGCGGCTCGCTGGAGACCGGCTGGGTGTAGTTCTCCCGGGTCAGGTTCATGCCGGGCAGCACCTGGATCGCCTTCTGGTAGATCAGGCGCTGGATTTTCTCGTCCAGGTTGGCGTCCTCTTTGAGCACCTCGTGGATGACGTAGTCGAGGGACGTGTGGTCGATGGTGACCAACTGGAACTCCAGGCCCTCCTCCTGCTGGATCTTGCGCAGGCACTGGGGCGCCTGCTCCTCGAAGAAGAGCAGGATCTGGGCGATATCGTCGGGGGTGACGGGCTTGTTCTGGTAGTCGGACAACAGGAGCGCGTCGATCACGTTCTCGATGGTGGGGCGGCACTCCTCGGTGATGCTCAGCAGGAAGACGGCCTTGAGCACCAGGCGGGCGAGCAGCCGCTGGCCCACGGGCAGGTTGGGGATGGTGTCCTTCTGGATGGTCTCGAACGATTGCAGCGCGATCTGCAGCTCGGGCACCTTCTTGAACTCGTGGTACAGCAGGTCGAACACCAGGTCGATGGTGGCCAGGGCCGAGCAGCGGTATCCCAGGATCTTGTTGGCCGTGGAGTAGATGAAGGGGAGCAGGGAGAAGTTCTTGATGTAGCGATGCAGGTAGAAGCTGACCTGGAACACCACCGGGTGGACCGGGTAGAGGTCCAGGAAGAGCTGCTGGTCGTGGCGGAAGTAAGGCACGGCCTTCGCCAGGTGGTTGTAGATCTCCAGCAGCTGCCGCCGCTGCTGGTCGGTCTTGATGATGATGTTGCGGTTGGCCAGATCCAGGACATTGCGCTTGGTGATGTGCTGGATGATGAACGCGCCCGGCAGCTGGTACTCGACGATTTTCTGGTGGATGTTCTGGTAGCGGGAGTTGAACGCGGGCGGGTTGAGCAGGTGGTCGAAGAACGTCGCCACCATGAACACCGGGTACATGCTGGTGGCCAGGGCGATGGTCAGCACGAATTCCAGATCGCCGGTGATCCGGGTCACGTTGCGGTAGGCGAGGAGCTTTTCGGAGATGTCGTCCAGGAGAATCAGCATCTCCTGGCCCTCGGGGATGAAGTCGCAGATGAACCGGATCTGTTCGTCGGAGTCCTCCAGCTCCAGCCAGTGCTCCATGGGCGGCAGCTCGTCGTGGCACGCTTTCCGGTAACTCTCGGCGAAGGCCCGGTAGAACAGCTCCTTGAGGGATTCCTCCTGACTGGGCTGGCAGTGGATCTCGACGACGAAGTGCTTTCGGTTCAGCCGGGCGATGGCCTGCTGGATTGCGGGACTCTGGATCAGGCGCCCCGTGTCCGGGTGCTGCAGCACTTCCCGGATCACCGCCAGCGAGTGGGTTTTGCCCACGCCGCGGTCGCCGGACAGGATGAACGATCGGCGCTCCGTGCCCGGCTCCTTGGCCAGTTCCTGGAACAACGTGGTGAAGTTGTGGGTGGATTCGTCGGTGAAGATGTAAGACTGGATGATGTTTTCCTGCGACAGGCCCTCGAGCGAGTAAACCCCGTCGTACGGCTTCAGGGTGATGAAGTCACGGATCTTCTTTCCCTCGATGGAATCGATCGCGGGCTTGTCCATAAAACACAATTGTATCAACTTAATGCGTTGAAAGGCAAGTTTCTCGGGGCTCGGTGCCGACGACGAACCAGCTCGTCTCGGGGGTCGGGCAGCCGGCCCGGGCCAGGCGCCCCGAGACGGGACAGACCGTGCCCGCCGTCAATCCGGGGGGAGGCTCCGGGGCCAGGGGGGCGACGGGGTACATGTCGCCGGCCCGGCTGAGGAACTCCGTGAAAATGAACAGGGCGCTCTCGCCGCCGCTGAGCGGGAACTCGCGGCGGTCGTCGTAGCCCATCCAGGCGCAGCCGATGAGGTTGCCGGTCAGGCCCACGAACCACCCGTCCCGGGCGGTGCCGGTCTTGGCGGCCAGTGGCCAGGTGATGCCCTGCCGGCCGATGTTCTGGGCGGTGCCCCGCGCCACCGCCGCCTGCATCATGTCCAGGACGATGAAGGCCGATTCCGGGCTGAAAACCGCCGGACCGTCGGCCGGCCGGGCCGCCGTGCCGGCGCGCCAGGAGCTGGGCGGCAGACGGCGCCCGCCGTTGAGGAACACGGTGTACGCCGCGGCCACCTCCAGCGGCGAGACGTCCACCGTGCCCAGCGCGGTGGACGGGTAGGGGACGGCCCGGCCGGAGAAGCCGAGCTGGTTGACCGCTTCCGCCACCTGCGGGAAACCGCCCTGCTGGGCGAACAGGACCGTGGCCGCATTGAGTGACTTGGCCAGCGCCGTCTTCATGGTGACCGCGCCGTGATACTGGTTGCGGTAATTGTGGGGCCGGTAGGCGCGGCCGCCGTAGCGGATGGTGCACGGCCGATCCACCACGACGCTGGCGGCGGTGAGCGCGGGGCCGGACGGCCGGCGGGCCAGGTCCAGCAACCGGGCGAAGATGAACGGCTTGATGACGGAGCCGGCTTGGCGGTGCGCCGATGCGGCCCGGTTGAAGGCGGACGTGGTGTACTCAAGACCGCCGGCCATGGCCAGAATCTCCCCGCTGGCGGCGTCCAGGACCACGAACGCCGCCTGGAAGGAGTCCGCCGGCTCGTCCGGGTACTTGCCCCGCAGGACGGCGCGGACCCGGCCGGCTCCCTCTATCAGAGCCGTCTCGGCGACCTGCTGCAACTCCAGGTTCAGGGAGGTCATCACCACCGGGGCGGTTCCGTCCGGCGCCGGCGCGGGGGCGGGCCGGGTGGCCAGGTAATCGAGAAAGTAGGGCGCCTTGACCGCGCCGAGCAGGGTGGTGTTGGCGGCGGGCAGCGGCCGGGCGGCGGCGACGGCGCGCTCGGGGCGCAGGATGAAGCCGGCGTCCTCCATGGCCGCCAGCACCTGGTCGCGCCGGCGACGGGCCTCCTCCGGGTGGCGGAGGGGCTGGGTCTGGTTGGGCGAGCGGATCAGGCCGGCCAGCAGCGCGCACTCGGCCAGGTCCAGGTTCCGGACGCTTTTGCTGCAGTACAATTCGGCCGCTTCGGCCAGGCCGTACACCGAGAACGAGGCGCACTGGCCGAGGTACACGTCGTTGGCGTAAATCTCGAACAACTGCTCCTTGGACAGCCGCGTCTCCAGGATCAGGGCGATCATCGCCTCGGAAAACTTGCGGTTGACCGTCCGCTCGGTCGTCAGGAACAGGTTTTTGGACAACTGCTGCGAGATGGTGCTGCCGCCCTCCCGGATGCCGCCGGCCTGGGCGTTCCGGAAGAACGCGCGCAGGATGCCCTGCCAGTCGATGCCGCCGTGCGTGAAGAAGTGCTGGTCCTCGGCGGCGAGGACCGCATAGACCAGATTCTGGGGCAGCTCGCCGAACGGCACCCGCGCCCGGCGCCGGCCGGCCTGCTGGGCGGCCAGCACCGCCGGCCGGATATGGAACACCGGCAGGGACGCGCCGGCGGCCGGGACGATTCGGGCGATCCGGTTCTCCGCGAACTCCACCCGCACGGGAACCGGCGGTGTCGGCCGCAGATCCGCCCAATCGCGTTCGTTGGCGATGGTGACGGAGCGCCCGTCCATGGCCATGGTGAACACCGGGGGTCGGTCCAGCCGGGACGACCGGAGGTAACCCCGGCGGTAGAGCAGGTTGGCCAGGGCCGACGCCGTGAGCCGTTGGCCGGGAAAGAGCCGGGTGGGCGCGCTGTAGACGGTGGGGGTCCGATCCCACGGCCGGACCAGCAGCGCCTTGTCCACGAGGCGGGCATAATGGCTGTACAGGTAGAGACCGGCGCCCGCCGCCATGATCGCCACAGCCAAAGCCAGCAGGAGGGCGTACTTGATCAGGAGGTGCGGCTGGATCTTCAGGATGACGCGCATGGTCCATCCTCGGGCCGCTCGTCGCTCGGCCGGTGACCGCGGCGCTCGCGGAAGAATTCCTGCAGCGGCTCCCGGCACGCGTCGGCCATGATCCCGCCCTCCACGACCAGATCGTGGTTGAAGAGCCCCGGACGCCCCAGGTCCAGCCGGGAGCCGAGCGCTCCCCAGCGGGGGTCGGCGCAGCCGTAGATCACCCGGTGCAGGCGGGCCTGCACGCACGCGCCGACGCACATGGCGCACGGCTCCAGCGTCACGGCCAGTTCGCACCGGGTCAGGCGATGGTTGCCCACCGCCGCGGCGGCGCGGCGGATGGCCAGGATTTCGGCATGGGCGGTGGGATCGCCGAGCTGGATGGTCCGGTTGTGGTCGGCGGCGATGACCCGGCCGTCGAGCACGACCACGCAGCCCACGGGGACCTCGCCCTCCCGGGCGGCCGCACGGGCTTCGGCCAGGGCGGCCGCCATCCAATCAGAACAGCCGCTTTTGGATTTCGGCAATGATCTCATCCTCCGAACCCTTGCCGCGCGGGGTGGCGGCCAGGTCGATTTCCTTGCGTTCCAGCTTCTTGAGAATGGATCCGGCCCGCTCCAGCACCGCCGGCGGCATGCCCGCCAGCCGGGCCACCTCGATCCCGTAACTGCGGCTGCCGGTGCCCGGGATCACCTTGCGCAGGAACACGATCTCGCCCATCCCCTCCTTGACCGTGACGCAGTAGTTCTGGATGCCCGGGTAGAGGGCGGCCAGGCGGGTGATCTCGTGGTAGTGGGTGGCGAACAGCGTCCGGGCCCGGTGGGCGGGCGTGTTGTGCAGGTATTCGGCCACGGCCCAGGCGATGGACAGCCCGTCGAAGGTGGCGGTGCCCCGGCCCACCTCGTCGAGCAGGATCAGGCTGCGCGGCGTGCAGGTGTGCAGGATGCCGGCGGTCTCCACCATCTCCACCATGAAGGTGGAGCGCCCGCGGGCCAGGTTGTCGGAGGCGCCCACGCGGGTGAAGATCTGGTCCACCAGGCCGATCCGGGCGGACTCGGCGGGGACGAACGAGCCCAGCTGGGCCATGATGGCGATGAGCGCGGTCTGGCGCAGGTACGTGCTCTTGCCCCCCATGTTGGGCCCGGTGAGGATCACCAGCTGGTGGTCGGCGTCGTTGAGCAGGCCGTCGTTGGGGATGAAGGCGGGTTCGATGTGCTCGATCACGGGATGGCGGCCGCCGGTGATCTGGATGACGGTCGAGTCGTCCACGAGCGGCCGCTGGTAGCGGTGGCGCACTGCGGCCTCGGCCAGCGAGGCCAGCACGTCCACCAGCGCGACCACCTGGGCCGAGGCCTTGACCCGGGGGAATTGCTCCATCAGGCGCTGCCGGATGTCCGCGTACAGCTCCCGTTCCAGCCGGGCAATCCGCTCCTCGGCGGAGAGCACCTTCTCCTCGTACTCCTTCAGCTCCTCGGTGATATAGCGCTCGGCGTTGGCCAGGGTCTGCTTGCGGATGTATGCGGCCGGCACCGCCGCCAGGTTGGTCCGGGTGACTTCGATGTAGTAGCCGAAGACGCGGTTGTAGCCCACCTTCAGGGTGCCGATGCCGGTGCGCTCCCGCTCCTGGGCCTCCAGCCGGGCGATGAAGTGCTTGCCGCCGCGCGAAATCTCGCGCAGCTCATCCAGCTCGGCGGAGTAGCCGGCCTTGATCACGCCTCCCTCGTTGAGAGTCGGAGGCGGGTCGTCGTGGATGGCGCGCTGAAGCAGGTCGTGGACGTCGGCCAGCGGATCGAACCGCTCGAGGGCGTTCCGGAACACGGGGCTCTCGAGCTGCGCGGCGAGTTCGAGGAACGACGGGAACTGGCCCAGCGAGGCGCGCAGCGCCAGCAGATCCCGCGGCCGGGCGATGCCGGCCGAGATCTTGGACAGCAGGCGCTCCACGTCCTGGATCTCGCCCAGACACGCCTGCAGGCGCTGGCGGAGGTGGTACCCGCCCGCCAGTTCGGCCACGCCGCTCTGGCGCGCCGCGATGCGCCCCGGATCCATCAGCGGCCGCAGGATCCAGTTCCTGAGCATCCGCCCGCCCATGTTCGTGCCGGTGAAGTCCAGCGTGTGCAGCAGGGTGTGCTTTGTCCCGCCGTCGAGGGCGCGGACCAACTCCAGGTTGGTGACGCTCTCGGTGTCCAGCTTGAGAAAGTCCGCCGCCTCGAAGTACTGGAAGGCGAGCAGGTGTTCCAGGGGCAGCTTGTTGGCTTCCTGGACGTAATGCAGCAGGACGCCGGCGGCGCTCACGGCCAGCTCCTTGCCGGCGAGGCCGAACCCGTCGAGGGCGGCCGCGTGGAAGCTGTCGAGGAAAACCCGCTGGGCGAAATCGATGTGGAAGAGCCAGTCGTCCTGTTCGGTCAGGGACGACCGGTCCAGGATGGCGCCGAACGTCTCAATCTGGAAAAGGGGCGCATTGGCCTTGGGAAACAGGATCTCGGAGGGCTGGAAGTGGTTGAGTTCCACCACGAGCCGGGCGGCCGTCTCGCCGTCGGTCTGCTGGGTGACCAGCAGGTCGCCGGTGCTCACGTCGAGGAAGGCGGCGCCGAAGCCGTCGCCGCGCTGGAAGACGCAGGCGATGAAATTGTTGTCCTTCGGCTCCAGCATCACGTCCTCGGTGACGGTGCCGGGCGTGATGATCCGGGTGACCTCCCGCTTGACCAGCTTGCCCGGACGGGGTTCCTCGAGCTGGTCGCAGATGGCCACCTTGTACCCCTTCTTGATGAGGCGGGCGACATAGCCGTCCACGGCGTGGTGGGGCACGCCGCACATGGGGACGGGCTGGCCGTGCTTGTCCTTGTTGCGGGAGGTGAGGGTGATCTCGAGCTCCCGGGCGGCGACGACGGCATCCTCGAAGAACATCTCGTAGAAGTCGCCCAGGCGGAACAGGATGATCTTGCCGGGCAGCTTCCGCTTGATGTCGTGGTACTGGCGCATCATCGGGGTCAGGTTGTCGGTCATCGACGGGCGCTCCTGGTTCGCGACTCGCTATTGTACCAGAGCCCCCGGACGAGGGGATGGCCGTTTTTTCCGGACCGGGGATTCGTCCCGTCACCGGGGCGGCCCCCCGCGACGGGAACCGGTCGGACCCGGGATCCCGAAACCCCCGTGGACGTGGGCGGGAAGGGGTTTAAAATATTTTGAATTTCATGAATTTTTTTCTTGGGTTTTCGATCGGAATGTGTATAATTCCACCGGCGCAGACCCCACCGGGGCACGCCAGACTATTTTTGTGACGTCCGCGTCAGCTATCAGCCGCCGTGGCCTCACGCACAGGAGAAGTGACATGAAGATCTACGTGGGTAACCTGAGCTACTCGACCAACGAAGACCGGCTCCGCGAAAAGTTCGCGGCGTTCGGTGACGTGGAAGAAGTGGCCATCCCCACCGACCGGGACTCCGGTCGCCCCCGCGGGTTCGGCTTTGTGACCATGCCGAACAACGAACAGGCCTCGGCCGCGATCCAGGCTCTGAACGGAACCGACCTCGACGGTCGCCCCATCAAGGTGAACGAAGCGCAGCCCCGCCGGAATGATGCCGGTCCGCGGCCGCGGCGTTGGTAGTCCCGCCGATACCTTCGAGCGTTAATCACCGCAACCGCTAATTAGAATCCGCCGGGGGGCGCAAGCCCCCGCGGCGGGTTTTTGCCATTGTGCGGTCTCGGGCCGGTGATCCAAGCCGGCCCGCCGTGCATCCAGGCGCCGGCGATCCTGCGGCGGCGCTCGCTTTCTGCCGGCCGCCGGATCCGCCTGCGTTTCGATTCGGAAATCCGACACATGATCAGCCGGGCCGGGATTACGGCCCGATCCCGACCCGCCCGGAAGGACCGGGCGCTTGCGCCTTAGGTGAACGCCACGTTGCGCTCGAAATCGGCGGCGCTGGTGGCGGCGCTCTTGGCCGTCTCGAAATCGATGATATCGGCCCGGTACAGCTCCATCAGATGCTGGTCGAACGTCTGCATGCCGTACTGGTCGCGGCCGGTGGCGATGAAATCCTTGATGCTCCCCTCTTTGTCGGGATTCTCGATGAAATCCTTGATCGTCAGGGTGGTCCGCATGACCTCGAGCACCGCGATCCGGCCCACCTTGTCCTTGCGCCGGAGCAGCCGCTGGGAGACGACCGCGATGAGGGAGTCGGCCAGCCGGAGGCGGACGGTTTTCTGCTCACTGAGCTCGAACACGCTGACGATGCGCTGGATGGTCTTGGGGGCGTCCATCGTGTGCAGGGTGCTCAGCACCAGGTGGCCGGTCTCGGCCGCCTTCAGGGCGATGTCGATGGTTTCCCGGTCGCGCATCTCGCCCACGAGGATGATATCGGGATCCTGGCGGAGCGACGCCCGGAGCGCCTTGCCGAAGCTTTCCGTGTCGGAGCCCACCTCGCGCTGGATGATCGACGCCATGTTTTCGCGGTGCAGGTATTCCAGCGGATCCTCGATGGTCACGATCTTGCACGGCTTGGACTGATTGATTTCGTCAATCATGGCCGCGAGCGTCGTGGACTTGCCGCTGCCGGTGATTCCCGTCACGAGCACGAGACCGCGCTCCTCCCGGGCGATGGTGCGCACCACCTCGGGCAGCCCCAACGACTCGATGGTGGGCACGTTGAACGGGATCAGCCGCAGCACGATCGAGAAGGTGCCCCGCTGGCGGCAGATGTTCACCCGAAAACGGGACACGCCCGGCAGGGAGTAGGAACAATCGGTGTCCTTCAGGTCAAACATATAGCGATCGAGGTTGTCCGGGTGGACCAGGCTGGTGACGCTGAGGATATGGCGGGCGATGGCCTCGGTGTCGGCCGGTTTGAGCGCCGGCAGCTGCTTGATGGGGACCACATGGCCGTGGATGCGGTACTTCCACGGCGATCCGACGCAGAGATGGGCGTCCGATGCTTCCACTTCCAGTGCTTTCTTCAGGACAGCCTTGAACACCTGCACGACGTCTTCCATCGGTGCACCCCCAATTCGGCAATGAAAATGAGTCATGCCTATGATAGAATAACGCCCCATCTGAAGGGAAGAATTTTAGGAGGCGGCGGTTGCGTTTCAAACTCACTGAAGACCAGGAACTGATCCGGAGCACCATTCGCGATTTCGCGGAGCACGAGGTCCGCCCCGGCGCGGCGGCGCGGGACCGTGACAGCGACTTTCCCGCCGACCTGCTGAAGCAGCTCGGCGGCATGGGCTTCATGGGTGCGGTGATCCCCGTCGAATACGGCGGGGCCGACATCGATTCGATCGCCTACGCGCTCGTCATTGAAGAACTGGCGCGGGTCGATGCATCCCTGGCGGTCACGGTGGCGGTGCACAACTCGGTGGGCGCCTATCCCATCGTGCGGTGGGGCACCGAGGAGCAGAAGCGCCGCTACCTGCCGCCCATGGCCGCCGGCGAGGCGCTGGGCGCCTTTGCCCTGACCGAGCCGCAGGCCGGATCGGATGCCGCGAACCTCAAGTGCCGCGCCGTCCGCGACGGCGACCGGTACATCGTCAACGGGGTCAAGGCGTGGTGCACCAACGGGCCGGTGGCCGACACCATCGTCCTCATGGCCGTGACCGACCCCGGCCAGGGCTCCAAGGGGATCAGCGCCTTCATCCTGGAGGCCGACACCCCGGGGTTCCAGGCGGGCACCATCGAGGACAAGATGGGGCTCCGCTCCTCGAAGACTTCCGAACTGGTGCTGGACAACTGCGCCATCCCCGCGGCCAACCGCCTCGGGAACGAAGGCGACGGCCTCAAGGTGGCGCTCTCGGTGCTCTGCGCGTCGCGCACCGGCATCGGCGCCCAGGCCGTGGGCATCGCCCAGGGCGCCTTTGAGGAGGCGCTGCGCTACGCCAAGGTCCGCGAGGCCTTCGGCCAGCCGCTGGCCGGTTTTCAGGCGACCCAGTTCAAGCTGGCCGACATGGCCACGCGGATCGAGGCCGCCCGGCTGCTGGTGCTGTACGCCGCCAGCCGCACGGAGGACGTGGACCGCCGGATCTTTCGGTACAGCAGCATGTGCAAGCTGTTCGCCTCCGAAATGGCCAACGAGGTCGTGGCCCAGGCCGTCCAGATCCACGGCGGCTACGGGTTTTCCCGCGAATATCCGGTGGAGCGGTTCTACCGCGATGCCCGCGTGACCACCATCTACGAGGGGACCAGCGAGATCCAGCGCCTCGTGATCGCCCGCGAGCTGCTGAAGGAGTAGGCGCGTGGACGTCTCCGGCTTTCTGGCCAACGCCAATTGGGGCCTGCTCCTGCTGGGCTACCCGGTGCTGCTGCTGGCGCTCACGGTGCACGAGTGCGCCCACGCCTGGACGGCGGACCGGATGGGCGACTCCACGGCGCGGCTGCTGGGGCGGGTGACGCTCAACCCGGTGGCCCATATGGACCTGTTCGGCACGGTGCTTTTCCCTATCATGGCGTTTCTGTACCAGATCCCGCTCATCGGCTGGGCCCGGCCGGTGCCGGTCAATCCGCTGCACCTGCAGCGCCCGTCGCGGGACAACATGCTGATCTCGCTCGCCGGCCCGCTGAGCAATCTGGGCCTGGCCGGCCTGCTGTTCCTCGTCTACGCGGTGCTGAAGTTGTCGGGGGCGGCCTACCGGCTGCCGGAGATGTTCGCCGATCCGCTGCTCATGTTTTTCGTCTACGGCGTCTACATCAACATGATGCTCATGGTGTTCAACCTGCTCCCCGTGCCGCCGCTGGACGGCAGCCACATCGTGGAGCACTTCCTGCCGGCCTCGCTGAAGCCGGTGTACGAGCAGATCCAGCCGTTCGGCTTTTTCATCCGGATGCTGCTGTTCATCAGCGGCATTCTCCGCATCGTGATCAGCCCGGTCCTGCACCTGGTCGGGTTGCTGTTCGCCTTCGTGTAGTCATGGACGACCGGGACGAGATGCCACCCGCACTCATCGATCACGGGGAGAACCTGCCGGAAGCCGGCGGGACGGCCCCGTCCGGTCCGGCCATCGGCGAGGAGCCCCATGCGAGCGCGAGCGAAGCGCCGGAACCTGCCACCGTCGAGGGCGGGGAGCACCCGGCGGCCGATCGCACGCCGGATCCAGGCGACATCTTCGCCGCGGGCACACCGGCTGCGGATACCGGCATCACGATGGGACCTGTCGCTGGGGACGGTGTCGACGATCCGGCGGAAGCCCGGGAACCGTTTCAGCCCGACGGCGCCGTCAATGGAGGGCAGCCGGATTTCACCGGCGCCGAACCCTCGATCAGCGCCGAAGACGCGGTTGCACCGGCTGTCATGGAAAACGCGGCATCCGCTGCGGAGGCATCGGAACCCGCAGAGCCCGGCATCCTGGCGGACAGCTCGCCTGCGGCAGACCCGGACGCAGCAGCTCCGCCCGCTGTCAGCGACAGCGAGGCGTCCGCCACGCCGGTCGGGGATGCCGTTCCCCCGGCCGTCACCGACGACGGAGAAGGTCGCGGCGAGACCGACGGCGCAGACCAGCCCGCGGCCGCCGGCGCAGCCAGCCGGGCGGAAGCCGGGCCGAGCGTCCAGCCCACCATCATCGACCGGGGCGAAAGCCACGAGGTGCGGCTGGCCGACTTCGAAGGCCCGCTGGATCTGCTCCTGCACCTGATCCGCAAGGAGCAGGTGGACATCTACGACATCCCCATCGCCCTGATCACCACCCGCTACCTCGAGTACATCGAGCTGATGCAGGACCTCAACATCAACCTGGCCGGCGAATTTCTGGAGATGGCGGCCACGCTCATCTACATCAAGTCCCGGATGCTCCTCCCGCCCGAACCCGGCCCCGAAGGCGATGAGGCGGTTGGGGAGGATCCCCGCCAGGAACTGGTGGAGCGCCTGCTGGAGTACGAGCAGTTCAAGAACGCCGCCCAGGTGCTGTACACCCGGGAGCAGATCGAAACGGGCGTGATGACCGCCGACCGGATCCGGGAGGTGGTTCCACCCGAAGAGGAGCTGCTCTCCGTGTCGTTGTTCGACCTGATCGCGGCCTACAAGAACGTGCTCCGCCAGCTCGACGAGCGGGCCATCCTGGAGATGGAGCGGGAAAACGTCACGGTGGCGGAGAAAATCGCCCAGGTGCGGGAGATGCTCGAGCAGAAGAAAAAGCTGCGCTTCACCGACCTGGTGCGCCTCAGCCCGGCGCGCACCCACGTGGTGGTGCTGATGCTGGCCCTGCTCGAACTGGCCCGCATGCGCGACGTGCGCCTCCGCCAGGACGGGCTGTTTTCTGAAATCTGGATCATTCGAAAGGCGGCAGCGCATGAACCCAGTTGAACTGAGAGCGGCCATCGAGGCGATCCTGTTCGTCTCGGACGAGCCGGTGGGTATGGATCAGCTGCAGGTGGTGTTCCGCGGCGCCGAGCCCGGGGCCATCGAGTCGGCCCTCAGCGAGCTCCAGCGCCGGCACGACGAGCCGGGCAGCGGCGTGATGCTGCGCTTCGTGGC